>QWCE01000129.1_pt1 | contig 166336 bp, 139 predicted proteins | sample 1972531 | NCBI WGS metagenome assembly QWCE01 (sample SAMN09866716, study PRJNA288562) | Human gut metagenome isolate term4_stool, whole genome shotgun sequencing... | reverse complement strand
CCGCGGTGGTTTGCCATGCGGCCGGAGGCGCGAAGCCTCCGAAGAGCGGCATCCGACTTGTCTCAGTGTGTTAGCCTTTGCAAACATAGTAACTTATAGGTGTGTGTGATATGCCATACCATTGTTGTAATTTACATTGAAACGTACTCCCGTCTTCTTACATGTCAGTACTTCAAGATGTGGGGCTGTTCTGTCATTGTAACCCCTGTGGGTAAAGAACACCCTACCATCTTCCATTTCTACCAAGCCTTGACGGCAGCAATCACGATTGTTTACTACCTGCTCTGCAATCTCTCTATCAATACCATTCTGATACTTATATGTCATAGCAATCGACTTAACCGTGATGTCGAGGGCTTATAGATTTAAATTTAAAATTCGATATTGTTCTCTACGGCTGCACAAGCTAATATCCAGTTCTGCTTGTTGCTGATTTTTGCTACTTGGAAATTTTGGAAGCTCATTGTGTTTAATACTGTTTCTGCAATATTAGAAGCAAACACGTTCAAACTCTTGATTTCGTTGAGAAACTTCTCTACCGCTGCAAATTCTACATCAAAATATTCACGATTTCTCTTTGTGCATTGTGCCGCGCCCTCGATTTCTTCTGCTAACTTCTGTGCCTTCTTGTAATCGGCTGAACCTTTAACTAACATAATCTTATACAGTTGTTATGATGTGTCTCACCTTCTTTTGTTGTTATTATCTTTATTTCTATGCTACAAAGGTACGAATATTATCGCAATAATCAAAATAAAATCGCACTTATTTTGTTAATTATACTGTTAAATGTTCTTAACGCAATAACCGCCACCCATTCTCACGAACAAGTGGCGGTTGGAAAAATAATAACTAACTATTAATTAACTATGAAGTAATGAAAAAACAAACAAACAATAATCTATATGATGCCACGACGCTTGCCTATCCATCTGAATAGCGACACCAGCGCACAGACGATGGCGAGAAATGACACCGATACGGCGAACGTGCCGACACGGAGGACGAACTGCTGCCACGGTGACAGCTGCTTCTCCCGATAGACGTACTTATTCGCTGACTTGCTTCTCAGGGTGTTGTCTGCCGACTTCTCCGCCGTTAGCTCCTTGCTGATGGTGACGGTGTCGGCAACGGCAGCCTTGCCTTGTATCTTTGCTCCGTCCACACTCTGGAGCGAGTGGGAGAGTGTGCCGTTGACGATTCGGGCAACGGACTTGTATAGTCCGTTATCCAATACGCTGACGGTGTCCTTCGTCTCTCTGTATAGATTAGATGTAGGCACATCGACGGCGACGTCCACGACGCGCTGAATGATTCGCACGGTGTCGGTGCGGTGATAGGTTACTGTGTCTGTTCTCGTGACCGTCAGCGTGTCGTGGACGGTCTCCATGTGCGTGAATGTCTTACGGGAGCATCCTGTCATGATGAGCGACAGCAGCGCAATGATGATGATTCTCTTTTCCATATCCTTGTCTTACTTAATGGTTACCCACAGTGCCTCGCCCCTTGCGTCGGCCTTTGCCATGATGTCATTGAGACGCTCGAATGTCTTGCGTGAGTTGAGTACCATGCCCTTTCGCTTGTTCTCGCCGACTAATATGCAGCCCTCGGAGTCGGCTGCAGTATTGCCGTAGTGGAAGCGGATGGCATCGAAGCCAGGCACGTCGAGCAGCAAGGGCATCTTGCGCCTGAACTTGGGTGAGTAGGTGAAGATGACACGATACCTTCCCGTGGGGATGGCGGTCTGGCTCTTTACCTTTATCTTGGCGATGTCGAGCCTTGACATGGCGGAGGTCAGTCCTCTGTCTCTGTCCTCCAGCGTGTCGCAGAAGTATTGGTTGTTCACTGACAGATGTCCGATGGTGTAGTCGTTGCGTTTGGCGATTCTTTTAATTGTTATTTCCATGGTTGTCTTGTTGTTGTTGTTGTCTTACTTTCTCTGTGTCTATGTCGTTCCATTTCACCCGTTCACGTCGCTTGATTATCTCTATCCGCTCTTCCCTGAGCATGTCGCTCACTTCTTGTTTTGGCCGTCCTGTGAACTTGTTCCACGCTATTGCCAGTAGGTCTCGGAATGAGAAGTAAAAGCCCTTCGGCTTGAGTATGTTTCCGACGATGGAGAGTCCTTCGAGTCCGCAGACGAACAGACATCCGTAGAGTGTCAGTGGCAAGTCGTGTCGTGCTGCATTCTCGACGCTCGATAGCATGATGACGATGGAGAAGTACACCACAGCCTTCCATGCCGTCTCCCGTCCAGCTCGTGAGGGTGATATGTGGATGCCGAGTAGGTGGCTCTTGCGTAGTCCAGCCACAAGGTCGCAGATGACGACGGAGATTATGGCGATAATCCACGGGTGTATGGTCTTCATCTCGTATTCAACGTAATCTTCGGGCAGCATTATGGTGTACCACACGGGGATGATGGTTAATATTCTTCTTAGGTGCATTGTTGTCCCCCCTTTATTATGTACGTAATCATACTTTTAAATTTTAGTTAATATTGACGTTAAAAATCTCTCTATCTAATCGGCTCTTGTCGTTCTATCTAATCGGCTCTTGTCGTTCTATCGAATCGACTGTGGTCGTTATAGCATGAGTGGGTCGGCGGTGTTGGAATAGACGTTCACCGAGCTTCGCACTCCGTTCTCAAATATGTACAACTCTCGGCTATACACTGGGGTCTTGTCGTTGAATACAACCTTCGTGCTGTATGCACTCTCGTATAGCATGTAGTCGAACGGCTTTCTGCTTCCGTCCGTCGGCATGTAGAACTCGCCTGGGAAGATTGCCGTGAGTCTCGGAGCTGTTGTTACATCGCCCCTCGATACGAAGTACTTGCCATCGGCTTCCTCCGCAATCTTCGCCGTAGTCGCATATATACCAGGCAAAAGCTGACCATTGTACATCTTCGCCACGTAGTAATAGGCGGGTGTTCGGAGCTGTAGTCGTGGAGGGTTCTGCTTGAATAGCTGACGCATTAAATCCCTGTTGCCCACAATGGCATTCACCGTCGGCGGATTTCCGAAGTCGGCGAGTGATATGAACAATTGTGTGTTGAACGATTCGTCATGCTGTCTTGGAACCCACTCCCCGTACTTGCCGTAGGCACGTGCCACGGAGCCGTCCTCGTTGAGGAACTCCAGCTCCATGACACCGTTGCGCACTCCGAATCTGATGTCAAGTCCTTCCTCTGGATTGTACACTTCGATAAGGCCGTCGTGGAACTTGAGATAGCCTTTTCCGACGTTCTTAGTTTGGAACTCCTCGGAGAATATCTTGTCGGCATCGATGAGCCGTGCGTTTATCTTTCCGTTCTTGTCGATGACGAAGGTGCGCTCGCCATTGTTGTTCTCCACCTCGAAGTTGTCGGCGCGCATCCGTATCTTCCTGTCCGTGAGATATACCCCCGTGTTCCTCAGCTCCGCCTCGGTGTCTCCCACATACGGCGACCATGCCGAGCGTGTGTCTCCCTCCTCAAGTTGCACTTCGGAGAAATAGACGTCGCCATTGCGCACGACGATTGCGTTCACTTGCAGCGTGTCGTAGCCGTCGGGTATGCCGAACGTGTCGGTGTGTACGTACCACGTGTTGTTCTGCTTCATGGGTGTGACGTGGCGGTTGAGCCATACGGGGCTTGCGCCGCCCTTGAAGGCTATGCACTCAAGGTATATGGCGGAGTCAATGGTGGTCTTGTCGGGTGTCATCATCCACATGGATGCGGTGTACTTCTTGCCCTTCTCCACTTTTGCCCACCATGACTTGCCAGCATATCTCTGGGTGGTCAGCCCCCTTGCAACGACGTGCATGTAGCGGTGTCCTGTGTGGGCTATCTTCGGGTCGTCGCCGAAGGTTATCTCCACCGTTCCGTCGCCTGGGTGTACATTTGTTGTCAGGTCGCCAAGAAAGTCAGTGCCTTGCAGAAGGTTCACTCCCTGTGAGCGTGCCGACACTTCCTCTGTGATGCTGTGTGCCGTGTGTTCTATGCGTGAGTAGGCCTCTTTTATCTCGCCGTCGGTGGTCTGCTGGTACTCGCCGAACTCCTGTCGGAATGACCTCACGTCGCTGACCACTGATGCCGTGAACTTGGTGATGTTCGTTCCGACGAACAGGCGGAGGGGGTAGGTAATGCCGTCCACCTCAGCCTCGATGTCGATGTGGCCGCTGCCGTATGCCATCTTTGTCTTCGGGTCGGTGCGCACGGCGGTGAGCCTTATCGTGTCGTCGTCCGTCTCGGCCGCCACTTCGGGGGAGCACTGGCATGAGACGATGATTGCCTCCGTCTGCTCGTCGCCACGGTAGGCTAACACTTGCGCCCTTGCCCCCGCCAGTTCCGTCTTGGTAACCACTCCGCTGTCATTGGTGTTCACCAGTAGCATCTGCGTGGAGAGATAGACGTTGGCTGCATCCTTTCCGTCTTTCCCCTTTACCTTTGTCCACGTGTACGCGTCGGTGGTGAGTGGTGGGTACGGCTTGTCCCATACCGCCGTACCCAACCATGTGCCGGGGGTGAGACCGAACAACTGTTCTCCGGGGTGGGGGGTCCAAGCCGTGGATGACACCCCGCGTTCGAGCTTTAGTCTCCGCAAGTCCACAACCACGTCCGTGCCGGTACGCCAATCCACAATAAGCCCCACATACTTACCATCTTTCCGCACGTCGTTCCATTCTATCCGTGTCCACACATTGGGGGGTACGGTCTGTCCCTCCCACTCGGTAACGGTGATGGGCTTGCCGATGGGGCGCACCTCCATGGAGAGGCTATAACCACCATTCTGTATGCCCTCCCACGGATAACCAGACACGGACACATATTTCCCCTTGTCGGGGGTGTAGCGTGTAAACTTGCCGGTCTCGTCCTCCATGTGCATGGCGGTGATGGTATTACCGCCTAAGTTGGAATAGAACCCCGGCTGTTCCGAACCCTTCAACAGGTTCTGCCCTGGCACTTCGCCCTCATCCGCATACGGCAACGATGCCGTGAACGTCTTTCCGCCGTCGTTGGAGTAGCGGAGAAAAGTGTAGCTTCCCTTCGCCGCTCTTCTGACCGTGAACGATTTCTGCGCCAATATATTTTCGGACATATTTCTTTTAATTAATTAAACTCCGCGTTGAACGCTTGAGTAGCACTCAACAAGTCTGAATAGTCAATCGCCAGCTCATAAGCGAAAGCCTTCTGATTAAGAACCGCCGTCTTGTCACCGGACGTTCCCCACGTAGTATCTTTCGTCATGTTCGCCGCATAACGCCACACCTTTACAGAGTGCGCTTGTAAGAATGTCAGATCCTTGATGTATGTTCCGCCTTGACGAATCATAAACTGATGTTTAATGGAGCCACCCTCTGCAACGCTGTCACTCTGCGGTTGGAAAACATCAATCTTGTAAGGGTCTGTGCCGTCGTACAGAGTGATTATTGTGCTTGCTGTCTTATTGTAGGTACCGCTTCCGCTGTCAGTGTCTTTTATCTGACACTTAAAAATGCCGACATTCGTAACAGCTCCGGCAGGAACCGTTATCTCATTCGTATTGAAACCGCTGATACCGTTAGCGTTTTCACTCGTGAGCGTCGTCCACGTTCCACCTCGTAGCTGTTGCCATGTATATGATACGCCTGTAGCGTCTATGTCACCCCCGCGCCAAAGGTCGCAGTGGATTTTCAGAGATTCATTGTTATTTACAAAGGTATCGCCGAGCGACGTATATGCAATAGCAGATATGCTCGCTCCGGAATCCTCTATTTTGAGAATACTCACCGATGCAACAATAGGAGAAGTGATACCGCTCACAGGGTCAGTATATGTCGCTTCGCATTTGATGTTTAGACTATTGCAATCAGTCAGATTCACGCTCAATTTCTTGTTCGCCGTACCGGAAACATCAGTGAGTGCCTGTGTAGCTGTTGCTCCTGTTTCTTTCGTCAGCGTCCACTTGAAACCACTCACGTTGGCTATCTGATTGCCGGATAGCCCCGACACTAAAAGAAGTGGGGAAATAATCAGCGGAGTTTTAGTAAAATCTGGAGCATACGCTTTCTTGTCACGGATATACTTCTGCGTCAGAGCTTTGTCTATCTGCAAAGTAAAGTTCAGCGTCTTTCCGTTAATAATCTTTTTAACCGTAAAGGTTTTCTGTGCTAATGGATTTTCCATAATTTTTTTATTTTAAAATTTTACTGATTTTATTGATTTTCTTCCTGCCTCGTCTAAGAACCGACATATAAAGGACGTGTCACCGTAAAGGTCGTCATACGTCACATGCAGTTCACTGCCTATATTTGCATGATTCTTGTTCCAAGCTGTATCGGCTTCAGCATATTCACTCTGTCTGCTCCATACAAAGCGAGTAGAAGGAAGCCTGTCCGTCACCTCTGCATCATCATACCACACATGAAGAGAATATACTGCCGACCAATCTGTCTGCCACTCGCTATATGCACCCGAGCCTGGAGATGAGAAGCCCTCTATGCGCCAGCCCGTACCGCCTTTCTCACCCTTGTCCACCTGCAGCAGCCAGTCGGGATTGCCATCCTTGGGTTCTGACGTCACTGCCTTGCCTTCTACCGCCACACACAACCATCTGCGTCCGCCGTGCGTCACGCTGTTGTAGTAATAGTATTCCTTTCCATCCTCCCACGCACCGAGATGGAGTTCCATCGGGACGATCGTGCCGTCGTAGTTCATCAACTTATACATCTTCGTGGAGAACACCACCTGACGGGGCGATATGATAGCCGTGCGCCTCTTGTCGAGCGAGTAAGAACAGACACCGTCGTACCAGATGATGGCCGGTGCTTCGTCTCCGCTGACAATGACGTGGATAAGTGCCATGCGGTCGGTGTCCGTTCTGCTTCCGAACTGCACGATAGTGTCACCGCCCATCGGAGCGTCGCTGCCCTCCTCACAGTCCGCCTTTGACAGGTCCACGTAGTCGTCGCCCACCGCCGTCACCAGTCGCCAGTAGGTGCGGTTTGCCACCCCCTCGTACTTGCCCTCCTTAATGTTGAACACCTGACACCGTGCTTGGTCACCCACCTTCCACAGGTTGGTCGTTGCCGTCGTGCCGTCGTCCATGTAGAAGTAGCAGCGGTAAGTGTCGGCGAGTTCCTCCACCCGTATAATCTTCGAGCCACATGAAGAGAAAACCATGTTGCCGCCGACATAGCTCAGCTTGCGTATCTCCAGCTCATTGAACACTGCCTTGCCCCAAACGATAAGGTCGGTGATAGAAAGTTGATACTTGCCGTCCTTTCGCCGTGTGATGCCGAATCCTGTCTCCGTTGTCGCATCGAAGTCATAAGACCGTATTGTCTCCACCAACACCTCCAGCAGCTTTGCTCTTCCCTCTGCGTCTATTCCCTTTCCGCCAGTCAGTGCGATGCCCTCAAGAAAGGTGATGAGCTTCTGTACTGTGTCGGCTTTTAGCTTCGAAAGGAAGCGATTTTCCACTGGATCTTCTAAATCACGAGCTTTATCAGCATAGCCAGCCTTAATTTTATTGCCATTCTCCAGCAGATAGCCGTTCAGGAGCGAAAGACTTTGCAGCAGCGAGTAGTTCGTATGGGTGTGCCCTACGCCACCGTTAGCTGAGTAGCTTTTCTCAAGCACCTCTACAATAAAGTCGATGATAGCTGCTATCGTGGTAACGTTCCACTCGTCGGCATACGGATTCTGGACAGGAAAGAGTGCCCCACCACTCAGATTGAGCCTTTGGAACTCAACCAAGCGTGGGGCGATGGTAAAAGAGCCCAATTCGGGAACTTTTATATCCATCATCTTTGCCGGTACTGCACTTCTGCGAAGATTGAGATACGGACGTGCATCGGCAAACTTAAAAGTAAAATTAAAGTTAGACGGCAGCTCCTTTGCTTCGTACGAAGCCTCGCTATCAGTAACTACTATCCTGCGCACATAGTTATCGATATAGATATATTTCCCGAGAGAGGGGAAGAAGTCGAGCAGCCACTGGCGTTCCTCCCTGTTAAGATGACCAGTATTCTTTCTATATTCGCGCGCAGTATCTACACGATATTCTTCCGCATCGTTTTCAATCTCGGCTATATTGTGTGTGTGCTTTGCCGTAAACGTAGCATCGCCATACGCACGAAAGGTATCAATACCACCGAGCGAGTTCTCAAACAACACCCATTGCTCTTCCTCGCTCCTGATATCCGAAGCATAGTAGCGTTGAATATACGTCAGACGCTTACCTTCGGCATCTTCTACCCACACATCGTAATATTGTGGGAGAAAGCCGAAGAGCTTAGCCATAATGGCATATTGTACAGGTATTGTTTGCGCTTTGTCTTTTTGTAAGTTTGCTAAGACTTTAACATCGCCTTTTACAGCACCCATAAGACGCCCCTCATAATAGCCCACGCACTTAACAAAGCCTTCTGTCAGCGCATAGTAAGTAAGGAACTCGGGAGTATTGTAGGTAACAGGCTTCACGGTGGGTTGCCACGTAAGGAAGTTTCCTTTCAGGAAGTTCTCCGCCGAGTCTGCCAATCGGTCCACTCCTGCACGGATAGCCGTAAAGGTAAATGCCTTAGTCTTTTCTCCTTCATATCGTATTGTAACCTTGAAGTCGCGTGCGATATGGTTCTGCAAGTATGCACTCTCAATATCCTGAAGCTCGAAATATAGCAATGGTGCTATAACATCTTCAAGGTTTATCTCAATTCTGTTGTGAGAGTCTGGAGTATAAGTGTGCTGCACTATAGGTGCATTGTTTTCAGCGTAGCTTAGAATAAATATTACCTCTTGCTCGCTGGAGAGAACTATTCTCTTCATTGAGCCTACAAGGCTTATATTGTCGGGCTTTATAATTATATCCATAGTAAGCAATATATTTATCGCAAAAGTAACAAAACATCACATAGTGGTAAAGGACAACTTACCAAACGTCTGTAGCCTCCTTTTCCACACATTCCAGCCATACGTCTGTACGTGAGTACTTGTATTTAGCACTACGCCAAAACGACTTATGGCGTACCTTTTGCGAACGATAAGAGCTCTGTTTCATAAATTCCACACCTAAGTACTCTTTAGAAGCCATAGGTGGATACATCGTAATAAAAGCCCTATCTTTATCAGGACCTGAATTATCGTAAACCGACCCTGAAACTTCTACGACACGCGACCTACCTACCCATTTGTATTTTGTGTTCATGGCAGGAAAGAAGCTATCAATATTGGGAGCTACAACTACGGGCTCCATGAGCGATATCGTCTTCAATTCAGACTCCATAGGTTCATCTTTGCCACCTAATACAAACTTTAGCTTGTTAAAGAAAAAGGCTACACCTCTAATAAGTACCTTACTATATGCAGGGAGATTCTGTTTCTGCGACTGAGAAAGCAAGAGTTTCACCTTCAGGTCGTGCAAAGAATTACGCAACAACAAATCGTAATCCTTATAAAAGCGTGCAAACACACCGTCATCTCCATTGTAATATAGAGCGTAGTCGAACAATTTGTTTGCCTTCTTCCAATCGGGAGACGATATGTCGTATGGAGAAATAGTTCCCACTGTACGACCATTAACAAAAGCCGAAAAGGCTAACATAGTCTTCTCCTTATCAGCATGTTCTGTATCGCTATCTTTATCGTCTCCAGCAATAACCATTTTCGAGTTAAGAGATTTATATTTACCCACGAATAGGTAGTGCCCTATATCGTAATCTTTCTTTAGGTCTTTAAAATCAACCTTATACTGCAAAGCTCTAAACTCTGGTATAAGTTCAGGAACTTTCACCTCTTTCGGTTCCAATTGTTCTCCAGTGTTGTAATCTTGCGACCCTTCGCCTATCTTTGTTATTAAGCGGAAGTCTCCTGAAAAACCAATCTTGTAGAAAGCACCATCTCTCTGGTCGAAGTAAGCAGCAGGGTTCGATTTAGCCATATTGCTAAAGTCTTCGTATGATTCTGCAGCTTCGCTTCCAAGTTTATCCTCTGGAGCAAGCGTTATGCGCTGGTAATCCTTTTCTGTTTTGTATGCTATGGTAGGTTCTTCTGTCATATTATGGGTAAGATCGGTTGTTGGCTTGCTTGCCATAACATCACGTAAGAAAATAACATCAGCAGTACCTTTACCTTCGTTAGCCGTGAACTCGCAACAAAACTTCTTGCGAAATACAGCAATAAACTCCGAGCAAGTAATATTAGGCACAAGATCGGCAAGACGTATCTTACCCTTTACAATGGTATCCATAACATTGTTAAGTACAACCATCTTATCGAATGGATCAGTTTCAGTAAAGAAGTTTGGCAACAACTTGTAGCCGAAATAGGCAAACACTCGCTGAAGAAGATAGTTGGCACGAATGAATGGCGTGATATAATAGCCTTCATTCAGACTAATAGAAACGTTTTCTACATACTCTATTCTCTTTGTAGCATTGTAGAAGTCAGAGTCTGGTGTAGTCATATCGGGGTTAAAAACATTTACTTTAGCTAATTCCAGTGTAAAACCAGGAATTTGTGCGATGATTTTTTCAACTGTCTCGTCTTTACCAAAAGCATTGAGAATTTTATAATTAAAACCTGTAGATTGCCCCGAGTCGTCCTCTACCAATAAAGGAAAGATAGAGAACTTATCGTCCTTATTATTGCGCAAGCCACGGCAAAACGCTATAGCTTGCTGTACTGTAGACACTCCAGGAACGCATTCATCGTTGAAAATATCCTTTAGCTTTACATCTTTTATCTTAGAATAGAAAGAGCCATCGTTAAGATAAAACGATGTAGATATTTTTCCTTTATGTGTCGCATTTAGCACCACCTGCCGACATTGAGCAAAGAACTCACCGTCCTGTATGGTTACATCGATGGGACGTATTTTCTGCATACCTCCAAATGTTTCAGGAAACGCAAGCATTCTGCGATTACGTGCCGAGGTAGGCAAATCAAGCGGAACGGTACTCTCGCCATAATCGTTGAAGAAAGGATTGGTGCGTTCTACTTCTATTTTTGTATCGGGCGAAAGATTGTAGTCTTCGCCCATAGAAAGATTTGTTATTTTCATATCTGCATGGATTTATTTTGAAGCAATGCGTCGTACTTGATTACGAAGTTTCTGTTGCGCATCAAAATCATCGAGCGCAACATAAGAGCGAATGCCATTATTGCGGAGTTCTTTCAATGTCTCCAATAACTCCTTATTATATTCATCTCTATGGGTAATTACTGTAGGCATTGGTTGTGGTGTTGGTGCAGATGGAGTGATATATCCACCTGCAGCACGTCCTTGCGCCTGGTGCAAGAGAAACTTATTCATATCCAATGTGCGGATATTACCAGCCCGTTGTGCCTGGTCGATAATATTCAGGAACGGAGCCACTGTCGGGTTCTCGACAGCAGCGTTGGAAGCTACCCACTCACGGCTACGTCCATATCCTCCCTCGCCAACAATAACCGTTGGTTTATCTATGAATCCACGGCGATATGGGTCGTAGTCAGCATGGAAGCGTTTGCCGTCCTGCTCACGTTCGACATCAATGCTTCCACCACTTTCGAGACCTGTAACGACACGAGTTCCTGAAGCTGAAGATGCACCTCCGGCACCATTGAGCGACATACGTTTTACTTTCTGACGTTCTGCATTGGCTGCAGCGAGTTGGGCTACACCCGTTATACCCATCAATGCAGCAGCGATTGGACCCGCTATCGGTCCCAGTTCGCCAAGTGCTTTCATTATAGATACAGAAGTATCGGCAACTATCTGCGATGCTTTAATGGCGAAGTTTATGTCGGCATACTTCTTTTGTATCTTCAGCTTTTCGTTTGCCTTCTTCTTCTCAAGTTCTGTAGTGTCTTTACCTGCATTCCTTGCTGCTTCTATCTCTGCATCATACTTTGCATCGACGTTCGCCATCTCCGCTTCTTGGAGTGCCTGAACAGCTCCGCTGGAGAGGTTTGAGTAGTAGTCGAACGCCTCCTTCATCTTGGCGATCTTCATATTCTTCACTGCCTCTTCATACTCTTCTTCAGATATCTCTTTGTTCTGAAGGTGCATCTTCAGCTGTTCCAGTTCTGCATTATAAAGTTCCTGCTGTGAAGCGAGTCCGTATTGCTGACGGATCTGTAAGCGATGTTCTTCGGCTTGTTCTTCGAGATTGGTAATAGCCTGCTGGTGCTGTTCTTTGTTGAGAATACCTTTTGCGAAGTCTTCGTCAATCTTTTTACGTCGGGCTGCCAGCTGGTCGGTGAAGGTGTCGATACCATATTCCTGACGTGCCCGTACTCTCTCTTCTTCTATTTTTTTTGCATAGTCGGCAACGATAGCAGCCTTGGCTTTTTCGTAGGCTTCTGTAACTTCTTTCTGTCTCTCGCCGTCCTCGATAGCCCTTTGAAGAGCAGCCTTGTAGTACCCATCGAGAACGAGCAGCTTGGTGTCGCATTCTTCCTGCAATGTCTGTGGTTTGGCAGGAGCTGTTTCCTGTATTTTCTCGAGCGCATCGTAATACTGCCTTTCGGCTTCGACATAAGCATCGTAGGCTGCTTGCTGCTGGTCTGCCACCGCCTTGTTTTGTTGTTCTTTAATAGTCTTCTTTTTGGCAGCATCTTTTATTACCAGGTTATTAGCTTTTTCCTGGTACGACTTCTCAATGGCGAGTTGGTTGTTTTGATGCTCGATATTAAGAGCAGACACATAGGCATTGTATTGTTCCTGCGTGAGACGTTTCTGTGCAAGAGCCTCGTTGAGTGCATTGAGGTCTTCTTCGTATGACCGTTTGACTTCTTCCAAGTCTTGCTGGCGGTCGTGTGAGAATTTACGAGAGGCAATATCGTCGGGATTAACAGTCTTGCCGGGCTTCTGCTTTTTCGTTTTACCTTTCTTCGTATTCTTTGTAATGGCATCGATTTGCGCACCTGCTGTTCCTGATTTCGAGGTAGGAGAACTTTCACTGGCTAACATTTTCTTGCCAAATTCCTTACCTATGGCATCAATAGATGCGTTTACAGCCTTTATTTCATTTCCTGTCTTTTCTATCTGCTTTGACAAAGCAGAAACATTACCAGAATGTCCCATTGCTGCAAAGGTATAAGCAGGAGCAACTGCACCCTGTGATGTTTGTGGACGTCCAGCATTTTGTTGTGTAAATTGTGCTTGTTCTCGTTTAGCTTCCTCTTGAGCTTTTGCCTGTTGATTTTGCTTGACAATTAAAGCAGCTTTCCGTTGTGCTAATTTTTTCAGTTCTTCTTTCGCACCTTCAAGCAAAGCCTTTTCTTTGAGTGCATTTATATATCGTGTAAGAGCTGCAGTATTTTCATCATACACCCTTCCCTCTTTGGATAGTTTTGCTGTATAATCAGGAACAATCTTCTGTAATGCTGAAATAGCTGCACGACGTTCATCAAGTGATAGAGAATTATCATGGATTCGACGAGTAAGCATTTCTATCTTGATGCGCTCTTCCTCTACTTTGCGGTTGGCTTCGTCATGAATATCATTAAGTTTTTTCTGTACGATAGTGGCTGTATCTGCACGCTTATTAAACATTAACAATGCACCTACTACAAGGGTGATGCCTCCAAGCACCACTCCCCAGGGTGAAAGTTTTAAAACTACATTGAAAGCTTTTTGCAAAGCTATAGATGTAGTCATAGTCTTGTTGAGTACAGCGTGGCGCAATACTGACAACTGGAGCATTGCGTTCTCAACAGCGACAGCTGCAGCCTTGAGTTTGCTGAGAGCGGTGGCACGGAGACTCCATAAGTAGGCAACTTTCTGCGCTGCGACATAAGAAAGGTAAGTCGCTGTGAGCAGTGCTACTACCTTGGCAAGTACCCATAGTGTATCGCGATGCTTTACAATATACTTAATGGCATTGATTGCTCCGATCTGTATCTGTCCGTAAATATCGGAAAATTCATCTTTTAGGGGTAGCAAGGTCTTTCCAAGTGAAATCTGTGCATTCTCCAATTCAACAGTACGACGCGCAGCTCTGTCGGCTGCAGAGATGTACGTCTCTCCAGCTTGAGCAAGGTTTTTCTCTACAATAGTAGCTACAGCTTTCATAAAGCTACCTGTTTCCTTGGTTTGTTCTTTTATTTCAGCAGCCGAAAGACCAAGGTTATCAAGTATCTGTGGGGATTGACGTCCAAGACCTGTAACGATGGAATCTACCATATAATCAAGCGATTGTCCTGTCTGCTGGGCTTTCAATTGAGCAAAAGAAAGATACTTACCGAGGTCTTCGAGGGGAATGCGGAAGTCTTTTGCCTTTACGGCTGCCTTCATCAAATCGATATCAGATACTGTACCTTTGGTCGCATCGCGGAGCGTTTGAAGATAATCTTCCGTACCTATCTTTTCAAAAGCGTGAATGACACCATCAGCTGATTCTGCCAACTCTACACTCTTATCTATTGCTTCTGAGAGTCCCCCAGCTATCGACTTTCCTACTCGGGCGACTATCTCTAACGTTTTTACGCCCAATTGTCCTAAAAAGAAATTGTTGAATTGGTCAGAAGTTAAAAGTTCTTTGACATTTTTGGAGTTCTGTTTTAATTCTGACATTCGGGCATTTACAGTCTGAATACTTTTTTCAAGAGCAGAGTATTGCTGTGGATTTAGAGCCTTAGAGACATTGTCCAGTTCTTTCTGTAAATACTTAGACTGTTTCTTCAACTGAGACATTGTCATAGCATTTATATCCAACGAGCGTGTTTGCTCCTGAATACGAGAACTCAACTCACGAATCTTCCTACCAGTATCCTTGTAGGAAGCAGCAAGGTTCTTGTACTGCTCGGTTTCTTTCTTTCCCGATGCTTCAAGTTTTATCATTTGCTGCAGTCGCTGCTTGTTCTCATTTCTGAGGGACGCTGACTGCACTTCAAGTTTATGGATTTCCTGTTGTGCCTTAGATGTCTTGACATCAACAGTATATTGGATTTGGTCTTCTGTCAGATGCTTATTTGCCATACTGCTTATGGGTTTAATGATTTTTCTAATTGGTCGTGAATGGTCTTTCTTACTTCATCGGTGAAGCCATAGCGGAGTTGTGGAAATGTTTCGTGATAGAGCACGCCCCATACTACGCGATTATAAAGAGCAAGGTTACGGCGTTTGAACTTGGATATGCGATCGTTTCTGCGATATGCCATGTCGAGGAAGCGGAGGTAAGGAAGAATGCGGACAAAAATTGTATGAGAGTCGCTGGTGATGCTACTCTCAAAAGAATGCTTTGAAAGCAGTGTGATAAGCCTTCTTGAGCGTAGTTGATAATTACTACGCACTACGGATTCCTGTGTGGTATAAATTTTCAAGAGGCCCTTCTGCAGGGTTTCGTGAACGAACTTTTTACTAACGAGACTGTCTGTTACCATACTTGCTATTTATATTGCAAATATAGTAACAGACAGTTATAAATTAAAGGACAATGATTTTCCTATTTAACGAAATGCCAGTATAGTGGTATACCTATTATTGGGGTTAAGAACATGCACAGTCCTAAATAGAACAACTTTACAGACCATGGCTCACCGTATGTTAAGAACGGCATCAGAATAAGCGATATTAAAAAAAAGAATATTTCTAACATTACCATAATCAAGATATTTATTTTAATGCAAATGTAAAACTTATAACTGAAAGTTGCAAATCAATCTTTGAGTATTTGACTTTCTATAGCTTTGAATAATTCATATACTACTTGAGGAACCATAGAGTTGCCGAGGGCTTTTATTGTTTCTTGCCTCCATCGGGCAAAAGAAATGGTAAGACGAGATACATCAAAGGGAAGCCCATCATTTCCGATACAAACAGGGGAGACAGTTGGGAAGTCCCTCCACCAATCTTGTGGGCGATTTGTTCCGCTAAATTGCTCTGCTCCGCGTTCGGCTTTCTGTGCGCCTTCAGATTGTCCATCGTCATTATAGACCTCCTGCCGTCGCTTGCCGTCGGAGTTAGTAGCCAATCCATCTTGCTGAATATATCTGGCAATCCTTTCTGCTTCGAGTTCTCGCCTCGTTTCTTGAAATCCTGCGCACATGGTGTCGGTAGAATTCCGTGAAAGTTGATATAATCCATCAGTCCGTTCGGACGTCGTTCGCCATTCTTTCTGCTGCCCATTGTTCGACCTCCCTTCTCTTTCAATTCTTTGATACGTTTGCTGTGCTGTATCTCTACTGCAAGCGGAGTCGGTAGTAACTCTTGAGGATAGAATTTCTGCTTTCCGTTCTTGCATACCTTTAGTCCTTGCGTTACAGGAGTTGGAAGCATTTCTTTGGGCAATGAACCACACCCGATCTCTTTGATGGGGCGCACCGACGGAACAAGCCGGAATAACAAACGGCTGCACGGAATATCCTTCACGTTCAAGATCTGTACAAACGGTTTCGACAACGAACTGCTGTTCTTTTCTATATATATTGTCGTTCTCTTCAAATAAAGAGGGCGTGCAACCCACTTTAACCGCCTCAGTGGGCTGTACCATTGTGAGGATTCCAGCAACATTTTCACCAATGACGAAAGAGGGCTGTATTTCCCTGATAGCTCGTAGCATCTCTGGCCAGAGGTAGCGGTCATCGTTCGCTCCAAGTCGCTGTCCAGCTGAACTGAAAGGCTGACAGGGGAATCCGCCTGTAAGTACGTCGATTTCCCCTTGCCATTTTTTAAAATCTGTTGTTTTGATGTTTTCATAACCGATAGAATTTGGATACCAATAATTAAGAATAGTTCTGCAGAACTCACTGATCTCGCAATGAAAGACATTTTGCCAACCTAACCAATAGGCTGCGAGTTCGGGTGCTCCAATACCACTGAAAAGTGATGCATGTTTGATATCTTTCTCATTCATTTCCTTATGTTTATTTGTCAATGGCAAAATTAGAAACTTCTACTTTATTTGTAAAGGACACCTCGTCTCACGACGAAATGTCCCGACAAATAAACATCCAATAAATGAATGTCATGGTAGAAATTATCGTTCACGGAACAACCATTTGAATTCCAGCCCTTGCGAGCCAGGGCGATTGCAGAAATCGAAGCCTGCATTGCGGAGGGCAGAGAACACCTCTGTTGGCGCAACTTTTGCCGATGGATCGATTTCCCTGATGGCATCTACTACTTCGGCAGTGGAAAAGAAATGGGTGGCATCGGCTGGCGTTGGTGCAGGAGCATAAGTCTTCTGCAATGCAGCTATATAGATACTGATGTCGGTTATTGGTTGTTCGGTGTTATTTTCTTTATTGCTCATATATTGAAATTTTTTTAATTAAAAATTCAGTCCATCTACTTCCTCTGGGCTTTCGGGACAGAGGGCGTTGAGTGTTTGTAAATCGTTTTTGAGAGCACGGATACTTTGCAGCATTTTGAACGTGCCTGGACGTGGTTCTCCTGTTGCTTCGACAAAGGTGCCGTTGCAGTCGGAGAAAATTTTGTTTTCGATATCTTCCAATGTGGCAAGATATCCGAGGAAATATCCACCGCCCACCATTTCGTTAAGGGCTGCAATGGTGTCTTGGCTGATGTATGTCAGTGTCTGATTCATAGGTCTGCTACTCATTTTTTGCCTCCTTCCTTGTCAGCTTTATTCACTCGGTAAACCACGTATGCTGCACAAAGGGCAGAAATGAGTGAGGCTACGGGCTGCTGCTCTACACAAGCAGCTGTGATACATAGGCACAAAGTTACAACATTGATGCGTAGTACCAAACGACGAGTTACATTGAACTCGCAGATACGGCTGTAGAACTCACTCTTGGTGTCGAGCCAATGATTAATAGACTTGATTTTGCGCTGTATCGTAGCACGTACGTCGATAGGCTGCTGTTTCGCAGAACTCTCGAATTCGATTACTTGTTGCATATTGCACGATGTTTGACTGTTGCCTGAATCCGTCAGGTGCGGAAACAGAAAAAGCGGATGCTCTTCCTGTCGTCAAACATCGTGTCTTACACCAACAAGGGCTAATTCACGGGAAGGCATCCGCCATATCTTCGTTGCAGTTGTCTGCAAGTATGGGCATAAAAATAAGCCCAACGAAGTTTAATAAGTTCGGGGCTTGAATTTCTCCTTGCCCTTATTTGTGTATTACTACACGACGTTTGACAGTTGCAAAGATAAGGAGTATTTTTGTAACTGCCAAAAGAAAACGCAATTATTTTTGCGTGGCGTAAAAATTACCATTCGTCTTTAGTTTCGACCTCACGTTTGTCGACTCTTAAAGAAGTACAGTTAATAAATCGGGAAATACAAATGCACAAATGGGTAATTCTCCTTTCCATAACTTATATAGTCAACATACGCTATAGAGGCATTCTCTTTATCCATGTATTCTAAAATTTCAGAGCATAGGTGTTTGGGTACGTATCCTAAATGGACATCATCATAAGAATACACTCTGATTGCATTAGGGTCGTGTGGGTTCGTAGGGTCTTTTTCAAGGAAAACCGATTCATTCGACAAAAGTTCTCTTGCCCTTTCCTTAGCCTTTTTAGGACCATAATACAATCCAGCTAATTCAAACAATAACACATCTTTCATAGGAGGAGTTGTTTCAGAAGAAACTTCTTCTTCTGCTGCTGCCACAGAGTTAAGTTCCTCCACCTCTTTGCGTATCTTTAGTTGTCTCCTTCTGATAGAGAGCGCAACGAAAATAGCGAAAGAAATCGTTATAACATTCAATAGCAGTACGAGTTCTTCAGAGGCATAAATGCCTATGAATTTCAACAAGAAAGCACCAATGATGTTGGTTAAGAACCACGTTCCAAACCCAATAAGAAAAGTCTTCATATAATTAATAGTTCTCAGTTAATATTAGTTGCAAAGATACAAAAATGTTACAAAAGAGATAATCTAATAGACATAAAAAGCCCCTCGCTGCTGCGAGAGGCTGAGTGCGCGCCACAAGCCCAGTGGCGACTTTTGTTCAAATCGGCGATATAGTTGAAGCCGGGGCTGGTATATTGTCGGCTGCCCGTAGAATGCGGTTGCTCAAATCTATGAGTGCAGTCTTTAATTGGTTTGCTTCTTCGGGAGTGAAACCACCTTCGCCTCCGTTTCCGTCAATTCCATACATTTTATGTTGAAACCAAGGAACTGATTTGTCGAAGTATGTACGAGCTACTTCGCGCCACGATACACTCAGGTAAATATCACTCATACGAAATTTCATATCGGTGATTTTTTCTGTTTTATTTGCTGTTACTTCCATAGTTTTTTATTTTTAATGGTCCTCCCCGAGGGGAGAACCTTTTGTTTTCATTCTTTTGGCATATCCGTTATTCTATCGAAAATGTCCTGTGCGTATTCGAGGAGGTCAGGATAACCGTTTGGATAACTGTTGCAATAATTTCTAATTGCTTCGAGGAGGTCTTGTTCTTCAGGAGTAACCTCCATTTTAATTTTTTCTTTTTTCTGTGTCATACTATATCTTTTATTTGAACAATACAAAGGTACTACTTTTTTGGATAGTAACCAAAATTTTTACTATCTTTTTTGATAGTAATTTGTGTTTTTAACATTTGACTTTATTTATCGCTGCAAATGGAAAAATCCTTGTTGTGGAAAAGTTCCGCCAAGCGAAATCCCCTTTCGAGTTCGAGGCGTTGCGCCTCCGTCAACCCCAATACTTTTGTTTTTTCCCATATCTCATTATAGAACAGGAATATCCAATTTTTGTTTTATATAAACTAATTTTGTTCACTTACTTATTATAAAAAAGATAATCAAATAGACATTAAAAAGCCCCCGATGCTTCACGCACCAGAGGCTCAGAGTTCATTAAAATTTATGAAATACCGCATTAGAAACTTGCGGCTTGTAATTCCTTAGTTATCTTATCCATGCAACTGGCGAGGCGCATATACGTCTTCTCGCCTGCATTCTTGAATCCACCGCTATATTGTCTCATCAGCGATGGATTTATCCCAGCCATACGAGCTATCTCATTAACGTTGAGAAATGAGAAATAATTGAAGAAAGACTGGAGATCATATTTGTATTCAAACTCCACTTCTCCGGTTATATCTCCCTCCAGCCTTGCCTCTTCCAGGCACACCACCAAATCCTCCTTGGCCTTTTCCACGGTCTCACCACAGCCGTTATAACCACCGTCTCCAATTTCTGTACTACACCAGTAATACCCATCAGTTCCTTTCTCTACTGTTACGATTGCCTTTGCCATATTCTTATTATTAATAGTCTTTATAAAAAAGAGTCCATATCCATTATTAAGAAGAAGGAAGTGGTCAGGGGCAAAGCCCTGACCTTTTCCTTAGGCGTCAAGTTTCTTAAGTATCTTGTGTGCCGTACCAGTAGCAACTTCCTTGCTGTGGCGTGGTACCCAGTCAAACTTTCCCGTTTTAGGATTAATCCACTTGTCATGCCCTGAACCGTTTCGAGACAGGACGCATCCCGCGTCTCTCAATCTCTTTTCTAATTCGCTTCTTTTCATGATTTCAATGAACTCTTTTGTCTTAATGACAATGCAAAGGTAACAACAAAGTTATAAATCACCAAATAAACGGGTAACTTTTTTGTTATACAAATTGTTTTTTAACATTTGAAAAGCCGTAACAGTTCGGAAACTGCTACGGCTACAAAGAACGAGCATCGTGTTTTTACACTTCTACGGACACGAAACCGTGTGCGATAAGGTCGGTAAGGAATGCCTCGGGACTTTCGGTGCTGACGAGGTAGCCTTCCAGTTCCTGCAAGCGACGGGCGAAGCGTTGCATATATTCCGCATCTGTGCCCTCACTGTCGAAACGGCTGCCTGCGTGAAGCTGGCGAAGGAACTCTTCGGGGCTGTATGCTACAATCCTGTGGTTGTCTCCTTTAATGTGGTAGGTTTTGAATTTTGGTGCATCTACTTGTTGATGTTCGGGGACTAAATTATGAGGAAGTCGGCTTTGTAGTTTTGCTTCGTTCATAATAGTACCAAAGAGATCTTTTGGTGAGATGGTCGGCTTTTGCTGACCATCTCTTGTTTCTATTTTTATTCTTCTCATACTGCTAATTTTTTAGTTCTTATCTTCAAGTAAAGTTTTTCGCTTTCGGTAAGGAAGGGTATGTTCTGAAGGGTTGTGCCTGCCTGCACCTGTCCTTGCTTTGCAAAGGTAATCATTTTTGCGAGAAAATGTATCCAGGCAGACATTTTTGTGAAGTTGGTCGAACCTCCGTGCTGGCGAAACTCCACCGTGCGGTGGCGAGCGTAGGCTTCGAGGTTTACCTTGTGGTAGCGGTTGTGGAAGAAGGCTGCTCGAAGGTCGCTGATGCTGCGTGCACTTTTGATGGAGGTTTCGGTAATTGCAGAAAGTCCCTTGCAGTAACGGTTGTTGCGTCGGCTGTGTGGCATAAAGTTGTCGATAACACCCTCAAGGCGTTTGTAAGTAAGAATGAGGTTCTTCCAAGTTGAAAGGTCGAACTCCGCAGCCTCCATGTGTACGTGAAGTCCGCAGGTGTCGTTTACCTTGGCGTTGCAGAGGTCGAGCACCCAGCAAACCTTTTCGAGTTCCTCGAGTCCCTGTTCTCCGTGTAGGATTGGGCTTACGAGTTCGAATGTGTTGTTTCCTGAAAGGCTGCTATCGGTTACCAGTTTCCAATGGTCGGTGTGGTCGGTATGGTTGTAGCCTTCTACCTGTACGTTTATTCCTGCTGCGGTAAGCTCGCGTGCCAGGCGTTCGCGTGTGCAGTTGTAGGCTTCTATTTCTATGCCGAAGTTGCGGTTAAAGGTGTAGTCGATTGCTGGGGCGATGGTTGCTGCTGTTTGTGCTGCTGTGTTGGTTAAGCCCTGCATCATTCGCTTGTAGACGTTCTGCACAAATCCGTAATTTCCGTTTGTTACGAGGTCGGCTACTTGTCGGCGTGTTAGTCCGAGTGCGAGAAGTTTCTGTATCTTGGAAGTCTTTGTTCCGTTTTCGTTTAGAATGCTTTGAATTTGCTCGTTCATAATCTTTGTTTTTTAATTGTTCTTTATTTTTATTGTACTGCTAAGGTAACACTATAAACGGAAACGTGCAAGTACTACGGAGTTTATAATCAGCCGTTTAGCTTAGTTTATCTTCTGCTAATACCTGATACAAAAAGCCACCACTGAAACAGTGGTGGCTCGCCTAAAAACAATCAATCTAACCCAAAAAACTAAAAGACTATGAAGAAATCAAACGTTTACTTTATTAATTGGTAAAATTTCGCATATATGAGTTTGGTGTGAGGATTGCGAGATATGATATCCATTCTGACTTCCTTACAGCCATAGCGAAAGAAGAGGAAGCGTTTTGGCACTCGGTGCACCATTATGTCAAGCGTGTCGGTGGCTGTTATGGTGCCACGGAACAGCGAGTCGGAAACGCAACCGGAGAGCGACAACCACGGGTCGCTCCATGAGAAGCATTTAATGGTGTCGGGGAGGTATCTTGTTATTGTATCGATGAGAAAGTGAGCACTCGGCGTCTTGGTGATAGGTGAGACGATGTCGGCAGTGAGCGTAGTAGCTGCAGAAGCAGCCTGTGAGATACGACCTGTTTTTATGCCCACCTGCTTTGCCACCTTTAGCAAATCGTCTCCACTTTGTCGGAATTCCGATGTAGTAAGTGTAACTGTAGGTGCGGAAAGGTGGCTTCTTCCTGTGGAAGTTTCCGATATTTCCACCTTTCCGTTGTGAAGCAGAATATTTTGGTTCTCCTTAAGGCGGTCGCGGTCGGCTTTGGTCTTGACATAAAGGTGCACCGACAGTGATAAGCTGCCTAAAAGTGTTACTATGACACCTACAAGTATATAAGTGAGTGGTATTTTCCTTATCATAATTCTATTTTTTTATATATTCGCCATTATCGTTGAAATCTCTGAGTCGCTTGACGAATGAAGTCGGCAATATGGGATAAATAGCCTGTATGTTCTCGATGCATGAGAAGGTTTCCCTTACCAGCATAAACACACAGATATAGGTGCTTATCCATCGTGTCGCACCAACTACAGAACCTTGCACCGTGCTGTTTGCAAGAACGTTTGACATAATGAGAAGGCAAATGTAAATGCCTATCTTCTTGCTGAACTTTCCGAAAAAGCAGCCACTCGACGCATCCTTGTGCAACAAGTGCTTCCATAGACTAAGAAAGGTGTCCACCACGATAGCTACAGCTATCCACTTAGCAAACTCCCAGTCTTGGTAGAAATAGTGAGAGATGTATACCACTATGGTTAGGGGCCAGGAAACGATTGATATCATTGGTGTTTTTTTCATAATTTAATTTCGCTTATTTCTGAACACAAAATTAACCTATTCCGTGTTCTTCACAAAGGACTTGTACTGTTGGTGAATTTGGAGAGTGTCGGGGGCTATGCAAGACAGCATCAACGTCCAGCCTACCGAGTGGAGTTCCGAAGCCACGAAGGGTACATATTCCGCTCGGGAAAGCTCGCCACGAGAGAGCCATTCAATATCTCCCCTGTCAGCATCGGCAAGCATGGTAGCATGCACTTTTGAGAGCAGTGCAAGCGTGTTGTCGGAAGCGAGCATGTATTCGGCTGCATCGGCACGGTTAGGCATCTTGTTGGCAACTGTTACAGCTATGCGCTGGGTGAGTTCGTAAGAGTTGTGACTGTTGCCCGACATCGACATTTCTCCGTAGTCTATGAAAAGGAAAGAGCCGATGCATTTGTCGAGACGTGCCTGCAGCTCCTCAAAAGACTGCCCATAAACGTAGTTGGCGATTTCGGGAACGCGCGACATTTTGGGAAGATTGCCGAGTGAAGTCAGAAGCTCGTTGTACCCTGCGGTGTTACTTGCGCCATTGGTGAACATGGCACGTATACCGTCCTTATGCGGAAATTGGGCAAAATAGAGAAATTGTTCTTTTATCATATTATTTTGTCAATTATAGAGATAGGCAAACCTACCTCTTCGCTTATTTTCACTTTGTCCCAACCAAAGCCATTCATGTCGCGAACGGCATCGATGGTCTTCTTACGCAGCACCTTCAGGTAGGTAAGCAAGTTCATTTGTTCAATCTGCCGTGCATCGCCAAGTCCATCTTTTGAAAGGTCGTAGAGAGCGTCGGATGCTTCGGTGGTGATAGGGCGTTCGGGCTTGAGCTTGAATTTCGTCAGCAAAGAGAAAGCCGTCTTATTGAAAAGGTAGTTGTTGAAAGCCTGAAAGTTGAAATAGATTGCTGTAAGCATTTCCAATGGCAACGAAGCGAATTCGGCTGCCAACGCATGTGCACGTTCAGAATTATATACCTTGTCGGGGTAATAAAGTATGGCAGCCATGAGTGGAAGTGCCGTTTCGCCTTGTTCGATGAGCGAACGAGCCTCTATGTATTGGAGTGCTGTGAGAGAGCATGTCAGTGTGCCATAGTCTTTCCTTACCTGATAACCTTGGAAGGTGCGTTCCTTGATGCGGACGGAAGGTATGAGCTGGGCGCAGAAACAGAGGTCTACGACATATTGGTATTCCAAACGTCGCAGAACGCGAGCAATGGGGATATTCAATCGGAATGGGTCCACACGACGGCAAAGCTCGTAAGTTTCCTTGTTCATATCCTCAAGAACCTCGTTGTTGTTGGGGTAGTTGATTTGAAAAAGGAAGGTAAGCTGTTCGGAAATAGCAATGAGGTTGGCTATTTGCTCCTCGGTGCGGAAACGGCGTTTATTCCAATTCATAATATCGCAAAGGTAGTTGATGCGCACCTCGCCTGCAGACAGTTTTCCTGCTGCCATGGCCAACAAGTCGCTGGTCAGGCGAACGAAGTGCTGTTCGGTCATACCTTCCCAGCTATTGGGTATGCGATGTATTTCGCCTTTGTATACGAGTTCTATATCTCTCATGGCAGCATTATTATTTTATCATCGGGATTGTTAAACGCTGAATAAGAACTGACGTCGGAAGTCGTATCGGTTGAAAGCAACGTGTCTACATTGAGCAGGAGCTGTTCTGCCTCTCGGTCGAGTCGGTCGGCTAATGATAGTGCTGCGACGAGTTCGTCTTTGCCTGAACGTGAAGCATGGCTGTCATCGAAGAGGTTGCGTATAGTAGGTGGAAATTCCAAAATGTCGAAACGGCGCAGCGACTTGGCGATGGTCTTTTTTGCAAGGGCGAGCAACAATGCATGCTTGACACGGGAACTGTTGTCATCGGTGAGTTTGTCGAAGTAAACCGACAATTGCTCGTCTAATGTTTCCTTCTGCAGTGGAACCAGGCGAAAGAAAAAGAAGTACGACATATCGATAGGATATATCGTGTCGAAGACTTCTGCTGAGTGAATTTGGCACTTCTCCAGCATCTTGTTGTAAGGAGCCTCTTTCCAGAGCTTTGAGGGTCCGCTTACCGTATCAGTAGAGAGCAGCCCTACAAGCGTATCGATGGCATTGTAGTAATTTTCCATGTACGAACGACGCATCGCCTCGATTTCGTACTTATATACATCTATCTCGTTTTTTCTGCGGTTGATACTGTCGAATACCAACTGATGCGCCATTGTGAAGTTGGCAATAGCTGTTCGCAAAGCCTCTTTAAGCTCTGTGTCCTCCTGCAAGTTGAGTATAGCCTTGAACACTGAATTAGTCAGAATGGTTTCCACACGCTTGCGAGCTGAATTGCCTGAAGGCTGCAAATCCTGCAAGTCGATATTTGTTTCTACGCCTGGTGCATAAGAGCTAAAAGTGGCGAGATTACCGAATAGTTCTTGAAGTATTTTCATGCTTGTTGCTTGTTTAATCGGTCCTTAGGTGATATGTCTTCCTGTCGCTGGGGCACTTCGCGATAGAACCCAATACGATAACCTTGTTTATAGAGGTTAGGGAAATTCAGCTTCAGAGCGATGTTGAATGGCTCGGAGCAAATCTCGTCTTCGGGTGTGAGCGACATTATATAAATGAGATAGTTATAGTACGCGTCAGAACCCGACTTGCTGATTACACCGTCCTTGCTCACCGCAGAGATGGAAGCATCAAGCCCTACTGAAGACAGCAATGCTTCTTCAGTGCGCTTATCGTAGGCAATAAGCGAATCAATATATTCCTTATATTTAAGGTCTATCGTTTCAATCTTCCACTGCTGCTCGTGTCCAGAAGCGTCCATAAACGATATTGAAGAATAAGCCTTGCCTTGGTTCTCTGCACCGCTCAGATAATCGCCTATCTTACGCAGCTCCAATCGCATGTATTCAACCAGCAACGACTCACGATACTCCGTGCCGATTTCAATGCCATTGTATTTTACCAAATCCTTATCTTTTGATTTGCGTAATTTGTTCTCTTCACAAAGTTTGGTGAGCTGCGAACGCTTGCTGACCACCCATGCGTTAGGTATGATGATGTGGATTTTGGCTGCCAACGAGTTACGCAAAAAAGAATTGATATAAGTAGCCGTACTATTGCTACCCAATATATATGGGCGTGCGCCCTGGTGTGTTTCATTCACGCCATAGAACTCGTCCACCGATTTCTCACGATGGTGCGATACGGCTGCATATCGGTAGTTGTCAATTTCTGACAATGCGAACTTCGGATAAATCTTATAGTTACCAAGTCCGTAAGACCAACGCCCCACAGCTATATGGCGGAAGTCGCTGTAACTAATCTGTTCGTAGGCAATATCCTGACGAGTGGTAGCAAGACGGCAGTGCTTGTTCTCCACCGATTCCATACCAGCAACAGGCATCATTCCTAAACGCTTGCCACGTGCAAAGCGGAACTTGCAGAAGAAGTCTCCGAAGTAATAGAAGTTCTTTATATTCGTCTTGGCAAACTCCTGCGCAGTAGTCTCCATACCACGCTCCTGCCAAGTGTTCAGCCATTCGTCCCACGCAGGTAGTGCTGTGTACTCACGCTTCATCTTGCCACCTTCCACTGTCTGCATATAGGCACACGGACCATTACCATACAGCATCTTAATCTCCTTACTATATAAGCGAGGCAACAAGCGGTTCTGCTTAATCTCTGTCGTTACTTCATCGCAGAGATTGTTGTTTGCACCACGCATGCACACCTGATAACCATTAACACTAAGCCACTGGTGTTCGTGAAGGTACGACCTATTCTCCTGTGGAATAAGCATACCAGGAGTGTTGAATAGCTGTTGACCCTCTCCTATTTGGAAAGAGAGAACATTGCCATCTGCAATATAATTACCAGCGTTGCCGTATAACTCTATTCTATCGTTCATAACCAATTTATCTTGTGAAGTTTATATCCATCGTTAGGAAACCCCATGTATCTAATAAGAATACGATAACACATCTTAGGGTTGCCGTCTTCATCTTCAAATAGGAAATAATTCTCTGCATCAACCGAAAATCTATCCTGTGGCAGCTGAGTCCTATACTTACAGTGCTTCTTTACCGTCAAGGTGTCTCCAGCCACACCCTGCGACCTTGAATAAGGAAAGAAGCAGAGCGTGAAGTCCCCTTCAGGTAGCTTGCTTATCTCCCTTGCCCACTGCATTGCATTGATGCCATCTATTTCGATAGGTTTCTCCATTATTTGCGAAATTACTTATATTTTGAACAGGAACAAAGGACGACAGACTCACCTCCTGTCATATTTCCAGCCTTTTCGAGAGTCTGCACCGCATTATCAAAAATCAGCGGTGCGTCCTGATTTGCGTCGTTTGTTTATTTTTATTTTTCATTTTTCAAATGTAATATATTGATTTTCAACAAAGTATCATTTTCACCTATGTAAATAGCCCTCGTTATTGCCTTGTTTTGGACATTTTTTATATTCATTTTTGGACTTTATAGGGGCTTATATCGCTATATTTTCGGGTAAATCGTCCGGATAACTGCTCAATTCCTTTTTAATAAGGTCTGAATAAAGACCATATAAAAGGTAAATCATTGCACTTGGAAGCTGTGTTGTCAGCCCTGGACGACGTTTTAATTCTGTTTTCTTCTCACTTGATTTATCAAGCTCGATTTTGCCGTTCGTTTTCTTCAGCGGACTGATAAGAATTGCACTGCAAAGGTTCTGACATTCATTCTCATCGATACGCACCTTGGGAAGCAAGGGTAGTTTCTCGGCAAAGAGCAACTGACACAAGCGGAACTGCTGCCAGTGGTAAATAGTAGGCGCACCATCGTTATAGAGAAAAACAGAAAAACCGTAACTCTCCAAGGCTGCCTTCATTGTCAGCGAGTCGGTCGTTATTTGCTCCAATTCTTCCCTTGTTTTGTTTCCTGCACGGTCGGGGTAGAGGTGTATAACCTTGTTCACTGCATCGGTGCCAAAAAACGAATACACCTGTTGTGCAAGGTTCTGTTGGTCGTCGGGTATATATGCCCAAAATTCCTTAATAATATCGAAGCGACTGCCGTACTCCTTTTTCTGCCCGACGATAAGCGATTGAAAATTACCAGGGTCGTAACCTATGTACAGAGGTTCGCGCTTATCGTAGTGGCGAAGGTAGCGCGCGGTGAGCGTGAAGTGGTCTTTGAGGTTCAGCTTCAATATTTGGTCGTAGATATAGCTGTCTTTGAATTGGTGTCGCTCGTGGTCATAGCTTGTAAAGAACTTGTTGGTAACTTCCTTATGGCGAATGGCACAGATGGCGGTGAGAAACTCGTCCATATCGAGGGTATCGAGCTGCGTCTTGAAGAACTTCGGTCCGAGTATATCCTTGTTACAGAACGAAGATGCTCGTATATAATAGATGGCATTGCGTCGCATATCGGCAATACGTGGTTTCCATCGGGCGATAAAGGCTTTGAGCTTTTGGTCTTCCAAACGTATCTTCTCTATTGTTACTGGGTTCTTGGTATTGCGCAATTCTTGCTGGAGCATGAACTGCTTGTAAAGCGACTGATTGATAGCAAGCGACACAGAGGCTATTTCGTTGATAAGCCGTTCATCCATCTTGTTTTCGTATTCCTCAAACCAATCGTCTTCGCCAAGGTCTACACGAGCCGTATCGCTCACACCAGTAACACCTTCGTAGTAGGCTGACTTGCGAATTTCAGCAGAACCACCACGAAGCGAAGGAAACAAACGTGATTTGAGTTTCTCTCCACTGTTGTGTTTCATTTCTTCCACGAAAGCATGGACTGCGTTACGTCCTGCCACACTCTCGGGCTGGTCGGACGATACAAGTTGCAGATGCGCCCCATTGCGGAAGATAACCGAGTGCTTGGCATAGGCTATCGGATAGCGAGGACGGCGGAAGTGCGAGGGAAGTTTTGCTTCGCCCACTACATAATCTATTCCATATTCGAGCATAGGGCGCTGTTTGCCATTTACGATAACAGGACGCGAAAACGAGGCTTGAATGTTAGGCCAGACGTTTGTCATCAGTGCAACATAGGTCTTGTGAACAAGGAACGAAAGTTCGCCCGGCATATCGTTTGCCACACGAATAAGTCGTGGAGTAATCACACCTTCGGTCTTACCTGTTGCACGAGCCCATTCGGCATAAAGCATATTGGGGTCGATGATGTTTGCAAGCAATTGCACACGGTTCATGTAGTAGTGCTCGAAGCTGAGCACGCTGTTTTCATTTATAGCTTTTTCAGTCATTCGGAATTTCCTCCATTATTTCTGCATCTTGAATATCGGCATCTCGCAGCAGGCGTTTCTTTTCTTTTGTTTCTATGGGCAACGAGTCGATAAGCGCAACATAGAAACCTTCGTTATGTTTGGCTGCAATTTCCTTCAGATTCTTCTTTGAGAAGCCGAGTTCCTCGGGTGTCAATTCAGGTGTGATCAAGAATTGAACTCCCAAATCCCTGTCTGCTTCGGCTATTTCAGAAGCTCTGCGACGGCATTCTAAAGCAGCATCGTAGCAGCTTTTCATACCTTTGTAATCGCCAGTAGAACCACACAGCTTGGCAAGGTCTTCATATTTGTTGGCAAAATTGCTTTCCCAAACTTTAATGGGGACGTTGCAATCAACCTGAAAATAGTTGATTGCCTGATAAATCCTCTCCATACAGGTGCGCTCTTCTATTTTGATACGCTGCTCGGCATTGATACGTAGCTTTAGTTTTTGAGCTGCCCTTGTAATGTTACGTTCATATTCGAAAATCTCCGCAGACCATTGCAATTGCTGCAGGAATAATCTCACGTCTTGCGGAATACCCTCACATTCTCCACCTGTCAAGAATGCGGATATAAGGTCTGGGTGAATGGAATCTAATTTCTCGATTTGACTTTTCATATACCAAATAAATTCATGCGCAGGTCTTTCTCTTCACGTTCGTTCTTACGTTCTTCCAGCAGAGTTATAGCATCTATCTCTCCTTTCTCTGCCTTCTTAGCGAGTTCTGCGTCAATATTATATTCACCAAGCGCACGTCCTTGATGATAGGCTTCGCAATAAACATCGCCAGGCGTGTTTATGCGATATAACAAGGTCGTGCGCTTGGCTCCTTTCAGACCGAGCAACCTGCAGATACGTTCGGGCGTATAACTCAACGCTCCGAACGTTCTTACTTGATTTATATACTCATCTGACAGTACTTCTTTTTTGATTAATTCTGACATAGAATAATCTTTTTGGTTTCATCTTCAGAAAGAACAGCACCGTCTCTTTCCAAGAGTATCGGCTGCTGTGGAAACATTGCCATGAATCTGCGTACAGTTGCAGCAACGTATTTTGGGTCTATCTCCATACCATAGCCTATACGGTCCGTTTGCTGGCAAGCCATGATGGTGGAGCCTGAACCAGAGAACAAGTCCACAACGACATCACCGTTCTTTGTACTGTTTGTTATCGGATATGCCATGAGGGCTATAGGTTTCATCGTAGGGTGCAGCCTGTTGGCTTTTGGCTTGTCGAAATTCCATACCGTTGTCTGCTTCCTGTCAGCGTTCCAAAAATGGGCAGCACCTGTTTTCCAACCATACAGGCAAGGCTCATGCTTCCACTGGTAATCCTGACGCCCCATGACGAATGTATCCTTTACCCAAATACAGCACTGTGCGATTTTGAAACCTGCTTCTCGTATGGCGCGACGGAAATTCTCTCCTTCAGAGTCAGCATGGAAAACATAGAAAGAACCTCCAGGCTTCACAATGGAAAACATCACATTGAAGACTGACTGCAAAAAGCGAAGGAACAAATCATTTTCCATTGAGTCATTCTGAATGGTGAGTTTACCTTCTCCTCCACCTTCATAATTAACATTGTATGGAGGGTCGGTAAGTATCATGTCAGCCATTCTTCCATTCATCAGGGCTACAACATCTTTCTTTGCACGGCAATCTCCGCACATCAACCTGTTGTGTCCCAATTGGAATATATCTCCAGGACGGGCAAATAACTTTCCCTCGTTATCTTGCGGAGCGATATCAACAGTGTCCTCCTGTATATCCGCAATATCCGAATCGGAAGAGAACAGCTTTTCTCTGCCTATAGAGAAATCGGTCTGCTTAACCTCATATCCGAGGTTGAATTTGGCAAGGTCTTCACCGTTGATGTTATATTTCGTAAAAAGCAGCGTGTCTGGATTCTTTTCGGCAAATTCGGAGTTATAGGCAGCTATCTCTTCCACTGCCTCACGCTTGTTGGAAGCCTGAATTTCCTCGTATGGAATTTCAGGAATGCGGAAGCCGTAGGAACGAAGTCTGAGCAGAGCCTTCCGACGCTGATGGGCATCAATGATCCACAACTTGCCGTCAGGGTCTTTCCATACTTTGAATGAATACTTGAAGCCACGTGTGATGATAAGCATCTGCAACTTCGATAATTTGTCTTCGTCTGACTTTTTAAAGTCTTCTTGAAGTTCGATAAAAGAGTCCAGCGGGGCAGTAGGAAGATTGCCCAAATTAAAAACTTTTATACTATTTTCCATTGTTGTTATTTGTTTTGTTGTTCAAGAACCATCTTGAATAATTTTTCACGCTCCCGATGCCGTTCGAGGTTCTTGAGGTCATCAGCACGGCGGTTCTTGCGGTCGGTGCGTTTTATGTATGAGCGGTAACGCTTGATGTTGTCAAGCACGTTCTTGTGCTGGCGCAGGAACTCGGCAGGGTCGGCTTTGAGTAGCTTCATGAGTTCTGCTATCTCCGAGCGTCCGAAGAGCAGTGGGTGTTTGCAGAGAAACTTGCCCGTGTCGTTGAACGATTGCAGCTCAGCGAATGCCTGAAGATTACGTATGCGCAATTCTGCCATATCTGCTACTGCCTGCGCATTACGCTCTTTCTCCAGCAGTTCGTCGAGCTGCTTCATCTTGCGATAAGTGTTGATGCGGTCGTTATAGAGAACTGTTGCCATCTGCACGTCCGCATCAGCAAGGTTTTCCCAGTCTATTTTCGGGTACTCTTCTTCTTTTTTTTTGGAGTAGCAGGCTTCTTTGATTGATTGCCTTTTCCTTCTTCGGAAGAGTTATCCACAGAGTTATCCACATTGTCGGTTTCTACACCAATGCCCTCTGATGTACCGTTACCTTCGCCATCTATTGGGTTCTCAGTACCAGTGCCCTCTAATGGAGTACCGTTACCTTCGCCATCTATTGGGTTCTCAGTACCAGTGCCCTTTAATGGAGTACCGTTACCTCCTGAATAGTTATCAGTGTCTTTATTTTCTGTAGCAAAGAATTCGCGACGATTTCGCACGATTTCGTCGTGTTCACAAACGTCGAGCAATGCAAACAGAATATCTTCTGAATTCTTCTCGGGTGCATGGTCGAATCGTACAAAGTCGGTACTTTGTGGATTCTTCCCATGCAGCAATGCGAGGTCGGCTTCTACAGCCTGCGGATTAACAAGCTGGTTGAAGTGAATAAGCTTTTCTCTTGTACTATACATAATAATTAAAATGAGAATCAGGCTGGTTCGGTGGGGTAAACCCACCAGCCAAGTAGAACCAACCTGATTTTAGTTATACTTCTGTACGAGATACTTCGACAATTGTCGTTGTGTCAAGAACACGGAGCGTAATAGATGCACCTTCCTTTGCCGTCCATGTGGCACCGTCTTCGAGAACGAAAGTTGAGCCGTCTGCAATAGTGGCAGGCTTATCGGTACCAGCACCGATAAGGGTAATGTATCGTCCCTTGTCCGCCTTGGTAAGACCCGACACGCTTGCAATGGCTGCTGCACCTGTTGTACCATTGGCAATTTTATAGGTATTGGCATTTGCCTTAATGGTAATGCTTGTAGCTCCAGCAGCCACTTCTCCAGCAGCCACTACGGCAGGATTACCAGTATAGAGGAGTGGAAGATCTACAGAATTACGCTTAAAGGTGAATGTTCCATAACGACCGTCCTTATCGTCTTTGACCTCAGTATTGGCAAGGATAATAGGACGCTCGAGTTCACCAAGGATATACCAGTCGGAAGACTTAACGTGCTTGTAGAAAATAATGAATTTTCCGCCACTGTACTCTTCTATGAAATTATACAAGTTCACACGGGCACCACCCATGATGAGAACGAAACTATTTTCACCAGAAGTCGTAATATCTCCCTTTTCTGTAGTTCCTGTAAAGGATGGTATATCATGCGCCTCAAAGTAATGAGGTATTTCGCCTGGTTTTAAAGGTATAGGTGCAACCTCGCGTTGTCTATTGGGCTGTGGGAATGGCTTTGTGCGGTCTATTTGGTCCAGTGCCACAAGGTAAACGATATAGGAAATGGCAGAACCATGCGTGTCACGGTCAGACACATCATCGACATTTCCTACTACAGCCATAGAGGCTAACGAAACCAAAGAGCCGGTAGCACCGAGCAAAGAGTAATCGAGTAATGCTGCAAGGAGCATTGCGAAACCAAACACTGCAAATGTTACCATAAACATTCTGCGAGCTTGACGGTCGGCGTAATTGAAACCCTTGTTAGGGTTGTATGCACGGCATCTTTTCTGAATTTTTGTTCTTATCATTTCTTTCTTAAATTTTGCGGGAAGCCGACGAGCGACTCCCCGCGGTGAAACAACATCTATATACTATTAAAAATGGATTCCTAATTAGCGACCTCCAGGAACGTTAGGCTGGAGTGCCTTGTTGATGGTGCGTTTACCACCTACGCAGCGTTCCAACTCGCGGAAGTTACCATCGTTACCAAGAATCACCATGATGTAGTCGCCTACTTCTGAAGCATCAAATGCTGCAGTGAGATTAGCAAACTTACCACTCTTGGCAATCTTTGGAAGATGGGTCTTATCGCCACACTCAATGCAGTAAGCTACTCCAGCCTTTGCATTTTCGATGTCGGTGTAAGTTTCCTGTGTTGTTGTGCTTCCAGTAGTCAACCAGAAACCTTTGTTGGCATCCAACTTGTCGACGATGGTTGCTGCAAACAGGTTGATGAAAATCTGCTGCCACTCGTAGTTGTTGTCGTCCATGGCTTTCTTGGTGTCGAAGCGACGACCAGTGAACGATGCTGAACAACCTTCTTTCCAAGTGCTCCATGCGCGAACTTGCTCCATCTGCTCCTGCATCTTCATTGAGAGCATCTCGCCAGGAACAAACTCAAGGAACTGAATGTTGCCTGGTTGATGCAGCATCATGAATGGAAGCTGACCGAGGTATGGCAACCAAATAATACGGACGGTAGTATCAGGAACTATATTGAGAGCTCCCATCGTACCAGAGAAGTCGGTATCCTTGCCATAAGTGGCACGTACATTCTTAATCCACCAAGCTTGGTGATTCTTGTTCAGATAGATGCAATGCTGGTCGAGATCCATATCTTCCGTGATAGATGCGCGTACGTCTGCAATGAATTCCTGTACTGCAGCAAGCATTGTAGCCTGAGCATATGAACGATACACATCGCTTGCATGTGGCTTAATGTCATACTGATGCACATAACGCAGAAGCGTATAGAGAATACCAGTACCAGCATTGTTGTAGCTGCCAGCTACGCCCTGCTCTGGTTTAACATAGATACCACGCATACGACGTTTGTTCTGTTCTACCTGTGCAGTAATGAGGGTGTTGAGTAATTGATACTCAATCATCGTCCACTTAATAGGATCTGAACCTTCCTTGTTGAGATAGCCGATATACTTGCGCTCGAGTTCCTTCATTGGTCCCCATTCAATCTTTATCATGGCATCGTCAACATAACCCATGTGGTTCTCGATCTTCATACCACCCTTGAAGACTTCGCCAGACTGATAAGCCTGTGAGACTTCGTCGAAGAATGTGTTGAAGACCAGAGCACGGTCTTGATAGCCATAAGCAACTGGGAAGTACTGTGTCATATCACGTACTTGGAGCACGCGAGCAATGAGCGCATCTTGACGCAATATGATAAATTGGTCGCCTACGCCAGCTTTCTCCACACCATCATAGTTGGTAGCATACTTGCCTGCAGCAAGGGCTGTAGCATCAAGCATCTTGTTTTCCTGAAGATACTGGTAACGCTGCTTGAGCGACTTGGCATACTGGCAAGCTGCCTTATGGAAGGCAACACCGTCCACTTGTTCGTCAACTTCGGGCAAAGCTGCAGCAGCACGAGGATTTGCAGCTATCTTATTCCAACGACTATCCATAGAGAACATCGAGTGCTCTATTCCAAACAAATACGTTGGAGTATTACCGAAACCATTGATACTAACTGGAGCAGAATTTACAGTCTGCTCAGGAACATCTATTGCAGCTTTTTCCCCCAGTGCCTTAACATCGGCACGGAGTCCGTTAATGCCTGCGATGATGCTTTCAACCGAAGCATTGGCTTGCTGAGCTGGTTGCTTGCCATCTTCGTTATCTGCGGTAGCTGCAGGAACAGAACCAACAAGTACCTCGTGAATGGCATTGAGCGTCTTTTGGAACTCGGCAGTCTGTTCTGCCGTTTTCTTGGCAGCTTGTTCTGCTGCAAGATCTTCGCTCAATTCTGTCTGATACTTCTTTTGGTATTCAGCTACCAACGAATTGAACTCCTCGTTGGAGAGAGTTTTACTCTCGAACTTCTGATTAAGATTCAGAAGTTTGAGAACTTGCATAAGTTTTTCTTTGAAGTTCATAAAACTAAGATAAAAAATTTAACATTATATATTGTATATGGCAGTCTTCATTTTTTTTGTATCTGCATACTCGTTTCCCATCGCAACAGCTTCTGAAATGGCTTCACCCATAGTCTTGCTGCCGTCAGCAAGACCGATTTCCACAGCCTGCGTAGTGAAGAATGTTTCTCCACGCAATACTGGTGCATCATCAGGGAGGTCTGTGAGCTTACTCCGCTGAGAACGTACTGCAGAAAGAAATTGTTCATTCATAGGATTGAGTACGTCATTGACGTATTTCTCATCTTTGCCGTCATACAAATCCTCGAAGATCTTGTTCTTCAAGTCTGATTTGGTCGCTTTCGCTTTCATGTGCTTGATACCAAGTTTCTCGTAATATCCCTCGAAATTGTAAAAGCTACACATGGTACCGATACAGCCCACGTAATCATTTGCAGTACGGGCATAGACACGTTGTCCATGACAGCCGATGTAGTATCCTGCAGAACAACACATCTGTTCATAATATGTGAGAATGGGTTTCTCGCAGCTACGCAGTGTTTCGCTCAGTCGGTCAAGATACCACGCCTCTCCACCTGGAGAATTGATATGCAGGAAATGGCAGGTGATCTGTGGATTGGCTTCCGCTGCCTGAAGATCAGCTTCAAGTTGCTTGGAAGAGAAATACCAATAACTGTTAGCCATGACAGTACCCCAAACACGATGGTAAGCAATACTGCCTTCAGGAAGTTCTTCATTGTCGAACTCATCTGTAAGTGTTACTCCAGGAATGTCATTTTCCTGTGTCAGCATCTTCTGCAGCTCTTGAAGGGCTGTATGAGACTCGAATTGATACCATGTGTGGTCTTTCAGATAAGCAGCTATTTCGGTAGGTGTGAAACCGTAAGCTCCCTTCGGGTTCGAATTATCGTCTATCTTACCATTGAGAGGAAAGGCAGCAAGCATGGCTTGACGATACCCATCAATGGTAATAAACAGTGGATACCCTGAAATTAAAAGGTTCTGTAATTCGTTCATCAAAATCTATTTTTGATGCGAATTTACTATATAATAAGGTGTACGCAAAAGACCTATAAAAAAGGGTCTGCAAGCATTTTGCACTTGATAACGAGGTTGGCGGAGTTCAGATTCGATGAAATTTGAACTCGTGCAGGAATATCCAATGTGCCTATCTCGTAAATTTTACTATTGGAAGTTTTTATCTTCACGATAGCATTTCTCTCGATAGAGAAGAAGCGTTGAGCATTTCTGTTAGGTACTTCTATTACGAGTGTCTTGTCGCAATTCCAATAATTTCCGCTCTCGTTCTCAGAGAGTTGGGGGATATAAGAGAAAGTATCTGCTATGAATTCATATACTCTTGGTTGACTGCCTACTCCTGAATCAATAGGGCAGACTTCTATAAGATTTGAAAATTCTATCATAATTTGCTTTTTTAATTGACAAAAACGGCTATTCAGTATGTGTTAAATGATGTTAAGCGGATATTCTTTTATTATATTTCCTCTTCTTTTTCGGGTGCAAGAGGTTACGAAAGCGATAAAAGTTCTTTAATAATGCATCGGAAGAAATTGAAAATAAATGATATCTACGAATGAACTCAAAGATAACTTCACTGTTATTACGTTCCTTTCCAAACTCTTCGTTCTCCAGCAAAACTCTGTGTAGCTCAAAATTGAACATTCTTCGAATCTGTTTCTCTATTTCCTTTGCTGCAGCAGGAGATAGATAATTATAATATGCAGGGTCTTTCCAGGCAATACCGTCTCCACCTTTCCGACATGGGAGGGAAATACGAAGATTGCCGTCAGTAATATCAGGTTGGTTGGCACGCTGCCTGGACATGTTCTCCCAAATACAGTGATAGAGGTCAGAAGTGTGTGGTATCTTTACCGTTCCGCTTTTTTTATCCACACCGTATTTTCCGATAATGTACTCCGCAAGATAGGGCTCAATCTTGATAGTAGCATTTTTTTTAAAGGCTCTTTTTTCTTTATGCATTCTATTTTTGAAATTTTGTGTTCCTACCGTCCTACAATCCTACAAATTTTGTATCGGTTTATGCAAAGTTACTCAAAACCAATTAATTATAGAAAATAATTCAATCATTTTTTTACTTATATCACTCAAAAACATCAACCTATACCGTCCTACAAAGCCTTAAAAGTGCAATTTTGTAGGACGGTATAGTCAAAAAAGTGTTTCCTACAGAAAAAACCTATTTCCTACAACGTCCTACAATCCTACACCATTTCCTACATACATAATTACTTCAATATATTACTATAATTGTTTGATATATAAATAGTTATAGTAAATAACGTTTGAAAAAGAAAATTAATTTGTAGGATTGTAGGATTGTAGGAAGGGTTTTTCTGAAAAATATTTTTCAAAAGCTGTGTTTTCCTTGTTTCATTGAAAATTTAGGAGGTTCGGGGGAATTTGTGCTTTTTCGTTGGGATAGAATATGAAATGAGCCGTACCTATCTTCGCAGACTGGCACGGCTCTCGTCTAATAAAAAAAACAACGTTTTTGGAGAAAATAATATCCTTTTTTATTTGGTAGAATCACCTTTTTTTCGTACCTTTACATCATTAAATTGGGAGTATATATACTCTAAAAGAGTAATTCAGGGGGGCTTATTTTTATCACCCAATTTGATTGTAAACACCTCCTTTTATAAAACAAATCCAGTGTGTATTGGCATGCTTTCCTGATATATGTCCAAAAATCGGCTTAATTGGTGTGAGATTTAGCACCTCAGATACTTTTATGTCTGTCTCATTCCATTTGAAGATTAGGAATCCATCTCGTTTGAGGATGCGTGAGTATATGTCATATTCTTTTTTTAGTATCTGAATTTAGTAAAATGAATAATTGCCATTGGCTTTATTACATCAGCCAAGCGGAACCAGTGATACCAGTCTGAAAAAGATAGACCATCGTTATTTGCCAACTCTCTTAAATCAACCAACTGGCAACTATCTACTTTTGCAGGGCGCATAAAATCGAATATATCCAATTGCTGTACGCCTATGCCATTCTCGGCAGTAAGCCGTGCGATTTCCACCTGCTTACTGCGATAAGGTTTCCCCGTCCATTGGCGGACGGATAGCACGGCACGTCCCTCCTGCGCTTCCTTGATACGTTTCTCCCATAGTGGGTGATTCACCCGTATAGTGTGTATCTTCTCACCGTTTAGGAACTTTTCTTTGAAGTTCGTTTCTTCCCCTGCTCGCTTGTGCGTTGTAAGGAAATGTTTTGATATTGTGATCACGTATGTTTTCATATTATTTCCCTGCTCATTGTTTTTTTTATATATTGTTATTATCTGTCTGTTTAAAAAGGTTCATCACTATCTTGCATAGGAGGGAAAGGAAAAGCCTGCTCTGTAGGTGTGCTTGGAGCTGCAGGAGGTGTTTCCTGCTCTTTTGCAGGTTTAGCTTCTTCGGTAAATGTCCTGCGGAAATCGATGTTGTACAATTCCGTAAATTTATCGTAGTCAATGATTATAGCACTGGTAGATGTGCTTCTCGGCTTTCGTACCTTCACAACCGTTTCCTGATCATCGTTCCTCGGGACTTCGATCGTCTCTTCCCAAGTGAAGCGACGAGATGGAACTGTGCCAATGTAAGAGGGGTGGCTTCGTAGGTTCTGCTCCAGAGTAGAGAGCGTGCTTCCTTCTGTATTGTATCCTCCACGGTCGAAGATGGCGAAAATGGCACTCAAGCGTAGGAAGAGAACGTTGGTACCTGGTTCGAAGGTGAAGGTGTGTTTATCTCCACGAGAGTCTTTACCTGTAACATTCTTCGGTTGCTCAATGAGGAACTCACGACCTTCAATAACCTGTTTGGTATCTATCATGTTGTTTACAGCTGTAAAGAACATGGCCAGCTTATCAGTGCTGCGAATAAGTGAGAGTTGGAATTTAATCTTTTCCTGTGCTATCTTAAAAAAATCGGCATAAGAAAAAGGAAGCTGCAGGTTGGAATATTGCTCGATGAGCTTCACAGTTCCCAAGAATAAGGAAGCAGTCTTCATCAGACGATCCATTTCGCCTGAGTTGATAACATCTTGTTTCAACTCATTGTACGCTTCCTGCTTTAATTGTCGGAAGTGGTCCATAAACATAGGTCGTAGCTCCAATATCTGCAGGAGTACATTTGACAATCCTACTTTGTTGGGATCTTCTATGTTTTTGAGTTCCTCAAATATTCGCACCTCCTCTGGAGTTCTGTTGCGAGGCTTCGGAACTTCACATACGATGACACGGCTCATCAAAGCATTGTCGTCGCGCTGGGGAGTTTCCTGTCCACATATAATGACGGGGGCGAAAACTTTGTCGTTTTCGATTTCCCTTCCTGATGTACCTCTTCTCTTCTGCTTGCCATCGCCGTCGTAAACGATACCTTTCAAAGCTTGAAACTTCGTATCGCTGATGTCCTTGTTATTGTACTCATCGAGCACAACTGGCACGTCCTTAAACGTTCCCATGATAGTGGACATCGCTGCATCTGTACCCGTATTCAGGTTGAAAATCGGAATATTGGGTGATATGAACAAAGAACGAATTGAGATTGCTATCTGTGTTTTACCCGATGACATCGGACCCATGAAGAACGGAGCAGTGAACAAGCGGTCTATGCAGTGTATGTTGCTTCTGAAGGCGCACATAATGGCAAAGATGATAGCCCACTTCCCGTTATCGTTGATTTTATACACCTGGTCCATTAAAGAAGCCCATTTTTCAAATGACACTCTTTTATCTGCAGGCACTTCTTTGTAGACCAGCTGGCTTATGAGTTCGTATTTGTCAGATTGTTTTCCGCTGCCTGCGTAAATTGTTGAGAAAGCTGGCAGGTAGTAGTTTTTCTTATTGTGGGTAACGACACCCAGTTCATTGACTGGGTCAAATCTCCATTGGTCATCGACATTGTGAAAGATGCCATTTGCAAAGGAGAAGAATTGTTCATCGGTCTTTCGGCTCATTCCCTCGCTCTGTTGGTTTCCATAGGTTTTAACCTCCGAGCACATTACGAAATGCCTACTCATATATGTTTTGATAGCTTTCCATTGCCATTCCTCGCCATTGAAGTTCACTGCCTCGTAATTGATAAGCACCTCTTCTATCGACGACATCTTCAGCATAGCCTTTGAGGGTATTTCGATGTAGATAGGCGTGTCGTAGTAACGGCGGTTGATACGTAATACACGTTTGTTCTGTTCGAAATCGTCTGAGAAGATGTGCAGCAGCGGTGTCATGAAGAAGTCGGCAACTTGTGTCATGCCATTACCGTTCTTGTTCCTGAACATATAGCATACAGGTTCACTCTTTTTATTAAGGCGAGGATAATAGTTGCATTCTCTCCACATCTTGCGGTACTCCTCATTCTCTTTGACGTAATCGGGAGGTTCGTTTACGTCAAACTCTTCATCTGCGAGGTTATCGTTCAGCAGATTAACCTTTAGCGTGGATTTACGCTTTTGAACAAATGGTTTTCGGATTTCGTCGAAATCCCCCTTGCTAAGTTGCAGGGCAGAACAGTAGTCTTTGCGCTTTATAGTGACAATGCTCTCTTCTACATAAGAAGTGAGTTCGATGCATCTTTTTATAAGAGGTGCTTTATCACCCAAATAATCTCTTAGGAATGATGCATGCAGCGCAATGTAATAATCCACAAACGTCCCTGTCGAATCGTTATGGGTTATTTGAATATTAATTCCTGAGCGGAACATCTCTGCCAACGTGTGTAGGTAATCACTCTCCTCACCATCTGCATTGATGCTGCAACCTGTCTCGGAAGATATAAAGTAACAATACACACGGCGGAGTTCTTGAATATCATTGCTCGATGGACAACCTGCCACATATACAATAGGTTCTTCTCCATATTGGTCGAGGAAGTCCTGCATCACCGATGTCAGAATAGCAGGGCTGTCTTTCTTTATGTTTTCTTTCAATGAATCTATACCGAAAAGTCCTGCTTGCATTTTTGATTTAGGCAGTGTTTCTTTTATCTTCAGGCGGAGATTCCGTACACTTTCTTCGATGATGTTGAATTTAGTTTTGAACTCCTTGGTAACAGATTTCATATACTCAAGGCGAAGAGCTGCATCCTGAACACAAGCAATGAGTGAACATATTGTATTCAACCCGTCGCTGATGATTGTTTCGTCCTTGCAGCCGTGCGGTATTATCATCTTCTTAAAGGCTGTTGGAAACGATTCCGTCAGCCCTTTCAGCTTTTCTTTTGTCCCGGCACCATTCTCTTTCGCAAATTCGTCAGGGTCTGTTCCTTTCGGAAGACGGATACACTTCACCTTTGCGCCTGCTTTCAATAGAAGTTCGCAGTTCTTCAGCGATGCTTTCACTCCTGCTTCATCTGCATCATAGACCATTACGATGTAATCTGTAAAGCGCAGCAGCAGTTTTACCTGCTCATCGGTGAATGCGGTACCACTGCCACCGATAACATTTTCTACACCTACCTTGTGCAGCGACATCACATCGAATTGTCCCTCTACAAGGTAAACAAAACCTTGCTTGCCGATAGATTGCCGGGCTTGATAGAGTCCGAAGATATGCTTACCTTTTGTAAATAAAGGAGTCTCGCTGGTGTTTACATATTTCCCGACGCCATCTTTCGGTGTTATGATTCTTCCAGAGAAACCGATGATGTGCCCCTGCATATCATAGAATGGGAACATCAACCTATCTCTGAACCTGTCATAGGAACGTCCTTCATTATTGCCCACCACGTCTACATCTTGCAACATCTGCAGGGAGTAGCCAGCTTTGGTAAGTTCTGACATCGCCACATTTCCCATAGGCGCATACCCGACACCAAAATCGGTTAAAGCCTTATCAGAAATATGGTATCCGCGCGTAGCAAGGAAACTCTCCGCCTGTTGCAAATTTTTCTGAAAGAATTTTGCTGCAGCTTCTATCGCAATTCGTTGCGCTGCCTTCTGCTTGTAACGTTCTTCTTCTTCCGGACTCATTTCCTTTTCGGGGAACTCCAAGCCTGCTTGAGTAGCGCACCATCGAAGAGAAGATGTAAAGTCCATGTTCAGATGATTCTGAATAAAGGCTATGACATCTCCGCTCGCTCCACAAACAAAACAATGGTAAGTCTGTCTTGCTGGACTGACCATCATTGATGGTGTGTGGTCATCATGGAATGGGCATACTCCTTTATAGTTCACACCTGCTTTATGTAAATGCGTAAATGAATTAACAACATCTACGATATTTAAAGCGGACTTTACTTTTTCAATAAAATTTTTATCTATCATTTCTCAATTCTTCTTCTGTGAACAACTCCAACTGACGGCTATCAATAGCTTCGATAACTGTTACACCTAAATATTCCGCTACGGCTGCATATTCCTTGCCTGTGATGGGTTTTCGTCCGAAGTAAAGATCCCAGTACCGACGTTGCCCAATACCCGTCTCGTTGTAAAAGAGTCTTGTAGGGGCAAAGTCTTCGGGATGGCGAAATTTTATCTTAAGCAGTGCTATCAATAAATTTCGCTTTACCAACTGACCTGTTGTCATTTTACGGCGAAATACGTAAAGTCTGACAGACATCGAACTACGCTCCAAGTGCTTCCCCATATCTTCAAACGACATTTTTCCAAGGTTTTGCCTTACAAACTCATCGTCTTGGGAGTTCCATCTTCTGTTGCCCTTCTTTCCCATATCGTGTGATGCTGTTGAATTGGTGGTCAAAACTTAATATCGCAACGTTGTCCGCAGGATGTATACGACCCAAATTTAATTGTGCATATACCCTTAGAGACTCTCTGAGTAAAAACAATTCCCTCTCGGTTAAATCGTTTATGGAGTATTTGCCCCAGCTGTCTTTGTCGATGTACATGGTCTTTTAAAATTTGTTCTCATTCCTTCAGTTGAAACTCTCCTTATTTCCTTGCGAAGTGTCGGGCTAAATGGTCGATATAACCTCTTCCTGAATTTCAGGCAAACACTGAAACGTTTAATGCCGTTTTTCCGCTTAAAGGCTTTCCTTACTCTTCTTATACTGGTCATAGTTGCTTGATATTAAGGTCAAATTTCACCTCTCTCTTGAGAGGTATACCAATAACACTGTGGAACTTCCCATCTTCTTTTTGTGTAAGGAAAATGTCATTCTCATATTCTTTTTTATAAGAATGAGCTCGACCATATTCGTCCCACACAATCTGTAGGTCGCCTTTATGTCCGTTTACCTGACGGACGTATGAATGTCTTAACTTCATCTCGTCAATAACAATATCACTACCAAGAGTATCTATTGCTTCTTCAAAATCTTTTACTTTCATAGTTTCTTCTTAGATTGACATTTTTTTATATTGCTGTATTGTACATACTCTTTGAGTTTCAAGCAATACAGCCCATTAATACAATTACGGTGGAACTTACAGCTCCTACACTCATCACACATTGGGGAAGAGTTCTTTTTCGGGTTTTTGCAGATAATCTGCAATGACCTTTCGTTTTAGTGAGTCTGGTGTAAAGTCGCCTCGCAACCATCTGTACACAGTGGAGTTTGAAACTCGACAGACTTTTGTCAAATCCAAAATAGTTTTTTCTCTCTCGTTAGGAAGAGAATTCACATAATCTTTAAATTCCATATTTGATGTTTTTTTTAAGTTTTATTGCTACTTCAAATATTTTTTACTATTTTCGTTGCGCACAAATTATTACGTAGCGCAAAGATGCAACATATTTTTGAAATATGCAAACATATGAGTGATTATTTTGCTCATTTAAATGAATTTAAACTTTAAAATAGGCTCATGGAAAAAGAAACTATTAACGACCGAGTTCGCTATATAATTAAAAAAGAGGGACATACTATCAGTTCCTTTGCAAGAAAAATAGATATTGGCGACCAAACTATTAGAAGCATCACAAAAAACAGGAATAAACCAAGTTATGAACTCATCGTAAAAATTATCGAGAGCTTTGAATGGGTTGATGCCAATTGGCTCGTGATGGGAGAAAAGAGCGACATGGATGTAGATAAGAAGAAACTTTACTCCATCATATCGACGCAACAGAAGACCATAGAAAACCAGCAAAAAACAATTGATAGGCTAACAGCAAAACTCGTACAAGAGTTGCCTGAAGATCCTTCTAAAAAAGTGGCAAGTGTCGGATAATAAAACTGTATCCAAAAGGATAATATATGAGTGAAAATACGGCATTTTTAATCACGCAAAAATATAAAAATACCACTCAAATGTTTGGTTATCAAATGTTTCCATAAGGTGTTTAATCGGTAAAAAATCGGTGAAAAGAAGTATATTTGACAAAATACCCCTATTGGTTATCAGAGAGTTACGCTATTGTTTTTTCGTCGCCATAATCCAGTCATCCCGACAATTTGGCGACAAGTGATGGATTTCACTTGTCGCCATTCTTTTGTTTAATGGCTTGTTGGCGACATTGCGGTAAGGCTCTTGAAGAGGTGCGTGAGCAAATCGGTATGATAGCTTTAGAGGCACAGGTAGGAAGTGAAAAGGGGTAGGTTAAAATAATTTACATCTTTCTGGATAATGTAAATTATAAGTGTTTGAAAATCAGTGTAATAGCTTTTGGTATCCGAAAGCTTACCTTTCGAGTGACGAAAGCTGACCTTTCGGCGTGCAATAGGTGAGCTATTGCAAGGCGAAAGGTCGGTGATGAGATTTTGATTTGAAATTATTTTATAAATCGGGCTTGTCTCTCAACAGTTTGTTGGGTACGGGCCACAATTATTTTATGCCCCTGTCGGTCAGTGCCTTTGCATATCTCTTGGCATTCTCCTGATGTTCTTCGTAGGTCTTGGCAAAGTTGTGGGTGCCGCTGAAGTCCTCTTTTGCGCACATGTAGAGATAGTCGTGATGCACAAAGTTGAGCACCGCTTCAATGGCTGCTACCGATGGGATGCGAATTGGGCCAGGTGGCAGACCGTGGTATTTGTAGGTATTGTAAGGGCTGTCGTAGCTCAACCATTTGTGATAGATGCGGTGAGCCTCGAACTTTCCCAAAGCGAATTTCACCGTTGGGTCGGCCTGTAATGGCATGTCGGTGCGCAGACGGTTGATGTACATTCCGGCAATTCTCGGCATTTCGCCCTCGTTGTCGGTTTCCTCGTCAACGATACTGGCGAGTGTCATGATTTCCTCCTTGTTGAATCCAGTAGCGTTGGCTTTCTGTGTGCGTTCGAATGACCAGAACTTCTTATTCTCCTCGCTCATCTTTTCGAGGAATTTCTCTATCGAAGTGTTCCAGTAGAACTCATAGGTGTTTGGGATAAAGAGGGCCATAACCGTCTCTGGTGTGTAGCCGTATTTCTTGCATGTCTCGCTGGAGTTGAGGCTGTCGAGAAGTGCTTCCTTTGAGAACATGAGCTTTTCACTTACACTCTTTGCAAGGTCGTCTTTCGTTCTGACAGATTGTAGGGTCAGTGATACGGGTGCCTGGCTTCCATTCTTGAAGTGGCGGAAGGTCTGCAATGCTCCCGAACTGCTGATCTGATAGCGTCCAGTGCGAATGTGGTCCTTGTAGGAAGTCAGCTTTGCCAACTGCTTGAATGTCCAGAGGCTGTGCTTTGTGGAGATAGGCTCCAGCTTTTGATAAACAGAGTCGATGTTGTCATCCTCATCAATGTAAACATATTCTTTGTCGCTTGTCCTCCCCATCGAAGAGAAGAAAAAGAAATAGACAATCAATAGCCCGATGAATGTCAGTCCGCCAATGATTTTAAGCGATGTGCGGTTGCCTGTCTTGTGTTTTGACTTAGCCATGATAGTTGTTTTTTACGACTGCAAAGATAATCATTTTGGATTGAATGACTTTAGGAGGGAGAGTAAAAAGACAACTGTTTTTTCTATTTTTAATATTGTGTTGGCAATTATTTGGCTTATACTTTGTACTTTTGCAGTCGTTAACAGGCTAATAGTGGCAGATAGGCGGTTTGCTATTGTTTATTTGTAAATATATAAGAAGAAATGAGAGAATTTGAAACTTATGTTTTTGATTTGGACGGAACTTTGTTGGAGACACTAAAAGACTTAGCTGCAAGTACAAATTTCGCTTTGAGGCAATACGATATGCCAGAACACTCCATCGAGGATGTGAGAATGTTCGTCGGCAATGGTGTGAAGAAACTCATGGAGAGGGCTATCCCGAACGGCTTGGATAATCCGAAGTTTGAAGAGGTTTATGCAACCTTCCGCCAACATTATCTTAATCATAATTTAGACACCACAAAGCCTTACGATGGTATTCCTGAATTGTTGCGTGAGCTGAAGGGTAGGGGGAAGAAGCTGGCCATTGTCAGTAATAAATTCTATGCTGCCACTCAGGACCTCGCCCGTCATTTCTTTCCAGATACTATTGAAGTGGCTATCGGCGAAAGGGAGAATATCAAGAAGAAACCGGCCCCCGACACTGTTGTGGAGGCTCTCCGCCAGCTTGGTGTTTCAAAGGAGGGGGCTGTATATATTGGGGATAGCGACGTCGATATCATGACGGCGCGCAACAGTGGGCTACCTTGCGCCAGCGTACTCTGGGGATTCCGCGATAAGGAGTTCCTCTTGGAGCACGGGGCGACGTTCTTTGCCGAGAAGCCAGAGGACCTTCTGCCCGACGAATAAGCAGAAAACAATAATGGGCAATTAAGAAAAACGACTTAGTTGCCCATTATTTTAAGGAATATAGATACAAAAACTAAAATTGGAAGCTGTGAGTTGGCAAGTTTAGTCCAATCCTATTTTTTAGCGCTATCGCTGATGCTGACTTTTAATCCTGTATGCCGACTTATGATTATTGTGTGAGACTGCTGAGTCTTGAAATGTATTTTCCGAGAATATCAAACTCAATGTTGACGATTGTGCCAACCTTGATGTCGGCAAAGTTGGTGTTTTCCATCGTGTAGGGGATAATTGCCACCTTGAAAGTGTTCTCGGTGGGCTCGCAGACTGTGAGTGATACGCCGTTGATGGTGACAGATCCTTTATCGACAGTAAAATAACCGCGACGCGCCATCTCCGCGTCTTGCTTGTATTCAAATGTGAAGTAGGTGCTGCCGTCGGCATTTTCCATGTTGATGCATTTGGCAGTCTCATCCACATGCCCCTGAACGATGTGGCCGTCGAGCCGTCCGTTCATTATCATTGACCTCTCAACATTCACGCGACTGCCTACTTCAAGAAGTCTGAGATTCGACCTTTCAAGTGTTTCCTTCATCGCTGTGACGGTGTAGGTGTCACCTTTCAGACGGACAACCGTCAGGCAAACACCATTGTGTGCAATGCTCTGATCGATTTTCAGCTCATCGGTGAATGAGCATTTCAGTGTGAAATCTATATTTTCCTGATAGCGGTCGATGGCAACTACTTGTGCCATTTCCTCAACAATGCCTGAGAACATAATTACAATATAGTTTTGTTTTTAGGCCAAAAGCCTCAGATGTGATTAAAAATTAGGGTGAGGTCTCTGTGAGGCCTCACCCTGTATGCCCCTCAAGAGAGAGGATTTTGAAAAGTCGTACCGATGATGTGATGAAAAGTCCGAGTATCAATGATAAGAGAGTTCTCCGTCTTTGTAATCCACTGGCCTTGCGGCTTAGTCGCGGAATGCGATTTATGTGGCCCGCCATTAACCGAAGAAGTCATCTCGGTTTTCTGATTTATTTGATGACTATCCCGATCGAATCGATACGACTAATGCGTGTCCTTTCTAAGTGCAAAGATAGCACTTTTTTTCCATGTGCCAAATATTTGAACTTAAATTATAGTGTCCAGGAGTATCTCACCAATCGTTGGATGGATGTGGATGATATCCCTCAAGTCGTCAAGCGTGGCGTCGTTGTTCATCAGTACTGCAACTTCTTGAATGATGTCAGCTGAATGCGCACCGAATACGTGGCAGCCGATAATCTTGCCCTCTTCGTTCGCAATCACTTTCAGCATTCCTTCTGTTTCTTCCATCGCCAATGCCTTTCCGTTGGCACGGTAGAAGCCTTTCTTGACAATGCACTTGATGCCGTCTTTCTTGCAGGCGTCCTCAGACATGCCTACAGAACCAGCTTCTGGATAGGTGAATACGGCTGCCGGCATGATATCGAAACGGATTTTATCCTCTTTGTTCAATATCTTGTTTACAACGCGCATGCCTTGGAAACTGGCAGCGTGGGCCAGCATTTGCTTGCCGTTGACGTCACCGATGGCATAGACCCCTTGTATGTTGGTCTCGTAGTTGTTATTGGTTTCAATGCCTTGCTTGATGCAGTTGATGCCAGCTGCCTCAAGACCGAGTCCCTCAACGTTGGCTGCTCTGCCAGTGGCTATGAGCACTATGTCAGCGGTAATCTGCTTATCTTGACCTTTCTGGTTGTAGCTGATGACCACTTGCTTGTTGTCCGCTGTGGGCTCGATACTGCTTACACCACTCTGTAAATTGAAGTTGATACCTCTTTTCTCCATCGTCTTGCGAAGACGCTTAGCAATATCTGAATCCATGGTTGGTAAGCACTCTTTCAAGAACTCAATAACCGTAACCGTACTACCGAAAGTCTCGAAAGCTGAGGCCAGCTCCAGTCCGATAACACCGGCGCCGATGATAGCCATTGAATTGGGAACATGATCGATGTCCAACAGTTCGGTTGACGTCATGACCTTGTTCTTCAATGCTTCGCCCTCTGGTGAGTCGAGTGCCGGAATGAAAGGTAACATACGGGCATGCGAACCAGTTGCAATGATGATGTAGTCTGCGGTCATCTGTGTACCGTTCACCTCGATTACTTTTTTGTCGATGAACTTTGCTTCACCTTCTATATAGGTAATTCCTGGCTGGGAGAGAAGTCCTTTCACACCTTCACGGAGTTGATTGATAACCTCGGCTTTGCGTTCTTGGATGCGATTGAAATCAACGTGTCCGCCACCAACGCACGAAAGCAATGGGTTACGGTACAAATCGGCATCGTGAGCAAAGCTCTTGGTCGGAATACATCCCTCATTGAGACAAGTTCCGCCCGGATGTCTCTTCTCGATAATGGTCACCTTGAGACCACTTTGGGCAGCATGTACTGCTGTATGGTAGCCTCCGGGACCCGCACCGATGATAATTAAATCGGTCTTTTCCATAATATTTTAGTTATTTAGGTGTTGTTACTTGTTCATTGCCTGACGATAGTTGAGGATAGGCTCCTTGGCTGCCAACACGTCATCTACACGACCGATTGGTGTATTATGAGGAGAATCCTTTACTTCATTAGGAATTTCACGAGCCTCCTTGGCAATTTTGTGCATCACCTCAATGAAGCCGTCGATGGTTTTCTTGCTTTCACTTTCAGTTGGCTCAATCATCATGGCCTCGTGGAAGAGGAGTGGGAAATAAATTGTAGGAGCGTGGTAGCCATAGTCGAGCAAACGCTTGGCAACATCCATGGTTGTTACTTCCGTACTCTTGTCTTTCAAACCGTCGAATACAAATTCGTGCATGCAGATGTCATCAATTGGCAATTCGTAATCATCCTTCAACGATTCCTTGATGTAGTTTGCATTCAATGTTGCGTAAGGGCCGACCCACTTGATGTTCTCCTTTCCGAGTGTGAGGATGTAGGTATAGGCGCGGAGAATTGTCAGGAAGTTACCCATATATGGTCCGACGTGGATGTTTTCAACAGTGAAGTCGTTGCCATGCTCTGGCAATACCACATCGAAGCCTTTATCTGTCTTGATGACATGTGGCTTTGGCAAGAATGGCACCAAGTCTTTGCGAACACCAACAGGGCCATCACCAGGACCGCCACCTCCGTGAGGGGTAGAGAAAGTCTTGTGAAGGTTGATGTGCATAACGTCAAATCCCATGTCGCCTGGACGTGCAACGCCGAGCAGAGGGTTGAGGTTCGCTCCATCATAGTACATCAAACCGCCGTTTTCATGTACCAATTTCGCAATCTCAGGAATTTCTTTCTCGAAGAGACCAAGGGTATTAGGATTTGTCATCATCATACCTGCAATGTCGTCGCCCAGCAATGGCTTCAAGTCTTCTACGTCAACCAGTCCTTCTGGAGTACTCTTCACTTCAACAATCTCCAGGCCACAGACAGCTGCGGATGCTGGATTGGTGCCGTGTGCAGAGTCAGGGATAATCACTTTGGTACGTTTCATGTCGCCGCGGCTTTGGTGGTATGATCTGATAATCATCAAACCTGTCAGCTCACCATGTGCACCAGCATATGGATTCAAAGTAAAATCATACAGTCCCGAAATGCTTGCCAACGCTTGCTGCAGGTTGTACTCAACTTCCAGCGAGCCTTGAACTGTGTTCAGTGGCTGAAGGGGATGAATACCTGTGAATGCAGGCATGGCAGCTATCTCCTCATTGATGACGGGGTTATATTTCATTGTGCAAGAGCCCAATGGATAGAATCCGTTGTTAACTCCAAAGTTATTGCCGCTTTGGTTTGTATAGTGTCTAACGACCGTCAATTCGTCGCATTCTGGGAGTTCTGCGTCTTTCTCACGCTTCAAGTTGCTTGGGAACTCATAGTTTCCAAATTCGTTCTTGGGTAGGCTATAAGCTTTTCTTCCTGGCTGGGAAAGCTCAAATATCAAATTGCCATATAATCTATTGTTCATTTCTTCAATAATTTAATGTTTTAATTAAAAACTTTTAGGTTAAAGTAGGATGGGTTAGAGCAAAGCCACGAGTGCTTCTATCTCTTCCTTTGTACGCTTTTCTGTCACAGCTACCAGCAGTTGGTCGTCGCCAACCTTCACACCTGGAAGGATTCCCTTCTCGATAGCTTTGTCATAGAATGCGTCACGGTTCTCAATTTTAACCAAGAATTCATTGAAGAATGGCTGTTTGTAAACCAATTGAGCCTTACCTGTTGCCGTCATCTTGTCGCATAGGTAGTGTGCGCCGTCGAAACTTGTCTTGGCAGCCTCCTTCACTCCTTCTTTTCCCATGAGTGACATATAGATGGTAACGAAAAGGGCCATCAAACTTTGGTTGGAGCAGATGTTTGATGTTGCCTTTTGTCGGCGGATATGTTGCTCGCGTGCCTGTAATGTAAGTGCGAACACGCGCTGTCCGCGAGTATCCTTTGTCTGTCCAACGATACGACCTGGCATCTTACGCATCAACTTCTTTGTTGTACACATGTACCCGGCATAAGGACCGCCGAATGCCATTGGGATACCGAGACTCTGAACGTCGCCGACGGCAATGTCGGCACCCCATTCTCCTGGTGTCTTCAGCAATGCAAGGTCGGCAGCCACACTGTTGACGATGAAAAGCGCCTTGCCCTTGTGGCAGATATCAGCGTACCCTGTGAAGTCTTCGGTGATACCATAATAATTAGGTTGCTGAACAATAACACCCGCTACACCGCCCTCTGCTATTTTTTCTTCGAGGTCTTTCGAGCTGGTTACACCGTCATTGTTTTTGATGGCAACCAGTTTGATGTTCTGGAAATGCGCATAAGTCTTCAATACGTCAACAATTTTCGGATCGATTGTTTCAGAATACAGGATTGTATTATTCTTACTTGAGGATGCGTTGGCTACGAGCATAGCCTCGGCTGTTGCTGTAGAGCCGTCGTACATTGATGCGTTGGCAACGTCCATGTTGGTCAGTTCGGCAATCATGCTTTGGAACTCAAAGATGTAATGCAAGGTTCCCTGTGAGATTTCAGCCTGATACGGAGTATAAGACGTGAGGAACTCAGAGCGCTCAATGATACTTGGGATTGCACTTGGGGTATAATGGTCATACACACCAGCACCAGCAAAGCAGGTCATCAACTTGTTCTTGTCGCCCAAAGCGTTGAAGAAGTTTCTGATTTCCAGTTCGCTCTTTGCTTCTGGGATGTCGTATTCGCCTTTGAAACGTAAGGCATCAGGAATGTTTGCGAAAAGGTCGTTGATGTTTTTCACACCAATTTTCTTGAGCATCTCCTGAGTTTCTTCTTCTGTATGTGGAAAGAATTTAAAATTCATGTTTCTCGTATTTAAATAGGTTAGGGTTTCTTAAAAGCTTATAGCTGCTTTCTCCCACAAGTATTACTTTGAGATGGAAAACAGCTATAAACTTAGAAAGTGTTGTTTATTGACTATTTTGCACAGAACTCTTCGTAAGCTTTTGCATCCATGAGCTTGTCTAATTCAGACTTATCTGAAAGTTCAACCTTAACGATCCAGTTCTCGTAAGGGTCTTTGTTCAGCAATTCTGGCTCATCTTCGAGTGCTTCGTTGATTTCAACGACCTTACCAGAAACTGGAGAATTGAGGTCAGAAGCAGCCTTTACGCTCTCTACTGCACCAAAGCCTTCTTCGATTTCAATTTCGTCGTCAACTTCTGGCATGTCAACATAAACAACATTACCAAGTGCATGCTGAGCGTAGTCTGTGATACCGATGTAAGCGCAATCACCTTCAACCTTTACATACTCGTGTGACTCTGCATAGAAGAGTCCTTCAATAACTTTTGCCATTTTATTTTATTTTTATTTAGATTTATCTTTATATGAAAGATAGAGGAGTAGGGTTCGTACTCCTCTGTTTAATGATGTCGAAATATTATTTCTTGTAGTTAGGATCGTAGAACTTCTTCTTGCCTACGGTTGCAGGGAAGAACTTCTTTCTGATTTGTACCTCTACGCGGTCGTCCATCTTGATGTCGGCATCGCACAATGCTACGGCGCAGCTCTTCTCAACTGAGATGAGTTTGTAGCCAGTTGTGATTTCGCCAACTTCCTTGCCGTCTTTGAACACTTTGTATCCATTTCTTGGTATTGCGTTGTCGTCTAGCCAGATACCGCGCAAGCGTTTTGCTGGACCCTCTGTCTTTTGTTTCAAGAGTGCTTCCTTGCCGATGAAGTTTTCTTTGTCGAACTTCACGAACATTGACAGACCTGCCATCACGGGTGTGATGGTTTCTGAGAGTTCATGACCATACAATGGCATACCAGCCTCAAAACGAAGTGTGTCGCGGCAGCCGAGACCACAAGGGGTTGCCCCTGCCTCCATGAGCTGATCCCATGCCTTGCAGATGTAGTCGGGAGTGCCATAGAGTTCGAATCCATCTTCGCCGGTGTAGCCAGTGCGTGAGATAATGATGTCAACACCGTCTTTCTGGAGCGTCTTAACCTCGTAGAACTTCAGCTCCGAACAAGGTATGCCCAGCTTACCTTCGATTATCTTCTCTGCGTCAGGTCCTTGGATAGCGAGTAGTGCATAGTCGTCGCTTGCGAAAGTGATTTCCACGTCGAAACCTTCAGAATTCTTCTTAATCCATTCGCTGTCTTTCTCGATGTTGGCAGCGTTCACCGTCATAATGAAGCGGTTCTCGCCAATCTTGCAGATACATGTGTCATCCACCACACCACCGTCAGGCATACAGAACATACCATAGAGCACCTTGCCTACGGCCAAGCTTGTTACGTCGTTGGTGAAAATATAATTGATAAACTTTTCAGCTTCATTGCCAGAGATGATAATCTCACCCATGTGTGAAACGTCAAATACTCCGCAGTGCTGTCTTACAGCGTTGTGTTCGTCGATAATGCTTGAATACTGAATAGGCATGTCAAAGCCACCGAACGGTGAAATCAATGCTCCTAATGCTACATGCTTGTCATAAAGGCATGTTCTTTTGTTCTCCATATTTGCTAGGTTTATAATTGTTACTTATATTTAGGCAAAAATTGCATGCAAATATAATAAAGATTTTATAAAATACAAAATAATCAAGATGTTTTTATCTTTCATTTGTGTAAGAAGTTTAAAGATAAATTTAAAGATAACTCAAACAACTGATTTGTGATGCACTCCAATTCTTTTCGTTTGGAATGTGTTTTCTGAATCGTGACTTCTTGACGTTGCTGCCTTTTGTACTGTTCGGACAGTTGTTTTTGTCAAATATTTTCGCTGTTTAGTTGCCGTTGCTGTCCTTTCGCAAACTGATTGGTTAGCGTTCACACTGCCGTAGGTCAGCTTTTACAGTATAATAGCTTACCTTTCGTTTGTCGGAATCTGTAATGCTGACTGTCAGGTGCTTGTGCGTATTTCTGAAAAACCTTTGTTTGTCATGATTTTTTACTCTGTCTTATCTGAACCTCTTATCGCCCGATGGTCAACGTTCCAGTAGGCGCTGTGTGTCTTTTACTCATTTTCCATATAACGAATGATGCGAGAAAGTCTTGGTCAAGACAATCTCGCATCTGCTCAATTAATAATTCGAATATAATCAGAGTTTACCTACGGTTACAAATTGATTGACAAGCCTGCTACCATCCAGACACCGGGTTGTGCCACATTGCCATAATCTACGTAGCTGCGATTGAGCAGATTGTTGCTCTCCACATAAGCCGTCCATTTCGGATTGTTCCAGCTCAGACGTGCGTCGATTATGCCGTATGTGTGGTAGTTGTGGCGGTTGTTCTCAACATCGATATAACTTCCCATACGATGTTGTAGTCGATAGTTGAGACCAAGGTCAAGCTGTCGCCACAGATTCATCTCCAAATTGGCCACGAATTTGTTTTTCAGATATTCCAAGGCATATTTGCTGACTATGCCGTCGTGTCCCTTCTCACTTTGGTTCAGATAACTGTATGCCATGCCGAGCTTCTTGAAGAAGTGCTGTGAGGGAAGAATATTGAGTAGGTTGAAATCCAATTTGGCCTCGAATCCCACGGTGTTAATCTTTCCGAAATTGACACTCTTCCAGAGTATAGCCCCGTTCTCGTCGAGCGTTCCGTCGGAAATCCAGTCGATAAGATTCCTGTGGTGATTGTAAAAGACGCTGGCCTTTCCATTGATATAATGTGTGTTGTACTTCACTCCAGTCTCAAGAGCCGACAGTTCTTCAGGCCGCAGGTGCTTGTCGGCTTTGTGTCCGCCAACCGAATAGAAAAGTTCGGTGATCGACGGCATACGCAGTGAGGTGTTGTACGAGGCATATACTTTCCATACTTCTCCGATTCTGTAGCTGGCATCTACACCTGGGTAAACGCGCATGTTCATGTCAGCCTGGCTGTTTTTGACAGCGATGATGCCAGCAGACAGTGTGAAGCGATTGAGAATGATATTGTGCTCCAATACAAACTGAATGTTTGTGCGGTTGATACCATTGGTGTAGTCCCTGTCTGTTCCGTGAATGTGTTGCGGACGGTCGAGAGGCTCACCGAGATTGCCACTCACCAAATTCTCGTGGCGCAATTCAGCACCGAAAGCCGTGCGCCCCAGTGTCCAGTCAAAGAAGGCATTCAGGTTCACCCCGTAAACATCCGTCCGGTGATAGTTGAAGGCATACTTCTCTGGGGCATTGCGGAAGAGTTCAAAACGGTCCATGCTCCGGTTCCAATAGATGGATGGGCGGAGGTGGAAAAGTCCTTTCTTGTTTTCAGCCTGAATAGCGGTGAAGGTTTTGAACGTGTGCTCAAACTGATCATCGTATTTAGCACCGTAGAATGTATTGGCACCAAAGTCTTTCAAACTCATACCCGCATGCCAGCTCACGGCAATCTGTTCATCGTTGTAATTGCCCTGAAAGAATGCCTTTCCGTTCTTGTAGTCGGCATTGAGACGTCCAGCTTTGTTGCGCAGATAACCATCGCTGCGGGTGTAGGAGCCTGAAATCTGATTGTTCCACTTCCCTTTTGCAAGGTTGGCGCGTGCGCCTGTACTAAGATAACCGTAAGAACCGCCCTCAATTCGTGCAGAGAGTGATGTTTGTGGTGGAGTTTTAGTAACGATGTTTATCGCACCTAATAATGAAGATGTGCCATAAACTCTTCCTGCCGGGCCTTCGAGAATCTCTATTCTCTCTATTTCGCTCATCTCAACCGGGAAGTCGAAGGCATTGTGTCCTGTCTGCGCATCCCCGATATTGACACCGTTCAGCAATACGGTGATTTGCTCGGAGTTTCCGCCACGTATGCTCACGTCGGTCAATGCTCCGAGTGGGCCTTTCTGACGCACATCCACGCCAACGGCATACTTCAACAGGTCGTTTACACTTTGTACCGGCGCCGCCTGAATGTCTTCGCGGCTCAGTACAGTTACCATTCTCGCTTGCTGACTGATGGTCAGCGGCGCACGCGTGCCCATTACGCTCACTTCGTCCAACACTATATTCTTATTGGTGACTGTCGTGTCGCTGTTGATTCGATTTGTCTCGATGCTCACGCTGTTTGCTGTGGCATTTTGAAGTGTAGCGACACTTAGTACACCAATAATCACCTCCTTGCCGATTACGGCGAAGAGCGAATAGCTGCGGTTTGAGAAGTGGGTGAACTTCAGAACGTTGCGCTTTTTAATAATTGGTTTGTACATAATAATAGTTAATTTCTGAATCCTGTGCCCATATTCTAAAATAGAAGAAATGGTAGATTCTGAGCTGCAAAAGTATAAAAAAATATCTTTCAAACTAACTTTCGGCTATATTTTTGTTCCCTCAGCGTAATGAAACCAGGCGCATTTGTAAAAATTATTTCGCAAATGACTGATTGTTTTTTTAATTTATTTGTTACTTTTGCAAGCAAATTACGAATAAAGGACTGGCATAAAGTCCTTTTTTTATTTCGCATGACATAGTCAAATAACATTTAATATAATAATTGAACATACATGAAAGCATTGATAGACCGCATTCTTAAAGAAGGAAAATGCTATGAGGGTGGAATACTCAAGGTGGATAAATTCATCAACCATCAGATGGATCCTAATCTGATGAAGCAGGTAGCTGTGGAACTGATTCGCCGTTATGCCTCAACTAATATCAATAAGATTCTTACTGTAGAGGCGAGTGGTATCGCACCAGCCATCATGATGGGCTTTCTGTTGGACTTGCCTGTGGTTTTCGCCAAGAAAAAGAAGCCTTCGACCATGTCGGACATGCTCTCGACCTCAATTTTCTCATTTACAAAGCAACGTGAGTACCATGTTTGCATTTCAAAAGAATACCTTACGTCTGACGACAAAGTGCTTTTCGTTGATGACTTCCTCGCTTATGGCAATGCCGCCAAGGGTATAATCGATCTCTGTAACCAAGCTGGGGCTGAACTTGTGGGCATGGGATTCATCATCGAAAAGGCGTTTCAGAATGGCCGTAAGGTAATAGAGGAAGCTGGAATAAGGTGCGAGAGCCTTGCCATAATTGACTCACTGGATAATTGCGAGATAAAAATAAGGGGTTAAAGCGTCATGGAAAAGTCGAAGGAATTAATCTACGGACTGAATGATCGTCCGCCATTGCAGGAAACACTCTTTGCTGCCGTTCAACATTTGCTGGCTATTTTCGTAGCCATCATCACACCTCCGCTCATCATCAGCTCTGCGCTGAAGTTCGATTTGGAGACCACTGGTTTTCTCGTTTCCATGTCATTGTTCGTTTCTGGTATAGCAACCTTCATACAATGTCGTCGCTTTGGGCCGGTTGGTGCAGGGCTTTTGTGCATCCAAGGCACATCGTTCTCTTTTATTAGCCCAATTATCGGAGCCGGAATGTTGGGTATGGTAAACGGAAAGGTGAATGTTGAAAAGGCATTGGCCTATATTTTTGGGGCTTGTATGGTAGCTGCAGTAGTCGAAATGGTAGTCAGCCGCATTCTCCCCTATATGCGAAAGATTGTCACACCTCTCGTTTCAGGCATCGTTGTCACTCTCATCGGTATGTGTTTGGTTAAGGCTGGCATCAATTCGTGCGGTGGCGGTCAGTCGGCGATGGACGGTGGGACGTTCGGATCTATGCAAAATCTTGGGTTGGCTCTGTTAGTGCTGATCTGTATCATCTTCTTCAATCGGTCGAACAATCGCTTTTTGCGCATGGCCTCTATCGTTTTGGGATTGATTATCGGATGTGTCGTTGCTTATTTTATGGGAATGATTGACTTCTCGCAGCTCAACGGAGCTGGAAGCATTAATGTGCCAGTGCCTTTTAAGTATGGACTGAATTTCGATGTTGGCTCAATTATTGGGCTTGGATTGATCTATCTGGTCACGGCCGTAGAGGCTTACGGCGACATCACTGCCAATTCGCTGATTTCTGGCGAACCAGTCGATGGACCGGTGTTCATGAAACGTGCTCAAGGGGGCATCCTTGCCGATGGCTTCAATTCGTTTTTGGCTTCAGTCTTTAACAGTTTCCCCAATTCTATCTTTGCTCAGAACAACGGAATGATACAGTTGACTGGCGTTGCCAGCCGATACGTGGGATATTTCATTGCTGGAGCACTCGTGTTATTGGGGCTTTTCCCCGTGGTGGGTCAGTTCTTCTCGCTCATTCCAGACTGCGTGCTCGGCGGCGCTACGCTCTTGATGTTCGGTACTGTAGCAGCCGCAGGCATTCGCATAATAGCCTCTCATGATATCAATCGGAAAGCGGTTCTTGTGATGGCCATCAGCTTTGCCATTGGCCTGAGTGTGGAGATGGTTCCTGACATCCTGTCCCAAATGCCTGAGGTGATTCGCAATATTTTCTCAAGTGGGATAACCGCCGGCGGACTGACCGCCATCCTTGCAAATGCCTTTATCAGAATAAAAGAATAGAAGTTTCGGAAAAGATTTAGGGATTTACCCCTGTCATTTTGCAATATAATGTTTATCTTTGCAGAGATAGACATAAGGGAAACATTAATGTTTCGTAAAGGAAAAGAAAGTATTATGGCTGGAAATGGCAAGAAACATGGCTTCACCCACACCTTGACTTTCAAGGTATTGTGCAGCTTTGTCGTACTCTTCGTCCTGGGTTTGATTTACAATTTTATTGTTGCAGAAAGCTCAGACATCTCGGAAGAGGAAAAAGAAGTTGAGGAACAGCGGAAGGCTGCACAAGATACGCTCGATATAGTCGGCAATTATCTTTGGCCAGACATGAAGCCAAGGACGGAAGATTTGTTGAGCGACGAGGAGAAAGCGAAGACCGAAGCTGACAAGAAGGCAAACGAAGCGGCACAGAAAAAGGCTGCCCAGGGGGAACAAGGCTCACAAGACATCAATATGCCAAAGGTGAATCTACCACCTGTTCCTACCCCCGCTGCTGATCCTGTCCCAGGAGTTGCACCATTAGCTACACCCAAAGCCACGAAGCCAGGTGTCTCAATCCCAAGTGGTCCTACCATTGAGAAGTTGGAAGCCCCCAAGGTTGAGAAGATAGAGCAATAATACTTGCTTGCACTTTTTCATGAAACCTATTAGAAAAGGAGGTCGTTATGAGGAAAATAATCCTTTTGTTATTTGCAGTTGCCATATTGATGGGTTGTGCGACAACCTACTACGACTCTGAGGGTAATTCAGTTCCGAAGGAGCAAATGGCAATGTTGAAGGCGAAAGCGGTACGTGCACATTTGCAAGATCGTCGCTATCGTGTGTTTGTTGATCGGGTTTATCCCATGCGTGGTCCGTCTTATCCATTGCGCGACGACTGGGGAATAGAAGTCAGTGGTGATTCCGTTGGCTTATTCCTGCCTTATTTTGGCAGAGTCTTTCAAGTTCCCTATGGCAAGGGACTGGGGTTGAATCTCGTTTCGCCACTTGACTCATACGAGGAGGAAACCATCAAGGACGGAGTTCGGGTGACAATGAGAACCCATTCGGAGGTAGAGAGTTTCCTCATCGTAATGGAGGCATATAATAATGCCACGGTTGATTTAACCGTCAGTCCAAGTGGAAGGGAGATAATAAGATTCTCCGGTGAGATGCAGCTCAACGATGTCTTCCGGATTGTTCAAAAGTAGAATCATGACAAAGAAGTTAAACCTACTCTTCCTGTCGCTGCTGATAAGTGCTTTTGCCTTCTCGCAGTCGGCAGGAACTGTCGTTTCGGGGAATGCCTTTGCATATAAGGCGGAACATCATTTGTTTCAGAAAGGGAATAAGCTGACATTGGTCTCCCTGAATTTGGAGTGGCCGAGGGTGATAGACTATTCGAAGGCCGAGCCTTTGCAGCGATATCTCACATCATTTCTCTTTGGAGAGGAGACCCTATCTTTGGATGATGCCTGGGAAAGATTGTCTGCCGAATGCGGTAAGGAGATTTCATCCATGCCTGAACACGGCGCAAAGGACATCGAGTACAAAGACATTCAGCTGAAGGTGCTTGATAGCCAGCAAGGGAAGTACATCTCCTTGTATGCCTATGTGCAAGAGAGAGATTCGACTGCCATCCGTTCGACCCATTCACATTATTTCACTTTCGACATCATCAACAATAAAGTGTTGGGGCAGGATGATGTCTTTATCAAGTCAAAAGTTTGGTACAATACCGAATGGCGTTACGTTTTTGAAGAGGCTTTGCAGCAGACATTGGTAGTTGATCCAATGGAGACGGGAGAACTATGGCTCGACAGTGTGCCCAATCAGTTCTATTTGAAGAACGCCGCTGCCTATCTCATGGTGAAAGGCTCTCCGGGGAGGAATAGCTATTCAGTTCTCGGACTTGACGTGCTGGCCCCCCTGTTAACAAAAAGGTTCAAAAAATGGTTGGCAATCAGTCCAGAGATACATGTAGATGCAACTTTGACTTCTTCTGACTTGTTCGGAAAAGAAACGAATGTTGAGCCCAGTCCCGATACTCTGGCATCTTTTCCGGGCGGACGCAATGCTTTTATAGTCTATTTGTCTAAGAATATTGACTATTTGCCTCCCGAAGGAGAGCAGATGGGTGGTCGTGTGACTGTGAGCTTCGTTGTCGATGAGAATGGCGCTCCGTCAAAATTCATAGTACTTACCCCTATAAATCCAGGTGTCAACAGATGTCTGATTGACGCATTGCGATTGATGCCAAAGTGGAATGCCGCGACAAAGGGTGGGAAAAAGGTACGTTCGAGAGTGACTTATCCGATTTCGTTGAATTGATAGCGGAAGTTTTTTGCTGAGTTCATCAGCTACAGGTCGAATTATACAGTACAGTCATCAACGAATGGTCAGCGTTCGCAATGTGGAAGCTGACCTTTCGTCTTTCAAAAGCTCACCTTTTGATTAGCAAAAGCTTACCTTTTGTAGAGTTGCCTCTATGGAGCTGACTATTAATCGGTTACAAGATGGGAGAAAATGCCAGATGCACATGTTCGGCCTTTTTGTGTTCCATGCGTTGAAGTGTCGGTTTTGGTGAAAGATCCTCTCATTGGCTACATGTTTCTAATGATCGATGAGGGCTGATTGGCAGATTTGTCTTAAATCGGCCAACAAGAAAGGACTAACCTTGTGGTCAGCCTTTGGTTCATTATCAATTAAATCAGGTATGAAAATTATAATTTACTGATGATTCCTTTCTTGGTGCTGCGGATAAACTCCACAATATTCTGAATTTCTGGAGAGTCAGGTACCTGTTGTGTGACTTGAATGCAGGCATCGAAAATAGATGTCTGTCCATGAAAAATCAAGCGGTAGGCATTTGCAATATGCTTCTTCACCTTCTCATCAATTCCGAGCGTATCGCACATGATACTATTTAAACCGTTATATTTTACTGGCGAACCACCCGCTACAATATAAGGTGGAATGTCGCGTCCGAATGTCGTGCTTGCCTGAACAGTTGCAGCCTCTCCGACGCGGGTTTGTGCTTTCTGAATGACACCCGACGAGAAGATGACCCGGTTGCCTATCTCACAGTCGCCAGAAATCTTCACTCCGTAGCCCAAAACGCAGTTGTCGCCCAGCTTGGTGTCATGGCTGATGTGTGCACTCTCCATCAAGAAGTTGTTGGAGCCTATCACTGTCTGGCAACCTCTGTGGGTGGCGCGATTGATGACTACGTTCTCACGGATGATATTGTTGTTACCCATGATGAGCTCACTCTTCTCACCCACGAAATTGAAGTCTTGTGGCAATGCCCCAATTACTGAACCTTGGTGTATTTTATTTCCATTTCCTATTCGTGTTCCATTCAATATGCTCACGAACGGGAATACGATGCAGTTGTCACCTATGACAACATCGTCCTCTATATAGACAAACGGGAAAATCTTGCAGCCGTCTCCAATCTTGGCTTTAGGAGATATTTCCGCCCTTGCACTGATGTCACTACTCATGTTTTTGGCCTCCGACCTCTGATATCAGAGGTGCCCAACCTGCTGACCGGAGTTTTATGTTGGTAGTTCTTTATGTTTAATGTCTCTGTTTATTTAGCTCCACCACCTAAAGCGTAGTATAGGTTTACGATAGCCTGCAGTTTGGCAAACTGGTCCTGAACCTGCGATATCTCAGCGTTGAGGAGACTCTGCTGGGCGGTGATGACCTCAAGATAGCTGCTCGAACTTTGTTGGTAAAGCAGTTGCGTATGCTCTACGTTTTTCTTCAGAACATCAATCTGCTGGGTGTACATTTGGTTTTTCTCCTCAGCTGAATTGTAAGCCACAAGAGCGTTGCTCACCTCTGAACCAGCCGTGAGAATGCTGTTCTGCCATGTGTTGTAGGCTTGCTTGTATTTGTCCTCGGCTACTCGTAGCCCAGCTTTGAGTTTGCCTTGCATGAAAATAGGCTGTGTGAGACTTGCTACGGCACTCAACAATAGTTTTGCAGGATTCACCAGACCGTTACCGTTGCTCCATCCGCCGTTTGGCGATATGCTTAGCGATGGGTAAAACCGACTGCGAGCAATCTGTATGTTGTAGAAACATTGCGCCAAGGCCATCTCGTTGGCATGTACGTCGGCGCGGTTGCTCAGCATTTCAACGCCGATTCCACCCGACAGGTTGCGCGGAAGACTTTGTCCGTCCAATGTGCCACGTGCGATGCTGTGGGCAGGCTCGCCCATGAGCAAACTCAAGGAATTCTCAACCTCTCGGATTTGCCGTTTGATATCGGTAGCCTGTGTCTGTACACCAAAATAAGCGGCTTGAGCACTCTGTACGCTGGTTGAACGTGCGCGTCCGAAATCCATCTGAAGCTGCATCATGTCCCATGTGTTCTTCGTCAAGTCAGACATATTGGTGACAATTTCGTTCTGGCGGTCAAGCATTAACAAGGTGTAGTAGAGATTCGCAATATTGCAGATCAAGCCTGTCTGAACAGCAACTTTGTAGTCGTGCATCTGAATCAGGGCCATTTGCGTTGCTTTCTTCTGATTGCGCAATTTGCCGAACAGGTCTATATCCCAGCTGGCTGCGATAGGCAGCACGTAAGACTTGGTTGCTTCCGTGTGTGAGCCGAAATGGGTAATCGTTCCTTGTGGAGCGAACACGACGGAAGGCAGAAACGATAGCTTGGCTGCTTTCAACTGCTGTTCGGCAATGTCGATGTTGAGCGCCGCATTCAGCAGGTTCGGATTATTGTTGAGGGCTCTCTCGATAATCGTCTGGAGATTAGGGTCGGTGAAAACGCTTCGCCATGGCAGATTACCGAAATCATTCGCACCCTCCAATGTTGCTTGGTTATTGACGGGGTCGCGAACAATACCATCGGCTTTCACCTCTGGTCGCTCATAAGTGCCGTACAGACTTTTGCAGCTGGTCAGTGACAGGGCTGCAAAGCCTATGATGATAATATTTATTTTTATATTTTTCATTACATCAATCTTTTATCAATAGCCATTATTGTTCCAACGTATAATCACCAGTAGGACCGTTGACGTATTGTTTCAGTTCCTTGGCAACTTCCTGATTGTCCTCGTCAGCAAATACTATTGGCTTGAATTTCTCCTGCAAATACTCGAAGATTACGAATAATGCAGGAACAACAAATACCTGACAGAGTGTGCCAATCAACATGCCTCCTACAGCAGCTGCGCCCAATGTCTGGTTGCCATTGTGCCCAACGCCACTCGCAAACATCAGAGGCAATAGGCCTACAATCATGGCAAGTGAGGTCATGAGGATAGGACGGAGACGGGCGCCTGCACCAAGAATGGCCGCGTATTTAATGGCCATACCCGTTCGGCGGCGCTCCAGTGCGAACTCGACAATCAAAATAGCATTCTTGGCCAACAGACCAATCAGCATGATGAGCGAGATTTGCATGTAGATATCGTTGTTATGTCCGAATAGTTGGGTGAAAATGAATGCTCCTGCCAAACCAAACGGAATGGATAAAACTACCGCTAATGGCAGAATGTAACTCTCGTATTGGGCACTCAGAATCAAATAGACAAATACCAGGCACAAGGCGAAGATGATACCTGTCGAGTTGGATGACTCCTGTTCTGCACGTGTCAAACCAGAAAACTCGTAGCCGTAGCCCTGTGGCAACTTCTCTGCTGCAACTTCTTCTACCGCCTTGATGGCATCGCCTGATGAATAGCCGTCGGCCGTTTGTACGTTCACGGTGATTGAAGTGAACAAGTTGAAGCGTGAAATGTTGGAAGGTCCATAAACACGGCGGAGTGTGCAGAACTCACTCACTGGTGCCATACCGCCGGGGGTACGAACATAGATGCTGTTCAAGCCGCTTTCATTGATTCGGCTCTCGACTGTTCCCTGAATCATCACTCGGAACAGTTTGCCGTAAGCGTTGAAGTTCGATGCATACATACCGCCGTAGTAGCCTTGGAGCACAGAGAGGACTGCTGCGGGGGATGTTCCAGCCTGTTTGGTCTTCGCAACATCCACATCTACCATATACTGAGGATAATTAGGATTATATGAGGTCATCGCATTGCTGATTTCAGGGCGTTCTTTCAATGCTTTCAAATAATCCTGTGTGATTTGGAAGAACTTATTCAAGTCTCCACCAGTCTTGTCTTGCATAGAAAGGTTGAGGCCGTTTGACATGGCAAAACCTGGCACCATTGGAGGTGGAAAAGCAAGAACCTGGGCGCCTTTTATACTTGCGGTCTGCTTGTAGATCATTCCCAAAATCATGTTCGATGATGTTGGGTCTATGAATAAACCAGCTATGCCTGCACCGTTGAACACTGAGGATATACGGTCGAAGAGCCCGTATTTGCGATCCTCGAACGGTTTCAGCTTCACAATGAAAGTAGCTTGGTTAGAACCTTGACCTGCGATAAAATTGTAACCAACCAATTGTACACGGCTTTCCACGTATGGATTGCTGGCGAGCATCTTATCAATGCGGTCGGTTACCTGCTGAGTCTCGTTCTGTGACATACCAGGCTCCAACGAAACGGTTGCAAAGAGCACTCCTGTGTCTTCGTCAGGCACAAGGCCAGTTTTGGTGAACGTCATCGTCAGTACCAAAACCACAATGCCAACGACGACGGATACACTGGTTATCAATCTGTGTCCAATCAATTTCTCAACACCATTTTTATACTTAGTGTTGATTTTATCGAACTGTGTGTTGAATGCCATGTGGAATCTGTCGATTGTTGACATTTTCTTGCTTTCCTGTTCTTCATTGTGAGGCTTTAGGAACATGGCACATAGTGCAGGGGATAGTGTTAGGGCATTGATGGCTGAAATAATGATGGATACAGCCATGGTCACACCAAACTCACGATAGAATGTTCCTGATGTACCACTCATGAATGAAACAGGGACGAATACGGCAGACATTACCAATGTTATGGAAATGATGGCGCCTGAAATCTCGTTCATTGCATCAATAGAGGCTGACAGTGCGTCTTTATAGCCCAAATCCAATTTGGCATGGACTGCCTCTACTACCACAATGGCATCATCAACCACAATAGCAATGGCCAAAAGCAAGGCTGAAAGTGTCAGCAAGTTGATGGAAAATCCGAACATCCATAGGAAAAAGAAGGTTCCTATCAAGGCCACTGGCACGGCGATCATTGGTATCAGGGTTGAACGAAAGTCTTGCAAGAACACATAGACAACGATGAACACCAGAACAAATGTCAAGAAAAGAGTGAAGATAACCTCTTCGATTGAAGCAAAAAGGAACTCTGTCACATCCTGTTGGATTGTGATTTTCATTCCAGGAGGCATGTTCTTTTGTACATCAGCCAATGCCCCTTTAACGTCGCTTGCTATTTGAGTCGCATTCGAACCTGCAATCTGCTGAACCATACCGACGACACCCGGCTGGTTATTGTTTTTCATTGAAACGGAGTATTGTAATCCTCCCAATTCAATATCAGCAACATCCTTTAAGTGAAGTGTTTGTCCGTTCTTATTGTTTGATATGATAATGTTTCCGTATTCTTGCTCTGTCTTTAGGCGTCCCTTATAACGCATGATGTATTCATACTTCATGTCGCTCTGCTCGCCGAACGCTCCGGGAGCAGCCTCAATATTCTGCTCGGCCAATGCGCCAGAGATGTCTGTGGGAACAAGGCCGTATTGCTTCATCTTATCAGGTTTCAGCCAAATACGCATCGAGTAATTCTTCATACCAGGGGTCTGCACATCACCAACTCCATTGATACGTTTCAATAGCGGTATCACGTTGATGTTGTTGTAGTTCGTGAGGAATTCGTCGTCGTATCTTCCGTCATCTGTTGTCAACGAGTAAAGAACGACATTTGAGGTCTGACGTTTCGAAACGATAACCCCGACGCGATTCACTTCCGCTGGTAGCAAAGCTTGTGCTTGCGATACACGGTTCTGAACGTTAACGGAAGCCATATCGGGGTCTGAACCTTGCTTGAAATACACCGTAATCTGTGCCAAGCCGTTATTAGTGGCTGTAGATTGTATGTAAGTCATGTTCTCCACACCGTTGATGCTTTCTTCCAGTGGGGTGATGACAGAGTTGAGGACTGTCTGTGCGTCAGCTCCCTGGTAGGAAGTCCATACGGAAATTGTTGGCGGGGCTATATCTGGATACTGTTCAATCGGAAGCGATATCAAGCCTATCGTACCCAGAAGCACGAAGAAAATTGACACCACGGTTGACAGTACCGGACGCTTTATAAAGTTAGTAAATGTCATATTTTTCCAGTTTTAACTGCTATTTCTTATTATCGTCTCCCTTCATAGCCTTGAGGAAACCTGATGCGGAGCTTTGATTCTCACCTAATTTCTCGGCTTTTTTCAGCGCTTCGTCATACTGTGCTGGAGTTAGGGCCTTGATTTCTGCGCCATCTTGCAGACCTGATAGGCCTTTTGATACGATTTTCTCACCCAACTTCAGGCCACTGGTAACGATATAGGTCTTGCCATCGTTTTGTGGGTCAACCATAATTTCGGAATAATGAACTTTATTATTGTTGTCAACCTTGTAAACGAAAATCTTATCTTGTACCTGTACTGTTGCCTCTTGAGGTATTAGCAGTGCTTTATTGTTATTCTTGGCAATGATAATCTGTCCGCTACCTCCACTTTTCAGCAAGTTTTCTGGGTTTGGAAAGCGCGCGATAACGCTGATAGTACCTGTCATCGCATCAATCATGCCGCTTGTTTTCACTATTGTACCTTGGTGATTGTAGATAGAACCGTCGGCAAGTTGAAGACTGACTGCAGGGAAGGTATTGATGGCATTGGTCAATCCGAGGTTTGAGCGACTCAATGCGAGAATATCAGACTCCGTCATGGAGAAATAAATTTCCATGGTCGAGACATTGCTTACCGTAGTCACAGGCTGTGCGGAAGAGGGGCTGACGAGTGAACCTTCTTTGTAAGGAAGACTGCCTATCAGACCACTTGCTGGACTCTTGACATAGCAATAACTTAAGTTCTCTTTCGCGTTGGCCAATCCTGCTTTAGCTTGTCGGACAGCCGCCTCGGCTTGCTTTACGGCTGCTTGTGCCGCAGCAATGCCACTTCGGGCTTGATTAACCGCTGCCTGAGCAGTTTCGTAAGTGTTTTTGGCACTTTGAAGTTCATACTCGCCAATCACCTTATTATTATATAGGTTCTTACTATTATTGTAGGTCAATTGTGCAGTTGCAGCCTGTGCGGTTGCAGAATTTAAAGCTGCTGTTGCCTGAACGATTCCAGCCTTTGCCTGACTAACACCGCTCTGAGCAGAGTTGACAGCTGCTTGAGCCTGACGAACGGCTGCCCGATAGTTAGCGTTGTCAACAACAAATAGAATCTGTCCTGCTCTGACAGCTTGCCCTTCATGCACATAAAGTTTGGTGATAAAACCACTGACTTTTGGTCTAACCTCAACATCTTGAATACCTTTGATAGAAGCTGGATAAGTGGTTTTGATTTGTGCATTCGCTGCACCAATTGTAATGACAGGATACTCGTTGCTGGTTGGTAAAGTATGACGGTCCCCGCCACCCCCGCAACTCGTAAATACCGTTGCAGCTAATGCTATCAACACTGATAACTTGTTTCTTTTCATACCTTTATAATTCATATAATTTTGTAGCTTTAATTTCAAGTTTTATTTCACAATATGGTGTCATAAGTAGCGAAATTAATAACAGAAGTTGGAAACTTTAAACTGTCATTGAGTTTTCGTAATGCAAAAGTACACATAATATAGAAGAGGTCCTCTATATTTTAATACATTTAACAATAATTATCGAAGGGAAGAATATATTATGATTGGGTCAATCCCATTTCTTTTGCTTTCTGTTTAAGAAGCATCATCAACGGTTCACGCTCATTAGGAACTTGATTATCGAGAACCGCTTCTTTTAAGGCTTTTTTTAAGGAGCCTACCTCTCGGCAAGGCTTGAGATTGAACATTGCCATAATCTCGTCACCGTCGATACAAGGTTGGAGCAAACGTTTGTAATCCCTCTCTTTCAGGTCTTCGATTTTTTCGCGGACACTACGGAAATTATCAAGGAAACGTTGTTTTCTGACAGCGTTCTTGCTTGTTATGTCTGCCTCGCATAGTGTCATGAGGTCGTCAACGTCATCACCGGCATCGTTAACCAAACGTCTGATGGCAGAATCGGTGACTACATCGTCTGCGATAACTATGGGGCGCATGTGCAAATCAACCATTTTCCTGACGTATTTCATCTTGCAGTCCATCGGCAGTTTTAATCTTTTGAAAATGGTTGGAATCATCTTGGCTCCAATGATGTTGTGGTTGTGGAATGTCCATCCAGTGGCCGCGTCCCAACGCTTGCTTTTGGGTTTGCCTATATCGTGGAACAGTGCCGCCCATCGCAACCAAAGGTTCTCGGTTTTTTTAGCAGTGTTGTCCAAGACCTCCAGTGTGTGGTAGAAATTGTTCTTATGTGATTTTCCGTTTCTGCTTTCAACTTTGTCGAGTGCTATTAGTTCGGGTAGGATAAGTTCAAGAAGACCGCAACGATACAAATCGATAAATCCTTTGCTTGGTGTGCGAGTGGCCATTATTTTGTTAAGTTCGTCAGCTATTCGCTCAGCGCTTATAATCTTTATCCTATCTGCGTTCCGTTCCAGTGCGTCGAATGTCTCGTCGTCGATGAAGAAATCCAGTTGCGTGGCAAATCTTACACATCTCATCATTCGCAAAGGGTCGTCTGAGAAAGTAATGTCTGGGTCTAATGGGGTACGGATTATCCCATCCCACAAGTCCTCAACTCCTTCAAATGGGTCAATCAATTGCCCAAAACGTTGATGATTGAGACAAACGGCCAAGGCATTGATGGTAAAATCGCGCCGATTCTGATCATCCTCCAGAGTGCCGTCTTCAACAATCGGCTTTCGGCTGTCGCGTGAGTAGCTCTCCTTACGAGCCCCGACAAATTCTATTTCGAGCCCCTTGTATTTGACTTGTGCCGTGCCGAAGTTGTGGAAAACCGATATATTGGCCTTCTGTCCGAGTTGTTTCTTGAGCTCAGAAGCAACGCGGATGCCACTTCCCACGGCAACAACGTCTATATCGTTGGACGGACGCTCCAAGAACAAGTCCCTCACATATCCTCCCACAACATAACACTCAAGGTTTAAGTTGTCGGCAGTTTCTGAAATTTTATGAAAAATATCTTTATCCAGCAGTGTTGCCAGCTCTTCGTCGGAGAGGTCTCGCATATATTCTGTTCTTTTTGTCATGCAAAGGTAATCAATTTTAGTTAATTATGGAATACTGGATGCTGATTTTTATTAAATTTCCGACTACAGATGCAATCAGTTCACCAATGTTTTAGTTACCGCCTGTTTAGTAATGCTTTCCTTGCTTATTCTCAATCGGGCAGTTGAATGTCAATCATGCAAAACGAGTGTCCCATCACTGGCTGATTCATTCTTTGTGAATCGATTTATGCTGATTCTGCATTTTCGTCTTTTCTTTTGCGAATATGTTTTAAAATAAACAAATAGCTCTTTATTCGCATTCTATTTTAAGGATGATTGCTTTGATATTTCTTTCTTTTAAATTTGGCTTTGAAAATCGACAACACCTCATATTGTAGGCATTCTTTCTTTATTTGAGCATTAATCTTTTGGAGGCTCACTTGTAAAATCATTGTTCACAATCTAACCTATCCATCTTTTATTTGCTTTCATTCAATTACTCCGCCATCATCCCGTCCTTACTTTCGCTATTTTGAGCTTTTTCTAATTTCTGCTGTATTATCTCTTGGATTCTCTTTCTGTGCGGAAGGCTGAATGGGAAATGTCAAAGAACCGAGTAGTCGTCAATCTGCTCTAACATCTTTGCTCAACAACGGCAATTCAAAAGCTTAGGTTTTATCGTCCCAAAGCTCATCTATTGTCGTGTCATAGGTGAGCTTTTACTTTGCGTTTTCTAATGTTTTGAATACAAGTGACTTATGACGGTCGATTTGATTGCGCGTTTTTGGATTTGCCCTTGCTGTTTTTAGATGTGATATTCCGATTGAAGCCAGTTGAAGTAACTTGCTAAGCAGCAATAGTTTCAGCTCAATATCAGCTGAAATCCTTGTTCGCCGGACATGAAACACGATAGATTCAAAGCCGATTTCGGTTGATTGTCATTTGCTTTCTTTACATATATTTGTATTAATGATTTTGCCAGTTCGGAGTTTTTCTGTATTTTTGCATTCTAAACGGTAACAGTAATGTCACAACAGGTTTCAAGAACAGAACAGGAGTTCAAAGCCACCATGACTGAATGCAGAAAGCTCTTTGCTAAAAAGCTACACGATTATGGTGCTTCATGGCGCATTTTGCGTCCTTCATCACTTACTGATCAATTGTTTATTAAGGCAAAGCGTATCCGTTCCATAGAGATTACAGGCGAGAATCTTGTTGGAGAGGACATCCGGCCTGAGTTCATAGCATTGATTAACTATGGAATTATAGGATTAATTCAGTTGGATCATTCTTTCGTTGACAAGGTTGATATTTTACCCGATGAGGCTTTGGCTCTCTATGACAAATATTCCAAGTCGTCGTATGAGTTGATGCTGAAGAAGAATCACGACTACGGAGAGGCCTGGCGTGATATGCGTGTCAGCAGTTACACAGACTTTATCCTTACAAAGATTGAGCGTGTGAAGGAGATTGAGGACTTGGACGGACAGACTTTGGTGAGTGAAGGCATTGATGCCAATTATATGGATATTATCAATTATGCAGTTTTCGGAGCGATAAAATTAAATGAACAAGCTTAAATCTTATTTGGTCAATCTATGTCGGGCACTGCTCGCCATTACATTTATTTTCTCAGGATTCGTTAAATCGATAGACCCTTTGGGGACACAATACAAGATTGGCGATTATCTTGAGGCACTTGGATTGGCTGGCCAGATACCCGACTGGATTCAACTCCTCGCGTCTGTGACGCTTTCGGGCATTGAGTTTGTTTTGGGAGTGCTCATCTTGTTGGCAATTCGTCGCAGAATGGTCAGCAAGATAACACTCGTATTCATGATATTCATGACAGGCGTTACTCTTTGGCTCACCATCGGTAATCCAATACAGGATTGCGGCTGTTTCGGAGATGCGCTGCATCTATCTAATGCCCAGACCTTTGGTAAGAATGTGGTGCTGCTTATCGCTGCGTTCATTGTGATGCGCTGGCCACTCTATCAAGTGCGCTTCATCTCAAAGACCAATCAGTGGATAGCCACCTATTTCACGATAATCTTTATATTGGTAGCCTCTGCGTTGAGCCTTTATCACCTGCCGATATTCGATTTCCGTCCCTATTTCATAGGACAGAACATCCAAAAGGGAATGGAGATGCCCCCTGGTGCGAAGGAAACACAATATAAGACCACTTTCATCTGCGTGAAAGACGGCGTGCAGAAGGAGTTTGATGAGAACAACTATCCTTATGACGATTCGACTTGGGTCTTTCAAGATACAAAACAGGAGATAATTGAGCAAGGATACGAGCCTCCCATACATGACTTCTCCATCACCGACGCAAAGACTGGTCAAGATCTCACGCAGGATATCTTGAGCAAAAAGGGATATACCTTCTTGCTTGTGTCACCACATCTGGAGATGGCAGAAGTAAAGAACTTTGGAGACATAAACAGTATCTATGATTATGCCAAAGCGAATGGTTATGGATTCTATGGCCTTACGGCAAGTACAGAACGGGGAATCAATCATTGGCGTAACGCGACTGGTGCGAAATACCCTTTCTATACTACCGACGGGACCACACTGAAGACGATGATCAGAAGTAATCCTGGTCTGTTGCTGCTCTATAAAGGGACGATTATCAACAAGTGGGGGCACAACGACTTGCCGACACCAGAAGAGCTCAATGCCCCGTTGTCATTGCTGAGTATAGGGCATGAGCCAGAGAACAATACTTGGTCGAAGATACTCATGATAGTCCTTTGTTATATTCTGCCATTAATTCTCCTTATCGTCGCAGACCGTATATGGGCTTGGACGAAGTGGGTGAAGAAGAAAGAAGAGTGGGTGAAGGAGAAAGAACAATCTAATAAATTATATCAACTTTTAAAACATAAAAGACAAATGAGAAAGAAAATTGTAGCAGGAAACTGGAAGATGAATGAGACCTTGCAAGAAGGCGTTGCTTTGGCAAAGGAAATCAATGAGGTATTGAGGGCTGATAAACCCAATTGCGATGTGATAATCTGCACTCCATTCATCCACTTGGCAAGTGTAGCTCAGGTGTTGGATAAGAATTTGGTAGGCTTGGGCGCAGAAAACTGTGCGGATAAGGAAAAGGGTGCCTACACCGGCGAGGTATCAGCGGCTATGGTTAAGAGTACAGGCGCTGAGTATGTGATACTCGGTCATTCAGAACGCCGCCAGTATTATGGTGAGACTGCAGAGATTCTGAAAGAGAAAGTCTTGCTGGCTCTTGCAAATGGCTTGAAGGTTATCTTCTGCTGCGGTGAGACACTCGAAGAGCGAGAGGCCAACAAACAGAATGAGGTAGTTAAGGCAGAACTCGTTAATTCTGTATTCAACCTCACAGAAGACGAATGGAAGAATATCATTATTGCCTACGAACCTATCTGGGCTATCGGTACAGGCAAGACCGCAACGTCTGATCAGGCTGAGGAAATGCTTGCTTATATTCGTTCGATTATTGCTGAAAAATACGGCAAGGAGATTGCGGAGGAAACAAGTATCCTCTATGGTGGCAGCTGCAAGGCAAGCAATGCACCTGAACTCTTCTCAAAACCAAATATCGATGGTGGCTTGATTGGCGGCGCTTCTCTTAAGGCTGCTGATTTCAAGGGTATCATTGACGCATGGAAGAAGTAATTATCCCCATATAAATAATCCAGCGATAGACATTTGTTTGTTGCTGGATTATCCAAAAATTAATCAAATGAAGAAATTCCTGACCACTTTAGTCATTGTACTTTTCGGCACACTTTCAGTATCAGCTCAAGGCACTGTAACTGTCACTCAGAGTGCTGAAATTGATGCGTTGGTAAACGGTAACAAAAAAGCAAAGACTAAAGCTGAACTGAAAGCAGAGAAAAAGGCAGCCAAGATGGCTGCCAAGGAGCATCGACGCAATGGAAATCTGATTAAACCCAGTGCCAACGTGACGAAAACACAGGCTCCTATTCCTCCAACCAGACAGGAAACGAAAGTCGCTCCAGTCCCAAGGCCCATTGAACCACGGGTGGCGACACCGTCACAAGGCTCTACTGGCTCACAATATTCGCCTACTTACAGAACGAAACTTGTGCGCAAGAAGGTTAAAAAGTCAACTGTTGACCCCGTTGACGGAGCTGTTGTGACTAATACCGTAACGAAGCGCATCATTCGCGGAGCAAAGAAAATGAGAGGTTTCAGGGTTTTGGCTTACTCTGGTGGAAATACGCGTGTGGCTCGCCAAGAAGCCGAGCGACTTGGACAAAAGGCCAAGGCTCTTTTCCCAACTGAACCAATCTACGTACATTTCTATTCGCCAAGATGGATGTGCCAAATAGGCAATTTTACCAGCTACAACAAGGCGCGAAACGTGATGCGCAAACTCCGAAAGGAGGGCTTTTCCAATGCGAATGTTATCCGAACGATGATAACAGTTCAGACAACAAAGTTCGTCGATGAAGAATTGCCAACAATGGATGAATAAAATTTAAAACAATATAAATGCAATTCAATTCAATAGCATAAATCATACTATGAATCCAGAAACAGCTTTCCGCGAAGGTCTTGATGATTTAGCGGCCCATTACAGAGAAGTGCTCAACTTGTTGGGCGAAGACCCCGACAGAGAGGGTTTGGAAAAGACACCTATGCGTGTTGCCAAGGCGATGCAGATACTGACCCGTGGCTACACGCAAGACCCACGCAAGGTTCTGACCGATGCGCTTTTCGAAGAAAAATATAATCAGATGGTCATTGTCAAGGACATTGATTTCTTCTCAATGTGCGAACATCATATGCTCCCGTTCTATGGTAAGGTCCATGTAGGGTATATTCCTGATGGGCACATTACCGGTCTAAGCAAGGTCGCTCGTGTAATAGACATCTTCAGTCATAGACTTCAGGTACAGGAACGACTTACAGAACAGATCAAGGACTGCATCCAAGACACTTTGCAGCCTTTGGGAACAATGGTCATTATCGAAGCGAAGCACATGTGTATGCAGATGCGTGGTGTGGAGAAGCAGAACTCTATCACGACCACCAGTGCGTTCAGCGGAGCTTTCAATCAGGCAAAGACTCGTGAGGAGTTCATGAAACTGCTCCGAAGCGAGTCGCAGCGAATATAGAGTATCAACACATAATAGTATCATACCCTTTAAATTATTTGACGAATGAAGTTTATATCTTGGAACGTTAACGGACTTCGGGCTTGCGTAGGCAAAGGATTCTGTGAAATTTTTGAAAGTCTGAATGCCGATTTCTTCTGCTTACAGGAGACAAAAATGCAGGAAGGACAGTTGGACATTAGCTTCCCAGGCTACGAGTCATACTGGAATTATGCCGATAAGAAAGGTTATTCAGGCACAGCGGTATTCACCAAGCATAAACCGCTGAGCGTTACTTACGGATTGGGTATTGACGAGCACGACCATGAAGGCCGTGTGATAACGCTTGAAATGGAAAGCTTCTATCTTGTGACTGTCTATACACCCAATTCGCAGGACGGATTGCGTCGTTTGGATTATCGGATGAGATGGGAAGATGACTTTCAAGCCCACCTTCACAAACTTGACGAGATCAAGCCCGTTATCGTTTGCGGCGACTTGAACGTAGCTCATCAGGAGATAGACCTCAAGAATCCAAAGACAAATCGTAAGAATGCCGGTTTCACCGACGAGGAAAGAGCCAAGATGACACAGCTTCTGGAAAATGGATTCATGGATAGTTTCCGCACGCTTTATCCCGAACAGATAACTTACTCTTGGTGGTCGTACCGCTTCAGGGCAAGAGAGAAAAATGCCGGATGGCGTATCGACTATTTTCTGCTCTCCAACCGCTTGCGCGACCAGCTCTCTAACGCAAAGATTCACACAGAAATCTACGGCAGCGACCATTGTCCGGTAGAAGTTGATGTGAACATCTAAATCCTATGCGTGAGCAGGTAAAAGTCCTTTTGTTGATGGCTGCATCTTTAGCAGTCATCATTTTCTATGCCGTAGTTCCACAGAAATTCTCAGTGGGTGACTTCTCTGTCAAGAAAATAGGCCTTTTACAATCCAAGAAGCAAGAGTTTCCCCTTGCAAAGGCTCGTCCGACCACAAGCCGACGACGAGTGAAGAACCATAAATTCCTCTTTATTGGCGACTCGATGGTTGAAGGACTCTCCCGTCGAATGGGAGATTATGCCAAAGAGAATGGACATACCCTCTATACAGTGATATGGTATAGCTCGACAACGGAGAAGTGGGCCGAGACGCAGACGCTCGAACATTTCGTGGACGAGTATAAACCAACCTATATTCTGTTATGTCTCGGCAGCAATGAGCTGTTTGTCAACGACCTCGATGTTCGTAACGAATACATCAAGACTATCGTAAGGAAACTGAGCCGTTATCCTTTCGCCTGGATCGGGCCAGCCGATTGGAATGGTGACACAGGAATCATCGACCTAATTGCCAGCAATGCCGGCAAGGGGCATTTCTTCGACAGCCGGAACCTCAACCTTCAACGTGGTTCCGACCATTATCATCCCACTTGGAAGGCTGCAGCAGCGTGGATGGACAAAGTGGCTGCCTACATGAGGGGCGGAACCGTGGCCTACCCAGTGAGGATGGAACTCCCGAAAGGCCACCATAAGGCTACTCATACCGAACTTTTAGCCCCCGCATTTGAAGGTTATTGATATTTATGTTTGACGTTCAGCAGATATTCAGCTCCTTTGTTGCCTTTCTGATCACAGCCAGTAAGGATTGGTCGATGTACACCATACCTTTCATGGTGACCTTTCTGTTGTTCTTTGCTATATATATAGGTATCGGACGATACCGCAGGGCATGGATGCGCACCTATGTTATCCTCTTTAGTCTCTTCTTCGCCTACAAGGCCAATGGCACATTGATGTTTCTTTTGCCAACGGTGACGCTTGTGTCGTGGTGTCTGACAAAGAAAATGATGCGTCTTCGTCGTGGAAAACCCCGTAAAATAGGGCTGGCCATTCTGATTTTGATAGAACTTTTCCCACTCCTTTATTACAAATATACCAATTTTGCAATAGATATCCTCAACAGTCTATTGCAGACCAACTTTGCACCGAGCGAACTATTGCTGCCGATTGGTATCTCATTCTATTCATTTCAGGCAATCAGCTATACGATTGATGTTTACAAGGAAAAGTTTCCGAAGACCACAGGCTTACTCGACTACTGCTTTTACCTCACATTCTTTCCGTTGCTCATAGCGGGACCTATCACTCGTGCCGAAGTCCTCATTCCTCAAATCCAAGAATATAAGGAAGCGGATAAAAGCCTCGTTTACAAAGGTTTGTGGCTGATTATATGCGGATTGCTGAAGAAAGGTCTTGTGGCTGACTATTTAGCACAATTCAACAATTGGATTTTCACCGACCCGTTGGCTTATTCTGGCTTGGAGAATCTAATGGGTGTATTGGGTTATTCGCTGCAAATCTATTGCGACTTCTCAGGTTACAGCGACATGGCGATAGGTATTGCAGCCATGCTTGGTTCCTCCATACCCAACAACTTCAGTTTTCCTTATCAGAGTTTGAACCTCACCGAGTTCTGGCACAGGTGGCACATAGCCCTCTCGTCTTGGTTTCGCGATTATGTCTATATACCTTTGGGAGGCAACAGAAGGGGAAACGCACGAACTTATCTCAACAGTTTCATCACGATGGTCGTTGCTGGCCTATGGCATGGCGCATCGGGCATGTTCGTTGTGTGGGGAATGCTCCACGGGATAGGACTGATAGCCCATAAGTTTTTCAATAACAATGGGTTGAGAAAAATCCCCTGTACATTGCTGGTCAAGATAATAAGCTGGCTTATCACCTTTTCCTATGTCACGTTCGCTTGGATTTTCTTCCGTTCTCCGAGTCTTGAGACCGCCAATGAACTGCTATCAAATATCTGGAACAATTTTAGACTGGCCGATTTGTATCCTTTTCTTATGGCACGTCCTGTGTGGCTCATCTTACTTGCCGTGGGGTTGGAACTCCATTCCATACGGGAAAGTGACTATCAGTGGATGGAACAGAAATTCGTCCATTCACATTGGATAGTGAAGTTTTTGATTTTTACGATAATTCTGCAAATTGTCATCAACTTCAGCCAAGATTATGTTCAGCCGTTCATCTACACACAATTTTAGTCTATCATTTTTTTGCCTCCGTTCTATTGGTAAAAGAAATTTACAGACGCCTCTTTTAATATAGTGTTTGTAACTATTTGATAAACAGCAGAATACAAATCGATTACTCGTTGGTGTCCTTTTGCGCGTCAAAAGCTCATCTTTTGAGTGACGATTGCTTAGCTTTCGCCCTGCAGAAGGTCATGTCTTGGAAGGCGATAATGAAATTATTTTTACAAATCAGTCCCAGTCAGTCATTAGATTCTGGGCTGATTTTATTTGATTGCAGAACAGCTTGTTTGTCGTTCTTTAGAGTACGTAGCTGACTATGGTGATAGCGAATGGCAAGAAGTTACCGACAAGCAAACGCAATCAATCAGAAAGCCATATTGTCGTCATCTAATTGTGAAATAGCGGTCTGATGACTTGCCTGAGTTTAATACCAAATGGCGAACTTGGGGCTGTATGACAGACTTGTGCTCAATAGGAGGCGGAGCACGGTATCCCCATTGCCACGACACGTTTGCAGATGGCATCGAGTTCCTCCTTTGATGCTTTCTCCAGATTGGGGTCGGGGGTCTCTCGCGCAATGGTGTATATCATGACCTCACGTGGTCCTATTTCCTTCACAGCCTTCAGCCATGGCTCAATCAATTCTTCCTTCACGTTGCCAATATCGATACCCTCCTTTGACTTACCATTCATGAAAAGCGTTTGTATGACAAGTCGGCCATTGAACGATTTCATACTCTCGATAATCTTTGCAGCCCTGTACGACGGGATAACGGGCCTGTTGACCTTACCAATGTAATCGTCGTCGATGGTGTCGAGTTTCAATATATTGTTGTCAACCTTCATGAGGGCATCGCGCACTTTCTGGCGATGAATGAACGTGGAGTTGCTCAGCACCGAAACCTTTGCTTCGGGACAGTACTGATCTCTCAGACGAATCACGTCGTCAACGACTTCTGGGAAGTAAGGACTTTGGGTCGGTTCTCCATTCCCTGCAAAGGTAAGGACGTCGGGATGCTCGCCCGATTCAGCCATTTCTTTCAGTTTGGCTTCCAGTTTCTCGGCAACTTCGCCACGGCTTGGAAAGTTCGAGCTGGTCTTGTGGTCGGCATTGAATCCGCACTCGCAGTAGATGCAGTCGAATGTGCAGACTTTTCCATCTGCTGGCAATAGGTTGATGCCAAGCGATATGCCCAAACGGCGACTGTGTATCGGTCCGAAAATAGGAGAGGGGTAAATGACGGTACTCATGGTGGCTTATGTTGGGTTCTGTAAATTAGCCCTGTAAGATTCTGCTGTTCTCATCGGCGGTTGAATTTCGGTAGGCTATGGTGAGTGGAAAAGGCATACAACAGTGTGCGCTTGCGCTTTCAGCCGAAAAGAAAACAAAAGATTTCAGGATGTAAAACATTTCATATTTACTTGTTCTTGGTGGTGACGAAGAGGTGTCCACCTGAAGTTTTTGCTATTGTTGGGACGAGTGACAATTCTGATTCTCATAGCATTAGAACTGCTCACCCCAACGAAATTGTTCGCACCACAAAGTTATGACATTTTATTCATATAAATATAGAGTGAGAATATTTTTTTGTATGATTGTAAATAATCTATAAATTCTTTTGTCTTTCGTCTATTTTACAGTATCTTTGCATCAATTTTGGTGGATTATATCTTCTAATGAAAAATGGCGAAAAGACGAAATAAAGCCAGCAAACATCGGAGTTTGCAGGTTGTTACTCTGTGTATAAGTACTGCTATGGTGCTTATTCTCATTGGTATGGTGGTGCTAACGGTGTTTACCAGCCGCAATTTGAGTTCCTATGTCAAGGAGAACCTGACCATAACAATGATACTTCAGCCCGACATGAGCAACGAGGAATGTGCCTCTCTCTGCACAAGGCTCGACGGGTTGCGATATATCAACGGTATAGACTTCATCAGCAAGGAAGAAGCGCTGAAAGAAGGAACGAGAGAACTTGGGGCCAATCCTGCTGAATTTGCTGGTGAGAATCCCTTTACCGCAGAGATTGAGTTGCAGTTGAAGGCCAATTATGCCAACAACGACTCTATAAAATGGATAACCAAAGAGCTCAAGACCTATAAAGGCGTAAGCGACATTACCTATAGACAAGATTTGGTTGAGAGTGTGAACAGGACTCTCGGTAAGATTGGCTTGGTGCTGTTGGTAATTGCTGCGTTGCTGACCGTGGTCTCCTTCTCGTTGATTAACAATACCATTCGTTTGAGCGTCTATGCGCGTAGATTCACCATTCACACAATGAAGCTGGTGGGTGCTTCTTGGAACTTCATCAGAATGCCGTTCCTGCGCAGGGCCATAGCCGAGGGATTCATCTCGGCGCTGATAGCTATCTCTGTTCTTGGAGTAGGCATGTATTTCCTTTATTCTTACGACCCTGAAGTGAGGGTAATTCTCACTTGGGAAGTAATCATTATCACCAGTGCTGTCATGCTCGCCTTCGGTATTCTCATCACGTTCTTCTGTGCGTGGCTTTCAGTCAATAAATTCCTGAAGATGAAGGCTGGCGACCTTTATAAGATTTAATGAAACATCTAAAAACATTCAACCTGAAGTTTTAGCTCCTGGGCTGCCATGGTTGGAATAATTCATACATTATGGATAAAAGAAATTTAGCATTCGGCAAGGCCAACTTTGTTTTGCTCGCTATTGGAGTAATGATTGTGATCATCGGTTTCATTCTTATGAGTGGAAGTGGCTCAACCGACACGCAGTTTAATCCTGATATCTTCAGCCCAATGCGTGTCAAAGTGGCTCCGGTAATTACCTTTATAGGATTTATCTCTATCATTGGGGCTATCATGTACAAACCGAAGAGTGAGACTGAGCAGGCGGATGATCATACAGCGGACGATTAATGGACCTTATACAGACTATCATTATTGCAATCGTTGAAGGATTGACAGAATTCTTGCCAGTATCTTCAACTGGGCACATGCTCATTGCAGAGAATCTTTTAGGTGTACAGAACTCCGACTTTGTCAGGGCTTTCACCATCATTATACAGTTTGGCGCAATCCTTTCAGTTGTGGTGCTGTATTGGCATCGCTTCTTCCGTCTTGATAATTCGCCAGCAACAGAGGGCTGTGGAGTGTTCGAGAGAGTTAAACACAAGTGGTATTTCTACTGGCTGTTGTTGGTGGCTTTCATCCCAACTGCCGTCGTCGGACTTGCCGTTAAGAAGCTGGGAATGATTGATTTCTTGCTGAATCCAGAGAATGCGTTATGGGTCGTTCCCGTGATGTTGGTTGTCGGTGGCGTGTTCATGCTCTTTTGCGACAGGATATTCAATAAAGGAAAGGATGAAAACTCGGTAACTGAAAGACGTGCCTTTTGGATTGGTTTCATCCAGTGTATATCCATGATTCCGGGAGTCAGTCGAAGCATGGCCACTATTGTCGGTGGTATGTCTCAAAACCTTACCCGTAAGAAGGCTGCGGAGTTCTCATTCTTTCTCGCTGTGCCGACAATGGCGGCTGCAACGGGCCTCGATGTGCTGGAACTTTTTATGGGAGACAAGGCCGTAGGGGCAAATTGGGCAACCTCGGAGAACCTGATTTTGCTTGCCGTAGGCAGCATTGTGGCATTCTTTGTCGCATTGGTAGCAATGAAATGGTTTGTTGATTTTCTGGCAAAATATGGCTTCAAGGTCTTTGGATGGTATCGTATTTTTGTCGGATTAATCATCCTCGGCATGTTGTTGGCAGGTGTTGATCTTAAGCTCATTGACTAATCAGTTTATGAATTTCAAAGAAGGGGTGATTATTCCTATAGACAAGCCTTACGGAATCACGAGTTTCAAGGCGCTTGCCCATGTGCGGTATCTGTGCTCTCAGGCAGTGGGAGAAAGGGTAAAGATAGGACATGCCGGAACATTAGACCCGTTGGCTACCGGTGTTCTCATACTTGCAACTGGAAAAATGACCAAGCAGATAGAATCACTTCAAGCCCATACGAAGGAATATACCGCCACTCTTCAGTTGGGAGCCACCACTCCCAGCTACGACATGGAGCATGAGGAGAATGCTACTTTCCCAACGGAACACATCACACGGGAGTTAATAGAGAATGCCGTTCTGCAGTTCGTGGGCGATATACAGCAAGTTCCTCCGACTTATAGCGCAGTAAAAGTGAATGGTGAACGGGCTTTCAATTATCGCAGAGCTGGCGAGGAAGTGGTTCTCAAGCCCAAAAACATACATATAGAAGAGATTGAAGTTACCAATTTTGATGAGGAAAAAATGCAACTTTCGTTGCGGGTGGTATGTGGTAAGGGCACTTACATCCGTGCATTGGCCAGAGATTTAGGACGGGCACTGGGCAGTGGGGCTTACTTGACAGAGTTGCGCCGCACTCAAGTGGGCGATATCACCATTGAAAATTGCATTGACTATGACCATTTTCAGGAATGGTTGAATAAACAGACATTAGAAAAAGGAGATACAAACAGATGAAACTTTCACAGTTTAAATTCGATTTACCTGATGATCAGGTGGCTTTGTACCCACATTCGTCAGAACGAGTGCTTAACCGAGCTGATGGAACAAGCCAAGTGTTTAAGATAACACGTCGGGATGAGTCCCGGTTGATGGTGTTACACCGTAAGTCCGGAACGATAGACATGTTTAAAAACAAAGTGAAGGGAAAACCCAAAGAGGAGGATTTCATCCGTTTTAAAGATGTTCTCGACTATTTTAACGAGGGCGATGCTTTCATTTTAAACGATACAAAGGTCTTTCCAGCCCGTCTTTACGGAACAAAGGAGAAAACAGATGCCAAGATTGAGGTGTTTTTGCTGCGCGAACTCAATCAGGAGATGCGTCTTTGGGACGTGTTGGTTGAGCCAGCGCGTAAGATTCGTATTGGAAACAAATTGTTCTTTGACGAATCGGGCACAATGGTTGCGGAAGTGATTGATAATACAACATCCCGTGGTCGTACGCTCCGTTTTCTTTACGACTGTCCTCACGATGAGTTTAAGCAAGAACTCTATGCTTTGGGGGAAGCACCACTGCCTCGTTATATCATCGACAATCGTCCAAAAGCAGAAGGCGAGGACTTTGCACATGCTGATGACGACGATATGGAATACTTCCAGTCGGTTTTTGCCGACAAGGAAGGTGCGGTAACAGCTCCAGGTACCAATATTCATTTCTCGGAACATATGATGAAAATGATGGAGATAAAGGGGATAAAGCCAGCATTTATCACACTGCATTGCGGACTTGGGAATTTCCATGACATCGAGGTGGAGGATCTAACGAAGCACAAGATGGATTCTGAGGAGATGCACATCACTGCAGAAGCATGTAAAGTTGTCAACGAAACGAAAGAGGCTGGTCATCATGTTTGTGCTGTTGGCGCAAGTGTTGTCAAGGCAACCGAGTCAGCCGTTGGTACAGATGGTTTCTTAAAAGAATATGATGGATGGACCAATAAGTTCATTTTCCCCCCATACGATTTCGGACTGGCTGACTCAATGCTGGTTAATTTCTATCATCCTTATTCTACACTCTTGATGATTACAGCCGCATTCGGTGGCTACGACCTCGTAATGGAAGCCTACGACAAGGCTGTTAAGGGAGGATATAAATTCGGCTGCTTTGGCGACTCCTTACTGATATTGAATGATTAAGGTTTTCTCCTTTATCAATTCTTCAGCAAATGAATTACCAATGCTACACACTGTTTACTTAGGCTTAGGTTCAAATCTTGGAAATCGACGTTCAATCATGAAGGAAGCGATTTCCAGAATCAGTGAAAAGATAGGCGAAGTTGTGCGCCAATCCTCATTTATCGAAACCGAACCATGGGGATTCGATAGCCCTAATATGTTTCTTAATGCGTGTGTCTGCGTCGAAACCGAACAAACACCAAGGCAGTTGTTGGTTGCTACACAGCAGATTGAAAAGAACATGGGGCGTGCCCATAAGACAACTGACGACGAATATCAGGATCGGATTATAGATATTGACATTCTGCTTTATGATAACTTGAAAATTAATGAGCCAGACCTAAAGATTCCCCACCCATTAATGGAAGAACGCGATTTTGTAATGATTCCTTTGAAAGAGATTCTCGAATAAATTTGATACAAAGCCTAATCAGAATTACAGTCTGGTTGGGCTTTTTTTATCAGGCAAGGTCACTTTTCAGAAAATAGTAATTTCCAATAAAATCTTGATAGAACAGGTATTTATGAAAAAATCCTCATAACCTGTTCGTTATGAGGATTCTTATTCTTTCTGAAATCTTACTTACGCAGACCGAGTTCCTTGATGATGGCACGATAGCGCTCAATGTCATTCTTGTACAAGTAGTCGAGTAGTCCACGACGCTTTCCAACAAGACGAGTCAGTGAGCGTGTAGTCACGTGGTCTTTGCGGTTTTTCTTCACGTGTTCAGTCAGGTGCTTGATGCGATAAGTGAACAATGCAATCTGGCTTTCTGCTGAACCTGTGTCTGTTGCCTTTTTCTCTCTGCCGTGCTGGCTGAAGATTTCTTCTTTCTTTTCTTTGTTTAAATACATTTTTCTTTTGATTAATGATTTTTGCAATTACATCTTTCTGTTGTCAAACCGCCTTAATCACAACGGATTACAACGTCAAATGCATCGGTATCTCCGAATATGCGGTGCAAAGTTACAACATTTTTTTCAATCGCCAACACTTTTCGGATTATTATTTGTAATTTTGCACACTGTTTATAAAAGCTATTTTAAGGTAAATAAATGCAAGATATTCGTAACATCGCAGTAATTGCGCACGTCGATCATGGTAAAACAACGTTGGTCGATAAAATGATGCTCGCTGGTAAACTCTTCCGTGACGGACAAAATAACAGCGGCGAAGTTCTAGACTCCAATGATTTGGAGCGCGAACGAGGGATAACGATTCTGAGTAAGAATGTAAGTATTAATTGGAAAGGAACAAAAATCAATATACTCGATACTCCTGGTCACTCAGACTTCGGCGGTGAGGTAGAGCGCGTACTCAATATGGCCGACGGTTGTCTGCTTTTGGTCGATGCTTTTGAGGGCCCGATGCCCCAGACCCGCTTTGTTCTTCAGAAGGCACTGCAGATTGGGTTGAAGCCTATTGTCGTTGTGAATAAGGTTGATAAGCCCAACTGCCGTCCGGAGGAAGTCTATGAGATGGTCTTTGATTTGATGTGCGATCTGAATGCCACAGAGGATCAGCTCGATTTCCCTGTGGTTTACGGTTCGGCTAAGAATGGTTGGATGGGGACAACATGGAAGACTCCAACCGAGAATATTGACGTACTGCTTGACATCATCTTGGAAACGATTCCAGCTCCAAAGCAATTGGAAGGAACGCCACAGATGTTGATTACTTCGTTGGACTATTCAAGTTATACGGGTCGTATAGCTGTCGGCCGTGTACATCGCGGTACTCTGAAAGACGGTCAGAACATAACGATTTGTCATCGTGATGGAAGCAGGGAGCGTACGAAAATCAAAGAACTACACACCTTTGAGGGAATGACCCATAAAAAGACGCCAGCTGTCGGTTCGGGCGACATCTGTGCCGTCATCGGTCTGGAGCATTTCGAGATTGGTGATACCATTGCCGACTTTGAAAACCCAGAACCTTTACCGCCCATTGCCGTTGATGAGCCTACGATGAGTATGCTTTTCACCATCAACGACTCACCTTTCTTCGGTCGTGAGGGCAAATACTGCACTTCACGTCACATCGGCGAACGTCTGACGAAGGAACTTGAGAAAAATCTGGCTCTGCGTGTCAGTCCAGTTGAGGGGTCGATGGATAAATGGATTGTCAGCGGGCGTGGCGTGTTACACCTGTCGGTGTTGGTCGAAACCATGCGTCGTGAGGGCTATGAACTTCAAGTTGGTCAGCCACAGGTTATTTACAAGGAAATCGACGGTCAGAAATGCGAGCCTATTGAGGAGTTGACAATCAATGTTCCCAACGATTTCTCCAGCAAGATGATCGACATGGTAACCCGTCGCAAGGGTGAATTGTTGGGGATGGATACTGAGGGCGACCGTGTGAACATCACTTTTGAGATACCATCGCGAGGCATCATGGGGTTGCGCACCAATGTTTTGACGGCCAGTCAGGGAGAAGCCATCATGGCCCACCGATTCAAGGACTACCAGCCATTCAAGGGCGAGATTGTGCGCCGCACCAATGGCTCAATGATAGCCATGGAGACCGGCACTGCCTACGCATACTCCATAGACAAATTGCAGGACCGCGGCAAGTTCTTCATCGATGCTGGTGAGGAAGTTTACGGTGGTCAGGTGGTCGGAGAGCACGTTCACGAGAAGGATTTGGTCATCAACGTGACCAAGGCCAAACAGCTCACCAATGTCCGAGCCTCAGGTTCTGACGAAAAAGCACGTGTTATTCCCAAGACCGAGATGAGTCTTGAGGAATGCATCGAATACATAAAGGTGGATGAGTATATTGAGGTCACACCTGAAAACATCCGTATGCGCAAGATTACCCTTGACCATCTGGAGCGTAAACGTGAGAATAAGGAATAGCCCCTGTCGTTTTTGCAAGATAAAAGCAGATTGAACGGACAATAAACAAATAAATAGGACGTTTTATAAGAAAATTAAAAATCTTATGAAACGTCTTTTTTTTATTCTCATTTGCTCCGTTTTCGGGATTATGGCACAGGCGCAACCACAGTCTGGCACATGGTCAATTATTCCGCATGTTGGAGTAAGTCTTTCTAAACTGCCCGGTGATTATATCTTATTAAATAAGGCCTCACAGGAAAACGGTGTAAAATCCACATTCGGTTCGGGGTTCACTGGTGGTGTAGAAGTAATGTATCAGAACTCCGACCAATTGGCTTTGTCAGCAGCACTTAATTATACCCAAGCCGGTTGTGCATACAAGGATGGCGATATGGGTGACGATGGCAAGACCGGAGCTATTTTCCACGATGCAAAATACCGCCTTAATTACCTTGATTTGCCTCTAATGGCCCACTATTATGTGGCTAAAGGAGTTGCGCTGAAGGCAGGCTTGCAACTTTCTTACTTTCTCAATGGCGATTTTGGCTATGAAGAACAGGATTACACCATTGAGAAAGATGGCTCCAGAAAGTATGGCGAAAACAAGGTTATGGAGGGCAAACTTTACAAGGACGCATTCAACCAATTGTTGTTTTCCATACCAATCGGGGTGAGCTACGAATATGAGAACATTGTTTTGGACGCCCGTTACAATGTCGGACTCAGCAAAATTCACAGCCACGTACTGTCGAGTGATAAAATGCAGGTAATCACTTTGACGGTAGGCTATAAGTTCGATATTTGAGACTGCGAGGCCAGGAACGAGAAAATCGTGAGCGTGGGATAGCTGCCACCGTTCCTCCGTAAGAAAATATTTCACTTGTCAGACGTCAATCAGTCAATTTCCATCCGCACAGATGTCTTGCTCGAAGGAATGACTGGTTGCGTTTTTTCCACGCACTATCTGTCTTTTGCCGCATGTGTCGAAGCTCCTGATTACGGCAGCTTAGCGACGGCAATCCAAAAGGTGACCTTTTACTCGACGATAGGTCATCTTTTGCGTTGCGATAGCTGACCTTTTGTTTTGTGCCAGTTTTTGAGGCTAACCCTCAGTCGGTATGGAACGAGCTCTCAGTGGTGCCTTTCGCCGATTCGTTGCTCTGTTCGATGATGTAGAAACCTTCAAAAAAATGATGCAGAATTGCCTCTGTACAGACAATTCCGCATCTTGATTCTCATAGAGAAGGATTCTCATAGAGCAGTCTTAATTAATTGAAATGCTTTTCTTTACTGATATTTCTGGACTGAATAGCCCTCCGAATCGCTATTGAGCCGGATACTCAAGATTGGCGTTGGTGATGTTGTTCAACACCTCATCAACGTATTTGCGTGACTCCCACTTAGCCATTGGCAAGTCGTGGAGCAGGTAGTTTCCGCAATCCTTTGGCGCAGCACCTGGTATTTCGCCCTCGAAATTAGCTACAAACTCGAAAGTCCTACGCATCAAGTCAACGATGTCCGACGATTTGAAGTCGCCGCGGAGAATAAGATAGTTGCCTGTCAGACAGCCCATTGGTCCCCAGTAGATGACGCGGTCTTTCCATTCGTCGTCGTTTCGCAGGTAGGTGGCTGCCAAATGCTCTATTGCATGAATGGCTCCGACGTGCAATGCAGGCTCTCTGTTTGGCTCTTTCATGCGGATATCAAAAGTGGTGATGACCTCGTTGCCCACATGGTCTTTTCTGCTGACGTAGATTCCGCGGAGCAGTTTGTTGTGGTCGATAGTGAAAGAAGGGATTTTATCCATGACTGTTCTTTTAAAGTGTTTTCAAAAAATGCCTCGTAACCTCAAAACTTCCCTCGGCAACACGATTCCAGAAATTGTAATACATGCTCGCATCGGTGTCTTTCAGGGGAATGTCGCTGATGATACGGAACGAGATGAATGGCACTTGATAGACATGACACACCTGTGCTATTGAACAACTCTCCATATCCACGGCGGTCGCTTCTGGGAAATCATCGAGAATGCTCTGCATCTTCGCCTTGTTGTCAACGAAGTAATCGCCGCTGACAGTAAGCCCCGTCTTGATTCTCATCTTCCCCTCGACAGTCCCCTCGTTGAGCGAGAGGGCCTTTTCGATGAGCTTTTCCGGAGCTTTGTAGCGTGTCGGCATCCCGATGATTTGTCCTTTCTCAGCATTGCTTCCGCAATGTACGTCATGATAGATGCACTCTCTGGCCACAACGACGTCCATCATGTTGAGCGTTGTGTCTGCACCGCCAGCACATCCACTCGATATGACGAGGTCAGGGTGGTAGTTGTTGACCATCTCCACAGCGCCGATGGCAGAGTTAACCTTACCGATGCCACACTTTTGCAAAACAATCTCCTTGTCGCCGACCTCGCCAAGAACGAAGTCCTTGAAGTTCCGACGTTCGGTTACTGGATTGTCAAGAATAGACTTGAGTTGTGTGAACTCCTTGTCCATTGCTACAATGATTCCTATTTTCATACCGCAAAGATACGAAAAAGTTGGTAGTAAGTTGTAAAGTTGCGAGTTTTTTGTAACTTTGCAAGCGTATCAAAGAAACTTAAATTTAGAAATATGCAAACATTGAAGAAATACTTGCCCGATGTGGTGGTGGTTCTGCTATTCGTAGTAATCTCTTTTGCTTACTTCTTCGTGCCTGTCTCACAGGGAAAAATCCTCTTTCGTCACGATTCCGAGGCCGCTGTAGGGCTGGGACAGGAGCAAAAGGAGTTTAAAGACCGTACGGGTGAGACCACTCGTTGGACAAATGCCGTATTCAGCGGTATGCCAACTTACCAGATGTCGCCATCTTACGGCTCGACAAACGGCCTGTCGGAAGTGATGTCGGCTTATCATCTGTGGCTACCCGATTACGTCTGGTATTTGTTTGCCTATCTTCTTGGATTCTATATCTTGCTGCGGGCCTTCGATTTCAGGCAGTCTTTGGCGGCATTGGGAAGTATCATTTGGGCTTTCTCGTCCTATTTCCTGATAATTATAGCGGCTGGTCACTTCTGGAAAGTGATGGCTCTGGCCTACCTTCCGCCAATGATAGGGGGCATTGTGCTGGCCTACAGAGGCAAATACCTTTGGGGATTCATTGTGACGGCTATTTTTGCAGCCTTCGAGGTGAAGGCCAACCATGCGCAAATGACCTATTACTATCTGTTCATTATTCTGTTCATGATAGTGGCTTATCTGGTTCAGGCCATCCGCAACAAGCAAATAGCCCATTTTCTCAAGGCATCGGGTGTCTTGGCGATGGCGGCAGGCATTGGCATTGCCATCAACATCTCCAACCTTTATCACACGTGGCAGTATCAAAAGGAGAGCATGCGTGGAAAGAGCGAGCTTGTTAAGAAGGACAATGCCAACCAAACCAATTCGGGATTGGACCGCGATTATATTACTCAATGGAGCTATGGCGTCGATGAAACGCTCACCTTGCTCGTGCCGAACGCTAAGGGAGGGGCAAGCATTCCTTTAAGTCAGAACGAGACTGCCATGAGCAAAGCCAATGGCGATGTTCTGTCGATGATTCCACAACTCTATGACGCCATGCCTCAGTATTTCGGAACCCAGCCAGGCACGAGTGGTCCGGTTTATGTGGGGGCTTTTGTTTTGTTCCTGTTCGTACTGGGTCTCTTCATTGTCAGGACGCCCCTGAAGTGGGCATTGCTGGGGGCAACTGTCCTTTCCGTCCTTTTGTCATGGGGGCATAACTTCATGGGATTCACCAATTTCTTCCTCGACTATGTTCCGATGTATGCCAAGTTCCGCACCGTTGCAAGTATCTTGGTCATCGCCGAGTTCACTATTCCGCTGTTGGCGGCTCTCACTCTGAAACAAATCATTGACGAATCATCGTGCCTTGCGAAGAACATGAAATATGTTTACGTCAGCTTCGGCCTGACGGCTGGAGTGGCTTTGATAATGGCACTCCTACCAAGTATGATGGGGCCCTTTGTCAGCAGTCAGGAACAACAAATGGTGGAAGGCATCCAAGGCATGACACCCGACGTTCAAAGTATGATATTGTCGAGCATTGCAACCATGCGCTCAGCCATGGTGAGTGCCGATGCGTGGCGTTCAGTCATCATCATTGTCATTGGCGTGGCTATGCTTCTGCTCTTCAAGGTGCGAAAACTGAAACCTGTCTATCTCATAGCGGGTTTGGCTTTGCTCTGCCTCGTCGATTTATGGCAGGTGGACAAGCGGTATTTGAACGACGGAATGTTCGTCGAAAAGAGTGAACGTGATGCCCCCAAACAACCGACGGATGTCGATAAAATAATACTGAAAGACAAGAGCCTTTCCTATCGCGTGCTGAACTTTGCCTCTGGAGCTTTCAACGAGAACAATACGTCTTATTTCCACAAGAGCATTGGAGGCTATCATCCAGCCAAATTGCGCCGCTATCAGGAAATAATCGACAAGTATATAGTCCCTGAAATGCAGTCAACCATGCAAGAGTTGGCAGTAAATAGCGGAGACATGGCAGCCGTGGATGGCAACAAAACCTTCCCGATATTGAACATGCTCAACGCAAAATATTTCATTCTGCCTTTGCAGGACGGAGCTACGATGCAAATTAAGAATCCCTACGCACAGGGCAACGGGTGGTTTGTCAGAAAGATTGACTATGTTGCCGATGCCAATGCCGAGTATGCCAAACTTGGAACGATTGATGTCCGACATGAGGCGGTGGCCGACAAGAAGTTCGAGTCTGTGCTGGGAGAGGCGCAAGCTGACGATTCGACAGCAAGCGTTAAACTGGTGAAATACGAGCCCAATAATTTGGAATACACTGTGACGTCAAACAAGGGTGGAGTAGTGACATTTTCAGAGATATACTACCCTGGTTGGACTGCCACTGTTGATGGTCAGTCTGTTGAGCTGGGACGTGTCAACTACATTCTCCGCGCCCTGAAAGTCAAACCTGGCAAGCATCAGGTTGTGCTCGACTTCCATCCGTCAAGCATCAAAACTACAGAAACGGTAGCCTATATAGCTATTGCCCTTTTACTACTTGCCATTGGAATTCTTGTATTTCTTGAGTGTAAGAAACGGAAAATAGGTAAATAAAATAAATTATTAAGAAGTGGATAAGTGGAGAATAATATAGTTAGTTATTCTCCACTTGCTTTAATCCGATAATTTGATGAAAAACTTCTACAGTTTTCTTTTTTGCAAACTTAATCTAAGAAACCCTGTTGCTTTAGTGCGTCTATAAGATTAGCAGACATTATTTCATTGTCATTTTTTTTATAGCGTATGTCTGTTACTACCTGTGCTAAAGTCTCTTTATGATTCAACTCTACAAAATGTTTATTTTCTTCTATTGATTCTTTGTGTGTATAGAATGTATTAATAAGGTGTGGGGTATAGTCATTGTAGGTTTCATTGTGAAGAATGCTTTCGATTGGAAGTCGGTCGGTCTGTTTTGGGTTTTCGTCAGGCCAACCTATCGTTAATGTGGCAATGGGCATTACCAGTCTGGGCAATTGTAGTGTATCGATGATGGCTTTAGGATTGTAGATTGTCGTCCCCAAGAAACAAGTGCCGATACCTTCCTCCTCGGCGAGGTTGGTGAAGGTTTGACAGTAGAGTAATGCGTCAGTAGCTGCATTCATGAATGAAAGGAAATTGTCGTAACCAGGAGTAGCCTTCCGCTCTTTCGCCCAAAGAGTGGTACGTCTGAAGTCGGCGCAGAAGGTGAGGACCACTGGCGCATCTTCTACCATGGGCTGATTGAAATGTGAGGGCGCCAGCTTCTTCTTCATTTCGTCTTTTCTTGTTATAACCACAGAGTAAAGTTGAAGATTCCCCATGGTGGGCGTCCTTTCGGCTTCACTCAATAATCTCTTTAAGGTCTCATCAGAAAGTTCTTGTTTTGAGTACTTTCTTATACTCTTTCTTGTACTGATAGTTTTCATAATTGAAATTTTTACGCTACAAAATTATAAAAAAGTTTTCATTTTTGGAAAACAATTTGTATCTTCGCACTTGAAAATTTGCTAATTGAACATGAACAATAACAATACGTATTCTTTTGAAGAGGCATTTAATGCCTCCTTGAAATATTTTGATGGCGATGAGCTCGCCGCAAGAGTTTGGGTGAACAAGTATGCAATGAAGGACAGCTTTGGCAAGATTTATGAGAAGTCGCCAGAGGAAATGCATTGGCGTATTGCCAATGAGCTTGCGCGTATTGAACGCAAGTACAAGAATCCAATCAGTGCGCAGGATGTTTTCGATCTGCTTGATCATTTCCGTTACATCATCCCTGCAGGCAGTCCGATGACTGGTATTGGCAACAACCATCAGGTTGCGTCACTCTCCAATTGTTTTGTCATAGGGTTGGATGGTGATGCAGACTCTTATGGAGCAATCCTTCGTATTGATGAGGAACAGGTGCAGTTGATGAAGCGTCGTGGGGGTGTCGGCCATGATTTGAGTCATGTTCGCCCAAAGGGGTCACCAGTGAATAATTCTGCTTTGACCTCAACGGGCCTTGTGCCTTTCATGGAACGCTATTCAAACAGTACACGCGAGGTGGCTCAGGATGGTCGTCGTGGAGCACTGATGCTGTCTGTAAGCATCAAACATCCTGATTCAGAGTCGTTCATTGATGCCAAGATGGAGGAAGGTAAGGTAACGGGGGCTAATGTCTCCGTGAAAGTCACCGATGAATTCATGGATGCAGCCGTGAATGACAAACCGTATGTGCAACAGTTTCCTATTGACAGCAAAGAACCGTTGTTCCGCAAGGAAATATCTGCTAAGAAATTGTGGGAGAAAATTGTTCACAATGCTTGGAAGAGTGCCGAGCCAGGAGTGTTGTTCTGGGATACGATTATTCGTGAGAGCTTGCCTGATTGTTATGCTGATTTAGGGTTCAAGACTGTATCTACCAATCCATGTGGCGAGATACCATTGTGTCCCTACGACAGTTGTCGTCTGCTTTCCATCAATCTCTTCTCGTATGTCGTTGACCCATTTACAACCAAGGCACGGTTCGATTTCGAAAAATTCAAGAAACATGTTCAGTTGGCTCAGCGTCTCATGGACGACATCGTCGATTTGGAAATGGAGAAGATAGAGCTGATTATGGCTAAAATCAAGAGTGATCCACAAAACGATGAAGTGAAGAACTCTGAATACCATCTTTGGGAAAAGATAAAGGCAAAGAGCGGTGCTGGTCGCCGTACTGGTGTGGGTATTACTGCAGAAGGAGACATGCTTGCGGCGATGGGATTACGCTATGGAACTAAAGCGGCGACTGATTTCTCTGTTGAAGTCCATAAGACACTGGCACTGAATGCTTATCGCTCATCGGTGACAATGGCTCAGGAACGTGGGGCTTTTGAAATATTCGAGGCTTCGCGGGAGGCAAACAATCCTTTCTTGTTGCGCATGAAGGAGGAAGATCCTCAGCTTTACGAGGATATGGTAAGGTATGGTCGCAGAAACATTGCCTGTCTGACGATTGCGCCGACTGGCACAACATCCCTAATGACGCAGACCACTTCGGGCATAGAACCTGTATTCATGCCGGTCTATACCCGTCGTCGTAAGGTGAACCCCAATGATACGGATGTTCATGTTGATTACGTTGATGAGGTGGGAGACTCGTTCGAGGAATATATTGTCTATCACAAGAAGTTCCTGGATTGGATGACCGTTAATGGAATTGATTCTACAAAGAAATACACACAGGAAGAAATTGATGAGCTCGTGAAGCGTTCACCTTATTATAAGGCAACGGCCAACGATGTTGACTGGCTGATGAAGGTGCGCATGCAAGGCGCCATTCAGAAATGGGTCGATCACTCCATATCCGTGACTGTCAATTTGCCAGCCAATGTGGATGAGGCGCTTGTCAATAAACTCTATGTAGAGGCTTGGAAGAGTGGTTGTAAGGGCTGCACAATCTATCGTGACGGCTCTCGTTCAGGTGTCATGATTTCGGTATCCAACAAGGATAAGAAAGACAAGAATAACGATGCGGCTGCAGAAGAAAAGGTCAAGGACTTGAGCATAGCTGAAGAACAGCACGAGCACATCTGCCAGCCACCGCATGTAGTGGAGGTCCGTCCGCAAGTGCTTGATTGTGATGTGGTTCGTTTCCAGAATAATAAGGATAAGTGGGTGGCGTTTGTTGGTTTGCTCGATGGTTATCCATACGAAATATTCACTGGCTTGCAGGACGACGATGAGGGAATTGTGTTGCCGAAGAGTGTAACAAAAGGCAAAATCATCAAGCAGACTAATCCCGATGGCTCACATCGCTACGACTTCCAGTTTGAGAACAAACGTGGATACAAAACGACCGTTGAGGGATTGTCAGAGAAGTTTAATCCAGAATATTGGAACTATGCCAAGTTGATTTCAGGTGTGCTCCGCTATCGTATGCCAATCGACCATGTAATAAAGCTCGTCGGCTCACTACAGTTGAAGAGTGAGAGCATCAACACTTGGAAGAATGGTGTTGAGCGTGCTTTGAAGAAATATGTAACAGACGGAACCGTGGCTTCTGGTCAGACATGTCCGGTTTGTGGTCAGGAGACATTGGTCTATCAGGAAGGATGTTTGATTTGCACTAACTGTGGTGCATCCCGTTGTGGATAAAATCTTTTTTAAACAACCAAAATAATAATGTGCGCCCTCGTTTGTTTGTAATTCATGATATTGCTAACATTTGAGGGCGCAATTCAAAAATATGGAAATGCTGAAGCTAAATGCAGGCTATATCTATTTAAAAGGTGTCAGATTTCATGCCTATATCGGAGTGGGGGAACAGGAAATGGTTGTGGGGAACGACTATGTTGTTGACCTTCGCCTGCAATATCCTTTTGCAAAAGCACTTCAGACAGACGACGTCGTTGATACGCTCAACTATGCCGGAGTGTATGATTTGGTAAGGGACGTTATGTCACGAAAGGCTAAGCTGTTGGAATTTGTGGCCGGTGAAATTGCCCATGAACTGACAACGGCCTACCCGCAAATAGAAGCAATTGATGTAAAGTTAACCAAACAGAATCCTCCTATGGGAGCAGATTGCGATGGAGCTGGGGTGGAATTACATTTAATAAATGATAAAACCATTGACATACCTTAGTTTTTCGACCGAAAATGCTTAACTTTGCGTACGATAGAATAGTATGATTAATAAAATTTCATTTCTCTTAGTGTTGAATTTCTTTTGTGTTCTGACAACTGTCGGGGCAAAGGAAAAGTTTACACTCGTCATTGATGCTGGGCATGGCGGACACGATTCTGGCGCAATAGGTGCACTCTCGAAAGAGAAGGATATTAATCTCAATATTGCTTTGGCCTTCGGAAAGCTTGTGGAACAAAACCTTCACGATGTCAGGGTTATATATACCCGAAAGTCAGATGTCTTTATTTCGCTAAAAGGACGTGCCGATATTGCTAACAGAGCAAAGGCAGACTTATTCATTTCCATTCATACCAATTCTGTTCCGTCGGGCCATTCGGCAATGGGCTTTCAGGTATATACGCTGGGTATGCACAGAGCAAAGGACAATCTCGATGTTGCCATGCGTGAGAACAGTGTAATCTCATTAGAAAAGAACTACAAACAGACTTATCAGGGATTCGATCCGCGCTCGTCAGAAAGTTATATCATGTTTGAATTCCTACAGACGGCCAATATGGAAAAGAGCGTAAAGTTGGCCAGTCTCATCCAACGTTCCGTTTGTTCCATTGCCAATCGTTTGGATAAGGGGGTGCATCAGGCAGGCTTTCTTGTTCTGCGAGAGACATCAATGCCAAGTTGTTTGATAGAACTTGGCTTCATTACTTCTGCCGAGGAAGAGCGTTTTCTGAACTCTTCTTATGGAATCAGTATGATGGCGCGTGGAATTTATGAAGCCTTCGTGGAGTATAAAAATATTTACGACGACAAAATCGTGATACCCTACCGTCCCGTTGATGACAAGAAAATAGCCTTTGACAAGGTAGTATCATTGATTCCGAAACAAGAGAAAAAGCCATTGGATAAGCCTAAAGTGGTCCAATCCAAGCCTGTGTCGAAGGTTTCAGTGACAAAAACAATAGCATCGTCTCGCGGAAAGAAAGCTATCAAGGATGATAGTGGCTTGAATCGTCCAATCTTCAAGTTGCAGGTGTTTGCACTTAATAGGCAATTGCCCACGGGAAGTGAACATTTTAAAGGTCACGATGATATCACTTGTTTTCTCGAGGGGGATTTGTATAAATACACGATAGGCTCAAGTGCGGATTACAATGATATAATGCGCTTGAAAAATAAGCTGAAGGAGGATTTTCCACAGGCGTTTATCATCGCATTCAAGAATGGTCAGCGAATAAATACCAGTCTGGCCATTGGCGAGTATGTTAAGAATAAAAATAAAAATCAATAGGAATGAAAAAGTTTTTCTCACCCGAAGTCAAGATTGCCCTTGTTGCAGTAGCAGGAATCGTTGTACTGTTTTTCGGCATGCAATTCCTCAAGGGACTCAATCTCTTCTCATCTGACGTGCGTTACCAAATGCAGTTTGATGATATTAATGGCTTGACTTTGACAACCCCAGTTTTTGCCAATGGATATAAGGTGGGCATTGTGAAGGAAATCCAATACGATTACGAGAATCCGCACAAGGCGATATCTGTTGGAGTTGATATCGACAAGAATATGAAGATACCGGAGGGAACAAAGGCGGAAATCGTTGGCGATCTGATGGGTAACATACAAGTGAATCTCATATTAGGTAACGGCAAGAAAATGATTGCTCAAAACGGACTGATTGGAGGGAGCATCAACAAAGGCGCTCTTGGGGATGTACAGAAAATGATTCCTTCAATCGAAAAGATGTTGCCCAAACTCGACAGCATATTGGCAAATGTCAACAATATTTTGTCTGATCCAGGCATAAAGAGCTCAATTCATAACGTGGATAAGATTACTGCAGATTTGACGACTTCAACAAAACAGCTAAATGCTCTTTTGTTCCAGATGAATGGTGCCTTGCCAACCATGACGGTAAAGGCTAATAGTTTACTTGCCAACGCTAATGGCATGATGGTAAATGCCAATGGGGGAATAACGGAGGCTCGCAATGCAATCAAGGGCGCTAATGGCATGATAGCAAATCTGAACAACAAGGTGAATGCGCTGGACGTAGCCACGACGATGGCAAAGGTCCACACCGTGTTGGATCATGTTAACACTTTGACTACGACCTTAAATAGCAATAAAGGGTCGATGGGATTATTGATGAACGATCCTACCCTCTATCACAATCTTAACAGCACTCTGAGAGATGTTGATAGCTTGATGGTAAACCTCAAGGCACATCCGAAACGCTATGTCCACTTCTCTATTTTCGGAAGGAAAGACAAGTAAAAATACAAGTGGAAAGTTAACCTTTCCACTTGCCATTTATATGCATTCTCATTTAGATTTCTAAAGCAATAAATATTATCCTATTTAAAAAGAGTATAAATAGATACATTCAAGTTCCACGCTTTAAGTGAACATTACAACTTGATTGAGAATCAATCAATTTAGTGTTAAAGTAAAATGTTTCACTAATTATTGATATATTCAATTCTAATTGTACAACCCATTGATAAACAAATGGTTGGAAGTGTACAACTATCAAAATGAGATTATCTATTACTGTTTATCGCTAAACCCTAAAGAATAGCATATTATATGACTTTTACTTAGCTCATTTTATGAAAGCATAATTTAAGAGTTTGGTTATTTTTTACTATCTTTGCAATTACAATTAAAATAAGTCTTAGGACACACTATCGTCGAAAGGCATACAAAAATTATTTATTAGTAAACATGAATGTTCAACCCAGTGCTCTCTGGGGACAATGTCTCTCACTTATCAAGGAGAATGTCACAGGGCAGCAATTCGCTACATGGTTCAAACCAATCGTATTTGAGTCGTTTGATGCGGCTTCGAAGACCTTGTTGGTTCAAGTGCCCAGCCTGTTTGTCTATGAGTATCTGGAGGAAAACTTTGTTGACCTGATGAGTAAAATGCTAAATCGTGTCTATGGGCAAGGGATTAAGTTGACTTATCGCGTGGTGACTGACCAGGCGCACAACCTTACACAGGATATACAAGCTGATCCTGTTGAGAAAATTCCTACTCAGCTTCCTACTGAACGAGGAAACCAATCGCCGACAATTTTGGATGCAGCTCCGCAAGATATCGACCCACAGCTGGATCCCCACAAGTCATTCAGTAATTTTATTGAAGGCGACAGCAACAAGTTACCCCGTTCAATCGGGTTGTCAATTGCTGAACATCCGAATACTTCCCAGTTCAATCCGATGTTTATCTATGGTCCTTCAGGTTGTGGCAAGACTCACCTCATAAATGCGATAGGTTTACGCACAAAGCAGCTATATCCACAGAAACGTGTCTTGTACATTTCGGCACGCTTGTTCCAAGTACAATACACCGATTCCGTATTGCATAATACGACCAACGACTTCATTAATTTCTATCAAACAGTCGATGTCTTGATAGTGGATGATATTCAGGAATGGATGACAGCTACCAAGACTCAAGACACTTTCTTCCATATCTTCAATCATTTGTTTAGAAACGGTAAGCGCATTATCCTTGCCTCGGACCGTCCGCCCGTAGAACTGAAGGGAATGAACGACCGTTTGCTCACCAGGTTTGCCTGTGGTCTGATAGCAGAGTTGGAAAAGCCAAATGTCCAGTTGTGTATTGATATCCTTTATAGTAAGATTAAACGCGATGGATTGAGCATTCCTGATGATGTCATTCAGTACATTGCAGAGACGGCAAATGGCAGTGTACGTGACCTTCAGGGTGTTATTAACTCGTTGTTGGCCTACAGTGTTGTTTATAATAGTAAGGTGGATATGCGTCTGGCCGAGAGAGTCATCAAACGGGCAGTGAAGGTTGATGATGAGCCTTTGACCATTGACGAGATACTTGATAAGGTTTGTGAGCATTTCAATGTGACTACGACGGCTGTCAACTCACGCTCACGCAAGCATGATATCGTTCTGGCCCGTCAGGTGAGCATGTATTTCGCACAAAAATATACGAAAATGCCTGCAAGCCGTATTGGTAAGTTGGTGGGTAACAGAGACCATAGCACCGTGATACACAGTTGCTCTCAGATAGAGAAAAAGCTTCAGGTAGATAAAAGGTTTACTTCAGAACTTTCTACTATTGAGAATTCCTTCAAGTTAAAAGGTTAGAATAAAAATCAAGGGAGTCATATTCTTATGGCTCCCTTGATTTTTTATTTTGGAAGATGTGTCCTGTAAATCAGATACATTCCATCAGCATCGATAGTGAAACTATTGCCGGTTGCCTCATTGAGGGTTCCTTGCCAAAACTCCTCAAAAGGATAGACAGCCCATTTCAGCCCTTCGCTTGAGATGCGTTGGCATCCGAATTGAAAAACACTCACTTGCTGGCGTGGAAAGGATGCGAACTCCGTCTTGCCTGATGCGACAGCGAACCACCCATAGTCGCTGATCATGACCGGATTGATGCCCAGTTGCCTGTAGTAGTGGAGGAGGAGAAAGAGATTCCCCAGTGTGTGGTCTTCCCTTTTCCCTGTTGCCGCCAAAATACAGAACGAGGGCTTACTGTCCAAATCAAAATGGTTGAGTGCATATTTTGTAGCCTTGGTTAGGTCATTGTCGTCCTGCTCTTTGATTTGGTGGAATATATGGGCATACTTTTCTTTCAGTTCTGGTGCGATAGAGTCACCATCGCCTATCACCGCTTCGGGTTCAACTCCTAATTTCAGCAAATCTTCAAGTGCACCATCACAGGCCACGATATGTTTTGCATTCTTCAGGATGTCTAAGATAATGGAGCTGGTGGGCACATCTCCTGCACCGAACACCACAACATCATATTTTGTTTGTATTCCGCTTAAATTTCTTTCTCTCATGCCATAGTCTCCCTCTCTTTTTTCATCATTCGTTTCCATTTGTAATAACCTGCTATGGCGATGATGGTGTAAAAGGTGTAGAGCCCAGCTGTGAATGGAATATTCTTATAGACATAAAGTCCGGCAAGCTCTACGTCAACGACTATCCATATCAGCCATTGTTCCAAATATTTCTTTGCCAGTGCCCACAGCCCGATGAAGCTGAGTGAATTGCCAAAACTGTCAAGTACGGGAACCGTGGAGTTGGTAAACTTGGAGAGAATCAAATACAATGTACCCCAAAGCACTATGAAAACCAAAACAGAAGGCAGAACCAACTTCTTGGGGAAATGCGTGATTGGTATTTCCTCGTCATCGTTTCTTTTCTTTTTCCCAAACTTCCAATATAGGAATCCGTAAATGGCTGCGAGCGTATAATAGATTTGCATGCCGAAGTCGGCATAGAGTCCAGCCTCATAATACACGAACGTATAGACCAATGGCATGATGATACCTGTCAGCCAAAGCCAGATGCTGGCCTTGTATTCCTGATAGATGTATATCAGTCCGATGATTGTTCCTACTACATCTAATATTTGATAGGTGTCAAACATGTTGGCGATGATGAATTAGTTATGGGTGATAATGTTTTGAGTTTTTAAGTTTGGTGAGTTGAACCTTCACCTGTGCTGTTGGTGTTAGGTCTTTTATTTGAACTCACAAACTTAAAAACTCAAAACAACCAGATTAGAACTTCAACGTAATGTTACCCATCATGTTGAAACCGGCAGCAGGGATAAGTCCCAGCTGTGTGTACCTGTTCTCGTTGGGATGACCGTCGGCATCGAGAATCGTACTGTACGCCCAGCCGCTGACCGCATAGTGTCGGTCGAACAAATTGTAGAGATTCACTCCAAAAATAATATTCTTTATACCGATGTTTTTCTTTGCCAGGTTCAAGTCATAGCTGACGTTGATGTTGCTCTGGCTAAAGCATGGCAACGAGCGTCCCTCCGTCTCGGTATTGTCGAGATACTGTCGGCTTACGAAATTGGTATGCCATATTGCCTGAAAGCCTTTGTAGTGGAGGTTAACGAAACCGTTGAGAATCGCCGATGGTGAGAAAGCGAGCGTTGAATGGCTGTAGTGAATCTTGCGGTAAGTGTCTTCCCAGTTCTCACTTGCCATCTCGTCGAAGTCTTTGATGACATTCTTGCTCAATGCAGCGTTTCCTTCGAGTGTGAGCCATGCGAGCGGACTCCATCCTGCTTCAAACTCCGCACCCATACGATAGCTTGAGCGAATGTTGGTGGTGAGGTTCTCGCCAATGTCACTCTGTTCGCCTGTCTGTACAAACTGATTGATATAGTCCATGTAATAGAGGTTTACCCCAGCATGCCAGTTTCTTCCCGTGAACTGATAGCCTGCTTCTATGTCCATGAGGCGTTCGGGTGAAGGTGCGGCATATTTTCCGTTGTCGGTGAAGTTGTTTCGCTCCGGCTCGCGGTTGGCATAGGCGATGGAAGCGTAGGTCTTGTGTCCGTTTCGGAAATAACTGATACCAGCTTTCGGATTGACGAAGTCGTAATGTTCGGCTATATTCAGTTCTTGATTCTTGTAAGTGCCGTTCGCTTTGTAGAATTTGTCGTTGTTGCCGGATGTCTTGTAATCTACGAAGCGATATTGTAGGTCGGCAAACACGCTCCAATAGTCGGCAAAGCGATAGTTTGCCTTGATGAAACCGCTGTAATCGAATTTCTTGGCATCCGAATTATAGTATTTGTAGTCTATGCCGTTGGGCCGATATTTGGCATCCGCCTCCTCGTTCTCGATGTAGGTGAGGAAGCCGAAGTGGTTGCCTCTGAACTGTTGGAGGTTCAATCCGCCAATAACATCCCAGTTCTCGTCCTTGTAATTCAGGTTATAGACTATGCCGTAAGTGTGTTGTGTAAGGCCTTTCTTGCGGACGAAGCTCGATTTCTTGACGAAGTTTCCGTCGTGATTGTAGAACACCAAGCCGAATTTCTCAAACTTATAGTTGGGGCGAAGCTGTTCGTAGTAGCCGAAACCGTAGGTGTAATGCAAGGCAACGTTGTGACTCCAGTGTGCCGATGGTTTCCATGCTGCTGACAGAATGTTGTGGTTTTGATAGAAATTGTCAGTTGTCTTGTCCCAATACGATCCGTTGCGCATTTTGAAACGTTCGGTCATGTAGTTCCCGTTGGCATCTGTGGCGAACGAGCCGTCAGCGTTGGTTACGATACGCTCGTAGAGCGAATTGTATTGTCCCAATCCTTTCTTGTAGAGGTCTTCGTAGGTGGTGATACCTGTTTGCTTTCCCCATGTGCCGTTGAAGAGGCTGAGGTTGTCGCTTCCCATGACTACACCGTTCCATGCCTGACCGGTTTTCTCGAAGTTTCCGATGTTCTTATAGCGAATTTGGAAGTTGTTTCCAATCCATGTCAGTCCGCCGTAGTATGAGCCCGACCGGCCCTGTGTGCCGTGGACGAATCCGTCGGTAGCCGTTTCGTGGTAGGCGCCGTCGAAGATGAGATGATTGAAGAGCAATCCCGTTGAGAAAGAGGCTCCGGCATTGTAAGTCTTGTATGAGCCGTATGAGCCTGTCAGCTCCAATGAGGGCTTGTATTGCGGTTGGGCAGTTGCCAGCGATATGGCGCCACCGAAAGCACCGTCGCCGTTGGTCGAAGTTCCGATACCGCGCTGAATCTGTACGCTTCCCAAGAGTGCAGCGTATGAGTTCATATTTGCCCAGAACACCGTCTGGTCCTCTGGAGAGTTCAGCGCCACTCCGTCAAGTGTAATATTGATGCGGCTTCCCGCTGCGCCACGTATGCGCATGGCCGAAGTTCCCGTTCCCAATCCGTTTTCGCCCCATGCCAGAATGCCTGGGGTTTGTGAGAACAGAAAAGGCAGTTCGCGCCCGTTCTTTGAAAAACTCTCTAACTCGGATTTTTTGATGTTGGCCACGGCATAAGGAGCGTTTTTCTGCGCACGCACACCTACTACCGTAACTTCTTGCAATTCCTGATTGGCTAAAGTATCAACATTTTGTGCTTTAAGTCCAGCTGCACTTGCCAATGCAACTGCCAACAAAACAACTTTTTTCATGTTTTTGCAGTTAATAAATATAACGTAAGGGGATTTTTCCTACGACAGCATTATCTGTATCAGGTTCATGGGTATATTCTCAGCCACACCCAACAAGGTGGGCACCCCCTTAGTTTTCATTTTGAAAACCACTGCAAAAGTACAACTTTCTCTTTAAACTGCCAAAAAATAGTGAAAATTCTGTAATTATTATAGACTTTTGCATGACTCCATTTATAGATACGTCGTCACTAATCATTTCTCGTTGTTCGGTTCTTAGCGCTCCCCAGAAAATCTCCGTTATGCGATTGCTTAGCTTTCGTATTGTGAAACCTCACCTTTTGTTTTGCAATAGCTTAGCTTTTGTTTTGTCAAAGCTTAGCTCTTACTTGCGAATGGTTTACAAAATGAGACTAATATTTAATTCCAAATAAGTTGTTCGACTGCAAGTTCGCAACACTGTAACAACAATATAGCTTTCCGACTGATTTTAGGCTTGCAAGCATTTTCTCTGCGGTATTTTGCCTAGTTTACAGCATCTTCGACAGAACGACAATCAATCAGCTCAGATTCACATAACCGAGTTTGGATTTAATTTATCAATTTGCCTGTGATGATATCAAAATCAAAACGACAAGGCAACGTAGGTACTGAAAACAGTTCCTGCGTTGCCTTATCATTTATCGTTATTCGTCTTTGGGTGAGCAGCGGAGTGTAAGCGTTTGGCTTAGCTCTCTCACGCTTCTCAACTTCCTTCACTCCTAACGAATACTATTTCTTTGGACAACCCGTCCAAGGCTTCAGCTGCTTGAAGAAGTCGTTGCCCTTGTCGTCAACGAGAATGAAGGCTGGGAAGTCCTCCACATCAATTTTCCAAACGGCTTCCATACCGAGTTCAGGGTATTCCACGCACTCGATGCTCTTGATGCTGCTCTGTGAAAGAACGGCCGCAACACCTCCGATAGTTCCGAGATAGAACCCTCCATGCTTCTTGCACGCTTCTGTAACGATATCAGTGCGGTTTCCCTTGGCAATCATGACAAGTGACCCGCCATGTGCTTGGAACTCCTCTACATATGGGTCCATGCGGTTGGCAGTTGTTGGACCCATAGAGCCGCAAGGCAATCCGTTTGGTGTTTTGGCTGGCCCAGCATACAGCACAGGATAATCCTTGAAATAACTTGGCAGATCTTCGCCTGCGTCCAGTCGGGCCTTAAGTTTTGCGTGAGCAATGTCGCGTGCCACGATAATCGTACCCTTGAGGTTGACGCGTGTGGAAACGGGGTATTTTGTGAGCTCAGCCCTAACGGCATTAATTCCCTTGTTGAGGTCAATCTCCACACCCTTAGCCCCTTCGCCTGGTTTGCGGTATTCCTCTGGAATGAGTTCGCCCGGTGTGGTGTCCATCTTTTCCAACCATATACCGTCCTTGTTGATCTTACCCTTGATGTTTCGATCGGCAGAGCATGAGACGCCCATACCTATAGGGCAGCTTGCACCGTGGCGTGGCAGGCGAATGATGCGGATGTCGTGAGCTAAATACTTTCCACCGAACTGTGCTCCGAGTCCTATCTTCTGCGCTTCCTTCAATATCTTCTCTTCCAAGTCGGTATCGCGGAAAGCACGTCCCGTTTCGTCACCAGTGGTTGGGAGATTGTCGTAGTACTTGATGCTGCCAAGTTTCACCGTAAGTAGGTTTTTCTCTGCTGACGTACCGCCGATTACGAAGCAGATATGGTATGGAGGGCAGGCTGCTGTTCCGAGACTCTTCATCTTTTCAACAAGGAAGGGGACGAGTGTACCCTCGTTCTGGATGGTAGCCTTTGTCATTGGGTAGAAATAGGTCTTGTTAGCAGAACCACCCCCCTTGGCCACCATGATAAACTTGTATTCAGCTCCTTCTGTTGCCTCGATGTCAATCTGTGCTGGAAGATTGCACTTGGTGTTCACCTCGTCGTACATGTTTAGTGGCGCATTCTGCGAATAGCGGAGGTTCTCCTGTGTGAATGTGTTGAAAACACCACGGGCGAGGGCTTCCTCATCTTCGAATCCTGTCCACACCTGTTGCCCTTTCTCGCCGTGGATGATGGCTGTTCCGGTGTCTTGGCAGAAAGGAAGCACTCCCTTTGCGGCAGTTTCCGCATTACGGAGGAATTGCAAGGCGACATACTTGTCGTTTTCCGATGCGTCGTCGTCTTTCAGAATCTTGGCAACCTGCTCGTTATGGGCCCTACGTAGCAAAAACTCACAATCGTGGAATGCCTGCTGAGACAATAATGTAAGTGCCTCAGGGGTTACTTTAACAATCTCTTTTCCTTCGAAATTACCTACGGAGACACCTTCCTTGGATAGAAGGCGGTATTCCGTGTCATCCTTGCCCAACTGGAACATAGGGGCATATTTGAAATCCGTCATATAGAAAAATACCTAATACCAACTCTGTTCAGAAATAATTTCGTCACAGGGTCATGGTATTAGGATTTTATTAATTATTAAGTAATGTTTTTGTTCTCTTTGTTGCCATTGCCGATTCAGAATGGTTTGATTTGTCAGACTTTCAGAGTCGGCAACCTTATAGCTTAGTAACCGAATATCTCCTCAGTCGTCACGCGTCTGATTGGCGCAATTTTCTCCAACGACTTGATATCGAGTTCCTTCTCATTACCAAGAATGAGATACTTGAATGTTTTGTTGGCCATGTTAGCCTTCTCAAAATTGATGATGTCTTGGAGCTGAATCTTAGGAAGTTCATTGTAGATTTTCTCGCTCAAACTATAGTCGAGCCCCATCTTCTTTGCAGCCATGTAGGATGAGAGGATGGCAAACTTTGTCGTACGAGAAGAGGCAAGGCTCTTTGTGAGGCTTTGCTTGGCCAAGTCGAAATTGGCCTGACGAACTGGAACGTTGTTCATCAGTTCGTTGAACTGTGCGATACAATCCATCATCTTGTCGTTCTGGGTGATGATGTAAGTGAAGAAACTTTCCTTGTCGCCGATTCTGTTAGGCATGCGATAGCGTGCATTTGCAGAATAGGCTAATGCTCTTGCTTCACGCATCTCTTGGAAGACAATGGCATTCATGCCCCCACCGAAATATTCGTTGAAGAGTGAAATCTTTGCAGCTTCATCGGCAGACCATTCCTTGTTTTCATTGTGGAACTGTACGAGATAGATGTTCTTTGCGTTGTAGGGTGCAATGAGTATTTCATTCTTAGGGGTAGTTTGCATTGTATAGCGTTTGCCCACTGGGATTGGTGTGAACTTCTTTGGAGTCTTAATGGTCTTTGTTATCAATTTGTCGAGCTCGTTCAATGTTGAAGGACCGTAGTAGAGCACTGTCTGCTTGTAGTTTTTCAGGTTCTTCAACGAATTGAGAAGCTTCTGTGGATCCATGTTCTTCAACTGTTCCTCGCTGAGGATGTTGCGGGTTGCATTGTACGGACCGTACATGCCGTAGTCGAACAGGGCGCTGAAGTTCTCGTCTTGATTAGCCTTATTGTCCTTGCGGTTCTTGATCATCAATTCTACTGCCTTGTTGTAGGCTTCTTTGTCAACCTTTGCGTTTTCAACAAAATTGTAGAGGAGAGACAAGGCTTGTGGAAGATTCTCATTCAAACCGCTCATTATCAAGTAGGTCTCATCCTTGCTCTGACCGAATGAATAATCGCAAGCGAGCTTATAAAATTCCTGCTTGATTTGTTCGTTGGTCATCTTGTCCGTTCCGAGATAATCAAGGTACATTGCGGCATAACCAGGGAGAAGGTCGCTTTCTACGCCAAAAGGAATCTCAAAATAAAGTGTGAAGAGATCATCCTGTGTGTTCTGCTTGTAAAGAACTGGCCATCCATTCTTTGTGGTAGCTTTTGTCAGATCTTTGTTGAAGTCAATAAAAGAAGGCTGGATCGGTGCTACCTTGTGGTTGACAATCTCTTCCAAGAATGCAGAGCGCTTGTCATTATTGGTTGGTATAGGGGTAATTTTTGGTTTGTCAACCTTCTGTATCGTTGTGTCAGTTCCCTGAACCTTGTAGATTGCTGCATAGCCGTTGTCGAAGAAACGATTGGCAAAGCTGACGATGTCCGCCTTTGAGATTTTTGAAATACGATCAAGTTTGCCAGTTACTTGTTTCCAATCAACATCGTTGATAAAGGCATCTACGAATGATTTTGCCCTGAATTGGTTTTTATCGAGGCTCTTATAGTATCTGCGTTTGTAGTTGTTGATAACAGAGGGCAATAGGTCGTCGGAGAATTCACCTTTCTTGAGTTTGTCAATCTCGCTCAGCAGCAAGTCGCGGACTTCCTGTAAAGTTTGCCCTTTCTTGGGCATACCCAAAGCAATGAACATTGAATAGTCATGAAGGTCTTCAAAGCCTGCACCTGCAGACTGGACTTTCATCTTCTGATTGAGGTTCAAGTCGTAAAGACCAGCACGACCATTGCTAAGCAAATCGCTGATAATGCTTAAGGTGTCGCTCTGCAAACTGTTGCCCTTCTTAGCTCTCCAACCAAGATAAAGCATCTCGGCCTCTTGACCGATGATTGTTGTATCGACAGGAGCTGTGAACTTAGGTTGTGGTCCGTACTGTGGAGCGCTGAGGTTTTCGTCCTTTTTCCAATTGCCGAAGTATTTCTCAATTGTTGCAACGGTCTGGTCTGGGTCAAGATCGCCAGAGAGACAGATTGCCACATTATTAGGCACGTAATAGCGTTTGTAATACTTCATGATATTGGTGATTGAAGGATTCTTCAGGTGATCACCTCTACCGATGGTCGTCTGTGTGCCATAAGGGTGGTTGGGAAAGAGTTTGGCCATTAAACCTGTAAAGAGCTTACGGCTGTCGCTTGTCAATCCCATGTTGTATTCTTCGTAAACAGCTTCCAACTCTGTGTGGAATCCACGGACTACTAAGTTTTGGAAACGGTCGCCCTGAACCTTAGCCCAAGATTCCATTTCATTGCTTGGAATGTTCTCCACATAACAAGTTACATCATTTGACGTGTAAGCATTGGTTCCCTGGCTGCCAATGGCCGCCATGAGCTTGTCATACTCATTGGGAATGTTGTATTTTGCTGCCAGTTGTGAGACAGAGTCAATCTTTGCATACCAAATCTTGCGCTTGGCGGGATCGGTTATGTGGCGGTATTCCTCGTAAAGATTCTCAATCTGTTTGAGATAAGGACGTTCTGCCTCCATGTTGGATGTTCCGAACTTTTCCGTTCCCTTGAACATGATATGCTCAAGGTAGTGAGCCAGACCCGTTGTTTCAGCTGGGTCGTTACGGCTACCCGTACGAACGGCAATGTAAGTTTGGATACGTGGTTTCTCTTTGTTTACGCTCAGGTAAATCTTAAGACCATTTTTTAGTGTGTAGATGCGTGTCTTCATTGGATCGTTTGGCACGCTCTCGTAGGAGTAAGACTGTGCTCTCACCCCCACTACGCTGAGTAGAAGGAGCAAGGCCACTCCACATTTTCCTAAAGATAGGTTTTTCAACATAATATTATATTTAGTATTAAACTTTGCTCAATGCATCCACATGATTTGAAATGTTTTGATGTGGGTTGAGACATTTATTCTTCAAAATCTATTTCGTGGTCGAGGTTGTTCACAAAGGCTGTGAATACCCCTTCCTCAACATCGCCCATGGCGTATTCTTTTTCAGCATCCTTGCGGATTTCTGCAATCCATGCACGGCGAGCCTCTATATAGTCTCTCTTGATACGGGCATCGTCCTCTTCCGTAATCTCCTTGATTCCATAGTAATCAAGTATCAAACGATAAGTCCAAGCCCACTGATATTTGCGATAGTTGTCGTTAATGACTGTGAAACGGTCGATGACATCTTGTATTGTTTCAATTTCTCCGTTCTTGATATCCTCAATCAGTCTCTGTTCCTCGGACTCTGGAAGAAGGAGTCCTGAGAGATCATTCCATTTTCCAAGTCCAACCTGTGTTTCTGGTTTACCGAAAAATCCCCATTTGTGCGCTCGCTTCAATACGGCACCCATGTAAATTTTCAAGGCTATATCGTAAAATTTTATTCCTTTGTGGAGGCTGGAGGCATTGATGACATACTCATGATAAATATAAGAGGAAACATTCTCTCCACTTGCCTGAAGCAGATTCTCAAGTATTTTCTTGCCACGGATAATCTCTCCGACTGAGAATGGCGATAGCCAGTCGAAGTTGACGATGCTTTTCTGTGACTCCTGCGGACGCATGTCGCGCTTGGGCCACTTCCGGATGTCACGGTAGAGCCCTACTGTGGTGATGTTTCGTCCTGGAACGAGGAACATTGTGTCGCCACTTGCTATCAGATAGGAGAATGGAAGTGCTTGTGTGTTGGGGTGGTGCATCAACTTTCCGAAACAAACAGAGAACGTTCCTATTGTGGCGGGCATCAGGATGTAACCGCCACTGGCTGTTTTGGAACCTCTTTCAAGTGTTCCCCAGTGCATAGGCCCCATCTTGTAAGCGTGGTTGGAGAAGTTTGTGCCAGAGCCTGCATTGTAGAACGAGAACATTCCGCCGATGATGAGCGAACTCTTGTGGTGTGAAGCACAGAATGGGCCGCAGAAAGCAGCACATGCCTCACCATTGGCCATAAACGAATTGGCGAAAAATACGCTCTGTGAGGCTGTGAAACCATTTGAAATCTGACAGGCTTCGCCTACGAAACAGTCTTGCATCTTCACACTGTTGATGATACTTGATCCGTCGCTGATGATGGAATTTTCGCAAATGACCCCCGTCCCGATATATACACTGGCATGCTCGGAGCTGAGAATTGTACAGTCACTTAGTCTGCTTGCGCCTGATATCTCACAATCATCCTGAATGACTGTGTTTGTAATTTCCTTGGTGTTTACAATCTTTACGTTGTTTCCGATAGTACCTCTGTCGGGATTTGTGCGTGTCAACTCTTCAGAAATCAGTCTGCGAATGGCATTCTTGAGATCTTTGTCCTTAAAATGCTTGACCATGAAGGCCGCAAACTGGCTATTGAGATCGTGAAAGAGGATGATGTTTCCGTCACCTACTTCATTGAGCACGGCAATAATGTTGCCCTCTCCATAGGTTGCCCCCTCTGTTGTTTCCATAACGGAAATATTGGTGATGATGCAGTCATCGCCGATAGTATAGTTATTGATGTAATTCCCAACTTTTTCAATCAGACAATTGTTGCCTACCGAAACGTTTCTCAGGGTTGCATCGTTGATTCCTGAATGTTTGACGAAATCTTTTGTTACCTCTACATTCTTCTCGAATCTGCCAAGGCGAATGTCTCCATAGAACATCACCCGGTGGAAAAATTTAGGTTGAAAGCCTTCCTCCACTACTTCAACGCGTGCCCAGTCCTCGGCCCAGCAATTGTTATTCTCGAAGATCTGTATTTCGTATTCTGTTAATGGTCTGTATGTCATAAAATGAAATTATCTGATTTGTTTTGATTCTCAATTGATGTCGATGTCGTAAAGGAAGTCGTTGTAAGGGTATTTGCGTACGTGTTGTTCGCGAACCTTTTTATACAGAATGTTTCTGAACTCATCAATGTTCTCCTTGTTTTTGGCTGATATGAAGAGACAATCTTCCGGCATCTTTGCCATCCATGTCCGTTTCAGCTCCTCAAGCGATACATTTTCCTTGGTTGCAGGAGTCAAGTCGTCGATATCTTTCTCCTCCCATTGGTAATTGTCTATCTTGTTGAAGATTATCATCGATGGCTTGTCTGAGCAATCTAAATCTTTCAATGTCTCGTTGACAATCTTAACTTGTTCTTCAAAGTCAGGGTGTGAGATGTCAACAACATGCAAAAGCAAGTCGGCCTCTCTCACCTCGTCCAGTGTGGATTTGAAAGAATCGACCAAGTCGGTTGGCAGTTTACGGATGAAGCCAACAGTATCGGCCAAAAGGAATGGCAGATTTTCCAAAACAACCTTGCGGACTGTGGTATCGAGTGTGGCAAAAAGTTTATTCTCTGCAAACACCTCGCTCTTAGCCAGAAGGTTCATGATGGTTGATTTTCCGACATTGGTATATCCCACCAAAGCCACACGAACCATGCGGCCACGGTTTTTACGTTGTGTCACTTTCTGCTTGTCGATTTCCAACAATCTTTGTTTGAGCAACGACATGCGTTGAAGGATGATACGGCGGTCCATTTCCAACTGAGTCTCACCAGGACCACGGAGTCCCACTGATCCTTTCCCACCGCCAGAGCCAGAGCCGCCACCTTGTCGCTCAAGGTGAGTCCACAGACGCTGCAACCGTGGTAGCATATATCTGTATTGTGCCAATTCCACCTGTGTCTTGGCGTTGGCTGTCTGTGCGCGCATGGCGAATATGTCGAGAATTAGCGATGTGCGATCCAATATCTTTACCCCTAATTCCTTCTCTATGTTCCTAAGCTGTTTAGCTGAAAGCTCATCGTCGAATATGACCATTCCCACGGGGTCGTCCTCGTCTTCCTTCTGACTAATATATTCTTTGATTTCTTCCAGTTTTCCCTTACCCACGTATGTGGTCATGTTTGGTCCACCCGAACGTTGGGTAAATCGTTTGACAGTCACGGCTCCCGCAGTGTCTGCCAGAAATTCAAGTTCGTCAAGATATTCCTTGGTCTTGGCTTCGTTTTGCTCTTGGGTAATCAGTCCCACAAGCACAGCTGTCTCTGCCTTCGCCTCAGATATAACAAATTCCTTCATTCAAATAGGACTATATAAATTAATGTTGGTTGCAAAGTTACTAAAAAGTTAAGAGTTGCTACGAGAGAGACATGAAGATTTTGAATCCGAATTGTTATTTTTTATAAATAATCTCCCCTACGTATGAATGTTTTTAATAGATTGTCTTACATTTGTAGTCTAAAAGTGTTTATTTGTAATAATATGTATTAATAAGGTAATGAGATTAATTATTCAGAAGAATTATGATTTGTTGTCAAAATGGGCAGCCAATCATGTGATAAAGCGAATCAACGATGCAAAGCCAACTTCCGCAAAACCATTTGTTTTAGGCTTACCGACAGGCTCTTCTCCGGAGGGAATGTATGCCGAGCTTGTGAAAGCAAACAAAGAGGGAAGGATAAGTTTTAAGAATGTTGTTACATTCAACATGGATGAGTATGTGGGACTTGCCGAAAACCACCCTGAAAGTTATCATTCGTTCATGGCGCGTAATCTGTTCGACCATGTTGATATTCCACGTGAGAATATCCATATTTTAAACGGAAATGCGAAAGATTTGAAGGTTGAGTGTGAAAACTACGAGAGGATGATTCGTGAGGCTGGAGGTATCGACTTGTTTGTCGGAGGCATAGGCCCCGACGGACACATCGCATTCAACGAGCCGGGATCAAGTCTGACCAGCAGGACCCGTGAAAAGAAGTTGATCAACGACACCATCATTGCCAACTCCCGCTTCTTCGACAACGATGTAAACAAAGTGCCAAAGTATGCGCTTACCGTTGGCGTGGGCACAGTGATGGATGCGCGTGAGGTGATGATTCTTGTCAATGGACACCACAAGGCTCGCGCCTTACAGGCAGCTGTTGAGGGTGCGGTTTCGTCTTGGTGGACCATCTCTGCGTTGCAGATGCACGAGCATGGTATTATCGTGGCCGACGATCTTGCCTGTGACGAGCTGAAAGTTGCTACTTACCGTTACTTCAAGGAGAAAGAAAAAGATAACCTCTAATAGTAGATTATCGTGTCGTTGTTAGGCTGAAGTTAAGATAAAGAAAAGTTGAATGGTTAGAAAGTGACAATGTAAGTTGCTGCTTTCTAACCTTTTTTATACCTTTGCATCAATCTAAAGGTTTATGAAACTAATAACGTTATTGAAGAAATGGACACTCCCCATGGCAATGCTGTGTGGTGTGACGACTTATCTCATTTTTGCATTTGTTCCTTTTTTAGAGCCGGCAGCAGTTTTCTTCTCTCCGATATTGGACATGATTCTTCCGTTGTTCATGTTCTTGATTCTCTATGTTACGTTTTGCAAGGTCGATTTCCGCAAGCTCGTTCCTGTCGGGTGGCATTTATGGGTTGGGGTCTTTCAGTTGCTTTTTGTAGCCATCATCGTTGGGGCTATTCTTGTCTTTGAAGTTAAAGGCAATGGCTTGATACTTCTTGAGTCGATTTTGGCCTGCATCATAGGGCCTTGCGCTGCCGCTGCCGCTGTCGTCACACTGAAGCTGGGGGGCAGTTTGGAGGAGATGACCACCTATATATTCCTTTCTAATTTCCTCTGTGCTGCGCTCATTCCGATTTGTTTCCCTCTAATTGAGCCAGGAAATGGCATGGGATTCATGGCCTCGTTCCTGCTGATACTCTATAAAGTCTGTGTCATTTTGGTTGTTCCGATGCTGCTGGCTTATATTACCAAACACTTCAAACCCTTGCACAGATTCTATGAGTGGTTGATTGGTGTGAGAGACTTGAGCTTCTATCTTTGGGGATGTTCGCTCACTATCGTCACTGGCACAACGATGAAGAACATTGTGCATGCTGATGCTGGTGTGCCCTTTCTGATTCTGATAGCTGCACTCGGATTTCTTGTCTGTGTTCTTCAGTTTGCAGTAGGCCGTTACATAGGTCATTTCTTCAAAAGCACAGTCAATGCCGGACAGTCGCTTGGGCAGAAAAACACCGCCTTTGCCATTTGGATAGCCTATACTTACCTTAACCCACTGGCATCTGTTGGGCCGGGCTGCTATATCTTATGGCAGAATCTTATCAACAGCGTTGAGATATGGTATTATGGCAAGCATGTCTCTGCCGATCAAGAGAAATCAGCCTGAATAGGTAGCGAGATTTGTCAAAATAATTTTCTGTTCGTTTTACTGAGGATTGGCTTTCGACGCATGAAAGGTGACCTTTCACAGCCTCATAGGTCATCTATCGCAAGGCAATAGATGACCTATGGGTTGGTAATTTGTATATAGTTGAAAATAAGTAAATTACAGATATATAAAGTAAGTCTTATTTGTAAAGATTTTTTCACGTGCCGTCAAACTCCGCCTTTGTTGATAATGGCATTCCGGCATTCCTCCATCAACCATTTAGGAGTGCTTGTCGCTCCGCAGATTCCCACCGTCTTAACATCTCTGAACCATGACATGTCGATCTCTTCGGCACTCTCAATCTGATGAGAATTGGGGTTGACCCTAAGGCATTCGTGGAAAAGGACCTTGCCGTTGGAGCTTTTGCGCCCTGCTACAAACAGTATCAGGTCGTGACGGGCGGCAAACGATGAAATGTTCGGCATGCGGTTGGCAACCTGTCGGCAAATGGTGTCGAAGCTGCGGAACGTCGCTTTTGGTGAAATGTGCTCTTGAATGTATTCTATGATCTTGTGGAACTCGTCCAGGCTCTTTGTCGTCTGCGAGTAGAGGTAGATGTCATGCGAGAAGTCAAGTTGCTTGACATCCTCGAACTTTTCGATAACGATGGCCTCGCTGTGGGTTTGGCCTACAAGTCCGAGAACTTCGGCATGACCAGGCTTGCCGAAAATGACGATAGAGGCTTTTCTGCCATCCTCCTTCTGTAATAGGGAAGGGCAGCTGGCTTGTTCTTTCTTTTCGGCTATGCTCTCTTGAGGTGATGGGGTGGGGCTGATGTTTCTTCTCTTTTCATACTGGTTCTTGATTCTTCGTTGAAGCGCCAGAACCACAGGACAGGTGGCATCGATAATCTCTATCTGGTTGCGCTTGGCCAGCTCGTATGTTTCGGGTGGTTCTCCGTGGGCTCGTAGGAGCACGGTGACATTGTGGAGTTGGCTGAGTTGCTCGTGATTGATGGTAATCAATCCCTTCTCTGTCAATCGCTCCACTTCCATACTGTTATGCACGATGTCGCCCAAACAATATAGCTTTGTACCCTTTTCCAATTCTTCTTCTGCTTTCTTGATGGCGGTAGTCACTCCGAAGCAGAAGCCGCTTCCATCGTCTATTTCTATTTGAAGCATAGTTTAATTGTCATTGAAGTCCCAGGGAACTGCGTGTCCTCTGTGCTGGAAACTTGTTCATGGTGCTCCCGTTGTAGCCTCCTTTATCCAATCTGTCGTTCGACGTGTGGCAAGGTAGGCATTTGTAGGGCCTTTTCATTCATATTCCAGCCGTGGGGCATCCATTTCCCTGCGACTCCATCTTTGTAGGTCTTATTCTTTAACAGTCACTACGGCCGCTCTCGCTCTGCCAGAATACTCCGGAGCGTAGGCACATTGTGCCGTGCAGGTTCCTGTCTGGTAAGAGCCGACACGGTCGATGAAATACTCTGTTTCAACAATGTGAGTACCTTTTGCCATGCGGTCAAAGTAATAGTTCGTCGTATAATCTTTGGGTGCGATGTAATACCCGCCCCACTGATATCCGCTTAATTGTCTTGTGGGCTCAAGGCATGCGGCGCGTTTGTCGATTACCTGAACGAAGTCGTAGTCGCGGTCGGCAGTTATGGTCAGGCGGACGAGTACTTTGTCGCCCACTTTCAGTTCGTTGGCTCCCGTTTTCTTGTCATCCACAGTGACAGGAATGAGCTCTCGCTTGACTTTCAGCTCTGAGTTGGATGCCTGAATGTCGGTAACTGGCTGGAAGAACTGCGCATAGACGGCTCCCCAGCTCGTTCCTGTGCTCGATTTCTCGGCTGTGAATGAGCTGACAGGCTTGCGGTCGGAATCGGTCGCTCCGCCGTTGACTGTCACTGGCTTGCTTACTTTTACATATCCCATGCCGGCTGTTGCCTTTGGAGTTTCAATCTGCTTTCCATCCAGTTTCAAGACGGTCGCCTCTCCGTTGTCCATCGTCCAGTTTCCGTTGCTCATGAATGCCCAGATAGCATTCACCGAATTGATCGGAGTGTCCCAAGACTGGGTGCGTTTCGACTGTAAGAGCCAGCGTTGCATCTCCTGAACGGTCTGAATATCATTCGGAACGATGGTCTTGAAAGCCTCAATGGCAGCCACTTCCGTTGGAATCTTGTAGTCGTACCAGCTGTAAGCCTTCTTCGTGTCGAAGTATCTGCCTTTTTCTTCAGTGTAAACTGTATATTCCTTGATGCTTTGTAGGTATTCCTTGGCCTTCACCGACTGTCCGTATTGTTGGAGGATGACTGCCGTATTTGCCTTGCCGTAAATAGTAAGGTCAACGGGCTTTTTCGCCAACAGATTGATGAGATAGGTTATGTCGGGTGTTGTCGGACGTTTGGCCAACGCATTGCTGTAGAGATAGTCACACAGTGCATCGGATGGGACGAGGTTCTTGTGCCCATTCTTTTCAAGTCTCTTCAACTCCAGCACACGTTCTGCGACTTCCTTGTCAAGGAATCGGAAGGCGCTGGTGAGCAGACCCCGTGTCTGTTGGTCGCTACTTCCCATGAGAACATTGAGGCGCGTGAGTGTCTTCACAATCTCAACCGTCATGTATAAGCTGCCTCTCATGCCTTGCCACCACGAGAAAGAACCGTCTGGATTCTGAAGTTTCTTCAGGCTGTTCAGCGACGTGGTGAGATTGTTGCGCAGCTGATTCTCGTCGAAATATCGAATCATCATCTGCTTTTGCTCACTTTCATTCTCTGCATCCATCACCCAAGGGGTCTCATTCAACACGAGTCCTTTCAGGTCTTGGTTCTTCTCCAGTGCCGACATCATTGATGTTTCGTTGCCGATTTCCGAGCGCCATTTGTCAATGGTTTGCTTAATCTTCGGCGAAACCTTAAGAATTTTGTTGGCAAGGTTATTGGCATAGTAAGCCGCAACCAAGCTAATGGCATTCTTTTCATTTGGATCAGCCACGTATGGCAGAGCTTGTATCATCAACCAGTTAGGATTGTTGGTGTATTCGATGGTCAGCCGCTGGTCGGTGGTGTTCTTTGGGAAGAGTTTAGTCAGATCAACACTTTTAGTTCCTGCTTCATTCTGAGTGAAAGGATAGGTGTTGATGACATATTCTCTATTCGGAAGCACTGAAAGATATTGCTGTTCGCCGTCAGAATAGTCAGCTCCCTTTGCGAAAATACGAACGATGAGCAGTGATTGGTCAGCGGTCAGCTTTCGGCTATTGTTCTCTGACAACACATCAGCCAAGGTGAATACGGCAGATGATGAGCCCTTTGGCTCAAGTACATAATCTTTACTGTCGCTATATAATACCTTTTCTGTGGCTGGGTCTATGATTTCGATAGTCGCAGTGCCATTTACTTGCTTGTCAGAGGTATTGAAAATACGAGTGGCAACTGTGGCCTTGTCACCCATACGCACGAAACGGGGCATGTTTGGCTGAACCATGACGGTCTTTTGAGCCACGATTTCGCTTTGAATCATTCCCGTATTGATGTCCTTGTCGTGAGCAATTCCTATGAAATGCCATGTTGTCAGGCTCTCTGGAAGTTTGAATTTCATACTCACATTGCCATCGTTGTCGGTCTCTAAGCGTGGGTAGAAGAAGGCCGTCTCATTGAGATTCTCTCTCAACTGTACGTTGCCAGCTTGCGATTCCTTTGGTCTCTCACCACCTCCGGCCATTCCCTCTTCTTCATCTTTCACCATATTATCTTGTTTGATTACTGGTGCCGTGAGTTTCAGGGAGCTTCTGTTTTCCTTCGCTGACTCATTTTTAGCCTTTGACTGAACAGCTGCATTCATTGTCCTAAGGACGGGCTCTCTTCCGTAAGCGCTCGCGCCCCGAATCATAATGTTCGGACTTCCAAAGCTGTCTATGAACCTACCATCGAAGCCAGAAAAGTAGAGATTCATATCGTTTAGTGATTTAAATGGCTTGAGATAACCCATTATAAGTGGATATGTCGTGATGCCTTCCCAATGCGCGTAAGGCAATGGGCTTGAGAATGTGGGCTTTAAAGTCCACGTATGTGCCAAAATTTGGTCAAGACTCTTGTCGTACAAGGTTGCCATTAGTTGGGCCTTTGCTGCCTTTCCATCCTGATTCTGTATGGTAAGTATCCATTCTTCGTCTTGTCCTGGAACAAGACGATCGCGGAATGTCTTCCATTTCACCATCAGTTGCTTGTCGGGTTGTGGCCGTTCAATTCTTGTTCTGTGACTATAGAACTCTCCTTCCTTCACCCATGCAAAGGTCAGTGTCAGTCCATAACCATATTCTTCCTTATAGGCAAACTTGCGGGTGGTTATGGCATTGCTTTGGTCGATTGCACCAGTTTCGATGATTTTATTACCCGAATAGATGGAATAGACGATGTGTTGGTCCTCGTCACTTGAGCCAATTTGAATGTAAACAGGCTTTCCGTCTTGTGGGAACTGGCTTGAACTCTGATAGAACCAGTCGTGTGTCTCCGTTACAGGTTGCTTGTCATCCATTGAGAAAACAACAAACTCCTGATCCAAGGTGTCGGTTCCACAGATGGCATGTAACTGATAATGTCCTGATTTCATTGGCTTCAGCTTCACTGGCTCATTGGCGGCTGCCGTTCTATAATTGTTGAATGTCTGATTGTTCTTCTGATAAGGTGCGATGGCATAGCGAACTTGTCCGTCGATAGGCTTACCCGCAGCATTCAGGTATGAGAACGTAATTTCTTTCAGGCTGTCTCGCAATGCCTTGTCAGGCATATTACTTGCAAAGGCCGTTGCCTTCGTACCCAAAGGCAAAGATATCAACCCCTCACGCGTCTCTCCTGCAACATCAGTTACTTTGGCTTCAACGTTGAAATTATAGAACTGAGCGGGACGATAGTAACGGAATCTGCGTGCATTCTTGTTTTCTTTAGGGAAAATGAACGGCAAACTGATTTCAAATTCACCCTTATCGTCGGTAGTCACCTCACCACTTGTGAATTGTTCGTTTGAGTTTTCGCCGCTCCACCACCATAAAGCCATGCGGCGGTTGATGGAATATTCAACCTTTGCTCCCTGAACCGGGACTCCCGAATAGCTTTTTGCTCGGCCTTTTACCTTGATAGTGTCGCCAACCGCATACTTTTTCTCATATTTATCGAACTCAACCTCGAAAGTGGGACGCTTGTACTCCTCAACATTGAAGAACGTTGAACCGTTGTTGCCATAACGAGCGATAATTGAGAATCTGCCAGTCAATCCACTTTTGGGCAGCTCAAAGTCGGCAGTTGCTGTACCAAAATCATCGGTTGTCACCTCTTTTGAAGCCACTTCCTTATAGTTGGCATCGCGAAGTTGCAAGGTAACAGTTTGATTGGCTTTTGCCTTGGCTTCCAATTTTTTTGAGTTCTTGGAATAAATGATGACAGAAGCGTGAACGGTTTGCCCCGGGCGATAAATGCTTCTGTCGGTAAACACGTTGCAAATATCCTGAAGTCGCTCATCCTCACCATAGTTAAAGCTTGTCCATAGCCTTGTACTTGGACAGGCTTTGTCTTTGTTCGTAAAGGCAAAGACATCGTCTGGGCTATATTTGTCATAGGTATAGAACGCCTCGCCATTCTTATTGGTTGTCAAGATCTTAGCGCTTTTTCTCACTCCATATCTTGGTGCGAACGATAACTTGATGTTTGCGTTTGCTATCGGTTGTCCAGTTGTGGAGTTTACCACAACATACCGAATCTTATTGTTGGGCTGTTCCTCATTCATCAGGAATATATCAGTCACATAATACAATTCATATTGTGGCTTGATGCCAGCTGACGATGATGAATATTCCAGCAAATAGACACCCGTTGGGAGTTTTGGCAATTGTATGGAATCCTCGACGATCTCATAAGGCTTGTTCCCGCCGTATTTTCGGCTAAACTTTTGGACCGTGGACATGATTCTTGCAGCTTTTATTCGCTCAAGATGTCTTGCGTTGTTAACGTCAAAATCGTTGTCGCCATCTAAGCTTGTGCGAGTGACAGTGAGAGTCAAGTCTTTGATATTTCTTATTTTAATATAGTCGATCATTACCCCCTTAGCGGGACGACCTATACCGGAATACATAATTGCGTTGAACATCGGTGCTGTCAACTCGCTGCGTTGGTTGCGCAGATAGTTGGTTCCCTCCCATGTTCCCCAACGTTTCAGTGCATTGTCGATGAAGTCAATTTTGTCTTTTGCCTTGATATTCTCATCGTTTTCCATTAACATGTATTTCTTTACTGCCACCTCTCCGCACACGGGAAGGTCGCCATAAAGGTTTATAAGCGAATCCACCTTGGCGTGATTGTAGTCATCTTCAAGGTTCATCACTGCAGAATAGCATGCTGCCTCACGATTTCCCACGGAACTGTAATACTTGTCCAGCACGTCATATCGTTCGGTTTCGATACCGATAACATGCAAGAGATCATTCTTGAAGATGGCATCATCCTTTCCCTTATATATTAGGGGTGCGTATTCTGTGGACTGATGCTTTGCCAAAAGTTCGGCATTGGCGATGGCTTTGTCGAAATAGGGCTTCAGCTCGTCAGGATCTGTGTCATCAGATTGAAGGAGTCGGCCTATTGCGCAGTTATAGACGGCGGCAAGCACCTTGTCTTTCTGCTCCGCCTCGGCAGCGAGTCTCTGTAGTCTGGTCTTTTGTGGAGCGACCGAGTCTGGCGAAATCTGTGTCCAAAGGCCAGATGTCATCAGTTCCGCCGCCAGCAAATTGCCATACGACTTTTCTTTTTGCGCTTTATTTACAATCTTTTTCAAAACGTCAATCTGTGTCTTTGGCAAGTCTTTCCGACTGGCTTCATCCACTTGTTTCCAAAGAGCATCATAGCTTTGCGCCCACATTCCGAAAGGTGCCATAAGCGTCATTATTAGAATAGTTAATAGTTTTTTCATATCTTCAATTAAACAAGTAATATGCAAATATACTTATTTTATGTGTAAAATGGAGCTAAAGTAGTTTTTTGATAATATAATATTATGTTTTTTAAGACAGATTCAGTATCTTTGTGCAAGATCTGTATCATCTTACCAGTCGAATCGGGCAAGGTTCAACCATAAATTCCGTAGCAGCCACTGACTCTTGACGTCATTCTTATGGTCGATACTACAACATTATTACAATTTTCAAAAAAACAATAATCTATGAACATCGTCAATATCGCATTAATCGTACTCACAGTAATCGTCATTATTTGGCTGGCGAGGAAGACAAAGGTTGCCAAAACCGACAATCCCGTTCCTGTAGCGCCTGCACAGTTCAAGGCATTGACGCTGTCTGACGTGGAGGACACGTTTGTTGACGGCGAGTTGATTTGTAGGGCTGGATTCCTCCACTACGATTTCAGCAGTGTACTCCCTGTTGACGAGGGGCAGGAAGGCTTGTTCGTTGGGTATGCCAAAGCCGATAGTCAGCACGATGCCCGCATTTGTGTGTATGATGACACACAGGAACTTAGGGGATATGTGAATGGTCAAACTGAGCTTTATCAGCAGTTGCTTAACGAACGTAAGTCTTCGGTTTATGGGTTTGTAAGAAAAGTAGGCGATGACAAATTTGTGGGTGAGGTTTGTATAAGGGTAAGATGAGCAATCGCTTAGATTTGCATTGTTTTTTGAAGTGTCAAGAGCCGAACGAATATTGACTTTGATTAGCGAAAAATCTTTACAAACACTCCCAAGATACGACGTTTAAATCTATCTACCTGTGCTTTGGTTTAAAATAGGCTAATTTTAAGTGACTGCCTAAATACTTGTCAGGTAGCGGTTTAAATAATATGCCTGTTTTGACGATTCGAAATCCTTTAGTAATAGCTAAGCTTTCGATTACTGAAAACTATGATTTTTACGCTTAATACCTTAGCTATTGAGCGACGAAAGGTATGCTTTTGAGCTGTAATTGCTAAACTTTAGTCATCAAAGGCTTGAAAAACTGCATTTGGTTTGCTTTTCAATCAAACATCCAACTCTATTTCATCACTTTAAGAAGCGTTAATTCCGGGATTTTATTTTTACATTTTCCATCTGATGTAAGTTCTTAAATTGTCATATAGTCATATATTTGTGACAAAATGACAGTGTGGTTTGTTGGGCATGAAGTTTGAGCAATAGAAATCAGAAAATAAATGAAATAGAGTTCGTAACCATTGAAAGATAATGGCTATGAACTGTGAAAGGAGATTTGATTATGACATTCGACAAATTTACAATTAAAGCACAGGAAGCTATTCAGAGCGCAGTGAACACCGCGCAGCGCAACGGACAGCAGACAATAGAGCCAGTCCATATTCTGGCTGGTGTGATGGATAAAGGAAAAGATGTGGTGAACTACGTCTTTCAGAAACTCGGAATGAACAGCCAGATGGTAGAAACTGCCGTTCAGAACGAAATCAATCATTTGCCCAAGGTTTCGGGAGGCGAGCCTTATTTCTCACCCGAAGCCAACAAGGTGATGCAGCGGACGCTCGACATCTCTCAGAAATTGGGCGACGAATTTGTCAGCATCGAACCATTGTTGCTGGCATTGCTCAACGTAAACTCAACGGCAAGCAGACTTCTGAAGGATGCTGGGTGTACAGAAAAGGACTTGAAGGCAGCCATCAACGATTTGCGACAGGGACAGAAAGTACAGTCGCAAAGTGGTGATGAGAACTATCAGGCACTTAAAAAGTATGCCCGGAACCTCGTGGAAGATGCCCGTGCCGGTAAGCTCGATCCAGTGATTGGGCGCGATGAGGAAATCAGGCGCGTGCTGCAGATTCTCTCTCGCCGTACGAAGAACAACCCGATATTGATTGGTGAGCCAGGTACGGGTAAGACTGCAATCGCCGAAGGACTCGCAGGACGTATCGTCAGGGGCGACGTTCCTGAAAACCTGAAGAACAAACAGCTCTACTCTCTTGATATGGGTGCGCTGCTTGCAGGGGCGAAATACAAGGGTGAGTTCGAGGAACGCTTGAAAAGCGTCATCAAAGAGGTGACCAGTTCCGACGGAAACATCATCCTTTTCATCGACGAGATTCACACATTGGTGGGCGCTGGTGGAGGTGAGGGCGCCATGGACGCAGCAAACATCCTCAAACCCGCACTGGCGAGAGGCGAGTTGCGTGCCATCGGTGCGACAACGCTCAACGAATATCAGAAATACTTCGAGAAAGACAAAGCGTTGGAGCGTCGTTTCCAGACCGTTATGGTGGATGAGCCGAGCGAACTCGATGCTATCTCAATCCTTCGTGGACTAAAGGAACGCTATGAGAACCACCACAAGGTTCGTATTCAGGACGATGCGTGCATCGCAGCCGTACAGCTTTCGGAGCGTTACATATCCGATCGTTTTCTCCCTGATAAGGCAATCGACTTGATGGATGAGGCAGCGGCGAAGTTACGTATGGAGCGGGACTCTGTTCCGGAGGAATTGGACGAGATAAGCCGCCGTTTGAAACAATTGGAGATTGAACGTGAGGCCATCAAACGTGAGAATGACGCCGAGAAGATAGCCCAGTTGGACAAGGAAATCGCTGACTTGAAAGATCAAGAACGGAGCTTCCGTGCAAAATGGGAAGGTGAAAAAGCCCTCGTCAATAAGATTCAACAAGATAAACAGGAGATGGAGAATCTCAAATACGAGGCTGAACGTGCCGAAAGGGAAGGCAATTACGAGCGGGTGGCTGAAATTCGGTACTCCCGATTGAAGGAACTCAACGATGATATTGCCCAAATCCAGCTGCAATTACAGGCTACCCAAGGCGGACAGGCCATGATTCGCGAGGAAGTGACGTCTGATGATATCGCCGAGGTGGTGAGCCGTTGGACTGGCATACCTGTGACCAAGATGCTGCAGAGCGACCGTGAGAAGTTGTTGCATCTGGAAGATGAACTTCACAAACGGGTCATCGGACAGGATGAGGCCATCACTGCCGTTGCCAATGCTGTGCGTCGTTCGCGCGCTGGTCTGCAAGACCCGAAGAAACCCATTGCCTCGTTCATCTTCCTTGGTACGACTGGTACGGGTAAAACCGAGCTGGCGAAGGCTTTGGCCGACTATCTGTTCAACGATGAGACAATGATGACCCGTATCGACATGAGTGAGTATCAGGAGAAATTCAGCGTGTCAAGGCTCATCGGTGCGCCTCCTGGATACGTTGGTTATGATGAGGGCGGTCAGCTCACCGAGGCCGTGCGCCGTAAGCCCTATTCTGTGGTGCTCTTCGATGAGATAGAGAAGGCCAATCCTGATGTTTTCAACATCCTCTTGCAAGTACTCGACGACGGACATCTGACTGATAATAAAGGTAGAACCGTCAATTTCAAGAACACCATCATCATTATGACGTCCAACCTCGGATCGCAATACATCCAGCAGGAGTTTGAAAAACTTGCGGATGACAACCGTCAGGAAATCATCGACTTGACAAAGGCGACGGTAATGGACATGTTGAAGAAGACCATACGTCCCGAATTTTTGAACCGTATTGACGAGACGATTATGTTCTTGCCACTGACGAAGGCCGAGATAGCTGGGGTTGTCCGTCTGCAAATGGAGCGTGCGAAGGCTATGCTCTCACCGCAGGGCTTCAATTTGGAGTGGACCGACAAGGCGGTAGAGTACCTTTCAGGCGTAGGCTATGACCCAGAGTTTGGTGCCCGCCCAGTAAAGAGAGCCATTCAGCGTTATGTTCTCAACGACCTCAGTAAGTCGTTGCTGGCCGAAACCGTGAGCAGAGACAAGCCAATCATCATCGATTCCTTAGGCGACGGTTTGATTTTCAAGAACTAATGGTTGAAGATGCTCAGTAGAATAGCGAGTGTATGTCTTTTATTGGCATACCCTCGCTTTTTTTGTTCGGTGTTTTTCGCAACGTAGGTATGCAAACCGAGTTGCAAACTCTTGGCAAAAGGGACACCAATGGTTGGCAATTCTTTTAACAACGCACTGAATGGCATTGGCGGAGACGCACTTTGCTTGTAAAAGATTTTCATAACGATGTCCCAATCACTAAGCTTTTGAGATGCGATAGATGACCTTTCGCAGTGCAAAAGATGAGCTATTGCGAGATGAAAGGGCAATAATCGCATCTGAATTTATATAAGGTTGAAAATCAGTAGTTTGTAAACAATGGATCGAATCGTTCTGTTGTAAATATTTTTCGTATGTGGTCAAGGCTTCATCCATATTCGATGAATACTTGTCATCAGCCCTTTCAACCCCCCAACCGCCATTGTTTCGCCGCTTTAAGATGGCATCCTGCGAGGCGACAGCCTTGTTCATAACGGATAAAGGTGAACACTTTTATTAGTGAAGCAGATGGACCAAGTCCTAAAAATTCTGACAATTATTTTGATTTATGTACGAATTGATGTAACTTTGCTCACAAATTAGAAGGAGCAATGATATGAAATGCCCAAACTGCAATACTGAAATACAAGACAATGAACAACAATGCCCGCATTGTGGGACACCGTTGCATCAGCAGGAATATGAGGATGAGCCTACGTTGGGGCGTGGTCTGGTCATCTTTATCATCATTGGCACCATCTTCTTGGTGGCATTCGGCTTCCTCTATTATCAGAATCACAAGAACGATCCTGAATATACGCAGACGGCTATTGAACCAGACTCAAACCTTGCGGAGAAGAACGTTGTGAAGTTCGACACGGTAGCCACGGACACGGTGGCCAAAGACTCACTCGACGCTCAGGAGGAAGTGCAGGCAGAGAAAGTATTCAACAGTATTCGTGGCAAGAACCGTCATAACAGGCATGAGACACGAACGGCGACTTCCGGCGATGCAGAGTCGGCTCCGCTCACCGTTCCTTCCCACCCAGAGGGTTCTGGTGGGTCGGGAAAGACTGAAGTGACACCAGTTCCGGTGGCCCCTGTTGCTCCGAAACCACATGTTGAAAAGATAGAGACTGAATAATGATAATTTTCAGAACAAAGCGTTTCCCACCCAAGAATTATGATGCCATCAATATTCTTGGGTTGCTTTTTATCCATCCGGGGGTGATGATTAGCGCAGAGCTGATCAATCACGAGCGCATCCATACCCGACAGATGCTCGAAATGCTGATTCTGCCTTATTATTTGTGGTATTTCATCGAATGGCTCATCCGCATTCAACTTCCCGGAAGAGCCTATATGAACCTGTCTTTTGAACGAGAGTCTTACCGTCACATGAATGATTTGGACTACTTGAAGAAGCGAAAACCTTATGCTTGGGCGAAATACCTCTTCTCCGAGTAAGCCGTTACATTGTCGCAGATGACTTACGTGCCGCTCTTCCCGTCATGGGTAATTCACGTCTCAACAACATCCAACACCCAACACTTGTCGTTTTCCACCCTGAATTTCACATCCTTGCCAGCAAAAGGCATCCCATAAATTCGGCTGTGGTCGTGCTGGTACTTTGGATGCGGACCTTGTGAGAGCACTTCTTCCAGCGCTTTCGCATCGTCAGGTTGGAATCGGGCCTTCAATTCGTCAGGAAACACAACCATGAGCGTGGCCCAGTCGTTTCCATCGGTAAACCCTCCTCTTGCCTTGGCATGGCTATCCACGTAGGGAAGATAAGGCTTGATGTCGTAAACTGGTGTTCCGTCCATCAAATCAGCTCCTTCCACAATGATTTCACCAGACTTGATTTCCACTATCCTTACCGACGATAATCCCAATCCGTTGGGACGGAAGGGCGAACGGCTGGCAAACACGCCTATCCGCTTGTTGCCGCCAAGTCTTGGCGGACGTACCGTAAGCGAATCACCGTCTTTCCATGCTTCAGAGCTGTTTGCCGAGAATCCCCAAATCATCCACAGATAATCAAAACCTTCGAGTCCGCGCAACGCTTCTTCTCGATTGAATTTCGGTTCTAAAACGATAGTGCCTCGTAGCTCATGAACCAGACCGCTTTGTCTGGGAATACCAAATTTAGAGGTGAACGGAGAACGAAAATAGGCTATGGGTTCAATTTCTTTCATGCAACAAACTTACATAAAAATCTGCACAAACCAATTTGTTCGGTGAAGAAATATTAAGTTTTATACATACAAATTCCTATTTTTTATTTATCTTTGCGACAATTATCAAATCCTGACGGTTGATTTTTACCTGAACAATTATTAGTAAAACACATATGGAAAATAAAGAGAAACTAAACGTAGAGCTTCCTGAAAACGCATTCAGGGAACTGAAAGAGGGTGAGGAATACCAGCCTGTAATGAGTCCACAGAAGGTTTATCCCGAAGTAAGTCCATGGTCGGTGACGTTCGGAATCTTGATGGCTGTTCTGTTCTCGGCTGCAGCCGCTTATTTAGGGCTAAAGGTTGGGCAAGTATTCGAGGCGGCAATTCCTATCGCTATTATCGCCATCGGTCTGTCATCGGCAACCAAACGCAAGAACGCTTTGGGCGAGAACGTCATCATTCAGAGTATCGGAGCTTGTTCAGGAGCTGTGGTGGCTGGTGGAATATTTGTGATGCCTGCCATTTATATGCTCGATTTGCAAGCCGATTTCTTCCAAATATTCATTGCTGCAGCATTGGGAGGTGTTCTTGGAATCCTCTTTTTGATACCTTTCCGCAAGTACTTCGTGAAAGACCAGCACGGCAAATATCCATTCCCAGAGGCCACGGCTACCACACAGGTGCTCGTTAGCGGAGAGAAGGGCGGCAGTCAGGCAAAACCCTTGCTTCTTGCCGGACTTGTCGGAGGATTATACGACTTCTGTGTTGCCACGTTCGGTTGGTGGAATGAGACCGTTACGAGTCGCATGATTGGCTTTGGAGAAACGATTGCTGATAAAGCAAAGCTCGTCTTCAAGTTGAACACTGGTGCGGCGGTGCTCGGATTGGGTTATATCATTGGGCTTAAATACGCTTCCATCATCTGTCTCGGTTCTTTAACCATTTGGTGGGTGATTGTTCCGGGCATGGCGCTCATCTTTCCCGATACCGTACTCAACCAATGGGATCCGAGCATCACAACAGCGCTGGGCAATATGAGTGCTGAGGAAATCTATCAGTCGTATGCCCGTTCTATCGGTATTGGCGGTATCGCCATGTCGGGTATCATAGGAATCGTGAAATCATGGGGTATCATCAAGGATGCCGTCGGTCTTGCCGCCCGCGAGATGAAGGGAAAGGGTGCCGACCAGCAAGAAGCGATTCGCACGCAGCGCGATATTTCTTTCAAGATTATCGCCATTGGCAGTATCTCAACTCTGATTATCACTTTCCTTTTCTTCTATTTCGGTGTAATGGACTTCAATTTGTTGCATGCAGTTGTTGGTATTATCCTTGTCGCCGTGATAGCTTTTCTCTTCACAACGGTAGCGGCCAATGCCATTGCCATTGTGGGGTCGAACCCTGTTTCGGGAATGACGCTGATGACTTTGATTCTCGCCTCTGTTGTTATGGTGGCCGTAGGATTGAAGGGTAACTCTGGTATGTTGGCAGCCCTGTTGATGGGCGGTGTCGTATGTACGGCGCTTTCAATGGCAGGCTCTTTCATTACCGACCTCAAGATTGGATATTGGCTGGGTACTACACCAAGAAAGCAAGAAACATGGAAGTTCCTCGGAACGATTATTTCTGCCGCAACGGTTGCAGGTGTGATGATTGTGCTCGATAAGACCTACGGCTTCAATTCAGGTAAGTTGGCAGCTCCACAGGCAAATGCAATGGCAGCGGTAATCAAACCGTTGATGAGCGGACAAGGAGCGCCTTGGGCTCTCTATGGCATCGGTGCGCTTTTGGCCTTGGTTCTTGACCGTTGCAAGATTCCGGCACTAGCATTCTCTCTGGGTATGTTCATCCCAATCCAGCTCAATATTCCATTGTTTGTTGGTGGAGCTGTACATTGGTTTGTTACAACCCGTACGAAGGACGAGCAACTCAACAAGCTGCGCAGCGAGAAGGGAACGCTCATTGCTTCCGGTTTCATTGCTGGTGGCGCACTGATGGGTGTCGTTTCTGCATTGCTAAAGTTCTTCGGCATCGACTACGACTACTCAAACTGGTGGCAAAACCATCTATCGGAAATGTTATCACTTGTTGCTTACATTGCGTTGATATTCTATTTTATCGTTGCAACGCGAATAAAGAAAGAAGAAATTGAGGCGTAATCAGCCTTAATGAGACATAAAATAAATAGCAAAATGAGGATGTGTCAAAATTGGCACATCCTCTTCTTCGAACGATTACTGACCTTTCGTTGATAAAAATATATTGACCAATAAATCAGGAAGCTATGTTTTGCAGACAAAAGCCTGTTGTTGTCAAGACCGTTTACCTTTGGGACTTGAACGAAATGCTCAAACTACAGTTTCCCCAATGATGTCGATGAAACACGGTGGGCATCGAAAACCCAGCCTTCAAGAAGTTCACCTTATGATAGAGGTCATGCCTTGCAAACCTTCTCGTATTGTTGTAATAGCCATTGCTTTTGTTCGGCAATGGAAATGTTGCTGTTGTCGAGCTCAATGGCATCATCGGCCTTGCGCAAGGGTGATGTCTCTCGATGCGAGTCAATATAGTCGCGCTCCTGAACGTTCTTGAGAATGTCGGCAAAGTTGGCCTCCATTCCCTTTGCTTTCAACTCATCGTATCGTCGTTGTGCACGGACCTCGGCCGAAGCTGTGACAAATATCTTGAGTTCGGCTTGCGGGAACACCACCGTTCCGATGTCACGTCCATCCATCACGATACCTTTCTCGTCGCCCATCCTTTGCTGTTGTGAGACGAGGGCTGCTCTCACGAACGGAACAGCTGCGATAGGGCTGACGTGCGATGACACTTCCATGGTGCGTATCTCCTTCTCAACGTTCTCGTTGTTAAGATAAGTATCCGGTCTGCCTGTGGTCTCATTGAGTTTGAAACTGATATTGATGTCGGGCATTTGCTTTTCCAATTCCGACAGCTTGATAGTTCCGTCCTCGTCAAAGAGGTTGTTGCGAAGTGCGTAGAGCGTTACCGAGCGGTACATTGCTCCCGTGTCGATGTAAATATAACCTATTTCGCGTGCCAGGTCTTTTGCCATGGTGCTTTTGCCACATGATGAGTAGCCGTCGATTGCTATTATAATTTTCTTCATGATTAAAGTCGCTCCCCAGTCTCTACAAAAAAGCTAAATGCAAGTTACACATTGACTGGGAGGTTGATGATGATTATACTTTTGTTATTGTGTATTTTTGAATACATCCCTTTCTGTCTGGCAATCCCGATACGTTGAAAGTGCTTGGAATTCTTAGAACGAATAGGCAAGGTTCACCATAATCGAGTTGCTCGAAGCATGATACTTTCCGTAGGCCAAGTTGAGTCTGAAGCGTTCGAGGTTGACACCTGCTCCAATGCTGAATCCAGCTCCATGTGCACTTTCGTCGTCACCCGTTCCGATTTTCATCTCCTCGGCCTTTCTGAAGTTGTAGCCCGCTCCGATCCAAATGTTTTGCGAGAGAAGCACCTCCGCACCTAAATTCAAATGATTGATGAACCGGTAGTTATAGTGAGTGAGATCAACGAGGGTGAGGGATAGGCGCACGGGCAGGGCAGCAAACGTTTTGCTGACACCCAGCTGAAGGTCGAAGGGCATTTTGCCAAAATCCTCCTCGTAGGCCTTCACCTGTCCACCGAGATTTTTGGCGACCGCTGATACCGACCATTCCGTTTCAGGCTCGTACCAGTTCAGTCCCAAATCGACACCAACGGCCATTGAATTGTAATTCCCGATGTAAGAGGTGATGAATTTGGCCGTGATACCACCTACAAGGTTCCGAGCCAATTCATAGGAGAATATTCCCTGTATGGCAATTTCGCTGGCGCTGAATTCGCCTGTCTGCACATTGTTTTCATCAACTTCCTTCATCTTGCCGTAGTTCATGTATTGTATTCCGCCGGCAATAGTAGCCTTTTCCTTGATGGCTTTTGTGAAAGATGCCCCCATATAGTTGGCCCCTTTCATGTAGTTCATGTAGTTTAGTCCCACGGTCATGTCGCTCACCGATGCCGCAAGTGCCGGATTTGAGAACATCAGTGCTGGGTCGTCCTCGATGATGGTGATATTTTCTCCCCCAAGAGCTGCAGCATGAGCGCTTACAGGAAGGCGGAGGAAGTTGTATTCTGTTTGACTCTCTTGCCCCCATGATATTGTAGCCAATACCGACAGAAGGAGAGTGAAAACAAGTTTTTTCATTTAATGTACTTTAATTTATCGGCAAAGATACATCTTTTTCCGAATATCTTATTAATTTTGTCAATTGATTATGCGATGAGTCATCAACGCTTATTCTGCGTTATTCATCTCGTCATCGTTTCTAATAACGTTAAATAGGTCAAGTTTAGTGTTCGATTTTGGAAATAAAGAAATCAAATAAGGCAGATTTAGAGAACAAGCGCTGGGTAGGATTTGTGCTCGGGCTCATCGTTGCATTGTCGATTTTCTTTGTTGCCATGGAATATTCCAGCGATGGCGATGGTTCGGATAAGCGTGTTGACTCGTTGAAAGAACTGGTGTTGCAGGACAAGGATATGATTCCAGCCATTGACCAGCAAAACTTGGCTGTCAAGAAAACCGAAGAGAAACCTACGATGGAGGATAAACTCAATTTGAAGCGCAGTGAAACACCACAGAAAGTCATGCCACATGAGGTGGGCAACATGGACTCGAATGACAAAAAGACCGCAGCGCCACAGCTGAGTGACGTTCCGGTGATAACGAAGGAGGTTTCCGACGTACCCAATCCAAGCAAGGTAAAGGAGGAAGCAAAAAAGGAAACCAACAAACTTACGGATGATAATTCGGATGTGCAGGTGGAACGCTATGATGATAAGGTGAGCAAGCGTATTCTCTCGGAAACACCTACACCACCTGGTGGCTGGAGTGCATTCATGAAATGGCTGACAACAAACATAAAATATCCCGATGCAGCCAAACGGGTCAAGAAACAAGGGGTTGTGAATGTAACCTTCATTGTGAACAAGGATGGAACCGTGACCGATGTGAATGTAAAGGAAACGACGAATCCTGAATTCGACCTTGAGGTGTTGCGGGTAGTCCGGACAATGGGAAAATGGAAGCCCGGCATAGAAAAGAACAAACCATGTCGGTCGATGATTGAAGTACCCGTGGTGTTCCAGTTCTCTTAAATTCCAAAGCTAACCTATTCAAAGGTAATCTTTGAGGTAATGCTCTTAGATAGGGATAGTTGAAAAGAGCAGCCTTACTCTATTACGCTAATCAATGTAAAAAGAAAGATATATGTACACATCTGACGAACTTCTTGAGAAAGTAAACAATTATTTGGACACCCTCGCTTATGGGCGCTCACCAGAGAGCCTCTATCAACCCATCCAATATGTGTTGGGTCTGGGGGGAAAACGCATCCGTCCAGTACTTATGCTTCTCAGTTATAATTTATATCACGAGAACCCCGATAATATTTTGTCCTCAGCTTGTGCACTCGAAACATACCATAATTATACACTTCTTCACGACGACTTGATGGACGAGGCACCCATCCGGCGTGGACAACCTACTGTTCATACAAAGTGGGATGCCAATCAGGCCATCCTTTCGGGTGACTCCATGTTGGTGTTGGCCTACGAAAGACTGGCCCATTGCGATGGCAAACATCTGGAAGCGGTATTGGAGCTCTTCACCGAAACAGCCCTTCAGATAGGAGAGGGACAGCAATATGATATGGAATTTGAGAAACGGGACGACGTTGCAGTAGATGAATACATTGAAATGATTCGGCTGAAGACCAGCGTGCTTCTTGCTTGTGCCATGAAGATGGGGGCCATCCTTGCCGATGCCTCAGCCGACGATGCCGATAACTTGTATAAGTTTGGTGAGTTAATAGGCCTGGCGTTCCAGTTACAAGATGATTATCTCGATGTCTATGGTGACTCCAAGGTATTTGGGAAAAAGATAGGTGGAGATATTGTCTCTAATAAGAAAACTTATATGCTGATAACCGCTTTCAATCAAGCCAACGATAAGCAACGTGCTGAATTGGAATCATGGATCGGAAAGACTGATTTTGATGCCGAGGAGAAAATTACCGCTGTGACAAAGCTCTATAATGAAATGGGGATTGGCCAGTTGGCAAAGAAAAAAATGGACTATTACTATGAGCAAAGCAAGAAATATCTTGCAGCCATCTCTCTGCCAGAAGAACGGAAGTCAGAACTGAAAGCCTATGCGGCAATGATGATGAAAAGACAGAAGTAGTACAGAGAAATGGTGAAAAAAATATAAATCGGAGTCCAATATGCCCTATAGACGCTTGCCAAAAACCGATTCAGCCAGATTGAAGGCATTGAAAACGTTGCTTGAGAACAATGAAATATACACCGTCCGCAACAGGTTTATAGACTGGAAGTTGCTGAATCGGGCACAACCGTTGCACGATAGATTGCTCACCGCTACCGAACAGTACAAGATTTCGATGTCATCGCAAGTTCGAAATGCCAGGAAAATGGACGGATTGCAGCATAGGGCCTCCATGTATCTAAGTCATTTCCTCCAAGTGTTGCTCATGTCGGCCGAGCGTGGGGAAATTAAACGTAGCCAGTTGCCTCTGTATGGATTGGACGAGAAAACAACAGCCTTACCCAATCTTAAAACAACGGATGGACTGTTGAAGTGGGGCCCCATCGTAATCGAAGGTGAAAAGGCACGGCAAAAGAAGGGGGGGCGTCCCATCTATAATCCTTCTATCGGCATGGTTTCTACTCATTTTGATATCTACCGTGAGGCATATAGCGCACAGAGGAAATTGCAACAACGAACAAACAGAGCAAATCAGGACATTTCCAAGTTGCGCCCAGAGATTGATGAGTTGTTGTTGGAGCTGTGGAATGCCATTGAAGCTCATTTTGCAGACTTGCCACCTGAACAACGGTTTGATGAATGTAGAAAGTTTGGTGTCGTTTATTACTATAGGCGGCACGAGGAGCGAATCTATTAGGCGCTGATTATCCAGTGTGTCCTTTCAAAAAAGGAAGATTTAGAACGATGAACCAATAGCTGAAACATGATAATAGATACCCATATACACCTTGATGGTGAGGAATTTAAGGATGATCTGCCCGCTGTCATTGAGAGAGCCAGGACAGCTGGTGTGTCGAAGGTGTTCATTCCAGCCATAGACATGAAGTCTGTTAGCACAATCGCCGACGTATGTCGCAAGTATCCGAGTTATGCGTACCCTATGTTGGGCCTTCATCCTGAGGAAGTAAGGGCCGATTATGCGGAAATACTACAGGAAATGAGGAAACTTTTGGATGAGAGCAAGGACTATATCGCAATAGGCGAGGTGGGATTGGACTTTTATTGGAGTCGGGAGTTCGAGAAAGAACAACTCATGGCTTTCGAAGAGCAGGTGAAGTGGTCAGTTGAGACACACCTTCCGTTGATGATTCACTGTCGGAAGGCCCAGAACGAGATGGTGCACATTCTTCGAAGGTATCAGAAAGATTTGCCGGGAGGTGTTTTTCACTGCTTTACTGGTAACGAAAAGGAGGCAGAGGAGTTGCTTTCGTTTGATAACTTCGTGCTCGGAATTGGTGGAGTGCTGACCTTTAAAAAGTCAAATTTACCCGAAACGCTGAAGAGCGTACCTTTAAACCGCATCGTCTTGGAGACCGATGCGCCTTATATGGCCCCTGTTCCCATGCGGGGACAGCGTAATGAAAGTGCGTTTTTGGTGTATATAATGGCAAAGATTGCGGAGACAAAGTGCGTTTCCGAGGATGAGGTTGCCACCGTTACAACTGCCAATGTAAAGAGAATTTTTGGATTCAATTAGCCTTATGAGGGTCGATTGAGCAAAGTTAATTTCCACTTTGTTGATTTTTATGCAGAGAGTTATATTGTCTTTTTTTCTTCTCACTGTTGGTTTGGTAGCTTTTGCCTCACCAGCCGACACCTTGTACCATTGGGGTGTATCACTTTCAGGCATGCCCAGTAAGGTGGTCGCATTGGATAAATATCAGCGTAAGTGGATGAAAGCAGGCAACAACGGCTCCATCGCATTGGAGTTGCTCCACACCGCCCTTCCTTCTGACAGCGATTCTTTCGCTAATGATTTTGGATATCCTACGTTGGCCATTGGATTACGCTACACAATGAATGGGGCTGTGCGCATGCATCGTAGGCAAGACCCCACATGGGGGCTGGCTGAGGAAGTGGATTACGATTCCCATTTGGGCAATACTCTCTCCCTGTTTGGCAGCTTTTACCGAGCTTTGCATCGCAGCTGGCATTGGGAAACATCCTATTCATTAAGCGGTGGGATAGGATTCAATCGCAAATGGTACAATAAGTATGACGCTATTGACAATGAACTTATAGGTACGCCTGTTCTTATCTATTTTGGCGCAGGTGTTTATCAGACCTATCACTTTGCCACCAGTTGGGGACTGCGTGCGGGATTTGAGTTTGTGCATCATAGCAATGGCGCCTTGTATCGCCCTAACAAAGGTTCCAACAGCATTGGCCCATCTATTGGATTGGTTTATTATCCTTATTACAAAACCTTGGTTAATAAAAGGCATAGCTTTCAGTCGCTCCCTTTCAAGAAATACTGGTATCTCAACGTTGCTGCCGGCATGGGCGCTAAGACATTGCTTGAGGATTGGCTTCTGACCCAGTTCAATACGCCATCTACTGAGCCTGATTATCGAACCGAGCATTTCAGAATTTACCCTGCGTATTCCTTGCAAGCAGATTTAATGTACCGATATGCACGACGTTGGGCTTCAGGAATCGGAATTGAATGCTTCTATGGGACTTATGCGTCGCACATCAAAGATTTGGATGAGCAGAGGGGAATAGAGGAGAAACACAGCCCATGGTCGGTTGGTGTTGCCGGAAAGCACGAGGTTTTCTATCATAACTTGTCATTGGCGATGGCCTTCGGTTTTTATTTGTATAGGCAAATGGGTGAAAATGCCAGACATAATGAATCGATTTTCTATGAAAAGATAGGCGTTCATTATTCTTTCCCATCTCTGCACGGATTGAAAGTCGGCATAAGCGTCAAGGCTCATGAAACCAAGGCCGACTTGACGGAAGTGATAGTTACCTATCCGATAAAGCTGTACAATGTTAGAAGTTAAAGAAAACTAAAGCCAACAGTCAGCAAAGATTATTTTCATGGTTTTATGCCGTTAATCCGTTTAAATTGAATAATTTTGCACCCACGTACAGAAGGAAAGGTGCTCGAGTGGTTGAAGAGGCACGCCTGGAAAGCGTGTAACCGTCTAAAGCGGTTCGGGGGTTCGAATCCCCCTCTTTCCGCATTTGTTATAGAAACCAAACAGGTTACCGATATGAAGAAATTGATTGCATTTCTTGCAATGATAGCTCTCATTACTTTATTTTTCTCCACTTCTGCTATAGCCCAAGATGTGGCAGATAATAGTAAAAAAGGGAATGTATCGTTGGTTGATGATACATTGACCGATGAGGCTTTGACTGAGAGCGGAGTCTCGCTTGATGATGTAAAGCCAGCCGCGGCTGGACAAGCGGAAATGGGGTTGCATCAGTCTTTGAAGAAGAAGTTTATTGAGGGAAACGCTGGATTCATGTCATTGGTGGCATTGGCCTTGGTGCTGGGACTTGCGTTCTGTATTGAGCGAATCATCTATTTGAGTCTTTCCGAGATTGATGCTAAGCGGTTCATGGGCAAAATCGAAGAGAAGATTCAACAGCGCGATATAGAGGGGGCGAAAGAGCTGAGCCGAAACACCCGTGGTCCTGTTGCTTCGATTTGTTATCAGGGACTATTGCGAATAGATAGCTCTATTGAGGATATTGAGCGCAGCATCAATTCATACGGCAATGTTCAGAGTGCGAATTTGGAGAAAGGCTGCTCGTGGGTCACTTTGTTCATAGCCATGGCGCCATCGTTGGGTTTTCTCGGCACGGTGATAGGCATGGTGATGGCCTTTGATCAGATTCAGATGGCTGGGGACATCAGTCCTACAATCGTCGCATCAGGTATGAAGGTTGCTTTGATTACCACAATTTTCGGTATCATCGTGGCTTTGGTGCTGCAAGTGTTCTATAATTATATTCTTTCCAAGATAGAACATCTCACGGCTCAGATGGAAGAGTCGGCCATCTCTTTGCTCGACTCCATCATGAAGTATAAGCTCACAAATTAGAATATGGGCAAATCAGATACAAACAAGAAGTTAGACGAGGAGCGTATCTCGCAGAGAGTGCTCTATGCCCTGATCTCTATCGTGGCAATGGTGTTCATTGCGTTTTATCTGATAGGCTTCAACCTTCCGTTTGCAGAAAACCCATCTTTCAACGCACCGCTTTTGACCGATGTTCTCATCATTGGCATGTGCGCATTGTTCATTGCAGCCGTCGTTGTTACGGTTCTTTCAATAGTAAAAACCGTAAAATCAACATCTGCGAGCGAAAGCATTGTCAATGGGATTCCTGTCCGCAGACTGTCGATAGCCGTGTTTGGGTTTACACTGGTGAGTCTTCTGACAACTTTTATCTTGGGTTCGACGCAAGAAATGATGATCAATGGCATCGCTTTCAACAATAAGTTCTGGTTGCGTGTGGCCGATATGCTCATCAACTCTTCGCTCATACTGGTTTTGGTGGCTATAGGTGTTGTTTCCTTTGGTGCCACGCGTTATTATAGAAAGAGACATAAGGAGGTATAATGTTCCATCACGAAAGAAGGACAGTCCCAGGCTTGAATACATCGTCAACGGCAGATATTTCATTCATGCTGTTGATTCTCTTTCTTGTAACCACTTCCATGGATGTCGATAAAGGTGTTTCCCGTCAACTACCACCCATCGAAAAGCAGCAGACGCCTACACAAGTCAATTCCAATTTGGTGATGAAAATCTACATTGCATCAGACAATAAGGTGAAAGTCAATGAACAACCAATACTGATTGGTAAACTGAGACCCGTCATTAAGCATTTCATTGAAAATAAAGGGAAAAACCACATCATCCAATTGGGCACAAGTCGCAAAGCCTCCTATGACACCTACTTTAAAGTTCAGAACGAGATAGTTGGCGCCTACAATGCCGTTCGCAATCAGCATTCCGAAGAATTGTTTGGAAAACCTTACGAGTTGTGCGATAAAGAGCAGCAAGCCCAAATCAGCAAGGACATTCCACAGAGAATTTCTGAAGTTTACGAATTGGAAGGGAAAGGGACGGCAAAATGAACCTCTATCGACGCAAACGGCATGAGATACCCGCACTGAACACCGCATCGTTGCCCGATCTCATTTTCACCATTCTTTTTTTCTTCATGCTGGTTACTCAGATGCGAAAAGTAACAGTAAAGGTGAAGTACCAAATACCCACTGGCACCGAATTGACACGACTGGTAAAAAAAACAGCCACCTCTTATATCTATATCGGGAAGCCTGTCAACGGGATAGGTGAGGTTGAGGCCGACACCACAAGCATTCAGTTGAACGATAAGATAGTGCAACTTGCTGATATCAAGTCATATCTTGTCAAGGAACGTAAGAGCATGAGCGATGTTGATAAGCGGCAGATGAATGTAAGCATACGATGCGATAAAGGAACTCCCATGGGAGTGATGATTGATATTAAGCAAGCTTTAAGAGAAATAAATGTGTTAAATGTCAATTATGCTGCGGTATTTGAGAATAAAATAGAAGAATAGTTACATAATCCCCTTATAATTCATAAGAAATTTTGGAAAAACTATTGGTGTTTTAAAACCTTTTTCGTAACTTTGCAGCAAACTAAAAAAATATGGCACATAGAAGTTTAGATCAACTTGATAAGAAAATTTTGCGTCTTATAGCTGACGACGCACGTATTCCTTTTTTGGAAGTAGCCCGCGAATGCAATGTAAGTGGTGCGGCTATTCATCAGAGAATCCAAAAACTGACAAATCTCGGAATTCTAAAAGGTTCTCAGTTCGTTATTGACCCTGAAAAAATAGGTTATGAAACTTGTGCTTACATGGGATTGAACCTGAAGAATCCTGAAAACTTCGATGATGTGGTAGAGGCGTTGAAGAAGATTCCAGAAATAGTGGAATGTCATTATACAACAGGTGAATACGACTTGTTTATCAAACTTTATGCTTACAACAACCACCATCTGTTGACAATTATCCATGATAAGTTGCAGGCACTCGGTCTGTCGAGAAGTGTCAGCCTTATTTCGTACAATGCAGTAATTGACCGCCTACTTCCCGTTGGTAATTTCCCCACGGACGACTCGATTGGGGATGAGGAATAAGAAAGAATTGATATGAATAATAACACCCTGAAGTTTCGTAATGAAGTTTCAGGGTGTATTGTTTTCTCAAGTATCTCTGCTATTTCCAACATCGAATTGAATCTCGGTCGGTCATTCGACAGCGCGTTTACAATTAGATGATTACGATATGGCTTCCTGACTGATTTCGTTCGCTTGTCGGCAACTTTTGCTACCGTTTTCTCTCACCGTAGCCCGCTACGTCTTCAATCAACGACTAACAAGCTGCTCGGCAATCAAATGAAATAGTACAGGCCCAAATGAACTGATTGGGGCTCAATCAATGATTAATGCTTGTTAAATAAAAGATTAACGCATATTTGATAAACGGTTAATGCTGGTTCAATGCTACAAGATTATTTCTGCAACTATCAGTCAATCAGTTGATTATTTTATGGTTTGCAAAAGGTTAGCGTTTGTGATGCGATAGGTGAGGTTTTAGGCTTCAAAAGGTCACCTTTTGTTTCTTTTTTGCTACCTTTGCACGAAAAAAGTATGGCAAGAATAAAAATCAAGACGACTGCTGGCGACATCACTGTGCGCCTTTACGACGAGACCCCAAGACACCGTGATTATTTCCTCCATCTTGCAGCCAAGAATTATTTTGACGGAACCATTTTTCATCGTGTCATCAAGGACTTCATGATTCAGGGTGGCGATCCTGACAGTAAGAATGCGCCAAAAGGTAAAACACTCGGCACTGGCGGTCCTAACTATACAATTCCAGCGGAGTTTGTATATCCGAAGCTTTTCCATAAAAGGGGTGCTCTGAGTGCTGCACGCACAGGCGACGAGGTGAATCCTCAGCGTGAGAGTAGTGGTAGTCAGTTTTATATTGTATGGGGGAAAACCTATAAGGAACAGGAGCTGAAGCAGATGGAACGACAGATGGCCATGCAGTTGGAGCAGAGAGTGTTCAACGAAATTGCCAAAGAATGCCACGAAGAGATTATGACGCTCCGTCGCAATCGTAACCGTGTAGGATTGCAAGCTCTCCAGGAACGACTGATAGAAGAAACGAAGGCTAAATGCAAAGAAATTGGTCTTCCAAAATTTACTGATGAGCAGAAAGAAGCCTATACTTCTGTTGGAGGAACACCATTCTTGGATGGCCAATACACGGTATTCGGCGAAGTGGAGAGCGGTTTTGACGTTGTTGAGAAAATACAGAATACTGCTACCGATCGTGCCGATCGTCCTTTGGAGGATATAATCATGAATGTGGAAATTCTGCCAGAATAAAACATTGGGCGAAACACTCTATTCCACTTCCAAGAGTTCAATGCCGAAAACGAGACTGGATCCACTGGAGATTGTCTAGGGTATCTCTTTTCCTTTTTCTAATGTATAGGAGAAATAACAAGCCCTATATAAGAATATGTTGGGAGGTTATGGATTGTCGTTAGTATAATCCATTCAGAGTGAGGCCCTTGGATAAGCAAGGGCCTCATTGAAGTTATGCTGATGAAATTGGTTTAATAAGGAATAACTTAAGATTGTTTATTTGTCTTTCTTTCTAATGTAGTCAACGAAGGCGAACGCTGGACTCTTTTCGGTTTTGGAGTGTTCTTCCTTTTTTTCTATTTCCCATGTACTGTTGTCGAATTCAGGGAAAAATACGTCAGCATGCTTTGGAATGGCATCAATTTCTGTGAGAAACAAGCGGTCGGCAATTGTCAGCCCTTCTTTGTAAACACTCGCTCCTCCAATGATAAATGCCTGTTCGTCTGCCCCGATATGCTTCATGGCTTCCTCAAGTGAAACGTAAACGTCGCATCCAGGAAAGTCCTGGAAGGTTCTGCTCAGCACAATGTTGCGTCTGTTGGGCAGTGCGCCTTTGGGTAGCGAGTCGAATGTGCGACGTCCCATAATGACTGTATGTCCAGTTGTCAGCTCTTTGAATCGGCGGAGATCCGCCTTGATGTAATAGACCATATCGTTCTGATAACCGATCGCACGGTTCTTGGCTACTGATGCTATGATGTTGATTTGCATAATGTTTAGATTTGTGATTCCTTCTGATGGTGATTTTGTATCAGGGTTCAGACTTTATAATTTATAATGTTCTTGATTGATAGCGTGGAACATTGATGGAAGAATATTGATTGCTGCGTTTCTGATGCGCCTCGATTGATGAGTGAGACACAAGCTAAGCCCTTTTATACGGCGACTTCAGCTGAGATATGGGGGTGTGGATTATAATCTGTCAGTTGAAAGTCCTCGTATTTAAAGTCAAAAATACTCTTCACATTGGGATTGATCAGCATCTTGGGTAGTGGTCGCGGTTGGCGTGTGAGCTGTAGTTTTGCTTGGTCAAGATGGTTCAGGTATAGATGGGTGTCGCCCGTCGTGTGGATAAACTCCCCTGCTTCTAAGCCTGTCACCTGTGCCATCATTTGCAGTAGAAGCGCATATGACGCAATGTTGAACGGCACTCCCAAGAAAGTATCTGCAGAACGTTGGTAGAGTTGTAGAGACAATTTGCCGTTGGCAACATAGAATTGGAACAGACAATGGCAAGGAGGAAGCGCCATCTCATCAACTTCCGACGGATTCCATGCCGTTACCAGCATGCGTCTGGAGTTTGGGTTGTTTTTAATGGTATCCACAACATTTTGAATTTGGTCGATAGTGCCACCTTTATAGTTGGGCCACGAACGCCATTGATGACCGTAAACCGGGCCAAGGTCGCCGTTTCCGTCAGCCCATTCATTCCAAATACTTACACCATTATCCTGTAGGTATTTAACATTGGTGTCGCCTTTCAAGAACCAAAGTAACTCATAAATGATGCTGCGCAAATGGAGTTTCTTAGTCGTCAGTAAAGGGAAACCATCCTTCAGATCGAAACGCATTTGATTACCGAAAACTGAAAGCGTTCCCGTTCCCGTACGGTCGTCTTTTTGAACGCCTTCAGTAATGATGCGGTTGAGGAGGTCAAGGTATTGTTTCATATTCTTTGTTTTAAGTTAAAGGGTTCATTCAACAAGTAGAGTGGGGTGCAGTCTTTCGTCATTCTTCCATCTTCTGTTTGCTTATATTTTCTTTTTACTAATAATTACTTGTTCATCAGGTATATGACTGCTCTTGATTCGCCACTCTTGAGGATATAAATTGTTGGCCCTACTGCCGAGGTTCTTGGCAAATCCAATAGGCACGCCCCTATATTGGAGAGTGACAATACCCTTGGGGGAATCCGGTGGAAGCACGATTGCCTCATGACGGAGATAGCTGATGGAGGTGGAATAGTCTATTTCTATTGCTGGGAACTTACCCTTATTGCCGACAATGGAAAGAGCCAGACTGTGGTCGGGTATGATATTCTTGCCTTTTTCGATATTCTTTTTTACCCCATGGACGAGTACTTTCAGTTTCTTATTGGCTTCTGCGACAATTTTGTCTGACCTTATGTCGTTTGGGTTGTTCAGATTCTCATTATCTCCTGCTTTCCTTATGATCGCCATGAAAAGCCCCTCTCCCTTGGTAAGACCAGGAATGAAACGGTAAACAGGAAATTTTCTACCATCGCTCAGTGGATTGCCGATGAGTGAACTTGTGATGTTCCATTCTTTTTCAACGGGTATTTCTATAAGCTCAGCATCGTAATGCTTCAGAAGCCACGCTATATTCTCCTCGTTCTCATGAGCATTGAACGTACAGGTTGAGTAAACAAGTATGCCGCCCGGTCTTAGGTTGTCCCAAATATCTGTTATGATGCTTCGTTGGAGTTGGCAGCATTTCTCTACATTCTGTAGGCTCCATTCCTCAATGGCTTGCGCATCCTTCCGAAACATTCCCTCACCTGAGCATGGAACATCGGCAACAATCACGTCGAAAACCAGTTTTGTCTTCTTGTAATCTCTCGGATAGTTGTTTGTTACAACAATATCGGGATGTCCGAATTTCTGTATGTTTTCTGCTAATATCTGTGCTCGTTTTCCTATGGGCTCATTTGAAAACAGCAAACTGCCATCGGGGATAGCCGTTCGTGCACAGGTCGTCTTGCCTCCTGGAGCCGCACAGAGGTCAAGCATCGTGACAGGATGCTTGATGAGTTGCCGAAGCACGTGTGAAAGAAACATTGATGAGGCTTCCTGAACATAGTAGATACCGGCATGCAGCAGGGGATCGAAGGTAAAATTGGGACGTTCGTTGAGGTAATATCCCTCCTTGCACCATGGTATTTGTTGTGGGATGAGCGTCTCTGATATGCCCTCATTCTCTTTTAGCTTAAAGGTATTGAGGCGGATGCTTGTCGGAGAATCTTGGTCTAAGCTCTTAAAGAAAAGCGCATATCGCTCTTCTCCAAACAATTTACGTGTGTAGGTCTCAAATTCTTTCGGCAAATTCATTTTATTCTTGGGCAATGAGGTATTTCCTTGTTAGATGTTTAATAAGTAATGGTGCATTGTCAGTCACTGGTTATCATGCCTCGACACAATCAGATTGAATGACAACCCTTGTGAAGATTCATCATTCAGTCTCAAAATAGACGTCTCCCTCGTCTTCCAACGTCTCCTTGACTTTCGGTTTGGGTGGATTCTTGAGATTCCCTTTCTCGTCAAACATACCGTAGGTTGTGCGGAGTACGATAAACTCAGTGCGGCGGTTCAACTGGTTGGCTGCTTCCTGATTGGCTTTGTTAAGTTTGGTGATGAACTCTTCGGTGAGCACGTCATTTTCTTTCAACCACGGGAACTTTTCTGTTGTCTTACGGCGGATGGTTTTTGGCTTTTCTTCGCCATAGCCAACGGGTGAGAGTCGGTCGCTGGCGATTCCATGTTCAATCAAGTAAGCCACAACCGCATCGGCCCTTCGTTGAGACAGGCGTTTGTTGTAGTTGTCAGATCCCTTGTAATCTGTGTGGGATGATAGCTCTATGGTGACGTTAGGATTCTCGTTGAGCAACTTCACAAGATCGTCTAATGCAGCTTTCGATTCCGGACGCAATGTCGCCTTGTCGAAATCATAGAAGATGTTGTCGATCATTACGGGCACCCTGATACTTGCCAACGGGAACTGTAGTACGTATTCTTTTGATTCAGTAACAGGTTCTACCTTCAGCTCTTCCTTGTGGTTGAGGAAGCCAGGACATGTTGCAAGTATAATATAGTTGACACCTGGTTTGATTTCCTGTTCGAAAGAACCATCTCCCTTGACCGCAAGCTTACGGTTGGTACCATCATCGCCAACCATAAATATCTGCGCTGCAGGCAATTCGTATCCTTCCATCTCATAGACCCACCCTTTGATGGTCTGCACCACTTCTGGAAGTTCAAAACTGTAAATATGATCCCAGCCACGCCCGTCACCTCGGTTGGAAGAGAAAAAGCCACGGTTCTGTCGTCCTTCAAACGTCATACCGAAGTCGTCACCTTGCGAGTTGAGTGGAAATCCGGGATGCTCGATATGGTATCGTCTGTCAGAACCTACTTTGGCAATGAAGATATCCAATCCTCCCAATCCCCCGTGCCCGGTAGATGAAAAGTAGAAATCTCCGTTTGGACGGAACGTCGGGAACATTTCGTCGCCAGAAGTATTGATAGGCTCGCCCAGGTTCTCGACACCGCCTGTTGTTCCGCCAACCATGCGGACACGCCATATATCCAATCCCCCCTTGCCACCAGGCATGTCACTTACGAAATACAGCCAGTTTCCATCTGGGGAAATAGCCGGATGTGCAAAGCTGGACAACGTATCGCGACTTATCTCCAGTTTGGTGGCCTTGCCCCATGCAGCGTCCGAACGATTGCTGACTGCTATCTGTGCGTATCTGGGGTAGGTGGCATCTGTCAGACATTGGGTAATGTACATTTCCCGTCCATCGACCGAAAATGCAGGCGTTCCTTCGTCAGCCTCAGTATTCAGACCACTATCTATAGATTTAGGTGTCGTCCATTTTCCTTTCTCGTCTTTCTCGCTGAAAAAGATGTCACCGGGCTTTACACCGGTTATGCCACTAATCTCATCCCCTTTGGCATCGTTTCTGGTTGAAGTGAAATAGAGTTGATTGTGCTGGTCTCCGTAAATCATTGGCGAATAGTCCTGTCGGCGTGAGTTGAAGATAGTCATCTTCTTGACTTTATAATAAGACCCCTGTTCCTTTATGGTTGGTGCCACTGTAGCGGCAGAAACTCCCTCGGCTGCCAATCCATTGTCAGGCATTGAGTCAAGAACAAGCCGATACTCCTTGAGTGCTTCGCCGTAAGAGCCGTTCTTCATGAGGTTTTCGGCTAATTTCAGGTGCGTCTGATAGTCGTCTTGTTTATATCGGACAACATTCTTGTATGCTGCAATTGCTCGTTGCGATGAGTTGATTCTATCGTAACAATAGGCCATTTTCTTGGCCAGTTGTCCACGTTGTTCCCTGTTCTTCGTAGGTGTACGCTGATAAGCTGTTTTGAATTGGGCAGCTGCATCGTAGTATTCTCCTATGGAAAGGAACTTCTCACCTTTCTTGATGTTGCGATCAATACCGCAACTGCTTGTAAGTATTATTGCCAATAAAAACAAAAACAGTCTGCAACCATATTGATGAACATGGTTGTTGTGGCTCTTTTTTATATGTGTCGTTCTGAGTCTGTTCATGCTATTATCAACGTTGAATGAACGATAATATTGTAGGCGATGACCGTTAGCTGTCAGAGGGGTGCGATTATCTTCTGCAATCCTCTCAAAGCGATGTTTATTGTTCACCAATAGTTCCAATTTTTCGGTTAGTATTGTCAGCGAGAACGTCATTGACGATGTTCGTTATTTGCTCCTTCAGTTCATTGATGAATTGTCCGGCATCGTATTTTCTGTGTTCTATGTCACGGAGTTTCTTTTCCCAAATACCAGTCAGTTCAGCCGATGTAAGAAGTCTTTCGTGAATAGTGTCGATCAGAGCAATTCCTGTTTCTGTAGCCTCAAGGTTCTTTTTCTGGCGTCGGATATAATGTCGCTTGAAGAGTGTCTCGATGATTCCCGCCCTTGACGATGGGCGTCCGATCCCATTTTCTTTGAGAGCAGCTCGCAAAGTGTCGTCGTCCACGAGTTTTCCAGCTGTTTCCATTGCGCGGAGCAACGAGGCTTCAGTGTAATGTTTAGGAGGAATGGTCTGTTTCTCGGTGAGTGTCGGAGTATGAGGACCCGATTCTCCTTTTGTAAAAGTAGGCAGAATGTTACCCGTAGGTTCTCCTGGCTTCACCATAGATGGGTTGACGATAGTCGCTTGCTGGTCAATGTTGTCTTGAGGCAAGTCATTGCCGTCCTCTTTCAGAGTGCCTCGTGGAGTTTCTTGTCGCTGATTATATACTGCACGCCATCCCTCGTCCAATATTTCCTTGCCACTCGCCTTGAATTCTATTTCGTCCACCTTCCCTAAAACGGTCGTTGTTGAGAATTTGCAGTCAGGATAGAATGCTGAGATAAAGCGTCTTGCAATGAGGTCGAAAACATTTTGCTCTGCGTTCGACAAGCCTTGTGGGATTATTCCTGTGGGGATAATGGCATGGTGGTCGGTCACTTTCGTTGAGTCGAAAACGTTTTTCGGTTTTGGCAGTGGCTTTCCCCCAAGTTTTTTCACAAATTCTGCGTATGGTTTCTTTCCCGAAAAGGCTGTCTGATATATTCCGTTCATGATTTTGGGACATTGATCATAGACATCGTCGGTCAGAAATTGCGTGTCAACACGCGGATAGGTTGTGAACTTTCGTTCATAAAGGCTTTGGATAGTGTTGAGCGTCATCTCGGCCGAATAGCCGAATTTTCGGTTGCAATCCACCTGTAGCGAAGTTAAATCGTAAAGTTGCTTGGGTTGTTCTGATCCCTTTTTCTTCGCAACACTTGTTATGGTGAAGGGCTTGCCATCTATGAGTGAGAATGTATTTTGGCCCTCCTCTTTTGTCGTGAACTTACCTTTAGTTGCTGTGAACTGGATGTTTCGATAGAGCGTCGCCAATACCCAATAGGGTTCTGGCTTGAAGTTGTCAATTTCTTTCTGACGTTCTACTATCAATGCGAGGGTGGGAGTCTGAACCCTCCCTATGGAAAGTATCTGCGCATTTTTACCATATCGGTTGTTTCCATATTTTAAGGTGTAGAGTCGTGTGGCATTCATGCCCAAAAGCCAGTCTCCGATGGCTCTTGAAAGTCCGGCAAGATAAAGCGGATCGTAATCTTTTTGGTCTTTCAAGTTTGCAAATCCTTGCTTGATGGCCTCATCCGTCATTGATGAAATCCAAAGTCTCTTAACGGGACATTTCACCTTTGCCTTCTGCATCACCCACCTTTGTATCAGCTCTCCCTCTTGCCCGGCATCGCCACAGTTGATGATTTCGTCAGCTCCTTGATACAATTTCTCTATGATGGCAAATTGTTTTATGATGCCTTCGTCTTCAATCAGCTTGATTCCGAAACGTGTCGGAATCATGGGTAGTGCCGCCAAACTCCAATATTTCCAGTTCTCAATATAGTCGTTAGGTTCTTTCAGTTCGCACAGGTGTCCGAATGTCCATGTCACCTGATACCCATTGCCTTCCATATAGCCATCATGAGAGCTTGTAGCTCCAAGGATACGGGCAATATCCCGTGCCACACTTGGTTTCTCTGCAATGCAAACTTTCATCTGTTCTGTTCCTGTTCTTCTTTTTTCAATCTTGCAAAGATAATAATATTTTTTCTTTTTTACAAGTCGTTCATAGTTCCCAGACGAATTTCAGGTTTTAGACTGGTTTTCCAAATCTTTACGCGATTTCGATTTGATAACCAGCCACACACCACTGAATACTAAGATGATGGCAATGCCCTGATTGAGCGTGAACACGCCAATGCCTGTTAATAGCGAAACCGTAACGGCGACAATAGGTTGCACGTAATTATAAACGCTGACTATGGTTGGACGAAGCACATGCTGGCCTATCATCATCAAAAGATAACTGACAAAAGTTCCAAAGAACACGGTGTAGCCCACTTCCATCCATGTCTTTGCTGAAATCAATCCAAAGTCATGATTGAGCAGCTCCTCCCCTGCAAATGGCAACACATAGGCCGATGCCCAGAGGAACATCCATCTGTTGATGGTGAAAACGGAATAACGCTTCACGAGTTTGTTGAACAGCGATAGGTAGAGGGCAAAACTAAGTTGTGCTCCTAAAACCATCAGGTCGCCACGGACATCGCCCACTTTGCTGTTCACGGCATTCATGCTTGTCAGTATTAGTATCACGGCCCCTGCACAGCCAATCGCAACTCCGCAAGCCTTTTTGAAGGTGATGGGCTCTTTAAGGATAAGGAATGCCAGCACCATGGCAAAGATTGGCATACTTGTGGTGATGACACTGGCGTTGACGGGCGAGGTGTAGCTAAGTCCCATCGTAAAGAGACATTGATTGCACGTCACACCGAACAGAGCAGCGGCTGCAAATAAAAAGACATCTTTCAGCGGAACTCTTTCGTACTTGACGAATAAAGAGCTGATCCAAAACAGTATCGCAGCACCTGAAACCCTGAATGCCACCATCTCCAATCCGCTGATACCATGAATCATGGCATCTTTTCCGATAGGCGACATCAGTCCCCATATAATAGCGGCACTTAGCATACATAAGTGAGCCGTCAATGCTTTCTTGTTACCCATTCTATTACAATAATTCCGAAAATTGAATACAAAGATAATAAATTTATCAGCAGTGGCAAGCATTGACACACCATAATCTTTGCTCTGTTTAAAGTTATTACACAATAGAACAACAAATGATTAATTCCTTTAATAATGTAGTTCCTTTTTGATCTATATTTCGTTATTGTCCTAAATATTTTCTACTTTTGTAGCAGAATAACGAACAAGATACAAACATTATGAAGATAGGGCTATTTATCCCGTGTTATGTGGATGCCTTGTACCCGGAGGTAGGTGTCGCCACGTATAAGCTTTTGCGAAAGCTCAAGTTGGATGTCGTTTATCCTGAGCGCCAGACTTGTTGTGGGCAACCGATGGCTAATGGAGGTTTCCAGCGTATGTCAGGCAAGTTGGCTGAAAAGTTTGACGATATATTCAAGGAGTTCGACTATGTTGTCACGCCGAGTGTGTCGTGTGCCTCCTTTGTGCGTGTCAACCACCCACAACTGCACACCCATGAGTGCAAGACACCTGAAACGACAATGGAGCTTGTCGAATTCTTGCACGATGTATTGAAAGTGAAAGAGCTTCCTGGCAGTTTCGACCACGTGGTCTCCGTACACAATTCATGCCACGGTGTCCGTGAGCTTGGCTTGAGTTCGCCTACTGAAGAGCACGTAAAGCGATTCAACAAGATAATAGATTTGTTGAAACTGAAGAAGGGCATCACCGTGAAAGAACCCGAACGTTCCGACGAGTGTTGCGGCTTTGGTGGTATGTTTGCAGTTGAGGAACCGGAGGTCAGCACTCGAATGGGTGTTGACAAGTTGCAGCGCCACATGGCTACGGGCGCAGAGTTTGTCACTGGACCTGACAGCTCCTGCCTGATGCACATGCAGGGAATAGCCAACAAGAATAAATATGGTATCCGTTTCAAGCATGTGGCTGAGATTTTGGCAGCAGGTATTTAAATTTAAACAAAGGGAATATGGCAACAAGTCATTCAAAGAAAGCGGCAGAGTTTTTAAAGAACGCTGACAAGATAACGCGACACGACCAGACTTTCTGGGGTCTTCGCAAGAAAAGAGACATCATGGCATCTCAACTTCCTGAGTGGGAGAACCTGAGAGAGCATGCCAGCGAGATAAAGGCACACACGTTGACACATTTGGCTGATTATCTGACACAGTTCTCCGACAATTTGGAGAAGAACGGGGTGATTGTCCATTGGGCAGGCGACGCACAGGAATTCAACGAGATAGCCTATGGCATTTTGGAATCACACAGAGTGAACAAGTTGGTGAAGTCTAAATCGATGCTCACCGAGGAGTGTGATATGAACGACTACCTCATCGAGCGAGGCATAGACGTGGTGGAAACCGACCTTGGTGAACGAATCCTCCAGTTGATGCACCTGCGCCCGTCGCACATTGTTGTTCCAGCCGTTCACCTTACGCGTGATGCGGTAGGCGAAATGTTCGAGCAAAAAGGTATATCAATAGATAAGGGCAACCACGACCCCACCTATCTGACCCAATGTGCACGCCACAGTCTGCGACAGGAATTTATCAAAGCTGAGGCAGGCATGACAGGATGCAATTTCGGCGTGGCCTCAACGGGTGATTGCGTAGTCTGCACCAACGAAGGCAATGCCGATATGAGTACGTCCTTCCCTAAACTCCACATCGTCGCTATGGGAATAGAAAAGGTGATTCCTGACTACGACTCGTTGGCCGTGTTCCAACGTCTGCTGTGCCGATGTGGTACTGGACAGCCCACGACAACTTTCACCTCGCATTTCCGTAAGGCCCGCCCCGACGGTGAGATGCACGTGATATTGGTTGACAACGGGCGTAGCGACATGATAGCCAACGAACGGCATTGGAAGACGTTGAAATGCATCCGTTGTGGTGCCTGTATGAATACTTGCCCTGTCTATCGCCGTTCAACGGGCTACTCCTACAGTTATTTCATTCCCGGCCCCATTGGAGTCAATCTTGGAATGTTGAAAAATCCTCAACTGCACAGTGGTAATGTCTCAGCCTGCTCGTTGTGTTTGAGTTGCGACCACGTGTGTCCCACCAAGGTTGAACCAGGCAGCCAGATATATAGTTGGAGACAGGAATTGGAAACATTCGGAACGGAAAACACTGAGAAAAAACTGATGGCAAGTGGCATGAAGATGGTATTTGAGAACTATCCACTCTACGACACTCTGCTCCGAACCTCGTCAGTGATGAATATGATTCCCCGCAAGTTTTTCGATTTCAAACTGAACGCATGGTCAATTGGGCATGAGATGATGAAATTTCCAAAGAAGCCATTCCATGAGATTTATAAGCAAGCAATGAAAGAGTTAGCAGAGGAGAAGCAATCATGAAGAAGGAAGAATTGTTGAACAAGCTGCGATTGGGAACAACGGTGCAGTTTGACATGCCGGAAGAACCGGTGAAGGGCATTGTATATAAAAATGTGGCTGAACAGTTTATCGAAATGTCGAAAACTGTTGGTGGAAAAGTGATTGAGGCGAAGCCTGACGATGATTTGAATGCCATTATACAATTGGCTTTCCCTGATGCGAAGGTATTGGCTTCCAATGTAGAAGGTATCACGGCAGATAAGAATCCTGATACGGTTGCCGATGCCTCGGAACTCAACGGTGTCGATGTGGGTATTGTCAGAGGCGATTTTGGTGTGGCAGAAAACGGTTGTATCTGGGTTCCGCAAACAATGAAGGAACGTGCCATCTGTTTCATTTCCGAGGAACTGGTGATACTGGTCGACCGTAGCAAGCTGGTCAACAACATGCATGAAGCCTATAAAATGTTGGAAATGAACCATTATGGCTATGGGGTGTTCATATCAGGGCCAAGCAAAACAGCCGATATAGAACAGGCATTGGTCATGGGGGCACAGGCGGCGCATGGGTTAACTGTCATCTTGATAGATAAATAGTCGTCCCTCAAGAACCCAACTTACAACCAACAGATAGTAGTGGATACCCCCTTGTTTCGTTAAAGTTGGAATCCACTCCTTGAATACTCCATTTTATGATGGTTCGAATAAGGTACAAAAGAAACCGCGTGGCTCTTTTGAAGTTGAATGCAGCCGCAGCGAGCATCACGTTGATGGCATCACCCAAGAGACCCTTGTGGAAGTTCCTCCCCAAGGTACTGTCCTATAAAAGTGTGTAAGTTTCATTTTTCCTTTTTTATAGTTTACAAATACAAAGATAAGAAAAAAGGAGCTTACACACTTTTATAGGACAGTACCATGCAACGACATGCAACAGCCCATTCAACTCCGAAAAGGTCAAGAGAATGCTTCTGTGCCTTGTCGAAAAGATGAATGGGCTGATGAGGATGGTGGTTATCGTTTAACTACTTTCTTGCCACCGATGATGTAGATGCCCTTTGGCAGTGACTCGAACTGTTGTTCGCCTTTGCCTACCATTACACCTTGCAGGTTGTATATGAGCATTGGCTCATGGCTGATGTGCGGAGCAGCGATTGCTGCAGTTGCGTCTTTTGCCATGTAGAACGGTGTCTTGAGAATGCGCTCCCATTTAGGTACGTATTTCATCCCACCCTGGATGAAGTCTTCTTGTTCCTCGACCTTATAACCATCTACGTAAATGGCATATTGCGCCCCAGCGGCAACGTTGTCTATCGAGAACGGTATTTCCTTCGTGCTATTGGCGGGAATGATGTCTGCCAGCGAGATTTTGTTTTCAAGGTAAGCCTCGTTTGTATTGCCTTTCTTGCAACGCAGTTCAATGTCGAATCCACCGCAATAGTCAGCATTCTCGCTGTTGGTCACAATGAGTTTTCCCTTCATGGCAGGAGCTTGGAAAGCATTTTCTTCACTTTGTTCGATTTTCACCTCAACCGAAGGAAGTTTTTTCGACTTAGGTTCAGTAATGGTAATGTTTCCTCTGGAGCTGATAGTGACGCCCGATTTGCATTCGAAGGAGTAGTCAAACTCTCCAACCTCCTTTGGATAAAGCTCAAACACCACGTCTGTCGTCTGTCCTGCTGGCAGGAAGGTGGTGGTAGAAGCCACATAGTCATACTTGAAGAGCATGTCGAAGGTGTCGTACAACTCGTCGCCTTTGTTCTCTATGGTGAGGGTGACGAACAAGGGACGTCCTGCCTCCTTGCTACCTTTTACGTCCACTTTCTTCACCACTAAAATAGGCTTGGCAGTGGAGGTCTTCAGTTCCGTGTCGGTAATCTCTATCTCCTGCGCCATGTCTCCAATGCCGCCACAGGCTTTCCATTCGTTTTCTCCTTGAATGCGGTAAACGGGTAGTACGGTGTACTTTCCGTTGGCGAGGGTGTGCGGTATGTTGAAGTTCGCTTCGTTCCTTTGTATCTTGCCGTCGGTCTTGAACGCAGAGCTGAACAGCTTTACGGCGTTTATTAATCTACCTCCCTGCCAAAAGCCTATGCCGCAATCGGCATCAAAGGCTTCGCCGTAATTGTTCACGCATTTCATGGTGATGTCAAAATCCGTGAAGTCATCGCTACTGTTCGAGCGGCTTTGATCTTGTAGGGGCGTCATCTCCTTGACGTCCACAATTTTGGGAAATACGTCAGCACCTTCGCTTGGTCTGAATCCGATGATAGCTCCTTGCTCGCGCGTGTAGATACTGGGCAGTTGCGTAAATCCATATTCGCGTGGCGAAAGAACCGACAGGCGATAGTAGCCGTTGAATTGACCTCCCCAGCCCCAGTTGATGTGAAAGTAGTCGCCTTCTTTGTAGCCATCGCAGACAAAGGCGTGACCATAGTTGTACACCACATCTTCGGCAAAGTAATATACGGGTCGTTTGGCTTTCAACTCATTGTATATCAGGTTGCACCATTCCTCGCTGGTATAGCGGTCTCTGAAAACACGGTGCATGTCCTTAGAGTAGCCAAACAATCGGGTAAGGAACAATATCACGTTGTAGGAATCGGCACCCGAATCATCAGCGGTATAATCCATGTACACCGCCTGTCCCACATACCTCATCAGCTTAGCCACTGCGTCTTGCTGTTGCTGGGTGGTGGGAATGCGGTACGAAGGCAGAATGTCGTTCCACTCGAAGGTACTCTCGGCAAGCTCGGGCACCTGCAGACGAGCCGACGGAGCTGTGTAGGCAGGTATGGCGGGAGCCTTCTTTGGGTACTGATAGTAGCCCATGATTTGGGCTGCTGCCGTGGCAACGCATCCCGTGACACAGTGCTTGTCTTGGTGCATGGGTGTTTGTTGGTTGTAGGGACCGTACTGACTCCATGTAGTTTTCAGCAACGGTTCGATGGGCTGTAGCGTTCTGTTGGCGCGAGTGGTGGCAGGCTTTGTGGTGGTAGGCATGTTGTTCAGCATGCTCACCTCCTGTCGATATTGTGCCAAGAGCATCTTTAGCGATGCAGGACATTGCTGCTCGTCGTATGTTCCCTCTTCTGCATAACCTAACACGTCAACCGTGCGATCGTCAGCAGAGGCGATGACGAAGCCCTGTCCCTTACCTACGTTGAAAATGTAGTAAGCATTGGTACTTGCCACCTCTTTGAGTGAGGGTACGGCTTGTGAAGCTCGTGTAACGACATGTGAGTTAGTACTTGCATGACTCTTGATAAAAGTCAATGCAGCTTGTCGGGCTTGTTGTCTGCCCACAGGGGCGGAAAAAGCCACAGTTGTTGCGCATAGCAACGCTAAAGTTGTAAAAATTTTCCTCATATTTAATTTATTAGTATAAAAAGTAATTCTGGTAGTGTCCTTAAAAGAGTGTAATTCATTTTTCCTTTCTCTGTACTTCCACTGCTTTTTCCTGACTTCGTCATCGTGTCACCCAGAAATATAAATCATCCATTACTTCTTGCAAGAATGTAAAAAATCTGGTTATTTTTCGTATAAAGGGGGGCGAGCTTGCTATTTTACTTGCCTTTTTGCACGTCACCCTAAGTAACAAAGATGATCATTGATTATCATGTACTTACAAATATGTCTTGAAAAAGTGACGAAGTCAGGAGGAATCCAGCCCTATTGTTTTAGGCTCAAAAGGTTTTGCGGACAGCAATAGTTTTTTTTATCTTGTGTTTTTGTGTAACACGAGGTATAGCCTAAGGTAAATTTGATAAAATAAAAAGCCCCACCTCCAGTATGTATAGAATAACCTTTGTTTTATGGTGCACAGAATGTGATGTTTCTATGCACGTTTTCTTTAGGTACATCTTTAATACATTCTATGGGTGGGGAACAATGTGCGTTACTTAACTAAAACCTTTTTCCCATTGACGATATAAACGCCACGTTTCAATGTGTTGACTGTTTGTGCATCTGCATGGTTCATGTATCTCTTGCCGGTGATGTCGTATACTCCAAACTTTCCCTGAGACGCCTTAACACCACGGATACCAGTAACAATGTTGTTGGCTGCATTTTTCCAGCCATTTGCGCTTCTGTATTTATCCTCGCTTCCTGCTGGCACTTCCAATACAAAATCGTCATCAAAGCCAGTGAAAATGTTTACCCAATCAACAGGATCCATTTTGATGCCTCCATTGATAAAGTCTTCACCTCCATCAAGGGTTTGGGGCGGATTTACAGCAAGGCATACTGCTTTCTTTATATTGTTGCAGTCACCAAAAGCGCCCTCATCGGTACCAAAGAACGTTTTGAGCGTCTTTGGCAAGTACACCTCTTCACATTGAACATTGTGAGCAAAAGCTCCCATGCCAATTGTTTCTACTTGTGTTTGTGAAAGGTCTACCTTCTTAAGATTGCAGTTGTAGAATGCTTTAGCGTTTATTTCCTTTAGATTTTTCGGGAAAGTAACAGTCTCTAAAGCCTTGCACTCTTCAAAGGCACTCTCGCCAATTATGGAGATGTTGTCGGGTAATGTTATGGACCTAAGGACAGAACAATGTTTGAAACATTCTTTCCTTAGTGCAGTCAGTGAGTTTGGTAATTTTACTTCCGTAAGGCTTTGACAATCCCAGAAGATGTATTCGCCAAGGCTTGTTATCCCCTCTTCCACCACTACCTTTTTGATTAAGGAACGGTTTAATGTGTGGTTGTCTGTTCCCCATGCATAAACAGAGTTACCATCTGCGTGTTGCATCTCTCCAGTTCCGCTAATGGTAAGTGTGCCATCATTGGTAAACGTCCATTTCAAATTATCACCAATAGTGCCGTTTACGTTGCCTGCGAATGCACCCATGCAAACGAACAGGCTCATTGTTAACATGTAAATTTTTCTCATACTATAAAAATATTAAATTAAACATATTTAGGTAAAACCTATTTCATGATGTTTAGCAAGAGAAGGCAGGCATTTATAATGCCCATGCCTTCTTATTTCTTAGGTACAACTACTTTCTTGACCTCAAAGTCAACCGATGAGTTGTTTGTATCGGATAATCTTTTTCCATTGAAACGTCGAGTAATCATCTTGCCTGCACCAACGTCTATCTTGTCATCAGCCTTTTCGTAAACGCCATTCCAACCTTTGTCCAGTGTACCCGATATAGGGAAACTTTTTTCAGTAGCAGCTCCTTTGAACCTTACGTTTACAGCATCTACGACCCATTGGTTAGGTAAGAACATGAAAATTTGTGAATGTGAGTGATGTCCACTCTCGTTCCACATGACATAGCGTCCATACTTTGCCGTCGGCTCTTCAATTTCTTTAAGCAACGCTTCATTTACCTTGGCATTGTTCATGTTCTCTTTTATCTTCTCGATAGGTTCTGCCAAACGTATCAGCGCAATGGTGAAGTTACGCTCAAATCCGAAAGGTACATACTCATCGTCGTCTTCATCCCATACTCCGACTTTCGATTTGTCTTCTTTCATTCTGTTTTCCTGTTCTTTGTCGTTTTCCTTGCAATAGAGGAACGTCATGTGTGGAACGTTTTCGTTACCATTCTGTCCCCATTCAAAGTCGGCTTTGGAAAGGTCAATAAGCTTTTCGACACCTTTGTATTTGGTTGGATCTTCTCCATTCTCTGTCAAGTACTTCTTGTATCCTTCCGCATGATTGATGGCTCTCATGGCAATAACGATGGTTTTGCCTGCCTTTACGATGTATGGCATGCCACTTTTATCTTTAGGGAAACCAATCATATTGGAAACGCCAAACCCTTTCTGTCTATAATCGCAATTAGGTTTGTCAAAGTTGATCTTGTCAACAGCGTTGTACTGACAGAGTGCCAAAGCCATGTTCTCAAGGCTTATGTCATGGTCGGTTGGGTTGTAGACGGAAATAAACTTGTCATCCGTTTCTTCAGATTTGTCGCCGTTGGGTGTCTCCACGAAGTCTCCAGCATAGTAAATGTCTTTTATAATCAGGTCTGCGCTTTCTGTTTCAGCGGTATTTTTCTTTTCTTCTGGCTGTCCGTCACGTGTGCAGTTTGCGAAAAGCGCAATTGTTGCCAAGGCGCATAGCATCATATTCTTCATTTGCTTGTCTCATTTATATCAATTATTGTTGTTTCGTTATTCTTGTATGTCTCAACTATTATTTCTTCTTGGTACGTGCATTGATGGAGTTGACTTTCCAATATGCAGTCATGTCTAACGGCTTTCCATTGCTGTCGCGTCTGCACAATGATGGTACACCTTTCGTGTAGTTCAGTGCAGAACTCATCTCGGCTACAAATCCCTTTCCATTGCTACGACGAATCAGCGCACCTTGTAATTGCGAAGGATCGAATGACGGATTAGAAAAGTCATTAATTCCAAATATCCGCTTGCAAACACTTGCCGTTCCTCTGTCGTACCACCATACTTTTTCTTTCTTTTCTTCTGTTCCTTCCATTACGGGGTGTCCTGTCGCATCATATACTGTTACAGAGCTTGGACCTGTCAGCAAGTCCATTTTCTTCTCTGTCGAAGGGCAAATGGTAATGAAGTCGACAACCCAATTGTAATTCAGCTCAATAGCATTGATGCCTCCCATACCAGTTGTGTTATATATCATGTGGTAGTATGCCGTTGGGTATTTTCTGTTCTTTTCTAATTCTCTTTTCTTCAGCGGATCTGTCTCGTCATTAATTTGGTCCTGCTCGGTTCCATACAAATCATATAGTCGATACCAATTGTTACGTGAGCGTGGCGATTCGTCAGGATAAAATCCATTTTCGTCTTTGGTATGAGGTTTGGATGCATCGCCATCAGGGAGCTTCACCAAAGCCATGCGCATACTCTGACTTGGCCCCTTAAATGGAAGTTCATCCCACAAAACAAGGTCACGCATGTTTGGAATATCCTTGTTGTCAAATTTGTCGTTAGGGTCGCACATTCCGTTTTTCGGTGAATGCTGGTTGCACAATTCAAAGGTCTTGTCCTTTGGAAGTTTACTATAGTCGGGCAGAGCCTCCCAGCCATAGTAATCTTTCTTTGCCTCTTCTTCTGTGATCTCATTCTCGGCAAGGAATTTCTTCTTGTGATCACACGCATACTTCACTACAATGACACTGTCGCCCGGCTCTATGATATGTGGTTTTTTTGTTACAGGATTGTTGGGGAAGTACGACATTCCTCCAATGCCATAATACCGTTTGGTAAAATCTCCAGCTCCGTCCTTTTGGAACGAAAATTGGATACTTGGGTCAACGGCATGATATGCGAGTGCCATGTTGGCAAGCGATATCGGTTGATTGGTAGGATTGTATATCACCAGATAGTTGGCATCCTCGTATCTGCTATATTGGCTTTTGAAGCCCATGGAAGACAAATCCCTATAAGTGCAGTAACCAATGTAAAAAACTTCTTTGAAAATGAGGTGATCCACTGTTGAACTTGCATCTGTTCTGTCAGGCATGTCGCCATCTCTCTGGCATGCTGTGAAAAGGGTTGATAATGCGATGAACGCTAATATTAAGGTGTAATTTATTTTTTTCATATCTTTCTTTTGTTTATTTGTACTGATAATTTTTGTTGTTTATAATAATTGTATGAATTAGAGGAACCAGTTTCCAAATGCGCCAAAGCCATGCGTCTTTACATTTTGGCTTGCATCGTATGCTTGTTTTCCAGTTAATCCAATCTCTCTGCCTAAGTAGAAATAATATGGTTCTGCTGGAGAAACGTTTGTTGGGTCGGAATCGAACCTATTGCAATACACTTTGATAGGTATGTTAAAGCGTATAAGCTCTTTCCATTCAGGAACCTCAAGGGTCGTATTCTTCGATTGCCAGAAAGGATTATAGAATGGCGCACAGGCTTTTTCACTCTTCATCCCGTCCCAAAATCCAGCATAGTCCAGTTCCTTGTTGGCAATAGTAGCCTTAGGAATGTATGCCTTCTTTCCCTTTTGACATTTCATTACTCTTACGGAAAGATAGAAGTATGGCAATATATATGAAGGACGGCTATATACTACAGACTCACCAGAAAAACCTTTTACCATGAAAGGCCATGTGTCTTTTTTCTCTCCAGACCCATATCGTCCATCTATTTCAGGTCTAAAATTAGATGATGGCTCGTTAGCTTCATAGTAAAAGTTGATATGTCCTTTTAGCCCTACACAGTCCTTGTCATAGGAAACGCATGAATTAGCATCGGTGGCATCAAGGGGTGGCAGCAACCTAATGTTGTAAAACTCGCGCATACCGTCAGCCATAGCATTCTGATGCCATGTGTCACGGTAGGCATATTCAAACAAATTCTTGGTTGCATTTTGTCTACGCATGATAATATCGTGACCTAAAGTTTCATCCTTATCTACTCCTTCGAAATAAGGTGATACGACTGGATGCTCGTCTACTTTGCCATCTTTCCCATTTTTGTCAACTTCCCATGTACCTCTACAGTCTTCAATCTTGTATGGATTCCCCTTATCGTCCACGTCGCTAATGGTAAAGAATATTTGATACTCATCAGAGTGCTTGTATATCTCATCATTAAGCAGCTTTCCATCTTTATCCAAGAAGTACAGGCATATACCCCAAAGGTTTTTATCTCCACCTATAAGGCGAATGTAGGGTTGCTGGGGAGTAGGTTTGCCTAACTTCTTCTCAAAAACGGTTTGAATACTTTTTTCCCACTCTACCTTTACAGTAGGAAACTTTTGTGAGTTGTTTTCTACGATGACAAATTCTTCTTGTCTCCATGGTGCTGCTGGGTAAACATAATTGCCATGAAATTTCTCATCACCGTGTGAGTGTCCTTCCTTGAACATGACTAAGCAGCGAGCCCAGTTGTTGAATGCGCCATCTTGGTCGGGATTACTCATGGTGTCACCAAAGGGAGCTTTTTTCTTCAAGCTGTCAACCATGGCATCCGCACCGCTGTGTGGTACTTCTTTGTATTCAAGTGGATTTTCGTTGTAATTGATGTTCATGTTACCAAAGATGAAATCATCGCATGATGTACATAGCATCAATATAAGAACGAAGCAAAAACTATATTTTTTCATTTTATTTTTTTATGTAAATTTCTTGATTAGATAGTCCAATATAATTGGCACTTTGCTACATACTCTCACTCCTCTTAGCCGTGTATGTAATTTTTCCTTAGTTAGGAGAACGTGTCAGCTATGTGTGAGGAATGATGATGAGCAAATGACTTCCATTTAGCTGGATTCTACATGACGAATATACTCTTGCGATTCCTTGACAGCAAATATTGTGGATTGAAGAAATAATTCTTGATTTCATTCGTATCCATGTGAGGATAGAACTTTTTGAAATCTTCCACGAACTTCTCGTCTCCATCTTTCATGTCCGCAATGACGCGGAATGTTAAAGGAATATCAATATCGTGATTACTCCATTCTGATTTTATTTCATTAAAATTATAAAGTCCTCTACCATCTCCATTTCCGAATGTTGGAATTTCGAAACAAGTCTTTGAGTTGGCATCTGGATTATCATTTCCATATTTGGGCCAAATGGCATTCTTTGATTTATCCATTTGTGATACGATGTTGCATAGGCTTATTTGCATAGCAAATTCGGTGTTGGCTTGGTTAAATTGCAGCACTCCCTTGAATCCCATTCTGTCTAAATTGTTTGGACCCGTACCTATTCTCCGGCATTGATGCAGCAATTCTACGAAATCACCTTGTCTTTGTCTCAGTGCATTTGTGCCATCGTCAACTACACCGCCGTCACCGCTACCTTCTTGATATTCATATCCCAATTGTTTCTCAAACGGGTCGGTATCTCGGTATTGGTAAGTAAACAACTTGTTAGCAAATTCTGCCGCATGTTGCATGGTGAGTGTTTGAAAGAATTTATAACCATTTTCAGTCCATGTGGCTTGATTTCTTTTCAGCGTAGGGAATATATTTATCGCCTTGTCTATCAGAGTGCTGTCATACGGCATGATATCTGATTTGTTCCCACTTTCAGGTGCAAGCAGCGCATTGGTAGTGGTGATGTCGCAGCTCTTTAACTTGTCGCCCTCCATTTCAAAAGTAAGCTCTGGATAATAAGTGGATTTTTCATCCAGTGTGTGTGGATAAAAACCCTGCTTACTGTTCTTGGATACGGTTTTACCATCTATGGTGTAACTGTGTTCCAATACTTCGTTGCCAATAGTAAAGAAGTGTTGGTGTTGTACCAGTGTGGAGTTGTCGAGGTCTGGGTCGCCGTTTTTCTTGTAATAGAACTGTATGAACTCAGCATTAATTTGTTGGTGGTTGGCTCCATAATACGTAAGCTCAAGTCCGTAATAAACGTCATCTGATGCAACTACATCAAAATGGTCACGCTGACTGGTAATTTGCATTTGCCCATTGTCGTCCTTACTTATCTCAATTTGTTGCATGAGCGGATAGTCTGTCGGTTTATCCGTGTTCACGCTTATCATGTTGTACGAGTCTTGTTCGTATGTGTTGTCTATACTGTTGTCGGCACCAAAGTTTCCAACCTTTATATTTTCACCCTTGAACCCCATTCTAAGTACGGCACTTACTGCGTATATCTGTGAGTGTCCCTTGCCATTGTACTCAATAGAAGCAGGAGGAGCTTTTACTATTTTCTTCAAGAAATCATCAACATTATCGGTAGAACATGCGGCAAGCATGCAGCAGCATCCTACAGCTAAAATAGTTAATCGCATTATTGTCTTATATTGTAACTTCATTTTTTTAAAATTTAATGATTGTGCGCAAAGAGTAGTTCATGCCACGTTCGTGCGCATAATATCTAAATCGGTCTGTATATTCTTTATATAATGTGTTGAGGATGTTATCGCCTACCAACATTACCTTTACTTCCCTGTTGTTGGACAGCTTGAAGGCAACGTCTGCTGTGGTGCCAAGCAAGAAGTAAGGGTCGGGCGATACTGCCACTAAATCCTTGTTGGGATCGAAACGTTCCTGTTTCGTGACATAGTTGCCAGAGAGAGAGAACGATGCCTTTATCTTTTTCTCTGCACCGAAGACATGTTCATAGTTGGCTGACAGTCCATACTTGTCTGATGGCATGAAAGGCAACCAGTCGTTTCGTGTAATGTTGCGTGCGAATATCCATTCGCCCTTTGCCACGATACTGAGTCCTTTAATGGGATTTACTGTAGCTTCTATATCGCCACCATACAGTCTCACATCGTCCTGATCGTACATAAACTTGGCGTATTTTCCACTTGGACTGTTATGAAAACGATTAGCGCCATAGCCGATATGGTCGTATATATAACTGTTAATGTGTTGGTAGAACAGGCTTGGTTCTACAGATACCCATGTGTTGCGATACCTTGCGCCTAAGATGGACTTCCAGCCACGCTCACTCTTTAGGTTTCTATTGCCCACTACCCAGTAAGAACCTTCTTGGAGTCCGACGGCATAAAGCTCGTTGATGTCTGGTGGACGCCATGACCAGCCTATGTTCGCACGCATGTCCCAGTTGTCGTTAAACTGATAGTGAGCAGCAAAGCTCGAGGTGAAGTTGCTGTAAACCTTGAAGTCATCGTAATAGTCGTACTTGTTCAACGTCGTGTAACCGCTCACGCTCATTACTCTAAAGTCGTAACGCAAGCCCAATTCGCATTGCAATTTTTCAAAGAAAGTCGCCTTTTGCAGCAGGAAACCACCCATGGTGAGAGCGGCAAAGTTTGGTACAAAGGCAGGATTCTTCGTGCCTGGGAAGTTGTAGTTTATTTGGTATGTGTTTGCCAAGCCTGCAAAGGTGGACATTTTGTAAGGCTTCCATGAGGCACGATATGATAAGTCGGCCTTGTATGTTTTCAATATGAGGTCTTGCATCGGTATGACGCTCCACTCCTTTTTCATACGGTTCTCATACTCCTGTCGCAAATTTTCTTGGAACGACATAGTCAAATCCAGCGATTGCTTTGGATTGATGCGATATTTCACCTCGCCTTTCAGCGTGAAGTGTTGTGATTGCTGGAAGGGTATGCCAATTTCATAACTGAATGGTTGCAATGACGACTCTGTTGGACGACCAATGCGGAATCGTTCTTGTAGTTGCGCCAAGTCGGATATTTGACTGCCAAAATAGATACCAGAGCGTTGGTAGAACAAACTTGTAAGCACGGTTGCCGTGATGCGCTTGTTCTCAAAACCACCCATGGCAGACATGCTGATGTTGTTGTAGCCCGTGTTGTTCATGATGTATTCGGGCGTATGGTAATCACCACCACGAGTATAGTTGCCGTGCAGGCGCATACCGAAATTCTTCCAACCTGCTTCGATGCTTCCCGAACCGCTTATTCCTCGCGCGTTGGTGTCATAGCCGATGTTGGTAACTCCTTTCACGATTGGCTTGTTATGTCCATAGGGTAGGGGCGCATCGTTGAGCAATACCACACCACCCATGGCGCCAAAACCATAACGGATACATTCAGCACCCTTTACAACCTCTACCATGCTGGCACCTGTATAGTCAATTTCTGGTGCATGGTCGTTACCCCAACTCTGACTCTCTAATTTTACACCGTTGTTCATCAATAGAATACGGCTACTGTGCATACCTTGAATAACAGGTTTAGCCACCGTACTACCAGCACTGATAGAACTCACACCAGGAATAGACTCCAACATTTTTGCCAACGAGGTGGCACCACCTTTTTCGAGTATACTTTGATCCAGGGCCTTCGCTTGCTGCATGATGTTGGTGTGTCTCTTTTTTGCTGTCACCGTTACACCAGTTAATTGCTGTACGTCTTCCTTTAACTTGATGTTCAGTGTGCGTGTTTGTGCTGACACATAAGAAATGTAACTCTTGTAACCTACGAATGAGACAGTGATTTTCACCTTCTTGTCGCTGTTGCTTAACTTTATAGCGCAGATACCCGACTCGTTGGTGACGTATGTCTTACCGTTGCTATCTTTCACAACGGCTCCTATTATGGGTTCGCCCGTTAAGGCATCTGTAACTTGAAGAGTCACGCTACCTTCCTCGGCTTTATCTATGCTTGTGTTCGTGCAGTTGTATGCCTTTGTGGCAGAGATGCTTAGAAACAGCATCGTCAGCATCAGCAAGCATCCCTTGAAAAGAGTGTCTCGAGCCGATAGAATCTTTTGCGTTCGTTGTTCTTTTTTCGACATTTTACTATTTTGATAATTGTTATTATAGTGGAATATTCTTTCGAGTTGCAAAGGTATTTCAATTTCTCGATTCAGAAAAAAAATGTACATACCCAAAAATAAGTATTTTCTTGTTGCTCCTTTTTGCGGACATAACTACTTTTAGCGAAAATAGTTGATGTAGGTGAGCTTGTTGGCTAAGTCGTGTTCCTCTTGTTTGGAATTTTGTCTGTGTGCCCATTATGAGACCTCTGCAAAACCTTACCCCATTCTCTATCATTCTTTTTTTGAGTACTATTGGCTCACCTGCAGTCTATATTTTTGATTTTTAGGCTGTATATGCTCTATTTCATCTCATATTCTCCCCTTATTTGAGAGAATTAGACACAATTATCCCTGGAGTTCAATATAAATTATAGGCAATAGCCTCCATGATGTGTTGTGCGTGAGTCTTAGCTAAACCTACATATCTGGCTATCCCCCCATGAAACCATCTGTGAATAGATCCAAAGGTACGTTCCACTTTATACCGTGTCTTGCTGATGGCTACATTAACACGCTGCTCTCTTTCCGTTAGCTTACGTCTTCTTACTCCTTTGTGCATGATACGACTCTTGAGCTTCATACGTTTAAGTACATCCTTGTTTGCTGTAGAATCATAACCCTTGTCGGCATAAACAGGTGTA
>QWCE01000332.1_pt1 | contig 176725 bp, 171 predicted proteins | sample 1972531 | NCBI WGS metagenome assembly QWCE01 (sample SAMN09866716, study PRJNA288562) | Human gut metagenome isolate term4_stool, whole genome shotgun sequencing... | reverse complement strand
CCCAGATAAGCCGGTAACAGGTAAGCCTATCGGTGTTCGTATGGGTAAAGGTAAAGGTAACTTGGAGTGCTGGGTAGCAGTAGTTAAACCTGGACGTGTTATGTTTGAAATCTCAGGCGTTCCTGAAGAGACAGCCAGAGAGGCGTTGCGTCTTGCAACACACAAGCTTCCTTGCAAGTGTAAGGTTGTTTCACGTGCAGACTTAGAAGGCGGTGATAACAGTGAAAATTAATAAATATGTAGAAGATTTAAAGGCAAAATCAGCTGCAGAATTAAGTGATGAATTAGTAGCTGCTAAAAAGGAACTTTTCAACTTAAGATTCCAGAACGCAACAAATCAGTTGGATAATACTAGCAGAATCAAAGAAGTTAGAAAGAACATTGCTAGAATTCAGACTGTAATTGCACAGAAGAATGCTTAATTAATTGTTGAATAAATAATTTTTGGATTCCTAAGAAAGGAGAACGAACTGTGGAAGAGAGAAATCTTAGAAAAACTCGTACAGGCAGAGTCGTAAGCAATAAAATGGATAAGACAATCGTTGTTGCTGTTGAGGATAACGTAAAGCATCCACTCTACAATAAGATTGTCAAGAGAACATACAAGTTAAAGGCACACGATGAGAACAACGAATGTTTAATCGGTGATACTGTTAAAGTAATGGAAACAAGACCACTCTCAAAGGATAAGAGATGGAGACTTGTTGAGATTATCAGCAGAGCTAAATAATATTGTTAAAGAATTCAAAATGTCGATACGCCAGGCACGGTTGAAACTGGCGGCAAGACATGAATATTACTGAAAGGGGTAGTATTATGGTACAACAGGAAACCAGACTGAAGGTTGCTGATAACACAGGTGCTAAGGAAATCCTCTGCATCAGAGTTATGGGTGGCTCTACAAGAAGATATGCAAATATCGGTGATGTAATCGTAGCTTCTGTTAAAGAGGCAACACCAGGCGGCGTTGTTAAGAAGGGCGATGTAGTTAAGGCCGTAGTTGTTCGTACTGTTAAAGGTACACGCCGTAAAGACGGATCATATATCAAATTTGATGAAAATGCTGCTGTTATTATTAAGGACGATCAGACTCCAAAGGGAACTCGTATTTTCGGACCAGTAGCAAGAGAGTTAAGAGATAAGAAGTTCATGAAAATCGTATCTTTAGCTCCAGAAGTATTATAAGGAGGTGCCACAATGTCAGCTGTAAGAATTAAAAAAGGTGATACAGTTAAAGTTATCGCAGGAAAAGACAAAGGCAAAGAAGGCAAGGTATTGTCTGTAAATGCTAAAAACAATACAGCATTAGTTGAGGGCGTAAACATGGTTACAAAGCATGCTAAGCCAAGTGCAGCTAATCAGCAGGGTGGAATTCTCCACCAGGAAGCACCAATCGCTATTTCAAACATCATGTATGTTGTGAAAGGTAAGACAACAAAGATTGGTTACGAATTCAAAGATGGCAAGAAAGTTCGTGTTGCTAAGGCAACTGGCGAAGTAATTGACTAATACAGGAAGGAGGCAATAAAAATTGAGTAGACTTAGAGATTTATACGAAAATGAAATCACTAAAAAGATGACAGAGAAATTCGGTTACAAGAACCCAATGATGGTTCCAAAGATCGATAAGATAGTAATAAACATGGGCGTTGGCGAAGCTAAGGAAAATTCAAAGCTTCTTGATGCTGCAGTTAAGGAACTTGAGACAATTTCAGGTCAGAAAGTAGTTCTTACAAGAGCAAAGAATTCTATTGCTAACTTCAAGTTAAGAGAAGGTCAGGCTATCGGATGTAAAGTTACACTCCGTGGCGAAAAGATGTACGAATTCCTTGACAGACTTGTAAACCTTGCATTACCTCGTGTACGTGACTTCCGTGGCGTAAGTGCTGAGTCATTTGATGGCAGAGGAAACTATGCATTAGGTATTAAAGAGCAGATCATCTTCCCTGAAATTGAGTATGATAAGATTGATAAAGTAAGAGGTATGGATGTTATCATTACAACAACAGCTAAGACTGATGAGGAAGCTCGTGAATTGTTGAGAATGTTCAACATGCCATTTAAGAACTAATTTAAGGAGGAAAATTCAATGGCTAAAACTTCTATGAAGATTAAGCAGCAGAGAGCTCCTAAGTTCTCTACTAGAGCGTATACTCGTTGTACAATTTGTGGTCGTCCACATTCTGTTTTAAGAAAATACGGAATCTGCAGAATTTGCTTCCGCGAGTTAGCTTACAAGGGTCAGATCCCAGGCGTTAAGAAAGCTTCTTGGTAAGATTTTACCAGGAAGGCCGCCATTGCCTTTAAGGCTGGCGGCTGGATACGCATGACACATTTGTGTCAGTTGCATTAACAAAAGTCCTGCATGTGCGGGAAACCGGTTAATTAATTAAGGAGGAACATTTAAAATGACAGATCCAATTGCAGATATGCTTACAAGAATCCGTAATGCGAATACAGCAAAGCATGATACAGTTGATGTACCATCTTCAAAGATGAAGCTTGCTATCGCAAAAATCCTTTTAGATGAAGGATATATCAAAGCATACGAACTTGTTGATAACGGTAACTTCAAAGATATCCATATCACATTAAAGTATGGTAAAGATAAGAATGAAAAAATCATCTCTGGTCTTCAGAGAATTTCTAAGCCAGGTCTTAGAGTATATGCAAACAAGGAAGAACTTCCTAAGGTATTAGGTGGTCTTGGTGTTGCTATTATCTCAACAAACCAGGGTGTTATCACAGATAAGGAAGCTAGAAAGCTCGGCGTAGGCGGAGAAGTTCTTGCATTTATCTGGTAGTATAAGACAGCAATAGCTGTATATAAACAACTCATTAAGCGGGCATTAAAAGATGCTCTACTATAATTAGGAGGTGCACGGCATGTCACGTATAGGAAAAATGCCTATCGCTGTACCAGCAGGAGTAACTGTTGATATCGCAGAAAATAATAAAGTGACTGTAAAGGGTCCTAAGGGAACACTCGAGAGAGTATTACCTGCAGAAATGGACATCAAAATGGAAGGTAATGAAGTCATCGTTTCAAGACCAAACGATTTAAAGAAGATGAAATCATTACACGGTTTAACAAGAACACTCATCCACAACATGGTTGTTGGTGTTACAGACGGATATGAAAAGAAACTTGAGGTAAACGGTGTTGGTTACAGAGCACAGAAGCAGGGTAAAAAGCTTGTTTTATCACTCGGTTATTCTCATCCGGTAGAAATGGAAGACCCAGATGGTATTGAGACTGTATTAGATGGTCAGAATGTTATCATCGTTAAGGGTATCAGCAAAGAAAAAGTTGGCCAGTACGCAGCTGAAATCAGAGCTAAGAGAGCTCCTGAACCATATAAGGGCAAAGGTATCAAGTATTCTGATGAGGTTATTAGACGTAAGGTCGGTAAGACTGGTAAGAAATAATTAAAGGAGTGAATGTTATGGTTAGTAAGAAGTCAAGAACAGTAGTTCGTGAAAATAAACATAGAAGATTACGTAATCGTTTCAGCGGTACAGCAGAGAGACCTCGTTTAGCTGTGTTTAGAAGCAATAATCATATGTACGCTCAGATTATTGACGATACAGTTGGTAAGACACTTGTTTCAGCTTCAACACTTGATAAGGATGTAAAGGCTGAATGTGAAAAGACTAATAACGTTGAGGCTGCTGCAGTAGTAGGTAAGGTAGTTGCTAAGAAGGCATTAGAAAAAGGTATTACAACTGTTGTCTATGATAGAGGCGGTTTTATATATGAAGGAAAAGTAAAAGCATTGGCAGAGGCAGCAAGAGAAGCTGGCCTTGAATTCTAAGCGGAAGGGAGAAACAGTATGAAACGTACAATCATTGACGCTAGTCAGTTAGAGTTAAATGATAATGTTGTTGCAATTAAGCGAGTAACTAAGGTAGTAAAGGGCGGACGTAACATGAGATTCGCAGCTTTAGTTATCGTTGGTGATGGCAACGGACATGTAGGTGCAGGTGTTGGTAAAGCAGCTGAAGTTCCTGAAGCAATCCGCAAGGGAAAAGAAGATGCTATGAAACATTTAGTAGAAGTTCCGATTGATGAGAATGGTTCAGTTCCACATGATTATATCGGTAAGTTCGGAGGAGCTACAGTTCTCCTCAAGAGAGCTCCAGAAGGTACTGGTATCATCGCTGGTGGTCCTGCTCGTTCAGTACTCGAGCTTGCAGGTATCAAGAACATTCGTACAAAGTCACTTGGTTCAAACAATAAGCAGAATGTTGTACTTGCAACAATCGCAGGTCTTCAGTCAATGAAGACACCAGAGGAAATCGCAAGACTTCGTGGTAAGTCAGTAAGCGAAATCCTTGGCTAATCAAGAACACACGAGAATTTGATGTAAAGGGTAAGAGGGCAGTGTACTGCTGTCTCTCCTGCCCAAAACATTGTTATAGTGTCCGCTGATAAGCGGCAAGATGGAGGTTAAAATGGCTGATAAGAAGTTAAAAATAACTTTAGTAAAGTCTCCAATCGGTGCTGTTCCTAAGCATAGAAGAACTGTTGAGGCTATGGGTCTTACAAAGATGCATAAGACTGTAGAACTCCCAGATAATGCAGCAACAAGAGGACAGATACAGCAGATTGGTTACATGTTAAAGGTAGAAGAAATCTAATTTTATTTAGATGAAGGAGGTGCAATAATGGATTTATCTAATTTAAGCCCAGCTGAGGGTTCAGTAAAAAGCGATAATTTCAGAAGAGGCCGTGGTCATGGTTCTGGTAACGGTAAAACAGCCGGTAAGGGACATAAGGGTCAGAAGGCACGTTCAGGTGCTCCAAGACCAGGTTTTGAAGGTGGCCAGATGCCATTATACAGACGTATTCCTAAGAGAGGTTTCACAAACAGAAACCGTTTAGAAATCGTTGCAATTAATGTTAGTGCATTAGAAAGATTTGATGCCGGTTCAGAAGTTTCAGTTGAAACACTTATTGAATCAGGAATTGTTAAAAATCCTAAAGACGGCGTTAAGATTCTTGGAAATGGAGAACTCACAAAGAAGCTTACAGTAAAGGCTAATGCTTTCAGTGCTTCAGCTAAGGAAAAAATCGAAGCTGTTGGTGGAACTTGTGAGGTGATCTAATGATAAAAACACTTACGAGCGCATTTAAAAATAAGGATATACGCAAAAAATTGCTTTATACACTTATGATGCTTGTTGTAATTAGAATAGGAAGTCTTCTTCCTATCCCTGGTGTTGATACAGAGTATTTTAGTACGCTTCTGAGTGGTTTTAACAGCGGCGACTTGAGTTATCTGAGTGCATTTACAGGAGGTTCATTTGAAAAAATGTCCCTCTTCGCACTCAGCATAACACCTTACATTACTTCTTCTATCATCATGCAGCTCCTTACAATTGCAATTCCTAAATTAGAGGAAATGCAGAAAGAGGGCGAAGATGGCAGAAAGAAGATTGCTTCTATTACGAGATATGTTACAATTGCTTTAGCTTTAATCGAGAGTATTGCCATGGCAGTAGGATTTGGCCGTCAGGGTCTTATTAAAGACTACAAAGACATGAGTACAATACATTATGTTACATGTATCATTGTAGTAGTAGCAGCACTTACAGCTGGTTCAGCTGTGCTTATGTGGATTGGAGAGCGTATCACAGAAAAAGGTGTAGGTAATGGTATTTCAATAGTATTGTTAATTAATATTATTTCAGGTATGCCAAGTGATTTTGTGACACTTTACAGCACATTTGTTGCTAATAAGAGTATTGCAAGGGGCGTTACAGTTGCAGTAATCATTGCTGCTATAGTAATCGCAGTAGTCGTTCTTGTTGTAATATTACAGGATGGCGAACGCAGAATACCGGTACAGTATTCACAGAAAGTTGCAGGAAGAAAGACAATTGGTGGTCAGGCTACAAATATTCCTTTAAAGGTAAATACAGCCGGTGTTATGCCAATTATCTTTGCTTCATCAATTATGCAGTTCCCTGTAATCATCGTTCAGTTGTTTACAAGTAACTCATATGAGTGGACAAAGTATTTAAGCCAGTCATATTGGTGCAGAGTACAGATGCCTAAGTATTCTATAGGCCTTTTACTTTACATCATACTGGTAGTAGTATTTGCTTATTTCTATACATCGATTACATTTAATCCTGTACAGATTGCAGATAACTTAAAGAAAGCTGGTGGAGTTGTTCCTGGTATTACACCTGGCCGCTCTACAAGCGAGTATTTAAATAAAATATTAAATTATATCGTATTTATTGGCGCTGTTGGTCTTATGATTGTAGCGTTAATCCCGATTATGTGCACAGGCTTTTTCAATGCAAGTGTATCATTTGGTGGAACATCTATCATCATTATTGTTGGTGTTGTTCTTGAAACAATGAAACAGATTGAGTCAATGATGGTAAATCGTAACTACAGAGGATTTTTAAGCGAGTAAAGATATAGACATGAGGGACTTGCCTGGGATATTTTCCGGGCGAGTCGTTTGTGTATATTGCGTTTAAATTCTACAGGAATGGAGAGACTTATGAAGATTATAATGTTAGGAGCACCTGGTGCCGGTAAAGGTACACAGGCCAAAAAGATTGCGGCTGAATACAAAATCCCACATATCTCAACAGGAGATATTTTCAGAGCTAATATTAAAAACAATACAGAGCTTGGTCAGAAGGCTAAAGCTTATATGGATAAGGGAGAGCTTGTTCCGGATGAACTTACACTCGACCTTATAATGGATAGATTTAAACAGCCTGATTGTGAAAACGGATATGTGCTTGATGGTTTCCCAAGGACAATTCCACAGGCAGAGGCACTTGATGCAGCACTTACTGCTAAGGGTGAGGCTGTTGATTTTGCAATCAATGTTGAAGTTCCTGATGAAAATATTATAAACAGAATGTCAGGAAGAAGAGCATGTGTAGGATGTGGTGCAACATACCATATTAAATATAACCCTACAAAGGTAGAAGGAATCTGTGATGTCTGCGGCGAAAAGCTTATTTTAAGAGATGATGACAAGCCGGAGACAGTTAAGAACAGACTCAGTGTATACCATGAACAGACACAGCCATTAATTGACTTCTACGCAAAGAAAAATGTATTGGCTGAAGTTGATGGAACAAAAGACATGGAAGAAGTATTCGAAGATATTGTAAAAATATTGGGAAAGTAGTGAAGTCATGGCAGTTTCGGTAAAATCACACAGAGAAATTGAATTGATGAGAGAGGCAGGCAAAATTCTTGGTACAGTGCTTAATAATCTTACAAAAGAGATTAAGCCTGGGATGTCAACATGGCACATCGACAAGATGGGCGAGGACATGATAAGAAGTTTTGACTGTGTCCCTTCGTTTCTTGGTTATGGCGGCTATCCTGCTTCAATATGTGTTTCGATAAATGATGAGGTAGTTCACGGAATTCCGTCTAAGAAAAGGATTGTAAAGGAAGGCGATATTGTCAGTCTTGATGCCGGTGTGATATATAAAGGTTATCAGTCAGATGCAGCCCGTACGGTTGGAGTCGGACAGATAAGCGATGAAGCGGCACAGCTGATAGAAGTCACAAGACAGAGCTTTTTTGAAGGCATCAAATTTGCAAAAGAAGGCTGTCATTTACACGAAATATCAAATGCTATTGCAGATTACAACGAAAAGCACGGTTATGGAGTAATCCGGGATTTAGTCGGTCACGGCATTGGAACAAAACTTCATGAAGATCCTGAAATTCCCAATTTCCGACAGGAAAGAAGAGGAATAAAGCTTTATGAGGGAATGACACTTGCTATTGAACCTATGGTAGCCATGGGAGACTGGAAAGTGAGATGCCTTGATGATGACTGGACAATGGTTACAACAGACCATTCACTTACAGCACATTATGAAAATACTGTGCTGGTAACAAAAAATGGACCGGAGATTCTTTCACTGGTCAAAGAATAATGGAGGTCTGTTATGGAAAATAAAATGACCGGCTGTTTTGCAAGGTCCCTTGCAGGACATGACAAAACAAAAATTTATATAATAGTAGGTGAAGAGCCGGGGTATGTATATCTTTCAGACGGAAAACTCAAAAAAGTTGAGAATCCAAAGAAGAAGAAGTTAAAACATATCCAGCCCGTAAAGCGTGCAGATGCACTTATTGCAGAGAAACTCGAGACACAAAAAGAATTGCATAATGAAGATATTAAAAGAGCAATTAAAGAATATATTTCTAATATGAAGGAGGACAATAAATGTCAAAATCAGATGTAATTGAAATTGAAGGAACTGTTGTGGAAAAACTTCCAAATGCTATGTTTCAGGTAGAACTTGAAAATGGTCATCAGGTGCTTGCACATATAAGTGGCAAGTTAAGAATGAACTACATTCGTATCTTACCTGGTGATAAAGTTACAATTGAGCTCTCTCCATATGACCTTAGCAAGGGCAGAATTATCTGGAGAGATAAATAAGAAACATGATAACAGTATTACTGCACAGCAAAAATTTTTGAAAAAATTTTCAAAATTACCTTGCAATTAAAATTTATGTTGTGCTATAATATCAAACGAACTTGTCTGAAAGGAGGCTTTTGCAGTGAAGGTTAGATCATCAGTAAAACCAATTTGTGAAAAGTGCAAAGTCATTAAGAGAAAGGGTGCTATCAGAATTATCTGTGAGAACCCAAAGCACAAACAGAGACAGGGCTAATTTATAGTTTATGGGAGAAGTAGTGATACTTCTCATGTTTGTGTGTTTACAGATAGAATATATTTCAGGTACAATATATTTTATTTGTTACAATAATCTTTCCTGTGATTTTATTCTGAATAAGGAAAGATGTTTAGTTATGCGGCTGCAGTGATGAACCACACGGCTAAGTTGTACGGTTCAATCACTATTTTATATATGCGGAAAGAGTGGCAGCGCACACATTTCAGGCGGCACATTTTGTGACGAGCTGCGTTTTGTTAGTCGGACTGCAACATTTCATTTTAATTATTATTTATACATTGATTAACGGAGGTTAAAGAACACATGGCTCGTATTTCAGGTGTAGACTTACCAAGAGAAAAAAGAATTGAAATCGGTCTTACTTATGTCTATGGTATAGGCAGAGTTAGAGCATCTAAGATTCTTGCAGAGGCAGAGGTTAATCCAGACACACGTGTTAAGGATTTAACTGACGAAGAAGTTGCAAGAATTGCTAAGGTTATTGATGCAGATACAGAAAATCTTGTAGAAGGTGACTTAAGAAGAGAAGTTGCCATGAACATCAAGAGATTAAAGGAAATCGGATGCTACAGAGGAATCCGTCATAGAAAAGGTCTTCCTTGCAGAGGTCAGAAGACAAAGACTAATGCTAGAACATGTAAGGGTCCAAAGAAGACAGTTGCAAATAAGAAGAAGTAATAAGGTAGACTTTTAATATAGGAGGTTAGTTTAGAAATGGCTCAAAAAGTTACAAAAAAAGTGACAAAGAAGCGCGTTAAGAAAAACGTAGAAAGAGGACAGGCTCATATTCAGTCTTCTTTTAACAATACAATCGTTACATTAACAGATGCAGAAGGCAATGCTTTATCATGGGCAAGTGCCGGCGGTCTTGGTTTCAGAGGTTCTAAGAAATCAACTCCTTATGCAGCACAGATGGCAGCTGAGACTGCAACAAAGGCTGCTTTAATTCACGGATTAAAGTCTGTTGACGTTATGGTAAAGGGCCCAGGTTCTGGTAGAGAAGCTGCAATTCGTGCACTTTCTGCTTGCGGACTTGAGGTTACAAGTATCAAGGATGTTACACCAGTTCCACATAATGGTTGTCGTCCACCAAAGCGTAGAAGAGTTTAATTAGGAGGTAGAATTTAAGATGGCAGTTAATAGAACACCAGTGCTTAAGAGATGCAGATCTCTTAATTTAGATCCTATTTATTTAGGTATAGATAAGAAGTCAAACAGAAAGGCAAAGAATGCCGGAAGAAAGATTAGCGAGTATGGTATGCAGCTTCGTGAGAAGCAGAAGGCTAAGTTTATCTACGGTGTATTAGAGAAGCCTTTCCGTAACTATTATAAGAAGGCTGAGAAGCAGAAGGGTATGACTGGTGAAAACCTCATGGTTATGCTTGAGCTCAGACTTGACAATGTAATCTTCAGAATGGGTTTAGCCAGAACTAGAAGAGAAGCAAGACAGATTGTTGATCATAAGCATGTATTAGTAAATGGTAAGTGCATCAATATCCCTTCATACCTTGTTAAGGCTGGAGACGTAATCGAAATCAGAGAAAAGTCTAAGTCATCAGCAAGATATAAAGAAATTCTTGAAGCTACAAATGGAAGACTTGTTCCAGAATGGCTTGAAGCTGACAGCGAAGCTCTTAAGGGTACAGTTAAGGCTATCCCTACAAGAGATATTATCGACGTTCCAGTTGATGAAATGCTTATCGTCGAGTTATATTCTAAGTAATTAAAGAGTAAACTCAAATTAACCCATAAAAGGAGGGGCTATACATGGTTGATGCAGATTTTAATTTCAATATGCCAAAGATTGAGATGACTGAAGAGTCAGAAGATGGAAAATATGGCAAATTTGTAGTAGAACCACTTGAGAGAGGCTATGGTTTAACTCTGGGTAACTCACTCAGAAGAATCATGCTTTCATCATTAGTTGGTACTGCTGTAAGCAGTGTTAAGATTGATGGTGTGCTTCATGAGTTCAGTTCAATTCCTGGCGTTAAAGAAGACGTTACAGAGATTATCTTAAACATCAAGAAGCTTGCTATTAAGAATAACAGCAACTCAGTCGAGCCGATTACTGCTCATATTGACTTCGCTGGAGAAGGCGTGGTTAAAGCATCAGATATCAAGGTTGATCCTGATATTGAAATTGTTAACCCGGACCTTGTTATTGCACATTTAAATGGCGGTGCTGACTGCAAGCTCTCTATGGAGCTTACAATCACAAACGGCAGAGGTTATGTAAGTTCTGAAAAGAATAAGCATGAGGATATGCCAGCCGGTGTTATCGCTGTAGATTCTATTTACACTCCTGTAGAGCGTGTAAATATGGCCGTACAGAACACTCGTGTAGGCCAGGATACAGATTTTGATAAGCTTACTCTTGATATATTTACTAACGGAACAATTACTCCTGATGAGGCTTTAAGCCTTGCAGCTAAAGTTTTAAGTGAACATCTCAAAGTATTTATCAACTTATCAGAAAATGCTGCAAACGCTGAGGTTATGGTTGTTGCACAGGAAGACGAATCAAGCAAGGTACTCTCTATGAGCATTGAAGACCTTGAATTATCAGTTCGTTCATTCAACTGTCTTAAGAGAGCAGGTATCAATACTGTTGAACAGCTTTGCAATAAGACACCTGATGACATGATGAAGGTTCGTAATCTTGGTAAGAAGTCTCTTGATGAGGTACTTCTTAAACTTAAAGAGTTAAATTTAAGCCTTAGTCCAAACGAGGACTAATAAATAAATAGGTGTGTTACATACACACGATAGTAGATTTGTAGATTTAAACACACATACAGTAAGTCCATAAGCGCATGTATGTGCGTTACAAATGGAGGTTAAATTAAATGGCAAAGTATAGAAAGCTTGGTAGAAATTCAAGCCAGAGAAAAGCATTACTCAGAGGACAGGTTACAGCTCTTATTGAGAATGGTAAGATTGTTACAACTGAGGCAAGAGCAAAAGAAGTAAAGAAGCAGGCTGAAAAGCTTATAACACTTGCAATCAAAGAAAAAGATAACTTCGAGACAGTTAAAGTTTCTGCAAAGGTTCCTAAGAAGGATGCCAACGGCAAGAGAGTTAAAGAAGTTGTTGATGGCAAGAAAGTTACTGTATATGAGACAGTAGAAAAGGAAATCAAGAAAGATTTACCTTCAAGACTTCATGCAAGAAAGCAGATGGATAAGGTTCTTTACAAAGTAACAGAAGTTCCTGCTGAAGCAGCTGGAAGAAAGAAGAACACAAAAGTTGTTGATCTTACAAATAAAATGTTTGATGAAATCGCTCCTAAGTATGCTGACCGTAAGGGTGGCTATACAAGAATCGTTAAAATCGGTTTAAGAAAAGGCGATGCAGCAATGGAAGTTCTCCTTGAGTTAGTATAATGAATTGGAAGTCCCCAGTCATAAGGAGAGTTCTTCCTATGAGATAAAATTAGCGGACTTTTAAATGCGTGGATATTGTTTAACTCAATATCCACGTTTTTTTCATAGTTATAAAATATATTATAAGATTATTATGTCAAAGACTGTATTGATATAAATGAAATGGAAATGAAATTATGGGAATTGTTAAGACAAAGGATTTAACATTTGAATATATAAGACGAGACGAAGAGGGAAATGTAGAGGGAATTACAACAGCAGTAGACCATGTCAACATCGATTTGCAGGCAGGGCAGTTTATAGCTGTACTTGGACATAATGGTTCAGGCAAATCAACACTTGCAAAGCATTTTAATGCACTTGTATCACCAACGGAAGGTACGGTGTGGGTAGATGGCATGGATACAAAGGAAGATGATAAAATCCTTGATATAAGACAGACTGCCGGAATGGTATTCCAGAATCCCGATAATCAGATTATTTGTACATTAGTAGAGGAAGAAGTGGGCTTTGGCCCTGAAAATATAGGTGTGCCTACAGATGAGATATGGCAGAGAGTAGCTGACAGCCTTCAGGCAGTTGGCATGTACAGTTTCAGAAAGGCTTCACCAAATAAACTTTCAGGAGGGCAGAAGCAGAGAGTTGCAATTGCAGGTATCGTTGCGATGAAACCAAAGTGCATTATACTTGATGAACCGACAGCAATGCTTGACCCATCCGGACGAAAAGAAGTGATATCTGTACTTCATGAACTTAATGAAAAAGAAAACGTGACAATTATTCTTATAACTCATTATATGGAAGAAGTAATAGATGCAGACAGAGTGTTTGTTATGGATGCTGGAAAAATTATGATGGAGGGAACTCCACGGCAGATATTTTCAAATGTTGAGCATCTAAAGGAATTAAGACTTGATGTGCCGCAGGTAACAGAACTTGCATATGAGTTAAAGAAAGCTGGTGTGCCACTTCCTGACGGGATACTCACAAAGGAAGAATTTACGCTTGCATTAAAACGACTTGTTATGCAGAATGGAGATTAATATGTCAATTATAGTTGATAAAATAAGCTATACATATGAAATAGGAACCGGATTTGAAAGGCAGGCATTAAAAGAAGTAAGCTGCGTTATAGAAAAAGGTGAATTTATCGGACTTATCGGTCATACGGGTTCAGGTAAATCAACATTTATACAGCATTTGAACGGACTTGTAAAAGCAACTTCAGGTGCTATATATTATGACGGTGAAGATATATATGACAAAGATTTTGATATGAGAAAATTGAGAAGCAAAGTCGGTCTTGTTTTCCAGTATCCTGAGCATCAGCTTTTCGAGACTGATATTTTCAAAGATGTATGTTTTGGTCCTAAAAATCTTGGCCTCGACAGAGCAGAGACAGAACTTAGAGCATTTGAAGCACTTCGCCTTGTTGGACTTGATGAATCTCTTTACTACCAGTCGCCGTTTGATTTGTCAGGCGGTCAGAAAAGAAGAGTTGCAATAGCAGGAGTTCTTGCTATGAAACCGGAAGTTCTCATATTAGATGAGCCGACTGCCGGTCTTGACCCTAAAGGAAGAGATGATATTCTTGACTGTGTCAAAAAGCTTCAGAAAGAAACAGGCATTACAGTAATCCTTGTTTCACACAGCATGGAAGATGTTGCAAAATACGTTGACAGAATTATGGTTATGAATGATGGAATACTTATGTATAACGGAACACCAAAAGAAGTATTTGCACATTACAAAGAGCTTGAGAAGATTGGACTTGCGGCACCGCAGGTTACATATATAATGAATGATTTGAAAAATGCAGGATTTGATGTTGACGTGAGTGCAATAACGATAGAAGAAGCAAAAACATCAATACTTAAAGCATTGGGAAAGAAATAAGCTGGAAATAATGTTGAAAGCATAACTCCGGCTGAAAGGAAAAATATGATAAGGGATATTACAATAGGACAATATTATCAGACAAAGTCTGTTATACATGAGCTTGACCCAAGAGTAAAACTTATGGGAACATTAGTATTTATTATTTCACTGTTCTTAGGTAAAAGTGTATGGATGTATCTTGCGGTTACAGCATTTCTTGCCGTAATAATCAAGCTTTCAAATGTTCCGCTGAAATTCATTGTAAAAGGTCTTAAAGCGGTACTTATTCTTATAATATTTTCTGCAGCATTTAATCTGTTCCTGACAGATGGAGAAGTGGTTGTAAGACTGTGGAAATTAAAAATCACAAAAGAAGGTATTTATCAGGCGGTATTTATGGTTATAAGACTTATGTACCTTATTATGGGCTCATCACTTATGACACTTACGACAACGCCGAACAATCTTACCGACGGACTTGAAAAGAGTCTTGGATTTTTAAAAGTTATAAAAGTTCCTGTCCATGAAATAGCGATGATGATGTCAATAGCATTAAGATTTATACCGATTCTTATCGAGGAGACGGACAAGATAATGAAGGCACAGATGGCAAGAGGGGCTGATTTTGAAAATGGAAATCTGATTAAGCGTGCGAAAGCCATGATTCCTGTACTTGTGCCATTATTTATCTCAGCTTTCAGACGTGCCAATGAACTTGCAATGGCTATGGAAGCAAGATGTTATCATGGTTCAGAGGGGCGTACAAAAATGAAACCGCTTAAATATAAGAAAAATGACAGAATTGCATATGGTATACTTGCAGCATATCTGTGTGCAATGATAGCACTTAATATATTTTTAGGTGGAAGAATTATATAAAAATTTAAAATAATAATTATAATAAATATGTTTTAATAAAGCCGCGGTGAATTTTTGGTATTGAAAAATCATCGCGGCAAATGAGGTTATTTATGAGACGTATAAAACTGACAGTAGCATATGATGGCTGTAATTACAGCGGATGGCAGATACAGCCTAATGCTTCGACAATAGAACAGGTTCTTGATAATGCGATTAATAAAGTGACAGGAGAGAAAGTTCACGTTATCGGTGCAAGCAGAACGGATGCAGGTGTACATGGTCTGGGAAATGTCGCTGTATTTGATACGGCTTCTGGAATTCCGGGTGACCGCTGGGCATATGCAATCAATACACATCTTCCTGAAGATGTGAGTGTTGTTGAGTCACGCGAAGTTTCACCAGAATTTCACCCAAGACACTGTAATACCGTAAAAACGTATGAGTACAGGATATTAAATACAAGATTTCCGATTCCACAGTTTAGAAATTACAGCTGGCATGTAAAAGAGCCTCTTGATGTAAATGCAATGCAGAGTGCAGCACAAAGGCTGGTAGGAGAGCATGATTTTAAGAGTTTCTGCTGTGTAAAAACACAGGCGGAGTCTACTGTAAGAACGATTTATTCTGTAGATGTGCGGACTGAGGATGAAGCGTATATAGTTATCAGGGTTTCGGGAAACGGATTTTTGTATAATATGATAAGAATAATCGCAGGAACGCTTGTAAAGGCTGGAAAAGGCAAAATAACACCTCAGGATATAGACATAATGCTTGAAGCAAAAAACCGCTGTGAAGCAGGACAGACAGCTCCACCGCAGGGATTGACACTTATGAATATAGATTATGTTGACGGTGACGACAGGGAAGTTGAAAATCAACATTGAAAAAAGTGTTTTGTTGATTATCATGAAGATTTTTATGATTTTGTGGATAACCTCCCGGAATGCAAAAAATCTGATAAATAAATATTGACACGCGTGGTATCGTGTTATATAATCTTTAAATGTGGCGTGGAAAAGTACGCCCTGAATCAGGTTAATATGATTTTGCATGCTTCACCAATGCCCCGGAAAAGCATCTGTAAAGTCATTAACAAATATATTTATCTAAATAATTAAGTATGCATTTAAAGCAATATTTCAGGAGGAAAACCAATGAAAACTTATATGGCTACTGCATCAAGCATCGAAAGAAAATGGTATGTTGTTGATGCTGCAGATTATACATTAGGTCGTTTAGCATCACAGGTTGCTGCTGTATTAAGAGGCAAGAACAAGCCAACATATACACCATCTATGGATTGTGGTGACAATGTTATCGTTATCAACGCTGAGAAGGTTCAGCTTACAGGTAAGAAGTTAGATCAGAAGATTTATTACAATCACTCAGAGTATGTTGGTGGTATGAAAGAGACAACACTCAGAGAAATGATGGATAAGAAGCCTGAAAGAGTTATCGAACTCGCTGTTAAGGGTATGCTTCCAAAGGGACCTTTAGGAAGACAGATGTACACAAAACTTCACGTTTACGCTGGTCCTGATCATGATCAGGCAGCTCAGAAGCCAGAAGTATTAAAGTTTTAATTTTGGACATATAAGGAGGAAATAACAGTGGCTAAGAAAGCAAACGCAAAGTTCTACGGAACAGGTAGAAGAAAAAGCAGTATCGCTAGAGTATATTTAGTACCAGGTAACGGTACAATTACTATAAATAAGAGAAGTCTTGATGAGTATTTTGGTCTTGAGACATTAAAGGTTGTTGTTAAGCAGCCATTAACACTCACAGAGACAGCTGATAAGTTTGATGTTATCGTAAACGTACACGGTGGCGGATACACAGGTCAGGCTGGTGCTATCAGACATGGTATTTCAAGAGCTCTCCTTGAGGTTGATTCAGACGAATATCGTCCAGCACTCAAGAAGGCAGGTTTCTTAACAAGAGATCCAAGAATGAAGGAAAGAAAGAAGTACGGTCTCAAAGCAGCTCGTCGTGCTCCACAGTTCTCAAAGAGATAATCTTTACAATCCAAAGCGTCTTATGGCGTTTCAGAAAAGTATGTTACACCTCGGAATTTCGGTTCCGGGGTGTTTTTTTGTGTAAACTGTGATATTATTATAATATATAAAAGAGATTATTTGATTGGAGTGATTTAAATGAAAGATTATGCAGTTCTAACTAATGATGGAAAGTATACAATTTTTGAATTTAATAACCAAAGAGTTCGTTTTGTCACTTCTGATAAATTGGAGAGATATACGAAAGTAGTTGAGTGGGATAATGGATATCTGGTTGTGATGGCAAAGTATAAAGAAATGCCTGAAGTTGAAGAATATATAGATTTAATTCCAATACTTAACATGCTATATTATGATACAGAAACATTCTTAAAACCAATAAAGGAGGTTAAGATAGATGCAGCTTAGTGTAAAAGATGTAGCTGATAATGCAAATATGATTATCAATGGATATGCATATACAAAAGATGGTGATTATATAAGAGTTCTTAATCTTAATTGCTTGAATAATGCAGCGGTTATTTATAAAGATGAAATAGTAGAAACAAATATGGATGATATTGAAATTCAGATTGTGTTGGATTATTACAATAAAAATAAAGAATTTATGGAGGAATCCGATGCCGAAATATTATGAATTTAAGGTGTGTGGTTATTATTTATATTATACTGCAAGCTGTGTTATAGAGGCTATGCATGTCCATGCAAGTGACAGAAAATTAACAGAGGCAGGTTCAGCAAAATTCTTTGTAAAAAGTGATGGAGATACAACCATTGAGAAACAAGGTCAATTAAATGAACGAGAAGTAAGAGAAATTAGAAAATTTATTAAAAAGAATTATAAAGAAATGTATTTAAAATGGCAGCAGTTGGCGAATACTGGATATTATGGAGAGTAAATTCTGATGAGTAGTCCTGGGAATGTGTGAGCATTTAACCGCATACAACACATATGCAGCAATGTCAACCGTAAATTCCCTATTTCTGGGCTTTTCAGGATATACAAACGCTCTCAAAGAGATAGGATTTTATGTTTTACATAAAATTAACACAATGTTTACAGCTTTTAGATTGACTATGTGAGGACTTTTTGTTATACTTTACAAAATATTATTTAAGGAGGAATGTTTAACTTGGACGAAAGTGATAATGATTCTGATGCGAACCAATTCAATAGAATTTTTATTTATATATCTCAAGGCATGGACTATGTATTCGGAACATAGACCATGTCTTTTGTTGCTTTTATAAAGTGTGATATTTAGATAATTTTATTGTAGAAAGGTTTTATTTATGAGTACATCAATTTTTATTCTTTTATTAGTACAGATTATTTTAATTATATTAAACGCGATTTTTGCGAGTGCAGAGATTGCTATTTTATCAATGAATGAAACAAAACTAGAACGAATGGCAGAACAAGGTAATGGCCGGGCAAAGAGATTAGTACGATTAACGCAAGAGCCGGCACGATTTCTTGCGACAATTCAGGTTGCAATCACATTGTCGGGATTTTTAGGAAGTGCTTTTGCAGCAGATAATTTCTCAGAACCTTTAGTTGATTGGGTTGTTGGGATGGGTGTGAATATTCCACGTTCTACTTTAGATACCATAGCTGTTATATTGATTACATTGATTTTATCATATTTCACGTTGGTTTTTGGCGAATTAGTTCCAAAGAGAATCGCAATGAAAAAATCTGAAGAACTGGCAATGGGAATTTCAGGATTGGTTACGGGAATCTCTATCTTATTTAAGCCAATCGTTTCATTTCTTTCAATATCAACCAATATTGTCTTGAAGATTTGTGGTATTGATCCAAATGAAGCGGAAGATCAAGTAGGTGAAGAAGAAATACGTATGCTTGTTGATGCGGGAAGTGAAAAAGGAACAATAGATCATCAAGAAAAAGAGTTTATTCAAAATGTTTTTGAATTTAATGATATTATGGCTGGTATGATTGCTACACATCGAACAGATGTGACAATATTATGGATGTCTGATGATGTGAAGGAGTGGGATGAAACAATTCATAATACACGACATACCCTTTATCCTGTCTGTGGAGATTCGATAGATCATGTTATTGGTATTTTAAATGCAAAAGACTATTTTAGATTAAAAGAAAAAAGTAAGGATATGGTTATAGATTCTGCAATTTCTGCACCATATTTCGTTATGGAAACTACAAAAGCAGATGTGCTTTTTAAAAATATGAAACAATCGAAGCAATCTATGGCGATTGTATTAGATGAGTATGGTGGAATGGTTGGAATAGTGACTCTTTTTGATTTACTAGAAGAAATTGTTGGTGATTTAAACGACATTGAACCAATATCGTTGGAAGAAGAAACTGTTATTATAAGAATAAGTGATGACAAGTGGGAAGTGAAAGGAAATATACGATTAAGTGATATTGAAGACGCTATAGGTGTTACATTTACAGCAGAAGATTGTGACACATTTACTGGATTTGTATTTCAAAAATTTGGTATGGTACCAAAGGATGGGGATACAAAAATAGAATTAGAAATAGAAAATATGCATATAATCATTGACAAAATAAAAGAGCATCAAGTTGAACATGCAATTATAGAAATTTTAAAATAAAAATTTTGAAATCGCATTTGTAAATTATTTTAGAAACAAGTGGATATATCAGAAGGGTACATATACATTTTCAAATCCAACAGGGAGAGAATGATACTGCGATAAAAAATAGGCGATGCCTATTTTTTATGAACTGTGGTATAATTAAAAATCATTGATTTACCGAGGTACATATGAAAAATTGGTTAGAATGCTTGACCGGTATTGGCCTGATTTATATTAATCAGCATTTGGTATATACAATGGGAAAAGTTCCAGGGGGCATTATAACAGCTGTGTTTTGTATTTCTGGTCAATAAAAGTAGGGCTGGCAGTCAAATATGATTGTCAGCCCTGATTTTTCCGGTTTACCACCATTTCTCCTTATAAGAATACTCACCACGGTAATTGGAAGCATTATAATCAGGATACTTAAATGGTGCATATACGTCATCCTTAGGTGCGTCATCCTGTGTGTATATGTACATAGAGTCATAATCCCATGTGACAATTTCGTCGCGGGCGTCACCGTAAAGATTTACAGCCTCGGCACACAGGGTAGGATGTCCGTCATCAGGAAATCTGACGACCTGAATACCGTTTCCGTCAATCATGCCGCCTCGCTCAATATCGGCATTGAGCAGGATAAAATCCTGACCGTCGCCAGTCCAGTTGACAGGAGTTAAGAGATTGCCGTTAAGTTCATTTTCCATTTCCCATAACTGATTGCCTTCGCTGTCATAAAAATAAATAATTCCCTGATGTCCCCAGAAATTAACAACAACCATTTCATAGCCTGGGCGGTCCGGAAGATAATTAGCCAGGCTGACACGCTGTGCATGTCCTATGCCATCCTTTTTAAGAAGATTTCCATTCAGGTCTGAAATCAGGAAGCCTTCCTTTCCGGCAACGCAGGCAAAGAACTTAGTGCCCTTGTGCGGTCCTGATTCAAACATGCCGGGAACAATCTCGTCAATATGGTCTTCATTAACAGGCATAGTCCACATTTTCCTGCCATGGCAGTCAAGCATATTGTAACCAACCAAAAGCTCATCGTGTCCGTCTCCATTTATGTCGATTGCAAAAGGAAAATGTCCTGTATTCTTATCACTCTGGAAATGCCACATAACTTCAAGGTTATCATTTAGGGCATAAACTCTGCAATAACGGTCTTTGATAAGAATATCGCGGGGTTTTTCAAGACCACGGAAATTGCATATACGCATGCCGTCAGGATTAATTCTGTCAAATGCATATATTTTATCAGGAACACCTATAATAGTTCCGTCTTCTTCAGATGTAGAGAAAGGCGTTTTAGCCCGTTTTTTAACTTCACCGGTTCTTCCGTCAAGAATTAAGACTTCAAAATTCTTGGCGGTGATAACTTCATCAAAACCATCACCATCAATGTCATATATCTGCATAGGCATATCGGCAGATATCGTTCCTATATCGTGATTATCAGTAGGCTCGCCATGCTGCCATAATATATTTCCGTCAAGGTCGAATGCAGTGAGACAGCTTATCGTTCCGTAAGCGTCACGGTTTACACGTTTCTGGCACTGTGCCATGACCATCTGGTACTCACTATTGCCAAGAAGATGTCCAAAACGGAGTTGTCTGCCTGTGCCACAGCCTTTGAGGTCGATTTTTTTAAGAAGTTTCATTTTAGGATATTTAGCCTGTGCTTTTTCACATTCAGCTTTATAGGCATTTCTTGCTGCGTCAATAGAGGCAGCAGTGCTTTCGGAAGTTGTAACATTTACAAAGCCAAATTGTGCGGGTATAGTTGCAGTAATGGCAACTTTTCCACCTTGTGCGGCATATTCTGTATCAAGGTCAAAATATACTTTATCATCAACACTACATATAATGTGGCTTCCTTTAATATCGGCTTTGAGTACATAAGTGTCATCACAGTTGTAATCAAAAGGCACTGAAGCGATAATAGTAACTTCTTCTTTGTGGCGGTATTCAAGCCTTAATTCATGCTCTTCAAAAACGAGAACAAGAAGATTTGCTGAATTCTGACAGCAAAATCCGATACCTGCATTGCCCCATTTTGTTGTGAACATACGCACGCCTGCAGTTATAGTGTAATTCCGCCAGAACCGGTCTCCGCTTGTAAGCATCGGAAAAGTGCGGTGTGGCTTGTCATTGCGGATACGCATCTGTTCCATATAATGTTTTCCATTATATTCAGTAATAACCCATGATGCACCCTGTCCGTTATAAGTGTGGTTACACACGGGGTCATACCATTTTCCATAATATCCGGGATAGTGGATAAAATGATATTCGCCCATTGCCGAATGATTTTTGTCATATGGGAATTCACCAATAGGAAAATCCTTAAAATCTTCATCAAGTAAAATATACTCTGCCATAATTACCTCCATTCTGATAACTTGTAATTTCATTGAAGTAAAATTGTATATTGATTATAAAACGTTTTTTGAAAAATTATTACTGTTTTTTTACATGTTTTTTGAATTTAAAAGATTTAATGTCGTTATGTATATATAAATTTTGACAAATATTATTAGCAGTGGTATTATAATATAAAATATATATTAAAACACAGAAAATATTAGAAACGGAGGTACATGCATGACAAGAAACTTATTTAGCAGATATGCTTCTGATGATAATAATCCTGACTGGGAGAATCATATAGAGCGTGAAACACAGTTGTATCATCGGAAAAGTGACATACGTTCAGAATATGAGAGAGATTATACACGTATATTACATTCACTTGCATACAGAAGATTAAAGCATAAGACTCAGGTGTTTTTTAATATTGACAATGACCATATATGCACACGAATGGAACATGTACAGCATGTTGAGTCGGTGAGCTGTACTATTGCAAAGTTTCTCGGATTGAATGTTGACCTCACAAGAGCAATAGCAATGGGGCACGATTTGGGACATGCACCTTTTGGACATGAAGGAGAAGTTGAGTTAACGAGAATACGAAAAGACTTTGGAATGGACAGATTCTGGCATGAAAGAAACAGTCTTAGAATAATAGACAATATTGAACTGCTTGAAGACGATAAGAGCGAGCTGAAAAATCTTGACCTTACGTATGCAGTCCGGGACGGTATAATTTCACATTGCGGAGAGGTTGATGAGAACGGTATCTTTCCAAGAAAAGAAAAAATAGATCTGGATACATTTTGCGAACCGGGACAGTTTCAGGCGTATACATGGGAGGGCTGCGTTGTAAAAGTTTCCGATAAAATTGCATATCTCGGAAGAGATATAGAAGATGCGGTCCGGATTAATTTTATTGGTGAAAAAGAGATTGATGAGCTGGCAAAGATTTCACAAAAGTATGGTGTTGAAACGATAAATACGACAGTTATAATACATAATTTTATAACAAGCATATGTGAGAACAGCTCGCCTCAACAGGGAATCAGGCTGAGTGATAAATATAATAAAATGCTTAAAGAAATAAAAGATTTTAATTATACAGCAATTTATAACAATGAAAAATTCAAAGTTTACCGTGACTATGTTGCATTGGTTATAAGAAGTATTTTTAATACACTGATGAAGACATATGATGTTTGTAATCCTTATAAAAGCCTTGATAATATAGATTGCATGAAAGAAGCATATCCTATGCTTGCAGGTGATTTTTACAAACATATCAAAGTATATTCCAATATACAGGGTGATAATGAAAAGTACAAAAATAAAAAGATTTATGGAAATATAGAGACAAAAGAAATATATGCTCAGGCAATAATTGATTATATTTCGGGAATGACGGACAGATACGCAGTTGAGATATTTAACGAATTGTTAAAGTATTAAAATATATCTGATGGAGGCATTATATATGGAATTATATGTAGTCGCTCCCGGATGAATTCGATATATTACACTATGTGAGGATAACAGATGTCAGAAAAAAATCCGATGCTGCCGCTTTCATCATTTGGTATACCCGATGCGAAGAACACATTGAATATATTGACATTTTAAAATGACTGTATTAATATGTGTAATACAAGCAATACAAAATATGTGAGGCTAAAATTATGATATTAAAGTTAGATATGAACAGTACGGTTCCGATATATGTACAGCTTCGTAATCAGATAGTTATGGGAATCGGACACGGAGAACTGAAAGAGGGAGAGCGGCTGCCGACGGTAAGACAGCTTGCGTCGGATGCGGGAGTTAATACGATGACGGTCAATAAGACGTACCAGATTCTTAAAGCGGAAGGGTATATACAGACCGACAGGCGGCAGGGGGCGATGGTTGCACGTAACATTACCATGAATAAGGAATTTCGTGAAAAGCTTGAATCGGAGCTGGAGCTTTTATCTGCTGAGGCAAGTATTAACGGAATGGATAAGAGTGAATTTATGAAAATGTGTGAAATTATTTATTCAAAGATGAATCCACAGCCGCTACAGGCGTGAGAAAGCAGGTAAGGTATGAGTATAGTATTATTTATGATGTTTTTGTTTTCCGGGCTTATGATAACACTTATTTGCAGATTTACAGTTTTTTCAGAATATGAATATACACAGGGAATGTATCTTGGAGTGCATATTCCGCCAGAAGAAAAAGATAGTGAGATAGTCAGGCCATTCATGGAAAAAGAGGTAAAAAGGCAGAAGATATTCCAGAATATTAACATGCTGTTATCGGTTTTATTGTGCATACCGGTCTTTTTCTGGGAAGCTGCGTCAGTTATAATATGGACGGTATGGATGTGTACATATATGATAGGATACATGTACATTCTTAATTCGGCACACCGCAGATTATATAAAATAAAGATTCAGAACGGGTGGATAAATAAGAACACGCAGATGATTTATGTGGATACATCGCTTTCGGCAGATGAACGCAGTTTTAAGTCAAATAAAATATATCACATTATTACGATTGTGTCAGAATTTATAATGACAATCCCGTTTATGATTAATAAATCATACAGCAGAAGTGAAGGTTTGATTTTCGCATTAGCTGCAATATCAATTTCTTTAATATGTATGATTTTAAATATATATGTTAATAAAAGAAATACCACGGTTTACAGTGAAGATACTGATATAAACAAGGCTGTCATGAATCTGTCAAGGAAGTATTTCAATGAGGGCTTTATATCATTAAGCATGTGCAATGCCGCAGCATTTCTGTTATTTACAATATTGTATATGATAAACAGGGAAGTATCTTTTATGTCGATGATGCTGTATATAACTATTCAGACACTTTCAACAATATTTCTTGTGGCGGCGTATCTGATTCTGATAAAAAAGAAAAAAGAACTTCTGTCGTCAGATATGAAACCGGTTTATGTAGATGATGATGAATATTGGAAAACAGGATATTATTATAATCCGAATGATAATCATATTCTTGTGAAGAATCGTATGTTTGATGGTAATTATTCATTCAATCTGGCTAATTCCAAAGCAAGATTTATATGTGGAGGACTTTATATAGTTATAATAGCATCTATAGTGTTTACGCTGGTTGTGTTGCTTCCGTTTTCTAATGTGAAGATGAATGTGGATATTTCATCAGAAAAAATGAAAGTATCGGCGGCAGGTTATAAATATCAGGTGGACGCAGATAATATTGAGAATATTGAATTGCTTGATAAATTGCCCGGTGAAAGTTTTTACCGCGTAAACGGAGGTTCAACTGATACGTATGATATAGGTTATTATAAAGGTTCTGATACAGGAAAGTGTATGCTTTTCATATTTGACGGATATGAACCCATCCTTAAAATAACAGGTGGTGGAAAAATTGTATTTTTAAATTCAAAAAATGAAGGAGAAGTACAAGACTGGTATGAACAGATAAAAAAGATACGGAATGATATTGATATGAAAGAATAAAAGGCTGATTTTTGGCGAAACAAAAAATACCGCAGACACATTTAATGTCTGCGGCGAAAATAATTCAATATGTTATGTTTAGTAGATTACAGTTTGTAATCTACATCAGGGTTTATGGTGAGTGCAACACCGGTTTCAAATGTACCTTTACCGTTTTCGGCAAAAAGTGAAAATAATGTTCCTGTAAAAGTCATGGTACGTGTACCTTCGGTGCTGAGTCCAGCATTAAGTCCCGACCCGATTTCATGGTAGGCAATTTTTGCATTGAGATTCGTTGTATCAGCAAGGGCATAAGAAAAAGTATATTTTTCGCGGTCAGTATCTATTTTTACAAGAAGATTGAGATTTTCCTCTTCTTTAGATATAGGAATATGTGCAAGTTCTGCACCCATGTCGTGTATATGTTTATAAAATCCGACATATTTTCCATTTTCATCGCTGCCAACATATATTTCATAGTGATAATCGTTGTTATAGTAGGCAGCAACACCGAATCGTTTTGCTGTACTGTCTTTTATTTTTAATACAGCTTTAAGTGATGTTGTAAATTCCGGCTGCTTAAATGAAAGAACAGTCGGGGATTTACCGGGTTCATTCAATGTTATATCAGTACCTTTAAGTGTGAGACATCCGTTTTTACTGTCATAAATATAATGAGACATATCAGGATTTCTTGTGAACTGCAGGCGTTTGTCAAGAGTATCATTGTGGAAGTCAATATTGACGCTGTGGTCTGCATGTAAAAATGGTCTGCCTGTTGCATCGTCTGTTATTGTATTAGCAATTGTCTCCGGCTCATTTATGCCCGGAAGAGGTGCATCCATTACAAGCTCAATAGTTCCGTTTCCGTTGTATCCGACAACAGGCCATCCGTCTTTACTCCATGTGACAGGTGCAAGAAAGGTTTCACGGCCGAGATTGTGAAGAAGTGCATGGCTGAAGCGTCTTATTCCGAGGAATACAAGCCACCAGTTTCCGTTTGCATCTTCAACAAGGTCAGCATGTCCGGTAGCCTGAATTTCGGATTTTTTATACTCTTTATGAGAAATAATAGGATTGTGTGGACATGGTGTATAAGGACCGAATACATTTTTTGAACGCTGTATTGTTTCGCGGTGAGCATATTCTGTTCCGCCTTCCGCAATCATAAGGTAATACCAGTCGTCTTTTTTGTAGATATGTGGACCTTCTGCACATTGACCGCCGCAGCCAGTGCTTATAAGGTGCTTGTCGGAAAGAATTTCGCCCGTCATCGGATTGATTTTAAATGCAACAATACCTCTTACACCGTCAAGATTACCGGTTGAACAGTAATAACAGCAGTCATCATCATCCCAGAAAAGTGATGGGTCTATACCACCCTGGTCAATCCATGCAGGGTCGGACCAGTCTTTGTTTATATCGTCTGTATGAACAACAAAGTTTCCTTTATCGGTAACATTAGTTGTTATCATATAAAACATTCCTTTGTGGTACCTTATTGTAGGTGCATATATACCACCGGAATTGCGGCAGCCTTCAAGTTCAAGCTGCGAACGTCTGTTAAGGCAGTATCCGGTAAGTTCCCAGTTTACAAGATTGCGGCTGTGATATATCGGTACACCGGGGAAGAATTCAAATGTTGAATTAACAAGATAAAAATCATCGCCAACGCGGCAGATGCTTGGGTCGGGATTGTATCCCGGAATAACAGGGTTTTTAAAAAGCATAATCTTATCACCTCAGAAAAAATATTGTATACAAAATAAAAATTAAAGTGCGGTTATATAAAAATACATTTAATAACTTATCTGTAGAATATATTTATTTAAAGATAAATTCAAGGTAAAAGTGTGTCATAAATTATTTAATTTACAGAAAAACTTTTGACAAATCTGATACATAAATTTTGTATGTAACGTGTATGACGCTTATTTTTAATCAGAAATAATTTAATATATGAAGTGCATGGCTGCAAAGTAGTTTACTTGAAATAGCAGTTTATGTATGTTACAATGGCAAAAGCAATAAATTTAATATACGAAAGGCGGATTTGAGCATGAATGACAGATACCAGACACCTCTTGCGGAAAGATATGCGAGCAAAGAAATGCAGTATATTTTTTCGCCTGATATGAAGTTTAAGACATGGAGAAAACTTTGGATTGCACTGGCTGAGACAGAAAAGGAACTCGGACTTGATATTACAGACGAGCAGATTGAGGAACTCAAGGCTAACAAAGACAATATCAATTACGAAGATGCAAAAAAGCGTGAAAAAGAAGTAAGACATGATGTAATGTCACACGTATATGCATATGGACTTCAGTGTCCTAAGGCAAAAGGAATTATCCATCTTGGAGCAACTTCATGTTATGTTGGTGATAATACAGATATTATTGTTATGACAGAGGCATTGAAGCTTGTTCGTAAAAAACTTATAAATGTAATCGGTGAACTTTCTAAGTTTGCAGATAAATATAAGGCACTTCCTACACTTGCATTTACACACTTCCAGCCGGCACAGCCGACAACAGTAGGCAAGCGTGCAACACTCTGGCTTAATGAACTTGTTATGGATTTAGAGGATGTTGATTATGTACTTTCAACAATGAAGCTTTTAGGATGTAAAGGTACAACAGGTACACAGGCCTCTTTCCTTGAATTATTCAATGGAGATCATACGAAAATCCGTCAGATAGATGGAAAGATTGCACAAAAGATGGGATTTGACAAGTGTGTTCCTGTATCAGGACAGACATATTCAAGAAAAGTAGATACAAGAGTTCTCAATGTACTTGCAGGAATTGCAGCGAGTGCACATAAGTTCTCTAACGATATCAGACTTTTACAGCACTTAAAAGAAGTTGAAGAACCATTTGAAAAATCACAGATTGGTTCATCAGCTATGGCTTATAAACGTAATCCGATGAGAAGCGAAAGAATGGCATCACTTGCAGATTTTGTAATTGCAGATGCACTTAATCCGGCTATCGTATCATCAACACAGTGGTTTGAGAGAACGCTTGATGATTCAGCAAATAAGAGAATGTCAGTTCCGGAAGGATTCCTCGCAGTTGATGGTATTCTTGATTTATATCTTAATGTTGTTGACGGACTTGTTGTATACGAGAAGGTTATTAACAGAAGACTTATGTCAGAACTTCCATTTATGGCAACAGAAAATATTATGATGGATGCAGTTAAGGCCGGCGGAGACAGACAGGAACTCCACGAAAGAATCCGTGAGCTTTCTATGGAAGCAGGAAAGAGAGTTAAGCAGGAAGGCCTTGAAAATAATCTTCTTGAACTTATTGCGGCAGATCCAATGTTTGGTGTAACACTTGATGAACTTAAAGCTAAACTTGATCCTTCAAAGTATGTAGGACGTTCAAAAGAGCAGGTTGAAGAATATCTTGCAGAAATTATCAATCCTATTCTTGATGCTAATAAAGAAGAACTCGGAATGACAGCTGAGATTAATGTTTAATATATACATATTCTCATAGCATATGATTTTGCCGGACGCAGTTTACGTCCGGCAAAATTAATTTTACAAAGTGAGGTTAATTGTGGATAATAAAAATAAGACAGACAAGGGACTTTTGGGAAATGAGAAAATAGAAGAAGCTATTGCAGCACTCCAGCAGGAAACAACGCAGGAAATGCTTGCACACACACTTACTGTAATTAGACGCCGCATGAGAGAAGCCGGTCAGCTGATAGTAGCAGTAGAGCCATCGGTGGGAGATAACAATCTTAATATACAGTCAGTTAAGACGGACGACGGAAAATGCTGGTGGATGGCGTTTACAAGTTTTGATGAAGAATTAAAAGGCAGTGGCAGTGTAATGTCAACATTTATGGCAGACATAGAAAAAATGTTCGAGTCAGCTATAAATGCAGAAGGAATAGAAGGCATAATAATTAATCCATGGAATCGTACAATTATGCTTGATAAGGAACTTATACGTATAGTTCTCGGATAATCCGTCAGAAGAAGATTTGACAAATAAAGACAGGAATTATAAAAGCATGAATTTGGTCCCGGCTGCCGTGAAAAAAGAACCCAAAATCGAAAAATGAAAAAAATTGAAAAAAGTTTAAAATAATGCTTGACAACCTCGAATTTATATATTACAATAGCAAAGCAAGTTCGCGAGAGCAAGCAAAGCAAACCGCTTGTACGGAGTGCATGACATGGGATCTTAGCTCAGCTGGGAGAGCATCTGCCTTACAAGCAGAGGGTCACAGGTTCGAGCCCTGTAGGTCCCATAGTTACTTAATTTAATATGGCGAGATAGCTCAGTTGGCTAGAGCACACGGTTCATACCCGTGGTGTCGTGGGTTCAAATCCCTCTCTCGCTACTAATTTAAAAAGAGTTCAGGCGGCTGCCTGAGCTCTTTTTGCTATAGTTTATTTTATGGCAGCACATGTGCTGCAAAGTTCAGACATTGTATGTGCTATAAAGTTGTAAAGCTATAAAGTTCAGATATTGCTTGTAAAATAAATAAAAATATGTTTTACTTAAAAAAGGTATGTGAAATAATAAAAGATGTTTGTAAATAAAGGAGGAAGCGGGCACATGAGAGTTGGAATGGGTTATGACGTTCATAAGTTGGTTGAGGGTAGAAAGCTCATACTTGGTGGTGTTGATATTCCTTATGAAAAAGGACTCCTTGGACATTCAGATGCGGATGTGCTTCTTCATGCGATTATGGATGCACTTCTCGGAGCTGCGGCACTTGGTGATATAGGAAAGCATTTTCCTGATACAGACGACAAGTACAAAGGTATTTCAAGTCTTGAATTGTTAAAAGAAGTTGGAAGACTTTTAAATGAGAATAATTATATAATAGAAAATATAGATGCAACAATTATTGCACAGCGTCCTAAGATGCTTCCTCATATACAGAAGATGAGAGAGAATATTGCGGGCGTTCTTGGAATACAATTAAATCAGATAAATGTAAAAGCTACAACCGAAGAAGGTCTTGGATTTACAGGAAGCGGTGAGGGCATATCTTCTCAGGCAATATGTGCTTTGACATCAGTGTCAAATTATATATATGGTGAGGCGGATATGAAAAACTGTTGTTCCGGATGTAATGGATGCACTAAGTATCAAGAATAGTAAATCAGATTAAAATCGGGAGCAGATATGAAATTTATAAATTTTGTAAAACAGGAAATAGCAGTAATAAAGGACAGAGACCCTGCCATTAAATCAACGATGGAGGTGTTTCTTTATCCAAGTTTTAAAGCTATATTAAAATACAGAAAGGCACATAAGCTTTTCCTGAAAAAACATTATTATCGTGCAAGAAGAATATCACAGAAAACGGCAAGACAGACCGGTATCGAAATTCATCCGGGAGCACAGATTGGTGAAGGACTTTTCATTGACCACGGACATGGTGTGGTAATAGGTGAAACAGCAATCATTGGTGATAATGTAACGCTTTATCAGGGTGTTACACTCGGTGGTACAGGAAAAGAGCAGGGAAAAAGACATCCTACAGTTGGTAATAATGTAATGATTGGAGCAGGAGCGAAAGTATTAGGTTCTGTTACAATTGGAAATAACTGCAAGATAGGTGCCGGTTCAGTTGTTTTAAAAGATGTTCCGGATAATGCGACGGTTGTCGGTGTGCCTGGAAGAATAGTAGTTCTTAACGATGTCAGGGTTGCTGATGCAAATGATTTGGACCAGGTTGATTTACCGGATCCAGTAATGAATGACATTGATGAATTAAAAACAGAGAATGATGAACTTAAAGAAAGAATTATACAGCTTGAAGATAAACTCAATGAGTGTAGAAAAGCTAACAGCAAATAACTAAGACGTTTAGTGAAAAAATATCATGATGGAAATGTCATATAAAATTTAGGAGGAAAATATGAAGATTTATAATACACTTACAAAGAAAAAAGAAGAATTTGAACCTCTTGAAAAAAATAAGGTAAAAATGTATGTCTGCGGACCTACAGTTTACAATCTTATCCATATCGGTAACGCAAGACCGATGATTTGCTTTGATACAGTAAGAAGATATCTTGAATATAAAGGATATGAAGTGAATTATGTATCTAATTTTACGGATGTTGATGATAAAATTATAAAGAAAGCCAATGAAGAAGGCGTTTCAGCAGAAGAAATTTCAACACGTTACATTTCTGAGTGTAAAAAAGATATGGAAGGCATGAATATCAAGCCTGCTACAACACATCCTCTTGCTACACAGGAAATCGGTGGCATGATTGATATGATTCAGACACTTATTGACAAGGGATATGCTTACAATGTCAATGGTACTGTATATTACAGAACAAGAAAGTTTGAAGGATATGGCAAGCTATCAAAGAAAAATATTGATGACCTTGAGGCAGGACACAGAGATATAAAGGTTGCAGGAGAGGACGAAAAAGAAGATCCGCTTGATTTCGTACTCTGGAAACCTAAAAAAGAAGGTGAACCTTCATGGCCGTCACCTTGGAGCGACGGAAGACCGGGCTGGCATATTGAATGTTCAGTTATGGCAAAGAAATATCTTGCAGATGAGATAGATATCCATGCAGGTGGTGAAGATCTTATATTTCCTCACCATGAAAATGAGATTGCACAGTCAGAAGCTGCAAACGGAGTACAATTCGCAAAATACTGGATGCACAATGCATTTTTAAATATTGACAATAAGAAAATGTCAAAGTCACTTGGTAATTTCTTTACAGTGCGTGACATAAGCAAAGAATATGACCTTCAGGTATTAAGATTTTTCATGCTCTCTGCACATTACCGCAATCCTATTAATTTCAGCCATGATTTGATGGAATCAGCAAAGAACGGACTTGAAAGAATTGTTACAGCAGTAGCTAATCTCAAGCATTTATCTGAAAATGCAAAAGAAGGCAGCATGGCAGCAGATGAAGCAGAAAAGATTGCATCACTTAAAGAGATGTATGACAAGTTTGAACAGGCAATGGATGATGATTTTAACACAGCAGATGCCATTTCTGCAGTTTTTGAAATTGTAAAATTTGCCAACTCAAACAGCAGTGCTGAAAATACAAAGGAATATATAGATGCACTCATAAAGAAAATTACAACACTTACAGATGTTTTAGGACTTAAAGTAGAGAAAAAAGAAGAAATTCTTGATGAGGATATTGAGAAACTTATTGCAGAGCGTCAGCAGGCAAGAAAAGACAGAAACTTTGCCCGTGCAGATGAAATCCGTGATGAACTTCTTGCAAAAGGAATTGTACTTGAAGATACAAGAGAAGGTGTAAGATGGAAGAGAGCCTGACACAAAATCTCACTGAGAGTATAAAAAATGTGCTTGGATTAAAGGAAATTTCTCCGGCACAGCTTTCACCGCTTGTTCTTGCATACATCGGGGACAGCATATTTGACCTTGTCATAAAAACGTATCTTTTAGATACAAAGGGAAATATGCAGGTTAATAAACTCAACCGTTTTGCAAGTAATATTGTAAAGGCACAGTCACAGTCAGAAATGATAGGGATTATAGAGCCGCTGTTAAGCCCGGCAGAAGAAGCGGTATACAAAAGAGGTCGTAATGCAAAATCATATACATCAGCAAAAAATGCTTCAATATCAGATTACAGAAGAGCTACAGGCTTTGAGGCTCTTATGGGATATCTGTACCTTGAAGGTGAGTATGAGCGTATGATACAGCTTATAAAAGCGGGGCTGGATAAGGAAAAATAGAATTCTTTCTGCAAAATATTAAGAATTTTATCCGCATAATAGGGAGGATTTATGAGATATAAAGAATTCACAATAGAAGGACGTAATGCGGTGCTTGAAGCATTTCGTTCCGGAAAAACAATTGATAAGCTTTTTGTGCTTGATGGCTGTCAGGATGGTCCTGTAAAAAGCATTATAAGAGAAGCTAAAAAGACAGATACTATAATTAATTTTGTGGATAAGGAACGTCTTGACAGGCTTGCCGGAACAGGACACCATCAGGGTGTTGTTGCACAGGCGGCAGCATATGAATATGCAGAAGTTGAAGATATATTAAAGGCTGCAAAAGATAAAGGCGAGGCTCCGTTTATATTTATTTTGGATGAAATAGAAGACCCGCATAATCTTGGTGCGATAATAAGAACTGCCAATCAGGCAGGTGCACATGGTGTAATTATACCAAAAAGAAGAGCTGTAGGACTTACGGCTACAGTTGCAAAGACATCTGCGGGTGCAATTAACTATACACCTGTTGCAAAAGTGACAAATATTTCAAAGACAATAGAAGATTTGAAAAAACAGGGAATGTGGTTTGTGTGTGCAGATATGGACGGAACAACAATGTACGACCTTAATCTCACAGGACCTATAGGGCTTGTAATAGGTAATGAAGGAAGCGGCGTTGGCAGGCTTGTAAAGGAAAAATGTGATTTTGTTGCATCTATACCTATGAAAGGTGATATTGATTCACTTAATGCTTCAGTTGCAGCCGGAGTGCTGGCTTATGAAATAGTACGACAGAGAATGACAAAATAATGCCGCAGCAGATTTATGGAGGCTGAATTGGATTTCAATAAATGCAGTGATGAAACATTGATTGATATATACCGCAAAGGTGACGAAGCGGCAATAGAAGTTCTATTTGAACGGTATAAAGATATAGTCAGAAAAAAGGCAAAAGCCATGTATCTGGCAGGAGGCGACAGTGATGACCTTATTCAGGAGGGAATGATTGGGCTTTATAAAGCTGTCAGGGATTATGATGATACAAAGGAGGCTGCGTTTAAGACATTTGCAAGCATGTGCATTAACCGCCAGCTTATCAATGCCGTGGCAGTTTCAAACAGAAAGAAAAACATACCGTTAAACACATATGTGTCGTTCGATATGCCGGCATATCCTGATGAAGATAATGAAACACGGCTTGTTGATATTTTAAAACCTGAATCAGAACAGAATCCTGAAAAATTATTTATAGACAGGGAGTACAGTGATTCATTCAAAAAAAAGCTGTTTGACAGGCTTAGCAGCTTTGAAAAACAGGTGCTGCAGCTGTATATGGAAGATAATGATTACAGGCAGATTGCAATGCTTCTGGGAAAAACTCCAAAATCAATAGATAATGCCATTCAGAGGATAAGAGCTAAGGCAAACAGCATATCTTGACAAAAGATAAAAGCTGTAATAATATAGATTTTGTCTTGCTGATGTAGCTCAGTGGCAGAGCACTTCATTGGTAATGAAGAGGTCAGGGGTCCAATTCCCCCCATCAGCTCTCAGACTGAAACTTTTCTGAAGTATTTTTTAGGACGTTTTACAAAATATACCGCCATATCGGATTGGTTTTCCGGTGTGGCGGTATTTTGGCATATGCAGGCAGATGAAGTGGAACGATTAATTTATTTGAATATATTGAACTTATTTGATTACAGCAGCCTGATAAAAGAATTTCTGGTAATAATCAGTAAATTCATCTATTGTATGTGTTACAATTCCATAAGTCGGGTCGGCAAAAGTTACCGTCCTGTCTGTAAGGTTGTATCCGGATAGAACAACACAGTGTTCATATGACGGCCATGAGAAATACTCGCCGTCAGAAAGGGGAACTTCGCGGTAAGTGATGTCTTTTACAGAATAATCGTATGAAGTCCACACAATAACCGGATTCCCTGCGGCAACATATTCAAAAAGTGAATGTACAGATGAGTAACTTATTACATGAGCTGTCAAATTTGAATTATTATTTTTTAAAAATGAATTTGCTGCAGTTACAATAGCTGGTGCAAAACATCCGCTTCCGTGTTCGTCCCATGGTGAACCGAGAAAATAATCTATAAAGCATCCGGCATCAGCGGTATCACGCATCGGCAGGTAATTGGTTGCAAGAATCTCTTTGTCAACATTAAAGCCGTAAAAATGAAGAACCTCGGCGAGCGATGTTATCTCACATCCTGTAGGAAGATCGGGTTCCTGGCTGATGAAAGGAACATCTAGCTGCATTTTTGATGGGATGTTCCGGCTGCTTTCGGCCGCGGTTGTATATTCGTGTTTATCAGAGTATACATAATCAAAATCCTGTGATGAAGTTTCTGATGTGGCAGATACAACAACAGAGGCATCGTTTTTATTTTTATCTTTTGATGAATCCAGATACATAGTAACAACAAAAATAAGAGCTGCGACTGATGAAATCAGGATTATAATTTTTAAAATATTTCTTTTTGCTTTTTTCACTTACAAAAATCTCCAATTCAAGTATATAGAATGATTAGAAAAATATATTTATTTTCATTATATACATAATAATGATTGATTGCAAATCCAAAGATGTGGTATTATACTAAAGTGTGGTTGTAAAACCCGGATTTAAGTATATATATGCAGGCTGATATAGATAAATGTCAGCGGAATGGAGGAAATATGGTAAAAGCTATCGTTGGCGCTAACTGGGGTGACGAAGGTAAAGGTAAGATTACAGATATGCTTGCTGAGGAATCTGATATTATTGTAAGATTTCAGGGAGGAAGTAATGCAGGACATACCATTATCAATGAATACGGTAAATTCGCACTTCATCTTCTGCCATCAGGCGTTTTCTATAATCATACAACAAGTATTATTGGCAACGGCGTTGCTCTTAATATTCCATACCTTATCAAGGAATTAAAGAGCCTTACAGACAGAAATGTACCTATGCCTAAGATTCTTGTATCAGACAGGGCACAGATTCTTATGCCTTATCATGTTGATTTTGATACATATGAGGAGGCAAGACTTGCAGGAAAGTCATTTGGTTCAACAAAGTCAGGCATAGCACCATTCTATTCAGATAAATATGCAAAAATCGGATTTCAGGTATGTGAATTATTTGGAAATGAGGATGAACTTAAAGATAAAATAGCTAACGTATGCACACTCAAAAATGTTATGCTTGAGCATTTATATCATAAGCCGCTCCTCAATCCGGATGAGATATTTAATACTTTAATGGAGTACAAGGAAATGATAGCTCCATATGTGACAGACACATCTGCATATCTTAATAAAGCATTAAAAGAAGGAAAGAAGATTCTTCTTGAGGGTCAGCTCGGTTCACTCAAAGACCCTGACCACGGAATTTATCCAATGGTTACATCATCTTCAACACTTGCTCCTTATGGTGCAATCGGAGCTGGTGTTCCGGCTGCATCAATTCAGGATGTTGTCACGGTAGTTAAAGCATATTCATCAGCAGTTGGTGCTGGTGCATTTGTAAGTGAAATATTTGGAGACGAAGCAGACGAACTTAGAAGACGCGGCGGTGACGGCGGCGAGTTCGGTGCTACAACAGGTCGTCCTAGAAGAATGGGATGGTTTGATGCAGTTGCAACACGTTACGGTGTAAGAATGCAGGGTACAACAGAAGTTGCTCTTACAGTAATAGATGTACTTGGATATCTTGATGAGATTCCAATGTGTGTAGGATATGAAATTGACGGTAAAGTTACAAAAGATTTCCCTACAACACCACAGCTTGAGAAAGCAAAGCCGGTATGGAAAGTGATGCCGGGCTGGAAATGTGATATTCGTGGAATAACAAAGTATGAAGATTTACCAGAGGCATGCAGAAACTATATCGAGGCAATTGAAGAGGAAATCGAAGCACCAATTACAATGGTTTCAAATGGTCCTGGAAGACATGAGATTATTCACAGAGAAAGCAGCTATTCTAAATAATCTGATAAGATAAAAGACAGGTGTCAGCTGTCGGAAACTGTGCATTGACAGACGACGGCCGGTGTCATAAAAATAAGACAGCGTTGATAATAAGTCAACGCTGTCTTGAATTATCTTTTTGACAGATATCTGTATACAAGCATCATTGCGTATATTACAATGGGAAATACGATATCTGTAAATATAAGCCCTTTAAAAAGCGTTCTTGCGGTCTGCGTGTCGATAAAAGCAGTTATAAGTGTGACAATTATCAGGACACCCCACAAAATAACAGCGGTAAGGGCAACACCTCGTTTTATTTTTTTCATATTTATTAACCTTTCCGTGATATGAATTAATCATTATCAATTTATATAATAATAACATAGAAAATAATAATATAAAAGACTTTATATATTAAATATAATTATAGGAGAAAAACAATGGTAAAGAGTGTATTGGAATATCTCGAGAATTCAGCAGCAAGATTTCCTGATAAAAAGGCAGTCGCTGATGACAAAAGCAGCATGACATATTCAGAACTTGTAAATAATGCACGGAATATTGCGGCAGGACTTCTTCCTTACACAGAAAGAAGACAGGCAGTTCCTGTATACATGGACAAGAGCTGTCATACGCTTGCTCTTTTTATGGGAGCTGTAATGGCAGGATGTTTTTATGTCTGCCTTGATCCAAGCCAGCCGGCAGAAAGAATCAATATGATTCTTGAGACGCTTGAGGCAAAACTTATGGTCGTTGATGAAAAATCAGCAAAGAAGCAGGCGAAGCTTGGTTTTGATGGTCCTGTTCTTAATATTGACGAGCTTATGACACATGAAGTGACAGAAGAAGAGAACGAAAAACTTGCACAGATAAGAAGTGAAGCTCTAGATATTGACCCGTTGTATTCAATATTTACATCAGGCTCAACAGGTGTTCCTAAGGGTGTTATAGTAAATCACCGTTCAGTCATAGACTTTATAGATTGCTTTACAGATACATTTAACATCAGTGAAAATGATATAATTGGCAATCAGGCACCATTTGATTTTGACGTATCAGTAAAAGATATTTATTCAACATTAAAATGCGGTGCAACAATCCAGATTATACCTAAACAATTATTTTCATTTCCTACAAAACTTCTTGATTATCTTGATGACAATAATGTTACAACACTTGTATGGGCTGTTTCGGCATTGTGTATAGTTACAACTTTAAATGGCTTTGAGTACAAGGTTCCGTCAAAGATTAATAAAGTAATTTTCTCAGGTGAAGTTATGCCGATAAAACATCTTAATCTCTGGAGAAAAGCATATCCGGATGCGATGTTTGTTAATGTATACGGACCTACAGAAATCACATGTAACTGCACATATTATATAGTTGACAGGGAGTACGAACTTGACGAGACACTTCCTATGGGTAAAGCATTTCCTAATGAGAGAGTATTCCTGCTTGATGATGACGATAATATTATCACTGAATCACAGCCGGGTACAACAGGTGAAATTTGTGTTTCAGGAACAGCAGTGACAATGGGTTACTATAACAATCCGGAAAAGACAGATGCAGCATTTGTTCAGAATCCTCTTAATAACAAATATAATGAAATAATATATAGAACGGGCGACTTAGGATATTATAACAATGACGGTCTTATGTGCTTTTCATCAAGAAAAGATTTCCAGATTAAGCATATGGGACACAGAATAGAGCTTGGTGAAATTGATATGGCAATCAACGCAGTGGACGATGTTGTAAGAGCATGCTGCATATTCCATCAGGACGCAAATAAGATTCTTGGATTCTATGAGGGAGCTGCAGATAAAAAGACTATTACACATGTTCTTATGCAGAAACTTCCAAAGTTCATGATTCCACAGGAATTTATCCAGGTAGAATCAATGCCTATAACAAAGAATGGTAAGATTGACAGAAAACTTCTTCTTGAAAATTATATCGGAGGCGAAAATGCTTAGTATAGAAAAAATAACACAGCTTGCAAAAGAAAATTCAACACCGCTTTATATATTTGATAAAGATGAGCTTGCAGACAGAATTTCATCAATAAAGAGAATAGTAGGAGATGGCGTCACAATATGTTATGCCATGAAGGCTAATCCGTTTCTACTCGATGCGGCAAAAAAGCTTAATGTGAAATTTGAGGTGTGTTCGCCGGGCGAATTTTCAATATGTGAGCGTGAAAATATTAATATGTCAGACATAGTTCTTTCCGGTGTCAACAAGGAAAAGCATGATATAGAACATGTCATGGACGACTGTGGCGGTGTAGGAATGTATACAGTTGAGTCAGTAAGCCAGTTTGAACTTCTCAATGAATGTGCGGCAAAAAGAAATATTACAATACCTGTGCTTTTAAGAGTTACAAGCGGCAACCAGTTCGGACTTGACGAAGCTGAGGTTGAAAGACTCGTCTCACACAGAGAAAACTATCCTAATATTGATATACACGGAATCCAGTGTTATACAGGTACGCAGAAAAAGAAAATTGACCATATCACAAAAGAACTTGAATGGCTTGACGGAATATGTGATATGTTAAAAGAAAAATATGGTTTTAATGCAAGGGAACTTGAATATGGACCTGGACTTCCTGTTTCATATTTTGGCGAAGATGCTTTCAATAATTCGTATGATATGTTAAAAGAGTTTGCCGAGTATCTCAAACCGCTTAAAAGTAAATACAAGATAACACTTGAGATGGGTAGATATATTGCCGCAACATGCGGAGTATATGTGTCATCAGTTGCTGATACAAAGACTAACAAGGGCCAGAACTACTGTATAATTGATGGTGGAATTAACCACGTTAATTACTATGGACAGACAATGGCAATGAAAGTTCCGGCTTATACATTTGTGAAAGCCGACGGCACAGCTGCGGCAGGCTATGGTGCTAAAGATTACGGCACAGAACCTGAAAAATGGACAATATGTGGTTCACTGTGTACAGTTGCTGATGTAATTGTAAAAAATCTTCCGATAGGAAAGCCGGAATCAGGCGATATGATTATTTTTTATAATATCGGTGCATATTCTGTTACAGAGGGAATTTATCTGTTCCTGAGCAGAAAAATGCCTAAGATTATAGCATACAGCGAAAAAGAAGGAACAAGTTTATACCGTGATTTCAAATTTTCGGATAAGATTAATTCGAGAGAAGATCTTATTTAATAGATTATTAATATATAATTCACTTTCATTTTTCAAAAATGTGCTTGACTAACACAGGAAGATGTTATATTTTAAATTCGATATACTAAAGGGGTAAATATAAAACCCTGTTTGGTCGATATAATTTAGTGAAAGAAAGGTCAGGATTTTTATAATGGATCAGTTAATGGACATTTTGACAGAAGTTAATGCAGACGTAGATTTTGAAACATGTGATACACTTATCGATGATGGTATTCTCGATTCTTTTGATATCGTATCAATCGTTGGTGAGCTTAATGACACATTTGATATTGAGATTACACCTGTTGACATTGTTCCTGAGAATTTTAATTCTGCAGAGGCAATGTGGGAGATGATTCAGAGACTTCAGGATAACTAGGATATGCATTAACGTGACATGAGGCAGATAATGCCGCCGTATTTGTTTATGACAAGGAGGAATTGATATGTCAGGTTTTAATTTGTATACTTCTAATTCTATTTCAACTTTATTTTCTTCATTAGGAAACAGAAGTAATGGAAGCACAATATTTTCCGGGCTTGATTATTCAACATTATCAAGCATCCATAATGGCTCATATAAAAAGCTTCTTAATGCTTATTATAATAAAACAGGCAACAAAGATGCTGTTTCAAGCATAACAGCAGGAAAGACTGATGTTAAGAAAACAGATACCAATGCTGTAAGTACACGTAATAATGCATCTAATGTGAGCGAAGATATTGATACATTAAATAAGAGCGATTTATGGAAACAAAAGGAAATAAAAGCTGAGGATGGCAGCAAGACAAAGGAATATGATAAAGATGCCATTTATAAGGCAGTTTCATCATATGTAAAAGATTACAATCTTCTTGTTGACAGTGCAGGTAATTCTGAGAGTTCCTCAGTTTTAAGAACAGCATCAAGTATGGTTAATTATACTAAAGCTAATAAATCGGTGCTTGCTTCAATGGGCATTTCGATTGGTGCTGATAATAAGTTGAGCATTGATGAGAAGACATTTAAAGGTTCATCAATGGCAGCAGTTAAATCTGCATTTACCGGAGCCGGTTCATATGGTAAGAGCGTTCAGGCGAGTGCATCAATGATTTATGGCTCTGCGGCAGCACAGGTTGCCAAACAGTCAGGAACAGGATTGTATTCATCAGGAGCATCATATTCATATGTGAATGGTTCTATTTATAACAGTTATTTTTAAATAAAAACAGCGAGAGGAAGCAAAAGACATGGCTTTACTTGAAACTTGGAGAAAGTTAGCATACGAGACAGAGATGAACCAGAATCAGGCAACACAGTTCTGGGGTAACTATTTTAACCTTGAAAAAGGAATTTATGAGCAGATTCTTTCAACACCGGATGAACCTGTATCAGGAACAGTTAAAGAACTTGCAGAGAAATTTAATGTTGAAGTTTTAATTATGACAGGATTTCTTGACGGAATCAATGACAGCTTAAAGAATCCTAATCCAATTGAGACAATGGAAGAGGATACACAGGTAAATCTTGATTACGATAAGGAAAAACTCTATTACAACATGGTTGGTGCAAAAGCTGACTGGTTATATGAACTTCCACAGTGGGATAATCTTTTAGATGAAGCAAAGAGAAAAGAGCTTTACAAGAAGCAGAAACTCTCTGGTACAGTTATCAAAGGAAAGAAGATTGGCAGAAATGAGCCATGTCCATGTGGAAGCGGCAAGAAATATAAGAACTGCTGCGGTAAGAACGCATAACCCACGATGTCTTAGTGAGATAAAAGACGGTGCAGGATTTATTCCCTCACCGTCTTTTTAAGTGCTTTGAAATATTTAACAATGTAAAATACTAATGAAATTATGCCAATAAATGTAATTATAAGAAGGCACAGATATAATGGAAGACTGTAATGATACTGGCTTATCATTATCGCTGATGTATGTGATGACAATCCTGAATAATTCCAGTTTAAGTCAATAGCCATATATTCGAGCAGTGGTTTAAGATAAGTATCATTTTTCTTTAAAACTGCTTTGAATGAGACATCATCAAGTGATACAGGAATGTCATTATCTTTATTAAAATATTTTGTGGAAATAAGATAAATTGTACATCTGTCATCAGCAAGAGTGTAATAGTAATGTCCTTTTACATGGTCATGGTCAATATAATCATATCCTGTATAATATAAAGTATCTGCGTCAACATTGACATATCTGGCTCCGGACAGATAACAGTCGTCAATATTATCAGATGAACTGTATGACTGTGGTTTGAAGCTTTTGAAAAGCGATATATGCATGCAGGCTGATATGGTGATAAGTACAAATAAAAATAAGAATACAGCAGCCTGAATCTGGTGGTTAAATAAAATTGACTTTAGTTTCTTTAGTTTCATAGAACGTTCCCTGTTAATAAAGTTATATATAAAATTATTATATAATAAATTAAAATTTAAAGAAATAGGGAAAAGGTAATTTAATAAACATTGCTTTTTTTCAGAAAAATTGTTACATTATATAGATAAGATGAAAATGTGGCGGGAGTCAGTAAGAACGGAGAAAATTATGGAAGCTTATACAGGATTTGCTTATGTATATGATGAATATATGGATAACATTCCATATGATGAGTGGAGTGAATATCTGATTGAACTTTTAAAAGAAAATGGTATAGAGAAAGGACAGTGTATCGCAGAACTTGGATGTGGAACAGGAACAGTTACGAGAATACTTGACAGTAACGGATATGACTGTATCGGGATAGATTTGTCAGAAGATATGCTGGCAATTGCCTCAGAAAAGACATATGACAATGATCAGGAGATAATATATACACATCAGGACATGCGGGATTTTGCACTTCCTTATACAGTTGATGCCATGGTAAGCATCGGCGATTCAATGAACTATATTACAACAGCCGATGATTTGAAAAGTGTTTTTGAATGTGTATATAACGGACTTGAAGAAGGCGGAGTCTTTATATTTGATTTAAAGACAATACATTTTTTCAGAGATATATTAAGTGATAATACATATGCCCAGAATAGAGATGATTCAGCATTTATATGGGATAATTGTTACGAAGAAAAAACGCGTAATAATATATACAATCTTGCAGTTTTTGTATTAAATGAAGACGGAGCTTTTGACAGATATGAAGAAAATCACTGCCAGCACGGTTTTACAATGGAAGAAGTGCTTTCATCAGCAGAGGCGGCAGGACTTACATGCACTGCCACATATGATGCATTTTCACATGATGCACCAAAAGATGACAGCGAAAGATTATATTTTGTATTTAAGCGTTAAAATGGAAAATAAAGATGTATAATCGGAGGAATAAGAATGAATGATTATATTGTAAGAGGAATTGCAGCAGGTGGACAGATTCGGGTGTTTGCAGCAACAACCAGAAATGTCGTTGAGACGGCAAGACAGCACCATGAGATGAGCCCGATTGCTACTGTTGCACTTGGAAGACTTCTCACAGGCGGTGCGATGATGGGAACTATGATGAAAAACGACTCAGATGTCGTTACAATACAGATTAAAGGTAATGGTCCAATCGGTGCGATGACGGTTACTGCTGATTCAAAAGGAAGAGTAAAGGGATTTGTTGCCAATCCACAGGTAATGCTTCCGTTAAAAGACGGAAAACTTGATATTGCGGGTGCGTTGGGACTTGGCGTGTTAAGTGTTATAAAGGATATCGGATTAAGAGAGCCTTATGTTGGAGATACAATACTTGTTACAAGTGAGATTGCAGACGACCTGACATATTATTTTGCAACAAGCGAGCAGGTGCCTTCATCAGTAGGTCTTGGTGTCCTCATGAATAAGGACAATACAGTTGAACAGGCGGGTGGATTTATAATCCAGCTTATGCCGGATGCAAAGGAAGAGACTATAGAAAAGCTTGAAGCACGTATAAAAGAAGTAAAGTCGGTAACACAGCTTCTTGAAGAGGGAATGACCCCGGAGGAAATCCTTGAGCATATTCTCGGGGATATGGGGCTTGAGATTCTGGATAAGACGCCTGCAGAATTCTATTGCAACTGTTCAAAAGAGAGAGTTGCAATGGCAATCATGAGTGTCGGCAAAGATGAGATTGACCAGATGATAGAAGAAGGCAATCCTATAGAAGTCAAGTGTCATTTCTGTAATACAGCATATAATTTCAGCATAGATGACTTAAAACATTTACGTGAACTTTGTGAGAAGAGAAGATGAAAAATATAATATTTATCGGAATGCCGGGCAGCGGAAAGAGCACACTTGGTGTAGTTCTTGCAAAAAAGCTCGGATACAGTTTTATAGATTCTGACCTTGTAATTCAGGAAAAATATGGTACAACACTTGAAAGAATTATTGAAAAATATGGTGACGATGGATTTATCAAAATAGAAAATGATGTCAATTGTACAATAAATGCAGAACATGCAGTTATTGCAACAGGTGGAAGTGCCGTGTACGGAGAAACGGCAATGGAGCATTTTAAAGATATCGGAACTGTTATATATCTTGAGGTTGACGAGATTGAGCTGGAAGAGCGAGTAGGAAGCCTTAAAGAACGTGGCGTTGTATCAAATGGAAAGACAACAATTGACGAGATATTTGAAGACAGAAAAAATCTGTATCGTAAATATGCCGATATTACACTTAATCTTAATGGAAAAAGCATAAGAGAGTCAGTTGATGACATTTATGATAATCTTATTAACAAAGACAGCAATTATTAATACATTGCAACAAAAACAAATTTGTTTTATACTTAACTAACTTTATAGCAGGAGGAAAAAATCAAATGGAAAATGAAGCTGTTTCAAAAAATTTCATAGAGCAGATTATTGATAAAGATATTGCGGAGGGACATTGCAAAAAGGTTATTACAAGATTTCCACCTGAACCTAACGGATATCTTCATATAGGTCATGCAAAGTCAATACTTTTAAATTATGGACTTTCACAGGAATATGGCGGACAGTTTAATTTAAGATTTGATGATACAAATCCGACAAAAGAAAAGGTTGAATTTGTGGATTCGATTAAGCGTGATGTAGAGTGGCTCGGTGCAAAGTGGCACGGCGATGTTTTATTTGCATCAGATTATTTTGATAGAATGTATGAGGCTGCAGTAAAGCTTATCCGCAAAGGGAAAGCATATGTGTGTGACCTTACACCTGAACAGATAAGAGAGTACAGAGGAACACTTACTGAACCTGGCAAGGAAAGTCCTTACAGAAACCGTTCGGTTGAAGAGAACCTTGAACTTTTTGAAAATATGAAAAATGGAATGTATGCAGACGGAGAGAAAGTGCTTCGTGCAAAGATTGATATGGCAGCAGCCAATATCAACATGAGAGACCCTATTATTTACAGAGTTGCACATATTTCACATCATAGAACAGGTGATAAATGGTGCATTTATCCTATGTACGATTTTGCACATCCGATTGAAGATGCTATTGAAGGTGTTTCGCATTCAATATGTACGCTTGAGTTTGAAGACCACAGACCGCTTTATGACTGGGTTGTAAGAGAACTTGAATATGAGAATCCACCTAAGCAGATTGAGTTTGCAAAGCTTTACCTTAACAATGTTGTTACAGGAAAGAGATATATTAAGAGACTTGTCGAAGATGGAATTGTTGACGGATGGGATGACCCACGTCTTGTATCAATTGCAGCTTTGAGAAGAAGAGGATTTACACCTGAATCGATTAAGACATTTGTTGAGCTTGTTGGTGTTACAAAGAGCCAGGGCTCTGTTGAATATCCGATGCTTGAGTATTGCATAAGAGAAGACTTAAAACTCAAAGTACGCAGAATGATGGCTGTACTCAATCCTGTAAAAGTTATTATTGACAACTATCCTGTTGGACAGGTTGAATATATGGAAGTTCCTAATAATCAGGAAAATCCGGAGCTTGGAACAAGAAAAGTTCCATTTACAAAAGAACTCTATATTGAGAGGGATGATTTTATGATCGATCCTCCAAAGAAGTATTTCAGAATGTTTCCTGGTAATGAAGTGCGTCTTATGAATGCTTATTTTGTTACATGTACAGACTATAAGACTGATGAATCAGGTGAAGTTACAGAGATTCATTGTACTTATGATCCGGAAACACGCGGCGGTAATTTTGAGGGCCGTAAAGTAAAAGGTACAATTCATTGGGTATCTGCATCTGAAGGCAAGCAGGTTCAGGTACGTCTATATGAAAATATCGTGGATGAAGAAAAAGGCGTGTATAATGAAGAAGATGGTTCAATAAATGTAAACCCACATTCACTTACAGTCATTGATAACTGTTATGTTGAGCCTGAACTTATGAATGCAGCAAAAGAAGAAAAATTCCAGTTTGTAAGAAACGGTTATTTTTGTGTTGATATTAAAGACAGTGAGGCTGGAAAGCCGGTGTTTAACCGGATTGTATCGTTAAAGAGTTCATTTAAACTTCCAAAATAAAAAGCATGGAGGCTCCATAGTGAGTGAATTAACACAGGAAATTGAAAAAGAAGAGGGTATGTATGTCTATGATAAAAAGATAGAATGTCCTGTATGCATGAAGGAATTTACAACAAAGATAGTAAAGACCGGAAAAGCAAGATTTAAGGGGAGTGAAATGGATTTACGTCCGATATATGAGGGAGTTGACACCATAAAATATGATGTTTACATGTGTCCTCATTGCGGATATTCTGCAGTATCAAGAGAATTTAATAATATTACACATTCACAGCGTAAAACGCTTATGGAAGAAATCGGCAGTAAATATGCCGGGATTTCAGGTGGACACGATGAAATATATTCATATGATGAAGCTGTTGTCAGATACAAAATGGCACTTCTTACAGCTATAAAAAAGCCTGCAAAATTAAGTGAATGTGCATATTTATGCCTGAAGCTTTCATGGCTTTACAGATCTATGTCGGAAGAAAAAATAGAAGAGCATTATAGGGAAAAAGCTTACAAAGGTTTTGAGGAAGCATTGCAAAAAGAATATCCTCCGATATGTGGAATGGATGAAAATACTATTAGTTATCTTATGTCAGTTCTTGCATACAAGAGCGGCGATAATGATAAAGCGATGCAGTATGGCTACAGTGTAATAAGCTCAAGAGGAGCTTCAACAAAACTTAAAGATAAAGAACGTGAGATTATAGACATATTAAAGGCGGAGAAATAAAATTGAAAAAGATTTTGTTCTGGTGCAGAAACGTGGCTTGTGCCGGTCTGCATACCGAAGTAGGAAAGATGATAATTCTTTCATTGATTATTAATATGATTATTGAATGTCTGAATCACAGAAATTTATGGGGATTGGCAGAGCTATTTGCCAATCCTGTTGTGTTTCTTTACAATACTTCAATAATATTTCTTACATTATGTATAGGATTTTTTACTACACGCAAGGTTTTTGTGTATGTAATGATATCAGCGATATGGATAACACTGGCGGTTATCAATTTTGTTGTTTTGTCTGCCAGAAAAACTCCATTTACAGCAATGGACATATATCTGATAAAAGATGCGGTTAAAGTATTGCCTGTATATCTTAATGTTTTTCAGATTATACTGATTGTTATTGGAATAATTGCAGGTATTGCGGGATTGGTGTTTTTATGGATTAAAGGACCAAAAGTAATAATTGCACAGACATTAAAGAGAAGAATAATATTTTCATCTGTAAAAACAGTTATTGCCGGTGCAGTTGTTACAGCATTGACAGTTATACTGATTCCGGCAGGCGTTCTTGGACGCAATTTTGGTAATCTTGGAATAGCATACAGGAATTACGGATTTGTATATTGTTTTTCATGCAGCGTTGTTGGGCGTGGAATAAGCAAATCGGGAGAATACTCACAGGAATATATTAACAATATAAAAAATAATATTGAAAATGAGCAGACTGACAATGGCGTTGTTAATTCACAGGAAGCACCCAATATTATATTTTTGCAGCTCGAGTCATTTTTTAATCCGGACAGAGTTAAAGGAGTAAAATTTTCACAGGATGTATTGCCTAATATGAAAAGACTATCATCAGAATATTCAGCCGGTTATATATCTGTGCCATGTTTTGGTGCCGGGACAGCAAATACTGAATTTGAGGTACAGACAGGAATAAATCTTGATGATTTCGGACCTGGTGAGTATCCTTACAAAACAGTTTTGCAGTCGGCTATATGTGAATCGGCGGCATATGACCTGAAAAATCTTGGATATAGCACACATGCTCTTCATAATAATGACGGAACATTCTATAACCGCAATAAGGTTTTTTCACATCTTGGATATGATACATTTACATCAATAGAATATATGTCAGATATTGCATATAATCCGATAGGCTGGGCAAAAGACAGCATACTTACCGGCGAAATTGCAAAAATTCTTGATTCAACGGAAGGCTCCGATTATATATATACAATATCAGTTCAGGGACATGGCGATTATCCGTCGCAGATGCCGGAAAATTATAATCCTGAGATAAAAGTTGAAAACTTTTTTGATGGGGCAGATAAGACTGCGTTTGAATATTATATTAATCAGATACATGAGATGGATAAGTTTGTCGGTGAGCTCGTAAAGTATTTATCAGAAAGGGATGAGCAGACAATTCTTGTAATGTATGGCGATCATCTTCCCGGATTTAATTTTACAAACGAGACACTTTCATATGGTAATATATATCAGACACCATATGTTATATGGGATAATATCGGTCTGAAAAGAGAATATAAGAATATGGAAGCGTATCAGCTTTCGTCATATGTATTTGGAAGGCTTGGCATTACAGAAGGATATATTAATAAATATCATCAGAAACAGAAAGATTCAACAGACTATCTTAAAAATCTAAAAATTCTTGAGTATGATATACTATATGGTGACCATGATATATATGGTGGAGAAAATCCATATCAGGCAACGGATTTAAAGATGGGAACTGATGAGATAAAAATAACAGATGCATATGAATATTCCGATCACATATGTGTAGAAGGAGAGAATTTCAATACGTTCAGCGTAGTATTTGTCAATGATAAAGAATGTATAACAGAGTCTGTTAATGGAAATATGCTTATTGCTAAAGGTATAAAACTCAAAAAAGGTGATAAAGTATCCGTTGTGCAGCGTGGCAAAGATAAAATTGAACTTAGCCGTGTGACGTTTGAAAATTAAAAAAATGATTTTTATATGTTGAATAACTATATAAATGGTTGTTGACAGTGCATAAAAGTAATGCTAATATAGGAATGAGGTATTTGCTTATAGGCAAAACGTCACATTTTTTTTGGAGGTACTTGAAATGAAAGGTACAGTTAAGTGGTTCAACAATCAGAAGGGTTACGGATTCATCAGCGATGAGAATGGTGATGATGTATTCGTACATTACTCAGGTCTTAACATGGACGGCTTTAAGTCATTAGACGAAGGTGCTCAGGTTGAGTTCGATGTTACAGAAGGAGCTAAGGGTCCACAGGCAACTAATGTAACAAAATTATAATCCGCAATGTTCTACAGTGTGCCTTTTTAAATATACAGGTAATTTTTGAAAAGATATATTGTTTGCAATAAAGATTATGTGAAAAGCAGCTGCATTATGTAGCTGCTTTATTTTATATAAATTTTATATAAAATAAATAAAGGCTTCTTTGCAAATAAAGTTGTCATATGATAAAATAAAAAAAGAACAATATGTTGGAGGAATATATGGAAGGAATTGATTTATTACAGACGTTGCCGTCTGGTGTAGAAGGGATGATTATGGCAGGAGGAATTCTCATGCTGTCATTTTTCATTGTAATGTTTATTGTAGTTAAGAAAAGATGGGAAGGCAAAGTCGTTCCATTCTTTCTCGGACTTTTAAGTTATGTGATTTTTGTATTTATATGTGTGAATCTTATTATGTCGGCATTTGCACTTATACCTAGTGTAGATATGGCATTTTCATATAATCAGCATGCGTATACAATTGTCTATTGCGTTGTTGCTTCTGTTGCATTTCTTGCAGCAAGAGTTGTGCTTGGCAATATGATAACACAAAGATATGACACACGCGGTGATGTATATATGGCAGGTATGGGGCTTGGAATTGGTGATGGCATATTATATGGTGTCACAGCGGTTTCATATTATGTATGGTGTATTGCAATCAGAAATGAAGGTCTTGAGCAGGCTTTTCAGGGACTTTCCAACAGTGATATAACATCTACATATGAATCGGTATCAACACTTTTTAATGCACCAATAGCGTTATGGCTTCTCATGGGTCTTGGCTGTATCATGGATATGCTTATTCATTTTGCACTTACTAATGCAACATATGGAGTTATAACCGGAAGCCTTCCAAAATACTGGTATGCATTATCAACAGGCATTTATTTTGTTAATGCTATATCATTCCAGTTATATGATTCGTCATCAATGGTAAGTATAGCAGTTTCATTTGCAATAAAACTTATTATATTTGCAGCGTCAATGTATTATACATTGTCTGTAGCAGGAAAGCAGATAAAATACGGGGAATAAAGATATGTCAGATACAGATACTATCAAAGGTCTTACACAGGAACAGGTTGATAAATTAACAGCAGACGGACTTTTTAATGAAACAGTTAAGAGCCAGTCTAAAAGTGTGTGCCAGATAGTAGCCGGTAATGTATTTACATATTTCAACTTAATATTTGCAATATTTGCATGTTTGTTAATTCTGGTAAGGTCATATATTAATATGACCTTTCTTCCAATTATAGTGATAAATACACTTATCGGTATAATACAGGAACTAAGAACCAAACGTGTGCTCGACAGGCTTACGCTTCTCAATGCACCTAAAACAAAAGTTATAAGGGATGGAAAAGAGTCAGAAGTTGATTCGCAGACGCTTGTAAAAGGAGATTTGTGCAGGTTTAAATCAGGAAACCAGATTTGTGCAGATGCTGTAGTTGTGGATGGGATTGTCAGGGTTAATGAATCACTTGTAACAGGAGAATCTGATGAGATAACAAAGAAAAAAGGAGATATGCTATTATCGGGAAGTTTTGTTGTGTCAGGAGAATGTTTGGCTGTTCTTGAGAATGTAGGACTTTCATCATATGCATCAAAGATAACCCTGGAAGCGAAAGCATCGAGAAAAAAACAGCAGACGGAGATGATGCGTTCTCTTGACAAGCTTGTGAAAGTTATAGGTATTGCTATTATTCCAATTGGCATATTGATGTTTTGCAGAACATTTTTTGCACTAGGCAATACGTTACAGCAGAGCGTTGTGTCGATGATAGCTGCACTTGTAGGAATGATACCTGAAGGCTTATATCTTCTTGCAAGTATTGCACTTGTTGTAAGTGTAATGAGACTTGCAAAAAAGAATGTTCTTGTACATGAAATGGCATGTGTGGAAACACTTGCAAGAGTAAATATCCTGTGTGTTGATAAGACGGGAACAATAACAGAAAATAAGATGTCAGTTGCACAGGTTGAGCCGCTTGAATACTATGAGCAGGGTGAATTTCCGGCACTTCATGAGATGATAGGCAATCTTGTTAATAATCTCAATGCTGATAATATTACAATGGAAACGTTGCAGCAATATTTTGATTCAGAAAAGACGAGGCAGGCGGAGAGTGTCTGTTCATTTTCATCTGAGACAAAGTACAGCAGTGCTACGTTTTCATCAGGAGATACATATATAATTGGTGCACCGGAAAAACTGCTTCTCAATGAGTATTCTGTATATGAAAGCCATATAGAGTCATATGCAAGAAAAGGTCTAAGAGTTATGGTGTTTGGAATTTTAGACTATAATCCGGAAGGTAAGAAACTTACATCACCTGCGAAACCGCTCGCACTTATTGCAATTGGCAATGCGATAAGAGAAGATGCAAAAGAAACATTTAAGTATTTTGCAGATCAGGAAGTTGAGATAAAAGTTATATCGGGAGATAATCCGGTGACAGTATCAAGTGTTGCACACGATGCAGGAATTATTAATGCTGATAAATTTATAGACGCCTCGTCACTTCAGACAGATGAGGAACTTGAAGCTGCGGCACTAAAGTATACAGTGTTTGGCAGAGTGCAGCCTGAACAGAAGAGAAGAATAATACAGGCTCTCAAAGATAACGGCGATGTGGTCGCAATGACAGGCGATGGTGTCAATGATGTACTTGCACTCAAAAGTGCCGATTGCAGCATAGCTTTTGGTTCCGGAAGTGAAGCGGCATGCAATGCGGCACAGATAGTGCTTGTTAATTCAGATTTTTCATGTATGCCATCAGTTGTTCTTGAAGGAAGAAGAGTAGTTAATAATATCCAAAGGACAGCCTCGCTGTTTCTTGTAAAGAATATATTTTCAATGCTTTTAGCATTGTTTACACTTATAGTAGGACACAGGTATCCATTGTATCCTACACAGCTGTCCCTGCTTGGGGCATTTACAATCGGTGCTCCGGGATTTTTACTTGCAATGCAAAGAAACAGGAGCCGGATAAAAGGAAGATTTCTTGTGAATGTTGCTATTAAGGCACTTCCGGCAGCATTGACGGATTTTCTTCTCGTTGCGATATTTACTGTATACAATAATTTCAGTGGAATACCGCATGAACAGCTGTCAACATCAGTTATTTTTATCCTGCTCACAGTAGGAATGGCAGAATTGTATCGCGTATGCAGACCGTTTGATTTGTTCAGGGCAGTTGTTTGCGTGTTGATGGGAGCTGGAATAGTTGGTGGTATTCTGTTATTCCCGGGATTATTTGCAATAAGCAGCATGCCATTGCCATTGTTTGTAATGACACTTATATGGATGGCAGGTGCAATTCCTGTGTTTTATGGAATGTGTAAACTTATAGGAAAGTTATTTAACCGCTTTCTTTGAAAAATCAGTTGTTACCAGTTTGTTGTAAGGGACATTCTCGTCAAGTTCTCCGGCCTGTTTTAAAATGTCAGTAAGCAGAGAAAATGATGACTCTTCAAAAATAGTATCATTTTTCCATGTATCCTGTGATTTATAACGTTCAACTATTTTTGTGAGTGTCTGGATGTCAGTTTCTTTGAACTGTGGGGCTATAACGGCGGCGATTTCGCTGCTGTTGTGGCTGTTTACAAATTCAAGACCCTTTTGGATTGCATTGGTAAATGACTGTATTATTTCAGGATTATTCTTTAAAAAGCTTTTTTTGGCACAATATGCTGTATATGGAACATAACCGCTGTCTACGCCGAGCGAAGCAGCAATGTATCCTTTATTTTCTGACTCAATTGCTGTTGCAGATGGTTCAAATTCCACAGTAAAGTCCCCAAGACCAGACGCAAAAGCTGCAGCAGTTGAACCAAAATCGATATTTTGCACTATTTCAACATCTTTTTTACAATCAATATTATTTTTCTTTAAAATGTATTCGAGAAGCATCTGTGGCATGCCGCCGGCTCTTCCTCCGATGATAGTTTTTCCTTTTACATCACTCCATTTAAAATTACTTATATTATCTCTTGAGACAAGAAAATTACCGGCACGTTGTGTAAGCTGTGCAAAATTGACAGCATAATCTGAAGAACCACCGGTATATATATAAACAGAGGCTTCAGACCCCATAAAACCAATATCTGCATCTCCACTTATGAGTGCGGTCATAACTTTGTCAGCACCAAAGCCGGTGACAAGAGTTAAATCAATGCCTTCGTCCTTGAAATATCCTTTTTCGATTGCCACATATTGAGGTGCGTAAAAAATAGAGTGTGCAACTTCATTCAGGGTGATTTTTCTGATATCATTTGTGTGCGTTTGTTTTGTACATCCTATAAGTGATATACATGTAAAAACCATAATCATAATAAGGGCGGTAAGCCGCTTAAATGCATGCTTCATAGAAACTCCATAAAACTTTTTTATTATAATATGTGAAATCAAAATAAGTGTTTCTTTTTTTTGAAAATTATGTTATCATATTTAAAAATATTATGTGCGGAATTTAAGCATGAAAGTGCTTAAATAAAGACAGCGGAAGGAGTAATCGCTATGTTTGGAAAAAATAAAAATAATAGTAATGTTAGTCATGATATAAATGTTATGATGCAGATGATGGACAAAGTCATACAGGGTGAATATGATGAGATCGATGTAACGGCATTTGATAATCCGGCATATGGAGAGAAGCTTAATGAGCTGATTCATGCATTTAAGAAGTCAAATAACAACTTTGTTATGCGTCTTAATGAGGCTATGGAATCAATTGGCGATAATTCGTATGTAAAGAATACGCTTGATCAGGTACAGTCACAGACGGACTCAATAGCTGAGATGGAAGAAGCAAGTCATAATCTTGAAGAATCAATTAATAATATTTCAAAGACAGTTGGCGGTATTCAGGATAATACACATGAGATGCTTGCAGTAGCACAGAACAGTACAGCCAACATGAACGAAAGTATCAAGGTTGTAAACCAGTCATCAGAAAATATAAGCAGGATTAATGAACAGGTGCAGGAATTTCAGGATAAGATTGATAAAATCAGTGAGATTGTTGACATTGTTAAAAAAGTTGCCAGCCAGAGTAATCTCTTAGCACTTAATGCATCTATTGAGGCGGCAAGAGCAGGTGAAGCAGGAAAAGGATTTGCGGTTGTTGCAGACCAGGTAAGACAGCTTTCAAGTAATACATCAGAGTCAGCAGAAGATATCGTAAGATATGTTAATGAATTAAAAAATGATATCGGAGTTCTTGCTGAATCAATGAATGAGACAACTTCAAAACTTGAAGAAGGTAATAAAAAAGTTGAAGATTCACTTGTAGATATTGAAAAGATGGCATCACAGATGACAGAGATAAAAGATAAGATTGATGAAGTATTTTCTGATATTGATAAACAGTCAGAATTCACATCGGATTTTGCAAAACAGGTATCTAACATATCTGACAGTTACGAAGAACTGTCTAAGGATTGTAAAGAACAGGGTACACATGTATACAAGATTGGACGTTATATTGATACGACAAGAAGTGATATGGTTCGAGGCTTTGCTGAGGTTACAACTCAGGACTGGCTCAGAATATTTGAGATAGACCACTTTATTCTTATGTGGCGTGTATATAACAATGTTGTTGATTTTGAACATTTAAAGATTACACAGCTTAATAATAATGAGACATGTAAGCTTGGTAAGTGGCTTGCAGCACAGACAGACCCGGCTATTACAGGATGTACTGAATTTGCAGAATTAAAAGCTTCACATAATGATATTCACAAGTATGCTACACAGTCATGGCAGGCAAAAGAAGATGGCAATGTAGAACTTGCTATGGAATACTTCAATAAGGCACATGATGCATTCTATGTATATCAGAAGAAGATAAAGAACATGCAGGCAAAGTTAAGACAGCTTGGTGAGACAGAATCAACTGAGATTGTTGTATTCCGTAACTAATATAAAAGACTGTTATATGTGGTATTTATTTGCAATATCGTATATGGCAGTCTTTTTGAAATATTAAAAATATTAGCAGATTATAGTAATTATCTGTGGAATGGAGGAAAATGTGAAAACTCCTATATATGTAATAGGACATAGAAATCCTGATACAGATTCAGTGTGTTCAGCCGTATGCTATGCCAGGTTTAAAACTATTATAACAGGAGAATGTTATATTCCGAAAAGAGCAGGGCATCTTAATGAAGAGACACAGTTTGTGTTTAAAAATCTGGGGATAAAACCGCCGGAATATATGCGTGATGTACGGCCACAGGTTAAAGATGTTGATATACATTTTGTTGATGGTGTTGATGAAAATATTTCAATAAAACAGGCCTGGGAAATAATGAAAAAGAACAATGTTGTAACGCTTCCTATTGCAAGTGATGGAATTTTGAAGGGACTTGTTACAATAGGCGATATATCACGTTCATATTTTGAGGTTTATGACAGTAACATATTGTCAGTTGCAAAGACACGATTTGAAAATATTGTAGATACGTTGAAAGCAAAGGTTGTTACAGGCGATACAACACAGATAGTAGACAGCGGTAAAGTTGTAATAGCTGCAGCAAACCCTGACTTAATGGAACAATTTATCAATAAGGGAGATATAGTTATACTTGGAAACAGGTATGAAGCCCAGTTATGTGCTATAGAAATGGACGCAAGATGCATTGTTATATGTGAGGGTGCAGCAGTTTCAAAGACAATTATAAAGGTTGCACAAGAAAAAAATTGTGCTATTATTGTTACTGACTATGATACGTATACGGTTGCCAGACTTATAAACCAGAGCATACCCATAAGTTACTATATGATGCATTCGGAAGGCCTTATCACATTTAAGAATACAGATTTCATAGAGGATATTCAGGATGTCATGGCAAAAAAGCGTTTCCGTGATTTCCCGATAACAGATGAAAATGGTAAATATATCGGCATGATTTCGAGAAGAAATCTTTTAAAACATGGAAAAAAGAAGCTTATTCTGGTTGACCATAATGAGAGAAGCCAGGCTGTTGATGGTGTGGATACGGCTGATATTATGGAAATAATTGATCATCACCGTATTGGTTCAATACAGACAATGTTTCCTGTATTTTTCAGAAACCAGCCATTGGGCTGCACTGCGACTATAATATATAAGATGTATTGTGAACATAATCTTGTACCGGAAAAAGATGTTGCGGCACTTTTATGTTCGGCAATAATATCAGATACATTAATTTTGAAATCTCCAACATGTACTGCAGATGATATTGAAGCCTGCAAAAAGCTTGCCAAGCTTGCCGGTATTGACATAGAAGAGTATGGCAGGGCAATGTTTAAGGCCGGAAGCAATATCGAAAGCCGGACACCCAAAGATTTGTTTAACAGAGATTTCAAGAAGTTTTCTGTAGGCGATGTTGTGATAGGCGTTGGACAGGTCAACTGTATGGAACAGGAAGAAGTTCAGAATATAAAAGTGAAAATGAAAGATTATATCAGTACGGTTACCGGCGATAACGGAATGGATATGGTATTTTTTATGATTACTAATGTATTAGACGGCGGTTCTGAAGTTTTGTGCAGTGGCAAAAATGCCTCGGCAACAATATCACAGGCATTTAATGTTGGTACAACCGATGATTCAGTTTATCTTGATGGTGTTGTATCACGTAAGAAACAGATGCTTCCGGCAATTATGGAAGCATTGCAGCAATAGCAGAATTGTATGGTAATCATATACGTATATTGAATGTTGAATGGAAAAAATTTCGGGAAATGAGGATTATAATGAAAAAGTTAAGAAGAGATGAGCCTTGCTGGTGTGGAAGTGGAAAAAATTATGGAGAGTGTCATGCTGACTTCGACAGAAAAATAGAGACATTCAGGAAAAAATTCCACAAAGTTCCACCTAGAAGCATCATTAAAAATGAATATCAGCTTGAAAAAATGCGTGAAAGTGCCAAAATCAACATAGCGGTTCTTGATTATGTAGGTGAACATATTAAAGCCGGGATGACAACAGAAGAAATTGACCAGATGGTATATGAAAAGACAACGGCAATGGGAGGAATTCCAGCACCGCTTAATTATGAGGGATTTCCAAAGAGCGTGTGTACGTCAATTAATAATGAAGTATGCCATGGTATTCCATCAAGTAATATAAAGTTAGTTGATGGCGACATTATAAATGTTGACTGTTCAACAATTCTTGATGGGTATTTTTCTGATTCATCAAGAATGTATTGTATAGGAAATGTTTCTCCTGAAAACAAAAAGCTCGTTGATGTAGCAAAGGAGTGTGTTGAACTTGGACTTAAACAAGTTAAACCATGGGGACACCTTGGAGATGTTGCACAGGCAATTAATGATCACGCAAGGGCAAATGGCTATTCTGTAGTAAGAGATGTCGGTGGACACGGAATTGGACTTGAATTCCATGAGACACCATTTGTAAGTTATGTTATCAAAAAAGGAACAGGAATGGTTATGGCACCTGGAATGGTATTCACAATTGAACCTATGATAAATATGGGTGTGCCTGACATTTATGTTGATGAAGATAATGGCTGGACAATATATACAGACGATGATGAGCCATCGGCACAGTGGGAAATTATGGTTCTTGTCACAGATACCGGTTACGAAGTAATGAGCTGGTAAAATAAATATAATATTGAAAAATTATTGCGGCAGCCGCCAGAATTTATGTTTATACAGGATTCTGGCGGCTGCCGTTAAATATTAAAAAATATACTGCTTAACCGGATTAATAGAATCGGTAAGTCTCATGTAAGCAGTCTGATTTTGTGTAATTATATAAAAAAAGAAGCCGAAATTCGACTTCTTAAATAAAAGAGCGCGAGACGGGGATCGAACCCGCGACCCCCTCCTTGGCAAGGAGGTGCTCCACCACTGAGCCACTCGCGCATAAACTATTTAACTATGCCAGCATTTATCTACAATGCCGAACGCAAGTGTTATTTTACATAAAATTCTATAAATTGTCAAGGGGTAAATTTGAAAAAATATATTTTTTTTGTATGAAAATATGAAGACACCAAATTATATTCAAAGCATAGACTAAATAGAACATTAACTGTTATGAGGTTTTTATGAACTGTCCAAATTCTGTACAGCTTCAGGTTGTTGGAATGGCTTATGTTCCATGGCAGCGTTGGGGCGACATATATGAACCATGTAAGGCATTGGCAAGAGGAACTCTTTTTGCAGCCTTGGATAAACCTTTTAAAGGAGGCTGTCGATGAATAACAATTATATGAGAAATGCAAATATGCGAAACTGTGGATGCAGCCAGCAAAACAGAAATATGCAGCAGCGAAATGCCATGCCGGCAGTTGAGACGTATAATAAAAATAAAGGACTTATGAGTATATACGAACTTGGGTTTGCCATGACAGAAGCTCTATTATATCTTGATACGCACCCAGATGATGCCGAAGCTATTGAATATTATAATTCAATAAAACCACAATATGCCGAAGCCGTTGCTGATTATGAGGAGTGTTTTGGTGCAATCATTGCGGACAGCACTAACGGATGTGGTTACTGGAACTGGCAGGCGACACCACTTCCATGGGAAAAGGAGGGCTGTTGATATGTGGAATTATGAAAAAAGGCTTGAGTATCCTATAAATATTAAACAGACAAATCCGGCACTTGCGGCTATGATTATCAGTCAGTATGGTGGACCTGACGGCGAGCTTGGGGCTTCAATGCGTTATATTTCGCAACGTTACACCATGCCCGACCGTGCTGTGGCGGGACTTCTTACAGATATTGGAACAGAAGAACTTGCTCACTTTGAGATGATTAGCACAATGGTGCATCAGCTCACACGTAACATGACGGTTGAACAGCTTAAAGGAACGCCGTTTGAAGCATACTATGTTGACCATACGGCGGGAATCTGGCCGCAGGCTGCAGGCGGAATCCCTTTCAATGCGTGCGAATTCCAGTCAAAAGGTGATGCAATTACAGATTTAACAGAAGACATGGCAGCGGAGCAGAAGGCACGTTCAACATATGAAAATCTTATAAGGCTTACAGATGACCCGGATGTGCTTGACCCATTGAGATTTTTGAGGGAGAGAGAAATAGTGCATTTTCAGAGATTTGGCGAAGCACTTTCAATGATTCAGGATAGTCTCAACTCAAAGAATTTCTATGCATTTAATCCTGAGTTTGACAAAGGCTGCAAATAATCAGATAATAGCAATAATACATGTCAATAATGATGTGGATTAATTGAAAGGAATTTGCATGCAGATGAAAGAGAAAATATTTACAATACCGGTTAACGATGCTTTTGACAGTGGATGTGAGTGTCCGGTATGTTATATGAAGCGTGAGCTTGAAAATGCAGCGGTTGAATATACGATGGGTCCCAGCTATATGGAGGATGATATAAGAGCAAAGACAGATGAGCTTGGATTTTGTGAAAAACATATCAAAGATGTATACAATTGTGAAAACAGGCTTGGTTTTGCACTTGTAATGAAAACTCATATGGATAGGGTTATAGCAGATATATCAAAAAAGGCACAGGAGCCTGTAAAAGGTAAAAAGCTGTTTTCAAAAGTGCAGCCTAATGGAATATCTGATTATACGAAAGAACTTAATACAAAATGTTTTGTATGTGAGAGGATAGAAGATACATTTAAAAGATATATAGATACAATAATTTATCTTTACAAACAGGATGAATCATTTAGGAAAAAATACAATGAATGCAAAGGATTCTGTACGCAGCATTACGGAATTCTCATAGAAGGGGCATCATCAAAAATGAGTGGTCAGATTCTTAATGATTTTGTTGAACAGACCAATAGGTTATATCTTGAAAACATGAAGCGTGTCCGTGATGATGTTGAATGGTTTATCAACAAATTTGACCATAAATATGCTGATGAACCTTGGAAAAATGCAAAAGATTCGCTTACAAGAGCAATGATAAAAACAGCTTCTGTTCTTCCTGAAGAAGAAAAGAAGAAAAAGTAAATTAAAACCCACGGAGCACTGAACTGATGGTGTTTCGTGGGCTTTTATTAAATGATTTAATAAATACAGAACTGTTTTATTCTTTCTCTTTGTGGGTATTGATACTTATTGATACATATTCGCGTGGGGTATCATTAGTCAGAGATTCAAAATCTATAGTATCAATGTCATCATTTTCATTATCAGCCGTGATTTCATCGGCGGTTTTATCAGCATTTTTATTTTTTCTATATTTAGTGAAGCAAGCAGCCAATGTGGCGGCAACAGCTCCGACAGCACCCGCGGCAGCAGTCAAAGCAATAATTTTCTTAGAATTCTTAGCCATATAATCCTCCTTGTTTTGCGAAGCAAAATGCGACTGCCCTTGCAGGAGCAGAGGATTTAGCCTCCTTGTTTTGCGAAGCAAAACTGTCATTGTGATATATTGTTTCTAAGTATTCTACTCTATAAACAAAATTTTTTAAAGTGCAAAATATAAAATAATAATAAAAATTCGTATTTTGCAGCTACAGTGTGATATTATATGAGAAAAATGAGCAATAATATTACATGACAGATATGGGGTATACATATGGACGTTGAATATAAAGGAAAAGATACTATAATACATAATCTGAAAGATTTTGATCTGGGACAGACGATGGAGTGCGGACAGTGTTTTCATTTTCAGAAAATTGATGATGATGAATATGGAATGTCAGCATATGGAAAATTTCTGCATGCAGCCCAGAAGGATGATAAACTGTATTTATTTGATACAACAAAAGAAGAATTTGAAAAAATATGGTGTCATTATTTCGATTTGGATAGAGATTATGGTGAAATAAAGTCATTTTTGTTGAAAGAAGATGAAAAATTGCGTGAGGCTGTGGAAAAGATGTGGGGTGTAAGAATTCTTAATCAGGAATTTTTTGAGACATTGATTTCATTTATAATTTCGCAGAATAAGCAGATTCCGCATATCAAACAGATCGTTGCAAGAATTTCACACGATTACGGCAAATATCAGGGAAGTGTTGGCGGGATTGATTTCTATGGCTTTCCGACGCCACAGCAGTTGTCACAAGCAGATATAGATGCATTGAGAGAGTGCAAAACGGGATTTCGTGCTCCATATATTTATAATGCGGTTGAATTTGTGAATAATGAAATAATAAAAGAAGAGAATTTAAGAAAATGTGGTGTGGATGAATGTCGTGAACAGCTTATGAAAATAAAAGGTGTGGGAATGAAGGTTGCTAACTGTGTGAGCCTTTTTGGATTAGGTTACAGGGAAGCATTCCCGGTTGACGTCTGGATAAAGAGGATTATGCAGAGTCTTTATTTTGATGGTGAGGAACATTCCAACGCGGAAATAGAATCATACGGCGTGGAGCATTTCGGAAAATATGGCGGCTATGCACAGCAGTATCTCTTTTATTATGGAAAATCAGAAAAAATAGGATTGAAAAATAAGACAAATTAGTTCCTTATTGAACAGCAAAAAAATATTAAAAAATTATAATGAAATCATTAAATAAATAATATATTTAAAATAGCTGTTGACAAACAAAAAGGGTAGTGATATTTTAATGTTATCGTAATTAGCACTCGAAAATAATGAGTGCTAACAGAACAAGAGCTGCCAGCAAGGAAAGAATCAATGACAGCAGAATGGAGGAATATTAATTATGAAGTTAGTACCATTGGGCGACAGAGTCGTAATTAAAGCATTAGTTGCAGAAGAAACAACAAAGTCAGGCATTGTTTTACCTGGTCAGGCAAAGGAAAAACCACAGCAGGCAGAGGTAGTTGCAGTAGGACCTGGCGGAATGGTAGACGGCAAAGAAGTTAAGATGCAGGTTAAGGCCGGAGATAAGATTATTTATTCTAAATATGCAGGAACAGAAGTTAAGCTTGAAGATGAAGAATATATAATTGTTAAGCAGTCAGATATTCTTGCAATAATTGAATAATAGATAATATAGGCATTGAATTATAATTTGATTTAATATTTAATCAGGAGGCAATAATTATGGCAAAGGAAATTAAATATGGCATAGATGCAAGAAAAGCACTTGAAGCAGGTGTTAACCAGCTTGCAGATACAGTAAGAGTAACACTCGGACCTAAGGGAAGAAACGTAGTCCTTGATAAATCATACGGTGCACCACTTATTACTAACGATGGTGTTACAATTGCAAAGGACATAGAACTTGAAGATAAGTTTGAAAATATGGGTGCACAGCTTGTTAAGGAAGTTGCAACAAAGACTAATGATGTTGCAGGTGATGGTACAACAACAGCTACAGTTCTTGCACAGGCAATGGTAAATGCCGGTATGAAGAATCTTGCAGCAGGTGCTAATCCTATTATTTTAAGAAGAGGTATGAAGAAAGCTACTGATTGTGCAGTGGAAGCAATTGCAAAGATGAGCCAGAAGGTTACTGGCAAAGACCAGATTACAAAGGTAGCTTCAATTTCAGCAGGTGACCCGGAAGTAGGACAGCTTGTTGCTGATGCAATGGAGAAGGTTTCTAATGATGGTGTCATCACAATTGAAGAGTCTAAGACAATGAAGACAGAACTTGACCTTGTTGAAGGTATGCAGTTCGACAGAGGATATATTTCAGCATATATGGCAACAGATATGGATAAGATGGAAGCAAATCTTGATGACCCATATATCCTGATTACAGATAAGAAGATTTCTAACATTCAGGAAATTCTTCCAATTCTTGAACAGATTGTACAGAGCGGTGCAAAGCTTCTTATTATCGCTGAAGATATTGAAGGTGAAGCACTTACAACACTTATTGTTAATAAATTAAGAGGAACATTCAATGTTGTCGGTGTTAAGGCTCCGGGCTATGGTGACAGACGCAAAGAAATGTTAAAGGATATTGCAATTCTTACAGGTGGTCAGGTTATTTCAGAAGAACTTGGACTTGAACTTAAAGATACAACAATGGATATGCTTGGACGTGCTAAGTCAGTTAAGGTTCAGAAGGAAAATACTGTAATCGTTGACGGCGAAGGCAACAAGGAAGATATTCAGGCAAGAATTGCACAGATTAAGGCTCAGCTTGAAGAGACAACATCTGATTTTGATAAAGAAAAACTTCAGGAAAGACTTGCAAAACTTTCTGGCGGTGTTGCTGTTATCCGTGTCGGTGCAGCTACAGAAACAGAAATGAAAGAGAATAAGTTAAGACTTGAAGATGCTCTTGCAGCTACAAAGGCAGCAGTTGAAGAAGGTGTTATCTCAGGTGGTGGTTCAGCATATATCCATGCATCTAAGGAAGTTGAAAAACTTACTAAGACACTTTCTGGCGATGAAAAGACTGGTGCTGAGATTATTCTCAAGGCTCTTGAAGCTCCACTCTTCCATATTGCAGCTAATGCTGGTCTTGAAGGTGCAGTTATTATCAACAACGTAAGAGAATCAGAAGTGGGTACAGGTTTTGATGCGTTAAATGAAACATATGTAAATATGATTGATGCAGGTATCCTTGACCCTGCAAAGGTTACAAGAAGTGCATTACAGAATGCTACAAGTGTTGCATCTACACTTCTTACAACAGAATCAGTTGTTGCAACTATTAAAGAAGATACTCCAGCAATGCCAGCAGGTGGTGCCGGAATGGGAATGATGTAAAATATGTATAATGTTTCAACAGAGCAGATAATAAAGGTAAAAGCACCTAAGAATGCACTTATCTTTAAAATAATAATGATAATAGCATGTATTCTTGCGGTTACAACAATTCCACAGACACATGCATTCGGTCTTCTGTTATTTGTTGTACTTGTAGTGTTTACTGTTTTTGTATTCAGATATTACAATGCGGAATATGAGTATTCACTTGTTGACGGAGAATTTACAGTAGACAGGATTATGGCAAGAACAAGAAGAAAAAGATGTGGTGTCTACGATTTAAGTAAAGCTGAGCTTGTTGCAAAGACAGGAAGCCAGGATGCTTTGAGAATGGAACACAGACAGTTAAGAACACATGATTATACTTCCAATGAAGGTAATGAAGCTGTTGTCATTTATACATTTAATGTAAATAATGAGATGGAGAGACTACTCATAGAACCGTCAGAGTCAATGCTTGAAGCGGTAAAAGAAACAGTCCCTAAGCAGTCATATAAGGTTGACTGATAAAATATACAATGTTTTTTAATACAATAGCAAATGGAAAGATGAGAAAAAATTTCTTGACTTTCTATTTGCTATTTGTTATATTGTCTGATAATATTATAGCAAGGGCGGACGAAGATGTACGCCGAAAGAGATATCCGAAACGAATAAGTATTCGGATATTTTTGCAACATAAAGATAATATAAAAGAAAGCGAGGATAAAGATTACAATGGGTAAAATTATTGGCGAAGGAATTACATTTGATGATGTGTTATTAGTACCACAGTATTCAGAAGTAACACCTAACATGATTGACTTATCAACACAGCTTACAAAGAATATTAAGCTTAACATTCCGCTTATGAGTGCGGGAATGGATACAGTAACAGAACATAGAATGGCAATTGCTATGGCAAGACAGGGCGGTATCGGTATTATTCATAAAAATATGTCTATCGAGCAGCAGGCAGAAGAGGTTGATAAGGTTAAGCGTTCAGAAAACGGTGTAATCACAGACCCATTTTATCTTCATCCTGATAATACACTTGCGGATGCAAATGACCTTATGGGTAAGTTCAGAATTTCAGGCGTTCCTATTACAGATGATAACGGTAAGCTTGTTGGTATCATCACAAACAGAGACTTAAAGTTTGAAGAAAATTTCGACCGTCCAATCAGTGAATGTATGACAAGTGAGAATCTTATTACTGCACCAGTTGGAATTACACTTGATGAAGCAAAGAAGATTCTTGCAAAGGCAAGAAAAGAAAAGCTTCCTATTGTTGATAATGATTTCAAATTAAGAGGTCTTATCACAATTAAGGATATTGAAAAGCAGATTAAGTATCCGGCATCAGCACATGATTCACAGGGCAGACTTCTTGCAGGTGCCGCAGTAGGCATAACATCTAATGTTATGGATAGAGTACAGGCTCTTGTTGATGCAAAGGTTGACTGTATTGTTATTGACTCAGCACATGGTCATTCAAAGAATATTATTACAACATTAAAGAATATTAAGTCAGCATTCCCTGATTTACAGGTTATTGCCGGTAATATTGCAACAGGAGCAGCTGCAAAAGCTCTCTGTGAGGCTGGTGTAGATGCTGTCAAAGTTGGTATCGGACCTGGTTCTATCTGTACAACAAGAGTTGTAGCGGGTATTGGTGTGCCTCAGGTTACAGCTGTTATGAGTGCATATGAAGAGGCTAAGAAGTATGGAATTCCTGTTATCGCTGATGGTGGTATCAAGTATTCAGGTGATATTGTTAAGGCTATTGCAGCCGGTGGTAATGTATGTATGCTCGGAAGTCTTCTTGCGGGATGTGATGAAGCACCTGGTACATTTGAGTTGTTCCAGGGAAGAAAATACAAAGTATACAGAGGCATGGGTTCTATCGCAGCTATGGAAAACGGAAGCAAAGATAGATATTTCCAGACAGGTGCAAAGAAGCTGGTTCCGGAAGGCGTTGAAGGACGAGTTGCATATAAGGGACTTGTTGAAGATACAATATTCCAGCTTATGGGTGGCCTCCGTTCAGGTATGGGCTATTGTGGAGCACCTACAATTCCTGTACTTCAGGAGACTGGTCAGTTTATTAAGATGTCATCAGCAGCATTAAGAGAGAGTCATCCACATGATATTCATATCACAAAGGAAGCTCCTAACTACAGTGTTGAAGATAAATAAATTAATAATTATTGTGTAATTGTGAAAAAGAGGGTTCAATTTGAACTCTCTTTTTCTTGATTTTTTTACTATTTAGGGTATACTTATTATGTTATATTGATTTTTCAATGGAGTCGTGAAAAAGAAAAGACTAGAAACCTGGAGGGGTCCTATGGGAGATATTTTACTAAGCAGTTATATAGCAAAGAACCGCAAAGATGCTAATTTTACCGATGCGGAATTAAAAGCATTAAAAGAGGGCAATCTTGACAATATGGTATCGATATTTGTGCCTATGAAAAACGACAAATATGTCCAGCAGTTACAGTGCGTTTTAAAGAGCATGAGATACTATATGGGAGAAGATGTAAGTCTTTTGCAGGTTAATCTTGAAGATAATCATCGTGAGCACTTTGTCGGATGCCAGATGATGGATGGCGATGAAGAAGTATTTTTTGCAATAGGCGGAAGCGATGACGCACTTATAAAGGTTGCATCAAGATTTGCACAAGTTGATTTTGATGAATTTGATTCGGATGCATATGATGCAATATGTGAGTTTATCAATTGTACTAACGGAATGTTCGCAACAAAGCTGAGTGACCAGGAAATTGAGGTGATATTAAGACCGCCTGTATTTTATGGTGATGCCAGCATATCCGGTGATAATGGATTTTATGTTGTGACAATGGAAATTGACGGAACTGAGTTTAATGTGATTATGTCAGTATCTGACAAGGTACGTTTAAAAACTATAAAAACTAATTGTGTTTAATGCAGAGGGAGATTTGTTATGGCAAAGATATTAATTGTAGATGATTCAAAGACATCAAGAAGATTTTTAAGAAATATGCTTGAAAAGGCTGGACATGAAATTGTATATGAAGCAGTTAATGGAAGAGAAGGCGTTGATAAATACAAAGAATTACATCCTGATATAGTCACTATGGATATAACAATGCCGGTTCTTGACGGAATAGATGCAGTTAGCGAGATTATGGATTATGATAAAGAGGCTAAAGTTATCATGGTCACAGCTGCAGGACAGAAAAACAATATGGTTGAAGCATTAAAGAAAGGTGCATCAGACTTTATTCAGAAACCATTCGAGAGTGATGTTATTCTTGAAGTGGTTCAGAAAGTATTAGAAGAATAGGAATAAGTATGTATAATTATAAACTGGTAATACAATATGATGGAACAAGATACGACGGATGGCAGCGTATGGGAAAGGATGAGTCCATCAATACGATTGAATATAAGATTGCTGAGATATTAAGAAAGATGACGGGTGAAGAAATCCAGATATTTTGCGGATGCAGGACAGAAAAAGGTGTCCATGCAAGAGGTCAGGTTATCAATTTCAAGCTTGATGAGCAAAAGAAACCTTATGAAGTGAAAAATTATCTCAACAGATACCTTCCAAGGGATATTGCTGTTATATCAGCAGAGGTTGTGCCGGAAAGATTTCACAGTCAGCTTAATGCAAAAGGAAAGGTATATGTATACCAGCTTGACACAGGTGATGTGGCTGATGTATTTGAGAGAAGATACAGATATAATACATTTGAGAAGCCTGATTTTAAAGCAATGAGAAAAGCTGCCGGGTATTTTGCCGGCGAGCATGATTTTAAAGCGTTTACAACTGCTAAGAAGAGTAAATCAACTGTACGTACAATTAATTCAATTGATATAGTGGAAAATGGCGATAAAGTAAAGATAATAATATCTGCCAATGATTTTTTACATAATATGGCACGATATATGATTGGTATGCTGCTCGATGTTGGCAATGGATTAAAGAAGCCTGAAGCAGTAAGAGATATTATGGATGGCAAAGATGTACAGATGTCACTTCCGGCAGAAAGTTACGCACTTTTTCTTGAAAAAATCATATACCAGGAGGCATAATTATATATGAAAACAATTATAGAACATATTGGTGAGGTTGTCAGCAAAGCATTTGAGGAATGTGGATATGATGCATCATATGCAAAGATTACAATATCCAACAGACCTGATTTATGCGAATATCAGTGCAATGGTGCGATGGCGGCAGCAAAAGCATACAAGAAAGCACCATTTATGATTGCAGATGAGGTAGTAGAAAAATTATCAGGCAGCTCAATGTTTGAAAAGATTGAGAGTGTAAAGCCTGGATTTATTAATATCAATATATCAGCTGGATATCTTGCTGATTTTGTGAACAGCATGTCTGAAAAAGAAAAATTCGGATATGAGCCAGAAGTGACAAATAAGACTGTAATAGTTGATTACGGTGGAGCTAATGCGGCGAAACCTCTTCATGTTGGACATCTTCGTTCGGCAGTAATCGGCGAGAGTGTTAAAAGAATCCAGAAATATGCAGGCAATAATGTAATTGGAGATGTACATCTTGGAGACTGGGGTCTTCAGATGGGACTTATTATAGAAGAGTTAAGGGACAGAAAGCCTGAACTTCCGTATTTTAATGAGAATTACACAGGTGAATACCCGGCTGAACCACCATTCACAATATCAGAACTTGAAGAAATATATCCGACAGCAAGTGCAAAGTCAAAAGATGATGAAGCATTTCTTGCAAGAGCCCATGAAGCAACATTGAAACTTCAGAGTGGCGATAAAGCATGTACTGCTATATGGCATCATATAATGAATGTATCAAAGGCTGATTTGAAGAAAAATTATGACAATCTTAATGTTCATTTTGACCTTTGGAAAGGTGAAAGTGATGCACAGCCATACATTCCTGATATGATACAGTCAATGATAGACAGTGGACTTGCATATGAAAGCCAGGGAGCGACAGTTGTTGACATACAGGAAGACACAGATACGAAGGAACTTCCTCCATGTATCATAAGAAAGTCAGATGGTGCAGCACTTTATGCGACATCGGACCTTGCTACACTCGTAGAAAGAGAAAAAATGTATCATCCTGATTCATATATTTACCTTGCAGACAAACGTCAGGAACTTCATTTTACACAGGTGTTCAGAGTTGCGAAAAAGGCCGGAATTGTAAAGCCTGACGCTGATATGACATTCCTGGGCTTCGGCACGATGAATGGAAACGATGGAAAGCCGTTTAAGACACGTTCTGGTGGCGTTATGAGACTTGAAAATCTTATAGCAGATATTCAGGATGCTGTTTATGGAAAAATAACTGAAAACAGGACAATGGATCAAGCAGAAGCCAGAGATACTGCACGTATAGTCGGACTTGCAGCATTAAAGTATGGTGATCTTTCTAATCAGGCTTCAAAAGATTATGTGTTTGATGTTGAAAGATTTACTTCATTTGAGGGAAATACAGGTCCATATATCCTTTATACAATAGTAAGAATTAAATCAATTCTTGCAAAATATGCAGCAGAGGGCGGTAAGACAGACAATCTTAGATTGCTTCCACCGGTGAGTGCTTCTGAGAAGAATCTTGAACTGGCACTTGTAAAATATCTTGATGTGATGGAAGCAGCATATATGGATAAAGCACCTCATAAAATCTGTCAGTATATTTATGAGATTTCAAATGTTTTTAATGGATTTTATCATGATACAAAGATACTTGCGGAGCAGGATAAAGAAAGAAAAGAAAGCTATATATCATTGATTTCACTTACGAAGGATATTCTTTTAAGCTGTATAGATTTGCTTGGAATAGAATGTCCTGAGAGGATGTAAAAAGGAGGAATAAACCGGGGCACAACCTTGGATTTATGTTTAGATATGAAATTATTATCATTTGCCATTCCATGCTATAATTCAGCGGATTATATGGAAAAATGTATTAAGTCAGTTCTTATTGGCGGTGAGGATGTAGAAGTTATAATTGTTGATGATGGTTCGACAAAGGATGATACTGCAGAAATAGCAGACAGATATGCCAAGATGTATCCTACTATAGTAAAAGCTGTTCATCAGGAAAATGGCGGACATGGACAGGCTGTGAATACAGGACTTGCACATGCCACAGGAAAGTTTTTTAAGGTGGTTGACAGCGATGACTGGGTAGATGCCAGAAGTTACAAAAAGATTCTTACAACTTTAAAAAGCTTTGTAGAAGGCGAAGAGCCGGATATGGTTATTGCCAATTATGTATATGATAAAGTTGGTGCTAAGAGAAAAAAGGTGATTCATTATGATAATGTATTTCCTGCTGAGCAGATGTTTGGCTGGGATGATATAGGTAAGTTTAAAATAGACCAGTACATACTCATGCATTCTGTTATATACAGGACACAGCTTTTAAAAGATTGTGCGTTACAGCTTCCTAAGCATACGTTTTATGTTGATAACATATTTGTATTTGAACCGCTTCCATATGTTAAGAAAATGTATTACATTAATACTAATTTTTATAGATATTTTATCGGAAGAGACGACCAGTCTGTCAATGAAACAGTTATGATTTCAAGAATAGACCAGCAGATACGTGTCACAAAGCGTATGATTGATTCATTTATTAAAAGCGGCGTACAGAATAAAAAATGCAGGATGTATATGCGTAATTATTTGAGGATAATGATGGAAGTATCATCAATATTCCTTATATTATCAGGCACAAAAGAAAATTTTGAAAAGAAAGAAGAACTTTGGAATTATGCAAAGAAAAGTGATGCAAAGCTGTATCGTTCACTTAGATACAGTGTGCTTGGCAATTCTGTAAATATTCCGGGGAAGAGCGGAAGATGGCTTTCAAGAATGGGATATAAAGTTATGAATAAGCTTATTGGATTTAATTAGAATTTTATAATGGGAGATGTATAAAATATGATTCTTGATTTATTTAAACTTGATGGTAAAGTTGCTGTTGTTACAGGTGCCAATACAGGACTTGGACAGGGAATGGCGATTGCTCTTGCACAGGCTGGTGCAAAAGTTGTTCTTGTGGGAAGAAGAAATTGCGATGAAACCCAGGCAAAAATTGTCGAATTTGGAGGACAGTCAGCACAGGTGCTTGCTGATTTATCATTGACAGAGAGTGTTGACCAAGTTCTTTCAGGTGCACTTGATGCATTCGGACGAGTTGATATTCTTGTTAATAATGCGGGAATAATAAAAAGATGTGATGCGATTGATGTGCCAAAGCAAGACTGGGATTCAGTGATTAATGTCAATCTTAATATGGTATTTTTACTTTGTCAGGCATTTGCAAAGCAATATGTAAAACAGGGCGACGGTGGTAAGATTATCAATGTATGCTCAATGCTTTCATTTCAGGGTGGAATACGAGTTCCGGCATATACTGCAAGTAAGAGTGCGGTTATGGGACTTACAAAAGCACTCGCAAATGAATGGGCATCAAAAGGAATTCAGGTAAATGCGATAGCACCTGGATATATGGCAACTAATAATACATCACAGCTTAGAAGTGATACAGACAGAAGCGAGGCTATTCTTGACAGAATACCGGCAGGACGCTGGGGAACACCTGAAGATATGCAGGGAGCAGCAGTATTTCTTGCATCAAAAGCCTCTGACTATGTTAATGGTTACACAGTTGCTGTTGACGGCGGCTGGCTTGCAAGATAAATATAAAAACGGATTCATGCATGTATAAAGCATGAATCCGTTTTTTTGCATGTTTCAATAAAACATGTCTTCAATATAATTTTAAAATAAAACTTTGCATTTATTCATATTAACATGGCTTTTTATAAAATCAGAGGCTGCATTACGCTGGTTTTCAGGAATGTCAGCTTCACGAAGCATAACAGTCATTTTTGAATTTTCAAAAAACATATAGTAACCGAATTTTTTATATATAGTAGTAAATGAATCCCATTCATAGTTGAGTGTCTTGTCATAGTCAGGAATTTCAGCGAGAATTCCCGAATCCATAAGTGTAATTGTACATGGAGCACTCTCAGAAGCCTCGCGGTTTTTTAAGTGATAATTAACACTGCTTTTGAACTGGAAGAAAAATATATAAATCGGGTATGCCCAGCATGCCGCATATATAACTGCCAGGTACGTATTGAGAAATCCCAGTACAATAAGAACAATTGTTATGGCGGCAGGTGTCCATGTTAAAATAGTCTCGACAGGATTTCTTACAAATCTGTTCCAGAAAACAATTTTTTTGTATTCATCACCGCTTGCTTTAAGTGTAGTCTTATATTTTATATAATCCATGAAAAAACCATCCTTTAATAAATGAAATGTAATATATAACGCCCATAAAAATGCACTTTGATATAATAACATTATATTTAATTTTATACAAGGTGTTTGCAAAGATGATAAAATAATATATAATAAGATACAGAAACCATAGTTGGTGACATTGGTTGCTTACATAATTTAAAAAAGAAGGTTTGAGTGTAGTATAGTGGATAATTATATTATGAAGGATGAAGTGATGACAAATATAGTTTCATTGCTTGAATCTGATGAGACATTTGCAGAGATTGTTGAAAAAATACTCAGAGAAGCAGAGAGATATCTGTGTACTTCACATGCGGCAGTGCTTCAGGTAAGCACAGATGGTAAACTGATTAATACAGTTATAAGTTATGCCGGTGAAGGCGAACTGCCTCTTAAAATAAACAATATACCAAAATCAAAGTTTTTGATAGGCAGTGATGAGTTAAAATGTTGTGCAACAGGCAGATGTAGTGAAGAAGAAAAATATGCACTTGAGACATTCGGAGTAAGGTCAAGCGTAGTAGTACCTATATTTATCAATGATTCGTGTGCCATGTATTTTGCTGTATTTGATGTCCGTAATGAACTTTGCTTCGATAAAGTGAGAATGCAGTTTATCAGGGATGTATCAAGGATAATACAGAGCATAGCACAAAAGAAGGTTACTAATAATTCGTTATTGTCATCTTACGAAGTATTAAGGGATATTTTGAGCAGTATCGGCTCCGGAATAATGGTCTTTGATAAGCACGGCGATGAGATTTATTTTGAAAATGACGTGGCAAGAAAGACTGATGAAGTAAGACGTACAATACAAAAGTGCGTAAAAGAAAGAGTTATAAGACAGGATAATGCCAAGAAGCCGGAAAACGATGAAGAGACAGAGACAGAAAGACCGATAGAACATTATGATCCGGAATCAGGTCTGTGGTTTGAAATTAAGTTTTCTGACCTGACATGGATAGACGGAAGTGCTGTTATTGTATGCACGGCTGTTGATATAACGCAGAAAAAGAAGAATCAGCAGAAGATAGAATATCAGGCAAATAATGATTTTCTCACAGGACTTTATAACAGAATGAAGTGTGAACTTGACCTGAGAAATATTATCCGTGATGCAGTATGTTCCAATCAGAAAGGTGCATTAATGTTTATTGACCTTGATGATTTTAAACATATCAATGACGGGTTGGGACACCAGTATGGCGATTTGTTATTACAGCAGATAGCAGCCGGATTGCAGGGGATTCCAGGGCTTCGTGGACACTGTTACAGAATGGGCGGAGATGAATTTGTTGTAATAGTAAAGCCTGAACAGTTTATCGGACTTTCCAAAATCATAAAAAATGTCGTTGCATTATTTAACAGGCCATGGTATCTGAGAGGAACGGAATATTTCTGTACAATGAGCATGGGTGTTGCAACATTTCCTGATAACAGCGATGACGTGCATGAAATAGTTAAAATGGCAGATATGGCAATGTATGATGCCAAGAGAAGCGGAAAGAACAGATATAATTTCTATGACGGAAGCAAGAATCACAATACGGTCCAGAGACTTGATATAGAAAATAATATGAGGCAGGCGGTTGCGTCACAGATTCATGAATTTGTAGTATTTTACCAGCCGGTTGTTGATACTGTTACCAAAAAATGTATGTCATGTGAGGCACTTGTACGATGGGACAGTAAGGCACTCGGATTTATGGGACCAGGGGATTTTATACCGCTTGCTGAATACCTCGGACTTATAACAGATATAGGAGATTATGTGCTGGAAGAAGCATGCAGGCAGTGTAAGATATGGAATGACAAAGGATACAAGGATTTTCATATTAATGTCAATCTGTCCGTAGTACAGCTCCTTCAGCAGAATGTTGTTGAGAATGTCGGACGTATATTAAGCAGGACAGGTGTTAATCCGAGAAATATAGTTCTTGAGATAACAGAGTCATTTGCAATAAATGATATGGAAAGAGTCCTTAAAATTATTTCCGGTTTAAAGGCACTCGGTCCAAGAATCGCACTTGATGATTTCGGAACAGGATATTCATCGCTTAATTATATAAAACAGCTTCCGCTCAATATTATAAAAGTGGATAAAACATTTATTGATGATATAGTTGAAGATGAATATGCACAGGCTTTTGTAAAGCTTATTGTTGATTTGTCAAAGACAATCGGAACACAGATTGTTGTTGAGGGTATCGAGGATATTGAACAATATAATCTTTTAAAGAAGATAGGTGTTAATTATATTCAGGGATATTACTTTGGCAAGCCGGTTCCGGCAAACCAGTTTGAATTTGAATATCTTGGAAAAGTACTGAATGATAATAAATAGGATACAATAGATTGTTGTGTCGGGAAGGAGAGGATAATGAAAACGTTAATTAAGGGAGGAAGGGTATTAGACCCTGCCAGCAAAACAGATGCTGTAAAGGATGTTCTTTTTGAGGATGGTGTTATCCTTAAAGTGGCAGAAAATATTACAGATGATGCAGAAAATGTTATTGACGCAGACGGGATGTTTGTAATGCCGGGACTTATAGATTTACATGTCCATTTCAGGGAGCCTGGTTTTGAGCATAAAGAGACAATCCGTACAGGTGCGAGAGCAGCTGCAAGAGGTGGATTTACAACGGTTTGTGCCATGCCTAATACTAAGCCTGCTATTGACAGCGTTGAGATGGTAAGATATATAATTGATAAGGCAAAAGAAGTTACAGATATTAATGTACTTCCGATTGCTGCAATAACAGCCGGACAGGATGGAGAATATATTACAGACTTTGAAAAACTCAAAGAAAACGGAGCTGTTGCTGTAAGTGAGGATGGCAAGTCTGTTATGAATGCCAGAGTGGCAAGACAAGCTATGAGACTTGCCGCAGAAGTTGACATACCTGTGTTTGCCCACTGTGAGGATAAGAATCTTGTTGCAAGAGGCGTCATGAATGCCGGTGAGAAAGCAAAAGAGATGGGATTTTATGGCATTATGAATGCTGTTGAGGATGTAATTGTTGCAAGAGATATTCTTCTTGCAAAAAATACAGGTGCCAGACTGCATTTATGCCATTGCTCAACAAAAGACAGTGTAAGAATGGTTGAACTTGCAAAGAAAGAGGGACTTCAGGTAACAGCTGAGGTTACACCACATCATTTTACGCTTACAGAAGACGCAATTACAAGCGATGATGCTAATTTTAAGATGAATCCGCCACTCAGAAAACAGGAAGATGTGGATGAGTTAAAAGAGGGATTATCATCAGGAATAATGGATTGCATTTCAACAGACCATGCACCACATCACAAGACTGAAAAAGAGCGTTCATTTGTCGATGCACCATTTGGAATTACAGGACTTGAGACATCTGTAGCACTTACAATCACAGAGCTTGTTGATAAAGGCGTTTTGACGCCGCTTCAGATGGCAGAAAGAATGAGTTACACACCGGCTCAGATTATAAAGAGTGACAGGGGAACGCTTCTTGAGGGAAGACCGGCAGATATAACAATTATCGACCCTGCAGACGAATATGTTATTGACAGTTCAATGTTTGCTTCAATGGGTAAAAATACACCATTTAACGGAAAGACTGTAAAAGGAAGGGTACGTTATACAATAGCCGGTGGAAAGACAGTATATTCTTACAGACCGGGCTGTGAATGTATTGTAGATAAAGATGTTCCTAAACTTTAATATATATTGAAAGGATTTATTAGACGATGATTAACAAGTTAGTAGACAAGATTAAGAAGCAGAATGCACCTGTAGTAGTGGGACTTGATCCTATGATGAAATTTGTTCCAAAACATCTTCAGGATGTTGCATTTAAAGAATATGGAGAGACACTTGAGGGTGCAGCAGAAGCTATATGGCAGTTCAACAAAGCTATCATTGATAATATATATGATATAGTTCCTGCGGTAAAACCACAAGTTGCAATGTATGAGCAGTTTGGTATTCCGGGAATGATTGCATTTAAGAAGACTGTAGATTACTGCCATGAAAAAGATATGGTTGTAATCGGTGATGTCAAGAGGGGGGATATCGGCTCAACATCAGAGGCATATGCTGTTGCTCATCTTGGCAAAGTTAAGGTTGGAAATAAAGAGATAGCTGCATTTGATGAAGACTTTGCAACAGTTAATCCATATCTTGGTTCAGATGGAATTAATCCTTTCCTCAAAGTATGCAAGGAGGAGAAAAAAGGAATATTTATACTTGTTAAGACATCAAATCCTTCAAGTGGAGAATTTCAGGACAGACTTATCGATGGCAGACCTCTTTATGAACATGTCGGTGAAAAAGTAAATGAGTGGGCTATGCAGTGCATGGGCGATGATTACAGCTATGTAGGAGCAGTTGTAGGAGCTACATATCCTGAGATGGGTAAAGTTTTAAGAAAGGTCATGCCTAAGTCATTCATCCTCGTTCCAGGATATGGTGCCCAGGGTGGAAAGGCAGAAGATTTAGTGCATTTCTTTAATGAAGACGGTCTCGGTGCCATAGTAAACAGCTCAAGAGGAATTATTGCAGCATATGCAAAAGAAGAATATGCTAAGTTTGGTGAGGCAAACTTTGCTGATGCTTCAAGACAGGCAGCAATAGACATGATTAATGATATTAATGGAGCTTTAAATAAAAGATAATTAATGAGGAGAATTTCTTATGTCATTTAGAGAAAATGCTAAGATAATAAAAACAGGCTGTCTTGGGACCGGGGTATATGAGATATGGTTTGAGACATCAGATATTGCAAAGGCAGCAAAACCGGGACAGTTTATATCGGTATACAGCACTGACGGTTCAAGGCTTCTTCCACGTCCAATCAGTATATGTGCAATAGTCGATAACAAGTTAAGAATTGTATATAGAACAGTTGGTGCGGGAACAAAAGAATTTTCATCAATGAAAGAAGGAGAGAGCCTCTCAATTCAGGGACCTCTCGGCAATGGATATGATGTCAATGCCACATATGCTTCAAAAGATGCAATAATTTTCGGTGGTGGTATCGGAATTCCGCCTATGCTTGAACTTGCAAAACAGTTGAACTGCAAAAAACAGATAGTTCTTGGATACAAAGATGAGCTGTTTCTTAATGAAGAATTTGAAAAATACGGAACAGTTACAATTGCGACAGAAGACGGAAGCTGTGGAACAAAAGGAAATGTTCTTGATGCTGTGAAAGCACATAATATTAAGGGTGATGTTATATACGCCTGCGGACCAATGCCTATGCTTCGTGCAATAAAAGCCTATGCTCTCGAAAATAATATTGAGTGTTATATTTCATTAGAAGAAAAAATGGCATGCGGAATCGGTGCATGTCTTGCATGTGTATGCAAATCAAAAGATATTGATGACCATTCAAAAGTCCATAATAAGAGGGTTTGCAAAGAAGGTCCTGTATTTAATGCTAAGGAGGTGGAGATATAATGCCAGCAGAATCAGTAAATATGTCAGTAAATATTGCCGGTGTTACATTTAAAAATCCGGTTACGGTTGCTTCCGGAACATTTGGTTCAGGCATGGAATACAGTGAATATGTTGACCTTAACAGACTTGGTGCTGTGACAACAAAAGGTGTTGCTAATGTGCCATGGCCTGGCAATCCAACTCCACGAATAGCAGAAACGTACGGTGGGATGATTAATGCAATCGGACTTCAGAATCCGGGACTTGATACATTTTTAACAAGAGATATTCCATTTCTTAAAAAATATGATACGAAAATCATTGTAAATGTCTGCGGAAAGAGCAAAGAAGATTACATTGATGCTGTTGAAAAACTTTCAGAAGCACCTGTTGACATGCTTGAAATTAATATATCATGCCCGAATGTAAAAGAGGGCGGAATTGCATTTGGACAGAGAGCTGAGTCAGCAATGGAGATAACAAGTGCTGTTAAAAAGGTATCAAAAAAACCTATAATAATGAAATTAAGTCCTAATGTAACAGATATTACAGAGATGGCAAAGGCTGTTGAAGCCGGCGGTGCGGATGCTGTATCACTTATAAATACGCTTACAGGCATGAAGATTGATATCAACAGACGTACATTTGCGGTTGCTAATAAAACAGGCGGTCTTTCAGGTCCTGCAATTAAGCCGGTTGCCGTAAGAATGGTATATCAGGTTGCCAATGCGGTAAACATTCCGATAATTGGAATGGGTGGAATTGCAAGTGCCGAAGATGCATTAGAGTTCATAATGGCAGGTGCAACGATGGTTGCAGTTGGAACAGCCAATTTCAACGACCCTATGACAACCATCAAGGTGATTGAAGGAATACAGTCATTTATGAAAAAAAATGGAATTAAAGATATAGCGGAAATAACAGGCTGTGTAAAATAAGTAACTAATCCATGTGTTTGTAATTAAGCAAATACATGGATTTTTTTATATTGGATTTTGAAGTATCTATCTTTCGGAATATATATGATTAAGGTTGATAAAACTATGAAAACTGGATATAATTATGTTGTAAGGAAAGTAAGGAATATATTACTTGAGAATGGAGGTTTTTATATGGAATTAGCAAAAGTAACATCAAAAGGTCAGGTTACTATACCTATTGAAATCAGAAAGAAACTTGGAATTAAGAATGGCGATAAGATATTGTTTGTAGAGGAGTCTGGAAGAATATATATGATGAATTCTTCGATGGATGCACTTTTGGAAGCACAGAAAGCATTTGCAGGAGAGGCAGAAAGGCTTGAACTTAAAGATGATGATGATGTGATGGCAATGATAAAGGAACTCAGGGAAGAAAGCGTGGTGAAGTAGATGAGAATTATGCTTGATACTAATATTCTGATATCAGTATTGCTTTTTCCTGGAGCTAAAATGAATGCGATGATGAATTATATATTCACACACCATCAGCTTGTATTGTCATCTTATGTTGTAGATGAATTAAAGAGTGTCGTAAGGAGAAAGTTTCCTAGTAAGGAGAGTGCAATTAACAAATTACTTATGATGATGAGTTTTGAATATGTTTATACGCCGGAGACGATAGAAAGCGGACTCTTTGATATTAGGGATGTAAAGGACTACCCGGTTCTTTACACAGCAATTATTGAAGATGTTGATATTCTTGTAACAGGAGATAAGGATTTTTCAGATATAGATGTTGAGAAGCCTGAGATAATGTCTCCTGCACAGTTTATGGAAAAATTTTTATAAGAATCTTAGAGAACTAAAAAATCCATGTGTTTGTAATTAAGCAAATACATGGATTTTTTATGTTTAAATTTGGAGAAAAAAGAAAGGAACAGGTGATTATATGAATAAAAATCAGAATAAACGTTTTAGTATGGAAAAGGAATCAGATATTAAGGCTTGGGAGAGTCTTCACAGCAATGAGGTAGGAGAAAAATTTAAGTCACAAAACCAGTTTGTGATTGAGGAAATCAACTATTATTATGAGAGGGTTATGCGTATGCAGGAAGATCCATATCTGGAAACAAGGGAAAAAGAAGACACTGCAATATGTATCAACAGAAGATATGGATGCAATTGAGGAAAGAATCAGGTAGGTTGCAAAAGAAGAAGCACGACAGGAAGCCAATAAGGAAGTTATGACTATGGTGGGAAGTATGTTAGCTGCAATTCAGGCTGGTGGAGGTGCTTGCAATGCCAGTAATAAATAAAATTGATGTTGCGGTGGCTGCAGGAACGAAAAGTATATCTGATGAGGAGTCGAAGGATTATGAAGAAGATGAGGCATTAGTACAGAATGCTCTAAGATGGATGGTAATTGTAAGGTATGGCAGGAAGAGCGTAATAGGGCGGAGAACAGTATTAATCAAGAGGCATTCTGTAATGATGAAATAGTAAGAAAAAGTGAAAAAAGGCATTGGCTGTTATTATATGTAATGGTACATTTTTTGTAAAATAAGAATGAAAATTAGCGTGTTATATAGTATAATATGTTTAAAGGATAATTTTTAGTTATCGATTGGGTATAATGTTATACAATACAAAACTAAATGAGGAATTATATATGGACTATACATGGGAAAAACTTTCATCACGAGAATTTGAAATAATTGCATGTAATTTTGCTGGGGATATGTTTCCTGGTTATGAATGGAAGCTTACAGCGAATACGCGTGATTATAATCATGATTTTTTTGCTAAGACCGAAAAATTGGATAAATGGGGAGAAGCTAAACATTCTGAACATGCCAAAAAAACTATGTCGCGTACACAATGGGATCCAACACTTGTATCTGCAAAATTGATGAATTCTGTAAATGATATTTTATTAATAACTTGTGCATATATACCATTACAATATATAATTCGTGCTTTCCATATGATATCCTCACCTATCGATAATATTTATTGTATAAATCGTTATTTATTAAATGAATGGTTTCACGAAAATAATCAAACAACCTTGTTAGATTTTGATCCGAATTTTTCAATAAACTCTTTTTTGTCTAAGATTACAATTAACAATAATAATTTTGTAAGTAACAATGATATTCAATTATATATTTTTGATGCTTCAGAAAAAAACTATTTAACTATTATAAATGATATATCGTTAAATAATAATTATAATTTAAATGTTGCAATCTTTTGCATAGAAGATAAAGCAGAATTAAATATAGATTTAGGAATAGATGTTTCAAGAATTGGCAATATTAATGTAATCAATATGTCTTTCAAAAATAAATCCTGTGATGTATTACAAAATGATAATCAGCATATTAAATGTAATATATCTAAAGGTTATTCTATTGTCACATTTGATATAATGGTCATTGATACGAATAGAGATCAAAAAGAAACTTACATAAATTATTCTATTGGAAAAATAGAAAAAACAAAAAAACTACAAATTCTTAAAACAAACGAATATGATGATAATTTATTAATTAATCTTGAAAAAGAAATAAAAAACAATAAAAAACATATAATAGAAACAGAATATATCCCACGATTTTTATTAAAAAGACCTGATTATCAATTGTGTTTTTTGCATTTTGATTGTAGATGTAGAAATAATTTTACACAATTATGTAGGATGTATGCTTTATTTATAACTGGAATTGATTTTCAGGGGATGGATGAAGAAACAGTAAAACAGACACTTTACTTAGGAAACTATCCACTTTGGTTGGAAAACATCATTTTAGGAGTATTTAGTGATGCAATTTCAAATAAAATAATACAAAATAGTTTTAAACTTATAAATAATTATTCCAATTTCATTCCAAATAAGACTATATATGTATTAGAAAATGTGCAAATTTTAAATAACGCTGAACGGGAAATTATTAAAAATTTCGAGTATTTAATTGAAACAAAGAGCAAAGATAATATTATAATTTATCAAAAACATTCTAATATATTAAAACAAGATATAAATGAAGAGATTGCATTGATTTCTATTTTTGAAACAGGTATTGATTGTAATTATTTGAATGAGAATAATATAAAAAATAACAAATTAGCCATAATGGATATTGACAAAAAACTTTATTATCCAAGCAATGATATTCAATTTAATAATATAATTACATATTTTATAGATAAAACGGAAGAAGAAAAACATGTATTTATAAATAAAATTATTGATATTTCTTCAAAACAGATATGGACTTCACGAGTATTTGACTTTATTTTAATATGTGAAAACAAAATATCCAATAAAATATATTTTGATATTATTCGCTCCTTAAGAGATATTTTTTATAATCGAACGGATTTTTTTTCTGCATATAATTATTCGGTACTTCTACACAAAGACACGAATGTAAATGATAACATAATGATTGATGATATGTATAAAGAAGCTGATGAATTAAATCATTGTGGATCTATTAGAAAATCAAAAGAACTGTTCCAACAAGTATCAAATCTCGCATTAGAAATGAATGAAGTAAGAATTGGCATAGAAGCATTAACAGAAGTTTATAATATTCGCTTTTGGCTATTAGATGTTAATGATTTGGAAGTAGAAATAGATAAAACACTTGATAAATATTTTATAAACGAAAAAACTAAATCCATGAAAGGTCGGGAATTATATCCGTATTATAATTGCCTAAATAGAAAAATGGTTACTCAATATTTACTAAATAAATATGAGGATGCTGAAATAACATTTAAAGAAATTCTTAACAAAACGAAATTAAATAATTATATTGCATTTGCATATATGGATAGTGCAAGAGGTTTATATAATAAAGATATTTCTACTGCATATGAAAGAATAAAAAAAGCCACAGAATATTTAGAAAATTTATTTCAAAAAGGTGATGAAATTCGTAGGTATTATGATTGTTTAATTGAAAAAGCATATATAGAATTTATAATTGCAAATAACGAAAATCGAAAGATAGAAATCAAGCAATTAAAGAATACAATTTATGATGCCACAAAATATGGTTTTAAGAATATTGTAGAAAAGAGTTATTTTAAGCTTGCTGCATGTTATTTAGTTTTAAGTGATTTGGAAAAATCAAAAGAATATTTGGATAAAATAAAAAATAATCCATATTTTGATAATTCACCGAGAAATCAAATTATGTATAATGATTTAATGGAAGGATACTTTCATTTACTTAATGTTAGATTAGGAAATGCATTGAATATCTCTTCTGATTTTTGTAAATTTTCAAACTGTATAAATTTTAAATGCTTTGATAATAAAGTGGACAACTGTTTTTATATTGATGGTCGCATGTGGTAAATATTTTAATATTAATTAAATATAATAACAATCAACTTTGATGTAATAAATGTTTATCAAACCAAAGCTGAATATTAATTCAGCTTTGACATAATAAACAATTTCCAGATAGATCAATGATTAAATCCTTATTATTTTTTCGCATCTCAAACCATAATCGATTATTAGTTATAACCGAAAAATTATTAGCTAAATATATTAGATTATTTTTAACAGATAGCCAAAAATATGGAAGTGTTTTAAAAAATTCAATTGATGAATATCCTGCTAATTCCGTATATTGAACAGCATCCGATATATTAATTAAAAGTTTATTTTGTATGTATTCAAAATCACGAATACAGCTAAAATTAATTAAAATATAATCACTTGAATTAACACAAATTAACTCCTTTAATTGCTTGTTTAATATATCTGATAAGTTTTCTGTAATTAAATTTCCCCAGTGACTCCAAAAAAAAGCACTTTGATTTTTTTCATCTATTTTATATTGACTTCGACCGCCTCCTCTGATATGGAACGCTTTTGCTAAAGGATTATAATAGCATTTACCTCCGTTAAGCGTGATTTTTAATCCTAATTCCATTCCCTCCCAAGCATTAAAATATTTTTCGTTAAATCCACCATGCAAATTAAAAGTTTTCTTTTTTATTGAACATAATGCTGTAGTGAAGGCCTTTCGATAATCTGGTTGTTGAACAATACTGTCTCTTATAGGTCGGTTTTCAAATAAATGTGTATTGTAATATTGACAAAAAATATGTCCTGTACTTTGCGTAGTCATATTTTGCGGATAAATTAATAATGGTTGTACAGCTTCAATATTATCTATAGATAATGGTTCAATAAGAGCCTCTAAACAATTATCATCTAAAATCACATCAGAATTCATAAAAATCAATATATCTGTAGATGTATGTCTAGCTGCAATATTATTAACAACACCATATCCTTGTTTGCATTTATTTTTGATATAAATACATTTATTTTTTAAAAATTCATATACTAATTTCTCATAATTAATATCATTATTTCCATCGGATGTTATGATTATTTCATAATCTTCAATAGTTTTATATTTACTTAAAAAATAGAGAAAATTTCTAGTAAAATTTACATTTGAATCTAATGCAATAATAATAGATGCTTTCATCGTTATTATGTTATGTACATTATTGTATTTTATTGTTGATAAAATATTGTTAGTGAAAAAACACATATATGTGTGATTATACTTAACGGATAACTAAAAATTATCCATCACATATATAGGAGAACTAAATTTTAAAATTCTGTCGAGGGTGTTTTGCAGTAAGTATATCTCGTTGCTTTGAAAGAGCAACGTGTGTATAAATTTCAGTTACAGTGATTGAACTATGTCCAAGCATTTCTTGAATGTATCTAATATCCACATCTGCTTCAAGCAGGCTTGTAGCAAATGTGTGGCGAAACATATGTGGAGTTATGTGTAAGTCAATAGACGATAGAGAACAGTATTTCTTAATCATGCGTCTGATAGCTTGATCTGAAATTGTGGTTGCATTAGGATTAACAAAGAAATATCCGCATTTATTTATTTCGGATATATATTCTTCTGCATATTTTTTAAGCATTTTTATGACATCACTATTTCCAATCTGTATCATTCGTTCTTTTGAACCTTTTCCATATATGCGGATTGTTGCATCGTGAAGGTCAACATCGGAGCTTTTTAAATTACATAGTTCAGAAATTCTCATACCGGTAGAAAATAATGTTTCACATATTGCAATGTCAAGAAGAGTGCGCTTCTTACGATAGTTGGTATGGGCAAGAGAAAATTCCTTATACATGCCTGCAAGTAAATTTTCCATTATATAAAGTGGGATTGTTTTAGGTAGTATGATTGGTTCCCGAAAGCTTGTTTTAATTTTATTAAAAGGGTTTTGTTCAATATAATCTTTATATTCAAGAAAGTTATAAAAAGCTTTTATAGAAGCAAGCTTTCTTTTGGCTGTTTTGGGTTTGAAGTTCTGATGCAGGTATCCAATATATTTTTCTATATCGGTTATGGATATAGTATGTATATCGGAGTTGTTGAAAAAAGAAACAAATTGACTTAAATCGGTGCTATATGCTTTTAGTGTTTTCTTATCAAGCATTTTTTGTGTTTTACAATAGTCCAGGTAGTTTTCGGTAATAGAAAATATAGTATTCATATGTGAGTATCTCCTTTTTGCAATCTTGTGTTTATATTGATATATCGGAAGAAAAGGGAGTGTATCAGAAATATGGAAATGCTATTCCAAAATGATTGAGAAAAAAGAAAATTAATAGTATAATATATATGGAATTTTGAATTAGGAGTTGACAATTAAAATGGATGGAAGGATAATCTTGAGCAGAGCAGAATAACTAATGCAATCATATCATATATAAAACACCCAGCAGTAGGGATAGTGCGTTTTCGTACTATTTCTACTGCTGGGTGTTTTTGTTTTGCAGATTAACAAAAAAAGCATTGAAATCAACATTAAATATATCAGCAAGAGCAATTAGTTCGGACACACTGAAGGTTTCCTTACGCTTACAGGCAGGTGCAAGAACTTAATAATTCTTAGTAATGGAGAAAATGTATCACCGAAAGAACTGGAAGCAGATTTTCTGAAATATGATGAGATACAGGAAGTACTTGTATATGAAGAAAATGGAATTATAATTGCAGAAATTTATCCGAACGAGGAATAATCGAGTCTTGTAACGGATTTGGGATTGAGCTCTTTGGATGTTATTAATGTCGTAGTAGCATTTGAAGATGAATTTGATATAGAAATACCAGGCCAGAAAATAAAGGAATTAGTGACGGTGGGTGATATTGTGGAATATCTTGAGAAAAATATATAAGACATGTTTATTTCGTCAGAAAGAAGTAGTAATAGAAGTTTTTACTATAAAATATGATTAGAATATCAAAATATATTGTTTAAATAAGTAAAAAGTGGAGCCCATACATGAGGCTCCACTGGCTACTGACATCGCAAGTTTTCGTAGCACAACTACTTTTTTGCCCCTTGAAAATCAGATGAACTTTATCATATGCAAATATATATATCCTGCAAGAGGTGTGGACAATATAAATACACATTGAAACCAATAAATTTTTATGGTAAAATAAAAACAAATGGGAAAATTTATTAATAATAAAGAATTCACGTAAACAGGAGGTTTAAGATACAATGGAGCAGTACAAGCAGGAATTTATAGATTTTATGGTTGATTGCCATGTTTTAAAATTTGGCGATTTTACATTAAAGAGCGGAAGAAAATCACCGTTTTTTATGAATGCGGGAGCATATGTTACAGGAACACAGCTTATGAAGCTTGGTGAATACTATGCAAAGGCAATTCATGAGACATATGGTGATGATTTTGATGTGCTTTTCGGACCTGCATACAAAGGAATTCCAATCAGTGTTGTAACAGCAGTTGCATATGCAAAACTTTATGGAAAAGAAGTGCGTTATTGCTCTGACCGTAAAGAAGAAAAAGACCATGGAGCTGATAAGGGAGGCTTCCTCGGAAGCAAGTTGCAGGATGGCGACAGAGTCATTATGATAGAAGATGTTACAACATCAGGAAAATCAATGGAAGAGACAGTTCCTAAGGTTCGTGGTGCAGCAGATGTAACAATTATCGGACTTATGGTTTCTCTTAACCGTATGGAAGTAGGACTTGGCGGCAAAGTAAGTGCACTTGATGAAATCAAAGAAAGATACGGATTTGAGACAAGTGCTATTGTAAGCATGGCGGATGTAGTTGAGCATCTTTATAACAAGCCTTGCAATGGTGAAATTGTTATTAATGATGACATCAAAGCTGCAATAGACAAATATTATGAAGAGTACGGAGTAAAATAAGCAGGATTTTGCTTCGCAAAACAAGGAGGCAAATCCTCTCCTCACCAAAGGGTTCGGATTTTGCTTCGCAAAACAAGGAGGCAAATCCTCTCCTCACCAAAGAGTTCGGATTTTGCTTCGCAAAACAAGGAGGCAAATCCTCTCCTCACCAAAGAGTTCGGATTTTGCTTCGCAAAACAAGGAGGATTGTTATGGACGAAAAGTTATATAAAAAAGTAAAAGGAATAGGAGCATCAAATCTTGCATTTGGAATTATCACACTTGTGTTTGGTATTACAGCAGGAGTTATGCTTATAGTTAATGGTGCAAGACTTCTTGCACACAAATCCGACAGCCTTATATAAAGAGGTCTGCATGAAAAACAGAAAAATAAAAAGTATTTTTAAATGGAGTGCATTTTTAATCTATATTGTGGCACTTATTTATTTTGTGTTTTTTGCAGAAATGCTTGGAAGGGCAGATGTACCTGTTAATTACAGGTACAATCTTGTGCCGTTTAAGGAAATAAAAAGATTTATCATATATTACAGACAAATAGGGATTAATGCGGTTATTCTCAATCTAGCAGGAAATGTAGTGGCATTTATGCCATTTGGATTTTTTCTGCCGCTTGTTTCAGAACATAAGATAAAGTTTTTCAAGGTTTTTATAACTGCATTTTCTCTTAGTCTGTTAATAGAACTTATCCAGCTTATATCGAAGGTTGGCAGCTGTGATGTTGACGACCTTATACTTAATACGCTTGGTGGTCTTCTGGGGTATTGGTGTTTCTGCATATATAAAAATATGAATAGAGCATACAAAAAAAGTAAAGAACAGGGAAAAAGGTAAAAGAATGAAATTATTTAATAAATACAAATTTTCCGATAAGAGCCAGACACTTGGCGGTACAATTTCAACCGTAATGGGGGTCGCTGCATTAAGCTGCCTGCTTTACGGTGTTTTTGTAGCATTTAAAAAGAGCGGTGAAGCCGGACTTGAAGTGGGAAGTCTTGGACTTATGGCTCTTATGCTGTCAGTAATTGGGACAGTAATCGGATTATTAAGTTTTAAAGAATATGATAAATTTTATACATTATCAAAAATCGGTTCAATGTTATGCGGTATCATAGCGGTATTTATGATGGCAGTATTTGTCATGGGTCTTGGTTTTTAAAGTAAATGCATTAAGGAGGCAGTAAAAGTTGTTTGACGATAATCTCATCGAACGTTTTGAATTGGCATCTGAAAGAATTAAAGAGATAAAAACAGCAGGCGGTGCGTGTAGTGATGGCAGATTCAGCGATTATTTCTGCAAAATGTCGGAGTTTATTATTTCGATGACGGAACTTTTTGGCAAAGTTAAAAATAATGAATTTGAAGATTATACATTTAATCAGCTTTCAGAGTTTAATAAATCATTATATGAAGATATACTTGAAAAAAATTATGACAAAAGCTATGCAAATCCTGTTTATGCCGTAAAGGTGATGGGACTTGAATATGGCAGGATGCTGTCATTTCTTTATGTTGAATTAAGAGGAATGATTGCATATGCATATGAATTAAGAATTGCAGAGATGACAGTGCTTATGGAGCTTTTTGTTGAGATTTACTGTTCATTTGAATCAGAGACACCTGACAGCACATCGCTAAGAGATATAATATACTGGTATGTAAGTGATTACAGTGATGATTTTGTTGAGTACAGAGTCCGTGAGCAGATAGATACTTCACTGTCATTTGCAACGGATATTATAATGAATGAAAATCTTGATGACATAAGATATCTCTATAAATTTGGCGAATATATCACAGATAATGAAATTATGACTGCAACATATCTTAACAGTCTTCCTGACGAAAAGATTAGTGCGATGGCACATACATTTACAGAGGGATACCGCAAAGGTTTTGAGCTTACTGGCAAAGACATAAGCAGGAAGAAAACAGTTAATATAAGATACTGTCTGGGATTTGAGCGTCTTGTGCGTGAGGAGATTAAGCAGTTTGAAGAAATTGGGCTTAAAACAACAATATACCGTGCCGCAGTTAATACAATAAACAAGCGTATGCATATAAAAATAGGATATTATGGAACAAGTCCGAATAAACAGATGGAATATGATCATAGGTTTGATAACGGAATATATCTGGATGCTGCATTTATAGAAAGAAAGATTGGTGCATTAAAGTTTGCCTATGAGAAAAATAAAGAGAAAGCATCAGTATTCGGCGGTCCTGCTGTTATGGAAGTTTTCGGGGAAGAGCCGTTTGAACCTGAAAACAGGACGGAGTGTATGACACTTGATGATAAACAGCGTGCATTATCAGTAAAATATGACAGGGAATCTTCAGAGATAGTCAATAATTATATAAAAGGAGAGGAACGCAGTTTTACAATAATTGCATATCCGATTCCTGAAATAGGAAAAGATTACGAAAAAATATTTGATGAGACTGTTAAAATAAATACGCTTGACTATGATGTGTATTGTAAAATCCAGAAAAATATTATTGATGCACTCGATAAGGCTGATTATGTAGAAGTTAAAGGCATGAATGGCAATAAGACAGATATATGTGTCAATCTTATGAAAAAGACGAACACTGAAAAGCAGACAGTATTTGAAAACTGCCTTGCTGATGTAAATATACCGCTTGGAGAAGTGTTTACCTCACCAGTGCTTGCAAAAACAAATGGTGTAATCAATGTAAGTGAAGTGTATCTTAATGATTTAAAATTTAAAAATCTTTCAGTTACATTAAAAGACGGAATGGTAGCAGATTATACATGTGATAATTTTGCTGACGAAGAAAAAAACAGGGAGTTTTTTAAGGAAAATGTATTGTATAACCATGAGACACTGCCAATAGGCGAGTTCGCAATTGGAACAAATACAACAGCATATGTAATGGCAAACAAATATGATATTGTATATAAGCTTCCGATTCTTATAGTAGAGAAGATGGGGCCGCATTTTGCACTTGGTGATACATGTTATTCAAGGGCTGAAGATATAAAGGTTTACAATCCTGACGGAAAAGAAATTATTTCAAAAGAAAATGAGATTTCATCATTAAGAAAGACACAGCCGGAAAAAGCGTATTTTAACTGCCATACTGATATAACAATCCCTTATGAGGAAATTGGAAGCATAACAGCGGTTGAAATTGACGGCAAGAGAACCGATATAATCAGAAACGGAAGATTTGTACTTGAAGGATGTGAAGAATTGAATCGTCCGTTTGAAAAATAAAACTGTAGTTTTATAATAAGTGATTAAGCAAAAAGTTGCGTTTATATTAATAGAGAGTTATAATATAACAATAAAATATAAATCCAATGGGGTGATTTTATGAGAATTCAAGATTTTTGTGACATGAAGAAATTTGAAGAAATTATGAGTAATTGGGCGAAAAGCACAGGACTTGCGACGGTTGCAGTCGGAGATGACGGCAAGTATATAAGTGAGTGCTATAATTTTACTGACTTTTGTATTAAACTCACAAGAGGAAGCAATGAAGGACGTAGAAGATGTGAAAAGTGTGACCGCGAAGGAAAAGGCGTATATCCGTGTCATGCAGGTCTTATTGATTTTGGTATTCCGATTACACTTGATGACGGAACTGTACTTGGAAGCGTAATAGGCGGACAGGTTCTCCCGGAACATCCGGATGAGGATAAGTTCAGAAAAGTCGCTGATGAAATCGGCGTTGACCAGGACAAGTACATTGAGGCACTTGGAAAAGTTAATGTAAAGACAAGAGAAGAGATTGAAGCGGCAGCTAACCTTCTCGGTGATGTAATTAACATGTATGTGAGAGCCTGTTATTCATCAGCACGCAGTGAGAGAATACTTGATAATCTGAAGAATGGTATCAAAGAGGCTGCAGAACAGATTGAAGTTGCCAATGATAATACGAAACAGATAGAGTCATTTGGACATAAACAGAAGATACTTGCCCTTAATGCAAGTATAGAGGCTGCAAGAGCAGGCGAAGCAGGTAAGGGATTTGCTGTAGTTGCAGAGGAAGTACAGAAACTTGCACAGGGTATGTCTGTAGTAAGTGTTAATATCAGAAAAGCTCTTGATGAGGTTACACAGACGATTAATAAACTTAATCAGTGATAAGTACATAAGTACAATATGTTTTAATAATAATCAGTTAAACTTATAATCGGATGGAGAACAATGGCTGGAAAGATTAGTAAAGACAAGAAAAAATATATTATAGCCGGTATTTCGGGAATTTTAGTAATTATATTGATATTAACGGCATATAGTATTAATAGTGCAAAAAATGATAAAAAACCGACAACAGATGTAAGCGTTGAAGATTCTGACAAAAAAGTTAAAAGTCAATCATCTGCATCATCAGATGGAGGACGTGTTGCATCTACGGTAGAGATTGAATTTGAAGACAGTGCAGTTCTTGTCGGAACAAGATTTAAAGTGACAGCCATTGTTACACCATCAGATACAGATAAAGCATTACTCTGGAGCAGTAGTGATGATTCTGTTTTTTCAGTTGATGAAAATGGAATTGTAACAGTAAAAGGCACGGGTAATGCAGTTCTTACGGCAACTGTGGGAACAGTATCAGATGCGGTTGTTATCGAAGGAATAACAGACGCTGCCACAGGCTCATCAGAAAATCTTCCTGTATTCATAGCTGATTCATATGATTCTTCATATACTGTGTCAGGTTCATCCGGTAACAGGACAGGCACACAGGCAACAGGCAGCGGTTCATCTTCATATCAAGGCAGTTCAGAAAATGGCAGCAGCTATCAGGGAACTTCAGGTACATCAGGTGGACAGACGGCTTCTGGCGGACAAAATTCAGGCTCTGACTATACGGATTCATCAGGAAATGCATGGTCAGATAATTCTGGCAGTAATAATTCAGGCAATCAGAATCAGGACAACGGAGGTAATAATAATTCAGGCAGTCAGGATTCAGGTAATACAGATAACGGCTCATCAGGTGGACAGACAAGCAGCACAATAGGTGAGAGTCTTCCGGCACTTGGTTTTAACCATATGATGAGTAATGTATACGTTTATGAAGAAGGAAACAACTATTACGGCGAGGTAATAACCCAGCCTAATGTTGCAATTATATATATTATGCAGAGAAGTTCGGGATTTGATAATGTTATAAATCAGGTACTTCAAAGACTTGTTCCGGGAGGAGCATCGCAAATCTGGAACAACTATTCTACAGCAACAACAGATAAAACATTTACAATAAATGACAGAAAAATAAGAATAGTAATGCCTAAGGGCGGCGGCCATTCGCAAATTGTAATATACAATTAGCTGGTGGTGTGTTATAATGTCGAAAGTAAAACCAAAAATCACAGAAATGTGAGTATGGAGGTATTTGGTGTTAAACGAAAATAAAATAAAAATGATGACAAAAATGGCAATATATGAAAAAAATCAGGGCAGGCAGATGTTAAAGAATGCCAGATATTATAAAGGTGATTATATTGCATTAAGCGTATTGAAAAGTACAATAGCAACGACATTTGCATATATAATAGTTTTTTTAATGTATATATTGTGTGATGTCGAAAAACTTGTCGCAGATATTAACAGTCTTGATTATGCAGCCATGGGAAAGAAGATGGCTTTATATTATGTAATTATGCTTGTTGTGTTCGCTGTTATTTCTGGTGCAGTCAGTGCATATAAGTACGACCGTTCACGCAGTGGAATGAAGAAATATTTTTCAAGACTTAACAAACTTGAAAGATTCTATAACGGACAAAAAAACAGAAAGTAACGGAGGACCCATGATGACTTTTTTATTGGAGTTAAAGGATAATATCAACAAATTTTACAATAAACATAATGTATATCTTGTCCCTGCACTTAAATTTGTAGTGGCATTTATATCATTTCTGCTTCTTAATGTGCAGATAGGATATATGACAGTATTAAAAAATCCTCTTATTGCACTTGCTGTGTCAATAATATGTGCATTTCTCCCAAGCGGATTTACAGTTGTTGCACTTTCAATATTTATGCTTGCACACCTGTATGCCATATCAGCAGAATTTGCGGTAATTTCATTATGTATTGTACTTGTTATGTATCTTCTCTATTTCAGATTTGCACCTAAACAGGGATACATTCTCATATTCACAGTTATTTTATGCTGGTGTAAGATTCCGGAAGCAATTCCTGTTGCGGTAGCTCTTGGAGCCGGACTTACATCATTCATACCTGTTTCGTTTGGCGTTATTATATATTATATAATCAAGACAGCAAGTGCTTATGAAACAGCAATAACTAACTCATCTGTGGCAGACAGCATGCAGCAGATATCTTATATTGTAGAAAGTTTTTTCAATAACAAAAGCTGTCTTATTTTTGTAATTGCATTTACAGTTGCAATAATCATTACGTATATAATTAAGAGACTTTCAGTTGACAATGCATGGACATATGCAATTGCAGTTGGTACAGTTTCAGAATTTATAATATTGATAGTTGGAAGCCTTGCATTAAATGCAAAGATTAATATTGTATTTATGATTATAGGTATTATTATTGGAGCAGTTGCTGCATATATCTGTAAGATTGTATTTTTTAGTGTTGATTATAAGAGAACTGAATATGTGCAGTATGAAGATGATGAATACTATTATTATGTAAAAGCGGTTCCAAAAATCAGCCTCGTTAATGAAAATGTCAAAGTTAAGCAGATTAATGCAAGAAAGACAAGAAAAACAAGTGATTTAAGTGATATAAGAAGAGCAGCAGATAAGAATGCAGCTACATTGGAAACTGATGATGACGATATAACATTTTATGATAAATAATATTTAACAGAATAATAAAAGCGAAGGGAGTGAAGATATGACAGCGGTTAATAATTTTATACAAAATTATTTGTCTAACCTGTATATACCCCGTATTACATGGACAGATATAATAGAGATTTTTATTATAGCATTTGTTCTGTACAGCTTTCTTGTATGGATTAAGAATACAAAAGCATGGGCGTTATTAAAGGGTATTATAATTGTCGTACTTTTCGCTCTTTTTGCATATATTCTTAATCTCAGAACGATTCTGTGGATAGCAGGAAAGACAATAAGTGTTGGTATTATAGCACTTGTAATTATATTCCAGCCTGAATTAAGGCGTGCTCTGGAACAGCTGGGAAGAAAAAAACTTGTGCTTAATTTCTTTAATTTTGGCGACAGTCATGAAAAAGATGAAAGATATAGCTCAAAGACAGCAGATGAGATTGTCCGTGCTGCATATGAAATGGGAGCAGTAAAGACAGGTGCTCTTATTGTTATAGAACAGGATATGATGCTTGATGAATATGTAAGAACGGGCATAAATGTTGACGGAATTGTGACGAGCCAGCTTCTTATAAATATTTTTGAACATAATACACCGCTTCATGATGGTGCTGTTATTATTAGAGGAAACAGGGTTGTGGCGGCAACATGTTACCTTCCGCTTTCTGATAATGTTAATCTTAGTAAAGAGCTTGGAACAAGACACAGGGCTGGAGTTGGAATAAGTGAAGTGACAGACAGCATGACAATTATTGTCTCAGAAGAAACAGGTGCTGTATCAGTAGCTGTCGGAGGAGAACTTATAAGAGATATAGATGAACATTCACTGCGTAACAAACTGGAATATTTAAGAAAGAGGACAATAGATGTAAAGTCTTTCAAAATATGGAGAGGAAGAATAAAGAATGAAGGAAAAAATATTTAACAACTTTTCTCTTAAAATCCTTTCAGTGTTATGTGCAATCGTTTTGTGGGCTGTTATAGTCAATATATATGACCCGACAACGAGTGTTACAATAAGTAATGTGAATGTAGAACTTATCAATGCACAAAGTCTTACTGATAAGGATTATACCTATGAAGTTGTGGACGGAAGCAAAATATCAGTATATCTTAGCGGACCTAAAAGTGTAATTACTGACATTAAGTCAAGTGATATAGTTGCAACTGCAGATTTGAGTAAAATATCAGCATTTGCCGATTATGTTGACATTGATGTAAAAGTAGTAAAAGATGGCAAAGAAGTTACAGGAATTGAAGTTACACCAAGAACAACGGCCGTAAAGCTTGATATTGAGAACAGGCTTACAAAGGAATATACAATTGAGACAGATACTGAAGGAATGCCTGCAGACGGATATGTGCTTACATCAGTAAGTGTTACACCTACAACTGTAAAGGTTACAGGACCGTCATCAATTGTAGAAAATATTGACAAAGTTAAGGCTGTGTGTGATATTAGTGGTGCATATTCCAATGTTAACAGTACAGCTAAGCTTACGGCATATGCGGCAGATGGAAGCCAGATAAATGAGGAAGGTTTTTCATTTTCAAAAAGCGATGTAGATTATACAGCACTGATAAGTGCCCATAAGATAGTTAATGTGAGATGTGCAGGTACAACCGGAACAGTTAAAGACGGATATATGATTATGGGAATTGAACTTAGCACAGATAAGGCTGAACTTATCGGTGATGCTAATACACTTAACAACATTTCTGAGATAGTTATACCTGAGAGTGCAATTAATGTTGATAATATTGATTCGTCAAGAAACTATACGGTATGGCTTTCTGACTATATAAGTCAGGATTTAAAAGTAAAATCTGAAAACAAGCTAAATATTAAAGTTAAAGTGGCTGATTTAAACAGCCGCGAGTTTTCATTTGACACATCGAAGATTACATTTAATAATATAAAGACAGGATATCATGTTACAATAGATGATGATTCTGTTATGTCAATAGTCATAAGCGGTGAGAGCAGTGTTCTTGATTCTATTTCAGGAGATAATATAAAAGGAACAACAAACCTTACGGCTTTATCGGCGGGAAGACATACTGTTTTTGTTAATTTTACAGTACCGGATGGTTGTAAAGTTGTAGGAGAATATAAGATACAGGTTCTTATAGAAGCAGACAAACAGCAGGAAACAACATCTGCTGCTTCAAATTAATGCGGTATATGTATACAGGAGGTTGAAAAATGTTAAAGCAGACTATATTAGTAGACAGTCCTTTGGGAATTCATCTGCGTCCGGCTACAGCAATGTGTGATCAGGCGATTAAATATAAATCAAAGATTTCATTTAATTATGGCGATGGCAAAACTGCGAATGCAAAAAGCGTAATATCAATACTTGCTTCAAGTGTCAAATGTGGGCAGGAAATTGTGCTTGAAGCTGACGGCGAAGATGAAGAAGAAGCAATAAATGCTGTAGCACAGGCATTTAAAGAATCACTCAAAAATGATTAATAATAATTAAGAATGGAGGATAATAAAATGGGCTATATGGAAACTTATAAGTCTTGGTGCGATAATGAATATTTTGATGAGGCAACAAGAGATGAATTAAAATCTATAGCTGGTAATGAAACGGAGATAGAAGATCGTTTTTATAAAGATCTTGAATTTGGTACAGGCGGTCTTAGAGGTGTAATTGGAAATGGTACAAACAGAATGAATGTTTATACTGTAAGAAAGGCAACACAGGGACTTGCTAATTTTATTATAAAGGATAATGCAGCAGACAGAGGTGTGGCTATTGCATACGATTCAAGAAGAATGTCAAAGGAATTTGCAGACGAAGCAGCACTCTGCCTTAATGCAAATGGTATCAAAGCATACATATTCCCTACATTAAGACCTACACCAGAGCTTTCATTTGCATTAAGAGAGCTTCATTGCATAGCTGGTATTGTTGTTACAGCAAGCCACAATCCTCCTGAATATAATGGATACAAAGTATATTGGGAAGATGGTGCACAGATTACAGCACCTAAGGATTCACAGATTATATCAGAAGTTAAAGCCGTTACAGATTATAATACAGTAAAGACAATGGATATTGATGCTGCAAGAGTTGCAGGTCTTTACAATGTAATCGGATATGATATGGATGATAATTACATGGCTGCACTTAAAAAGATGAGCCTTAATGGAGATATTATCAAGCAGGTTGCAGATGATATCAAGATTGTATACACACCATTTAATGGTACAGGTAATGTGCCTGTAAGAAGAATTTTAAGAGAGCTTGGATTTAAGAATGTATACGTTGTTCCTGAACAGGAAAAACCTGATCCAAACTTTACAACACTTGAATATCCTAACCCTGAAGATCCTAAGGCATTTACATATGCATTAAAGCTTGCAAAAGAAGTTGATGCAGATATTATTCTTGCAACAGACCCTGATGCAGACAGACTTGGTGTATATTCTAAAGATGTTAAGAGTGGTGAATACAAGTCATTTACAGGTAACATGTCAGGTATGCTTATTGCAGAATATCTTCTTTCACAGAGAAAAGAACGCGGTCTTATCCATAAAAATGGTGCATTTGTTAAGACTATTGTTTCAACAAATATGGCTGATGCAATTGCAAAAGAATACAATGTAAAGCTTATAGAGGTTCTTACAGGATTTAAGTTTATCGGTGAACAGATTAAATTCTTTGAACAGCAGCATACATATGAGTATGAATTTGGTTTTGAGGAAAGTTATGGCTGCCTTGTAGGTACACATGCAAGAGATAAAGATGCCGTAGTTGCCGTTATGGCACTTTGTGAAGCAGCTGCTTATTATAAGACAAAAGGTCTTACACTCTGGGATCAGATGATTAATATCTTTGAAAAATATGGATATTATAAAGAAGGCCAGAAGGCAATCACAATGAAAGGTGCTGAAGGTGCCGCTCATATTGCCAAGATGATGGATGATTTAAGAAATAACCCACCAAAGAAATTTGGCAGATGGGATGTTCTTGAGACAAGAGATTATAAGAATGATGAGTGCATAGTTCTTGCAACTGGTGAGAAACACAGCACAGGTCTTCCTAATTCTAATGTATTATATTATGATTTATCAGATAATGCATGGTGTTGTGCAAGACCTTCAGGTACAGAGCCTAAGATTAAGTTCTATATGGGTGTAAAAGGTTCAAGCCTTGAGGATGCTCAGAGCATGCTTGACGAACTTACAAAAGCAGTTATGGAAAAAATAGGACAGTAAAGTTCAGAATTTTTTAATAAGTAAAACACAATATGAACACATTTCGTTGTTAGTATACATATACAGACAAGGAAATGTGTTCTTCTTATATAATTACATGTATTATACAGAACATATTTTAAAGGAAGGAGTAAGGTAAAATGTACGATAATGATTTAGATAATAATAATAATACATCATCAGGTGTAACAGGAAGCGAATCACAGAATTCGCAGGAAAGTACAGAATACAGATATACGTCAGGAAGCATGCCATACAATGATAATTCATACAATTCATCATATAATAACAATACATGGACTTCCAATAATGGCGGTTATTATTCAAATACTAACTATTCAAATACTACAGGCAACACTAATTATAATAAAAAGAAAAACAAGACAGACAAAAAAGGAATCGGAAAGAGAATTGCAGCAATTGCATTGTCAGCAGTTTTATTTGGTGTAATTGCCGGTGGTACAATGTATGGCGTCAACTATGCGGCTAATAAAATAAAACCTGTCAATAATAATTCTAATGTAGAAATACCAATAGTATCAAGCAGTGTATCATCAACATCAGGAACAGTTAACGATGAAAGTTCGGCATACGATGTAAAGATGGATGTTGCAGCAGTTGCTAATGCAGCAATGCCGGCAATGGTTGCATTACAGGGTACAACAACAGTTTCAGGCAACTCATCATCAATATTCGGATATGGACAGAGTTATGAGGCAACAACAAGTGGAACAGGTATAATTGTTGGTAAAAGTGATACAGAACTGCTTCTTCTTACAAATGCACATGTAATAGATGGTGTAAGCAACTTAAAGTGTACATTTGTGGATGGTGAATCAGTAAACTGTACAGTAAAAGGCTCTAAATCAGATAAAGATATTGCAGTAGTTGCAGTTAATCTCAGTGATATAAAGAGTTCAACAATCAATCAGATTTCAATTGCTGAACTTGGTGATTCTGATGATGTTACACTAGGTCAGGAGGTTGTAGCCATCGGTAATGCACTTGGTGAAGGCCAATCAGTAACAAATGGTATAATAAGTGCCATGAATCGTTCAATAACAGTTAATAATGTAACATTTGATGGCCTTTTCATGACAAATGCAGCAATTAACTCAGGAAACAGTGGCGGTGCATTACTTAATGCAGACGGACGTGTAATTGGTATTAACTTTGCAAAGACATCAGAAGATGGTGTTGAAGGCATGGCATATTCAATTCCTGTTTCAAATGTAAAAGACCTTATAAATTCACTTATGAACAGAGAGACAAGAACAAAGGTTGCTGATTCTGAAGCATCATATCTTGGTATTTCAGGCGTTGATATAACAAGTACAATTTCACAGTATTACAAGTATCCACAGGGAGTACAGATTCGTTCAGTTGCATCAGGTTCTGCAGCAGAAAAGGCTGGTCTTGGTCAGTATGATATAATTGTAAGCTTTGATGATGAGTCAATATCATCAATGTCAGAGCTCCAGAATACAATGCAATATTATAAAGCTGGTGAAACAGTTACAATAAAATATTATCATCCTGAAGGCACTCAGTACGTATTAAAATCTGTAGATGTTACACTTGGAAAGAAAAACTGATAAAATACATCCGTCTACAGGAAATGGTTAAAAATCAAAAATAAAGAATAAAGAATAAGAAGGATACATCAACCGGCAGGCATATATGCGGTGCAGGGCATGTATCCTTCTTCTTTTAACTTTTATTTTAGAAAGATTTTATTGATATATATAGAAGCAAAATGTATACTTTATAATATACATAAGAAATCGGGAGGACAATATTATGCAGGATAATAAAGATAATAACAATGTTAATGATATAGATAATAAAAATGCAGATAATTCTACAGATACATCCACAACAGAAAAAAAGGATGAGTATGAAAAAGTATGTTATGTATGTCATCGTACAGAAAGCCGGGCAGGCAAGATGATAAATATGGGCAATAATATATACATATGCCCTGACTGTATGCAGCGTTCATTTGATGCTATTTATAACAGTGGTATTAATTATGATGATATGATGAAAAATATTCCCGGAATGGGCAATATTCCTGGAATGAATGGATTTATGTTTGGTGATATGAATGATAATATAAGCCAGAAACAGAAGATAAAAAAGAAGAATAATAAAGATGATAAAGATAAAAAAGAAGATATTGATTTAAAAAATATTCCGGCACCGCATGTGATAAAAGAGATGCTTGACCAGTATGTGGTAGGACAGGAACATGCCAAAAAAGTAATGTCTGTTGCTGTATACAATCACTATAAGAGAGTAGCATGCAAGGATACAGATGTTGAGATTGAAAAGTCAAACATGCTTATGATAGGACCGACAGGTTCAGGAAAGACTTATCTTGTAAAAACACTCGCAAAGCTTCTTTCAGTGCCGCTTGCCATTGCAGATGCTACATCACTTACAGAGGCAGGTTATATTGGTGATGATATAGAAAGTGTTGTTTCAAAACTTCTTGCGGCGGCAGATAATGATGTTGAGAGAGCAGAACATGGTATAATCTTTATCGATGAGATTGATAAGATAGCAAAGAAAAAAGAGACAAGAAGTCGTGATGTAAGCGGTGAATCAGTACAGCAGGGAATGCTCAAACTTCTCGAGGGAAGTGATATAGAAGTTCCTGTTGGAGCGACAAGCAAGAATGCGATGGTTCCACTCGTTACAGTCAATACAAAAAATATTTTATTCATTTGTGGAGGTGCATTCCCTGACCTTGAAGATATAATAAAAGAAAGACTCAATCATCAGGGGGCAATAGGATTTACTGCTGATTTGAAGGATAAGTACGATAATGACAGCAATCTCTGCCAGCAGGTAACAGTAGACGATTTAAGAAATTATGGCATGATTCCGGAATTCCTTGGCAGACTGCCTGTGGTATTTGCACTTGAAAGTCTTACAAAACCTATGCTTATTGAGATAATGAGAGAACCTAAAAATGCAATATTAAAGCAGTATGAGAAGCTTCTTGAACTTGATGAAGTCAAGCTTGAGTTTGATGATGCTGCACTTAATGCCATTGCAGATAAAGCTATGGAGAAAAAGACAGGTGCCAGAGCACTGCGTTCAATAATAGAAGATTATATGCTCGATATAATGTACGAAATACCTAAAGATAATAACATAGGAAAAGTTGTTATAACAGGAGATTATATATTAAAAAAGGGTGCCCCGGTTATACAGATGCGTGGATACGAAACACCACTGATAGAATCACATGAATAATAACAGGGATATATGAATATAATAGATTAAATTATATATAGCGGCCGGATATATGGATATGACATGTGACGCACTTGTTAAATCACAGGAAATTATGGATTTTATCATATATAACAATCCATGGTACTATAATTATAATCCGTCAGATAAAATAGAAAACGCATGCGTAATTGAAGTGGATGAGAACTTTTCAATTGGATATGGAAAGCTTTCAGGTGATATGAAAATGAGCATAAGCAATCTTGGATATCAGACAATACCTAAGCTATATGGAATAATGGATACATCAAGTATGGATGCGGCTGGTATTACGTCTTCGTTAAACCAGCCGTTTCTTAATGTCCGCGGACAGGGTGTAATTATGGGAATTGTTGATACCGGAATAGATTATACACATGAAGCATTCAAGAAAAGCCCAAATGTCAGCCGTATAGCTGTAATATGGGACCAGACGGGTGAGTGGAATAATACAGAAAATCAAGAGAGCAGAAGCGAATATGTTAGCAGTGTATACAAATATGGGAGAGTCTTTACTAATGAAGAGATAAATGCAGCACTCAAAGCACAGTCTGACGGCGGGAATCCTTATGAATATGTTCCAGAAAAAGATACTGACGGTCATGGCACTTTTATAGCCGGTATTGCAGCAGGAAGCCAGACAGATGAATTCTGTGGAGCAGCACCGGAGTGTGAACTGGCAGTCGTTAAACTTAAAGAGGCAAAAGATTATCTTAAAGAATATTTTCTTGTAAACAGAGAGACAGCAGTATTTGAAGAGACAGATATAATGCTTGGTGTACGGTTTCTGCTTGATTATGCTGCTAAAAGGAAAATGCCGCTTGTGATATGCTTCGGACTTGGAACAGGAAGCGGTCCAAGAACAGGTGCAACGCCATTGGCAAGTATGCTTAGTTTGGCTGCGATAAGAACAAATGTAGTAGTTGTTTCTTGTATGGGTAATGAAGCTGCAGGAAGAACACATATATCAGGTGAGGCACTTTCATCTGTATCACCATATACAATAGAATTAAATGTAGGTAAAAAAGAAAAAGGATTTTCAATGGAAATATGGGCAAATACGCTCGATGTGCTGTCAGTTTCAGTAATATCTCCGTCGGGCGAGAGTGTGCCAAGATTATCTGCAAGAACAGGCATGACAAATGTGTTAAAGTTTATATTTGAAAATTCACAGGTAGAAGTAGATTACAGAGTGGTAGATACATTATCAGGATATGAAGTGATATTTTTCAGATTTATTAATCCGGCACAGGGTGTATGGAAAATTAATGTATACAGCCTTACAAATATAAAGGGGAGTTTTAATGGATGGCTTCCGATTAATAATTTCCTGCAGTCAGACACATTTTTTCTGAATTCTACGCCAGATACAACATTGACAGAACCAGCTGCAGAATCAAGAATTATAAGCATTGCATCATATAATCATCTGACAGGTGCTATAAGTATAGAGTCAGGCAGGGGATACAGTGCAGATAATGTTGTAAAACCTGAACTTGCAGCTCCTGGTGTTAATGTATATGGCCCACGCATCGGAGGAGGATACACATATAGAAGCGGAACCAGCATTGCGGCGGCACATGCTGCAGGAGCAGCAGCACTGTTACTTACATGGGGCGTATATTACGGCAATGCAAAATATCTTGGAACAAATGACGTGAAATATATTCTTATTCGTGGAGCAGTAAGGGATGAGAGTGTATCATCTTCCGGCAGTGAAGAGTTTCCAAATAACATATGGGGATATGGCAGACTTAATCTGATAAATTCGTTTCTGGAACTCCGTGTGACATAAAGCTGTTTACTAAATCTGCTAATTGTAATAATATAATAAATGAAAAGTTTTGCGATAAAGCGGGCTTACGATAAAAAATAAGAATGCGGAAATGGAGAGCATAATGGAAAAAAAATACAAAGCACTTGCACTTGACCTGGATGGAACTTTGATGGACAGTAATAAGGAATTATCAGATGTTAATAAAAAGGCTGTCTGGGAAGCGATTGATGTGGGTACGGCAGTTATTCTTGCATCAGGCAGGCCGATGTTTGGCGTACTTCCTGTTGCACGTATGCTTGAACTGGAGAAACGCGGAGGCTATGTGCTTGCATATAACGGTGGCAATATATTGGATTGTAAGACAGGAAAACTTGTATATGAAAGATATGTTCCTAAGCAGTGCATTGAGGATATATGCATTGCTGCAAGAGAGTGTGATGTTGCACCATTGACATATTACAAAGACAAAGTTATATCTGAGAGAGCGGATGATGAATATGTAATAAAAGAGGCATTTTGTAACAGTGCAAGCATAATGCAGGTTGACAACATACCTGAATTTGTAGATTATCCTGTTTCAAAAGTTCTTGTTGTAGGAGAACACAAAAAGCTTCTTCCTGTAAAAGAAAAGCTGGAGAATAAATATTCCGACATACTTGAATTGTTTTTCTCAGAAGATTATTTTCTTGAAGTTGTACCAAAGAATGTAGGAAAAGATGCATCACTTGCAGAGCTTCTTTCGCAGCTTGGGATTAAAAGAGAAGAGCTTATTGCCTGTGGCGATGGACTTAATGATATTTCAATGATAAAATATGCAGGATTAGGGATAGCAATGAAAAATGCATATGACGAAGTGAAAAATAATGCAGATATGGTAACAGATCTTAATAATGATGAAAATGCTGTGGCAGATGTTATCAACAGATTTATAATTAACGAGCAATAAATATGTCATTTAAAGATTATAAAAAAGACGATTCTGAATTGTAAACCAGAATCGTCTTTTTATATAGTAAGTTAAATATAAGATTTACTGTGCACTACCTGTTGCAGTCTCATTTTCAAGACTTTCAACATACTCATCAACATTGACTGTTTCATCATTGTAAATCATGTTCATAAGTTTGATTGCTATATTAACCGTGTCATAATCAGGAACAACAGTTGATGCATAGAATCCATATAAGTTACAATAGTTAGACTGTGTTCTTCCGCTTACTGCATAAGACTGGACATTCCAAGGTGTCGAATCAGCAAGCTGGTCTTTTATAAGACCGGTAATCATGCTTGTTGGCATGTTGGTATATAAAACTTCTGTTGCAGCCTCAAGCACTGATGAATAACTTGTAAGTATAGAAGGTGAAGTAGCTTTGTTGATAATACCTGAAATAGCTGCCTGCTGGTTTCTTCCTCGCTGGAAATCGCCATTCATAAAGCACTGTCTCTCACGTACAAATGCAAGAGTCATTGCACCGTCACATTCATTTAAGCCTTTAACGAAATGATAATTTTCAGGAGCAGCATCATTACCGTTGGTAAATTCCACTTCAGAATCAATTGTAATGCCTCCGAGTGCATCGACAATCTTGACACATCCGTCAAAGTTAAGTTTCATAAAGTAATCAGCTTTAAAACCATAAAGGTCGTAAAGTGCATCAATAGAACCCTGAGTTCCGGCATTACCTGCATGTGTAAGTTTATCAATGCCTTTTCTTCCGTTTGCATCACTTATCGTAATATAATAATCACGAGGTGTAGAAATAAGAAGAACCTGTCTTGTCTCAGGATTAATCACTGCGAGAATATTAACATCACTTCGGCCTACATCAGATATATCGCCATATCCGTCATTTCCTGATATATATACAACAAAAGGTTCACCCTTTGATTTCTTTGCAGCTGTGTTTACAGTAGTCTTTGTAATAATCTTTATGTTGCCAAGAACTTTTGTCTTTGATGCAAAATCCGTATCTTCTTCAGACATGGAAGCACGCATCGCCTCAGTCATAAATATTGCTTTAATATCTTTATTTGAATAAAGAGCCTCAAGCAGATTATCCCATGATGTATATTTCTTTGTTGAAATGCTGGCATTATTTTCTGAATTAATCTGTTCTGCTGCTTTTGTCGAAAGCGTCTCCTCAATAGAACCGTTATATCCAAAAGTATATGAGAGAGCATCTTTTATAGAAGAAGCAGAGTCATGTTTAAGTACGATAACATCAACAACATCAGTCTCAATCTTCGTATTTGTAATATTGCCAAAAGCCCAGTTTACTTTTGAACCTACAAGGTATCCAAAAACTAAAATGACTGACATAAGAACCGATAAAAACTTACCAAAGTAGTGAGCTTTGGTAAACTGTGATGTAAAGTTGTATAACAGAATAAGAACAAGTATAACAATCATCATTATAAAGTATTTTGTAGGAAAAATATCCAGTTTAAAAATCTCAAACAGGAAAAGGCCGGATATAACAAGCTCAACAAGAACGAGAAGCAATCCGATAAGAGCCATAACGCCACGTTTTTTTCTTCTTTTTTCCTTTTTGTTCAGATTTGTACTTTTTTTAAAGATATATTTCATATCTTTATTGGTCTTTGTGAAAAAGTTTGCCATAACAATCCCCTTTATCAATAGAAAGAATTTTAAAAATCTTAGCTGGTAATAATCGGCATAGATAAATTTAATTATACAACAAAAAATACAAATAACAATAAAAATAAACTAAATTTTATGGCTTTTTTACATTATAACATTAAGGTTTGATTACAGTGTGAAAACACCCGGAAACGTGGTAAGAATATATTGTATTTTCATAGTATTACGCACTTAATATTATTAAGTGAAATAATAGGACATGTATAAAAAACTAATTAAAATAATTAATTATTTAATAAAAACGGCAAAAAATTAAGTATACAACATAAAAAACTTGCAAAAATTAAGCATATTTAATATAATAACACCATAATATTTCGCTGCGGCGTTAAGAAAAGGAGTAAAAGATATTATGGGTTATGTTGATGAAGTCTTAGAAAAAGTATCTAAGAAAAATGCAGATCAGCCAGAATTTTTACAGGCAGTAAATGAGGTTCTTGAGTCATTAAGACCGGTTATCGATGCTAACGAGGAACTTTACAGAAAGAATGCAATTCTTGAAAGAATTACAGAACCTGACAGAGTTCTTATGTTCCGTGTACCTTGGGTAGATGACAAGGGTCAGGTACAGGTAAACAGAGGTTTCAGAGTACAGTTCAATAACTCTATCGGACCTTACAAGGGTGGTTTACGTTTACATCCATCTGTAAACCTTGGTATTATTAAGTTCTTAGGTTTTGAGCAGGTATTTAAGAACTCACTTACAAGCCTTCCTATTGGTGGTGGTAAAGGTGGTTCTGATTTCGATCCTAAGGGTAAGTCAGACAGAGAAATTATGGCATTCTGCCAGAGCTTCATGACAGAACTTTGCAAGTACATCGGTGCTGATGTCGATGTTCCTGCTGGTGATATCGGTACAGGTGCAAGAGAGATTGGTTTCATGTTCGGTCAGTACAAGAGAATCAGAGGTATGTACGAAGGCGTTCTTACAGGTAAGGGTCTTTCATACGGCGGTTCACTTGCCAGAACAGAAGCTACAGGTTATGGTCTCTTATACTTAACAGAAGAGCTTATGAAGTGTCATGGTGAATCACTTGAAGGCAAGACAATTGCTGTATCAGGTGCCGGTAACGTTGCTATCTATGCAATTGAAAAAGCTCAGCAGCTTGGTGCTAAGGTTGTTACATGTTCTGATTCAACAGGCTGGATTTATGATGAAGACGGTATTGATGTAGCTCTTCTTAAAGAAGTTAAGGAAGTTAAGAGAGCAAGACTTACAGAGTACGCAGCAGCAAGAAAGTCAGCTCAGTATCATGAGAAGAAGAACGGCGAACATGGCGTATGGACAGTTAAGTGTGATGTAGCTCTTCCATGTGCTACACAGAACGAACTTGATATTGAAGATGCTAAGCAGTTAGTAGCTAACGGTGTTAAGGTTGTTTGTGAGGGTGCTAACATGCCTACAACACTTGAAGCAACAAAGTATTTACAGGATAGCGGAGTATTATTCGTTTGCGGTAAGGCTTCTAATGCCGGTGGTGTTGCAACTTCAGCTCTTGAGATGAGCCAGAACAGCGAGAGACTCAGCTGGACATTTGAAGAAGTTGATGCTAAGTTAAAGACAATCATGGTAAATATCTATCATAACATTGATGATGCAGCTAAGAGATACAACATGGAAGGAAACTATGTAGCAGGTGCTAACATTGCAGGTTTCGAGAAGGTTGTAGATGCTATGCTTGCTCAGGGTGTTTGCTAATTCTTTAATATCTGATTAAGAGGCTGTCAGTATCAGCCAGGATATAAAATTTTAAAATACATAAAAGTCCCGTAGACAAATTCAAATCTGAGATTTGACAAATGTTTATGGGACTTTTATTATAGTTATTGCAATGGGTAAAGAGCTTTTTGATTAGAGAGGAGTGATTGTTGATGCCTAATATATTTGATGGAATACGAAAAATGTCAGACGAAGATGTCAGGCTTGAAATAGCCCTGATTACACAGACTAATCTTCTTAATGCTGCAAAAGAGACCGGTAATAAGCTGGTTAACTCGCTTGCAGATGCAGCCAATTCATTTATGCAGGCGTTCGCTTCATCTAAGTCTATAGATTATCAGATAGTGCGTGTTTCAGATATGGTACGAAAAAATATAATACAGCTTCATGCTGATACAAGAAGTGAACTTGAAATACGGCTTAAAGAACTCATTGCACAAAAATGTGGGCTGACAGCACAGGAATCATTGACAGTAAGTGAGGAAAGACTTTCATTTCTGGCAGCAGCTGAAGCGGCAAAATTGTATAATATTACAAAATATGATACTCCTGCTAATAAAATAGAAAATGTCAGCATATACTATAACGAAGCATTTATTGCGGCATTACATCAGTGTCTTGTGCGTCAGGATGCAAAGGATGTTGCAGATACTGATTTGAGAATACAGAAAAGAATAGATGAAATATCTATAGAAGATAAGAGAGAATTACATAAAAGACTTATGCCTAAAGAATTTTCGGGTAAAGGCATTGGAAGAATACTGAGATTAGAGAAAAAAACGACGTATTTAAAGGATGTCATACAGATACTTGGAGTACAGGTTTTTGATGAGATAGCTGCATATGTTACAGCAAGCGTCAATGTACTTAAAAGTTTCAAAAGAATATCATGTGCACTTATGGCACAGCTTGTATGGAAGGCAAAAAATGCATATGGTACAGGATTTGGCGTCAATGAAAAATCTCTGCCATCATATACTACGGAAGAAAACGGGGCGATGAAGCGAAAAGAAATTACGGATTTTCATGCAATGCTAAAAGAGATACAGGCACAGAAGGCTGCAGTTGAAGAGTATGATAAAAAACTGGACAGGCTTTATGAGCAGGTTTCAAAGACAGGTGAAAAACTTCAGAGTGAAAAAGATTTACTTGAAAAAGAACGTGTGCAATTTGATAAACTTGCATCACAAAAAGATGAGTACAATGCAGGGAAACATTCTGAGAGTGACACAAAACTATATTATTCAGAAGTAAATAATACAAACAGACGCATTGGACAATATGAGCAGTCTGTTTCAAAACTTGAGCAGAAAATGAAAGAACTTGATATATCAACAGGCGAGTGTGAAAATAACAAGGAAAATGCTGCAAAAGAGTCAGAGAGAATGGCAAAAGAGGCAGAATTGCGTGAACATGAACTTTCTGAGATTATAAAAAACAAATGGGGTGCATTTTATTATAAAATGACATTTGAAGATGAAGTATTTGTACAGGCTGTGACACTTCTTACACTTGACGGAAGAATTGCAGTTGAAAGAATGATGAAAGAATTTCATGATACACCTGACAGTCAGGCATTTGATACACCCTCGTCATCCGGATGCATTATATGTGATACAGTGGCTGATGGTCAGGTAAAGTTATATCACGAAGGCACACATATAACTAAAATAGGAAAATAATAAATGAATATAATTGATGGTAAAAGTTATGAAAAAGCAATTGAATATATTAATTTGCTGAGCCAGTTTGTAGCGGGAACAGGATGTGAAAGAGCGGAAAAACTTCTGGAAAGGCTCGGCAATCCACAGGATAAGCTCAAAGTAATACATGTTGCAGGAAGCAATGGCAAAGGTTCTGTATGTGCCTATCTTGCAGGTATTTTACAGGAAAACGGCTATAAGACCGGGCTGTTTACATCTCCGCATCTGATAGACGAACGTGAACGCATAAGAATTAATGGAATGATGATAACAAAAGAAGAATTTGCTGAGGCATATGCCAGGGTAAAAGCGGTGGAAGATGAACTTGGAAAAGGAAGCCTTGCATATTTTGATTATTTCTTAGGCATAGCATTTCTTGTTTTCCTGAAACAAAATGTTGATATCTGCGTCATAGAAACGGGACTAGGTGGAAGACTTGATGCGACCAATGCAGTTAAAAATCCTGTTCTTGATATAATAGCAACAATCAGTCTTGAGCATACAGCGATACTTGGCGATACAATAGAAAAGATAGCAGAAGAAAAGTCCGGCATAATAAAAAATAATGTTCCTGTTGTATTTATAAAAGATAAAAAAAGCGTGACAGATATAATAGAAAAAAATGCAGAGGAAAATAATTGTGAAGTATATGGTGTGACACAAAAAGATTTTCAAATAATTAAAAACTACGGCTATTGTATTGATTTTTCGCTAAACAATATGTATTATAAGAATGATTGCTTTACAATTACAACCGGTGCCGTATATCAGGTCCAGAATTGTTCACTGGCACTTACGGCAGCTGAAGTGCTTAAAAAAACAGGAGTTGTAAAACTTGAGAGCAATGCAGTCCATAAGGCTGTCAAAAAAGTACAATGGCATGGCCGTATGGAACAGATAGCAGATAACATATATGTTGATGGAGCACACAATCCTGAAGGCATAGAAGCACTTATTTGTTCAGTAAGCCCTATTACCTGCGGCAGAAAGACGATACTGCTCTTTTCTGTTGTCAATGATAAAGATTATGACAGAATGATAAAGAGCATATGTGACAGTAATATGTTTGATTATTTTGTTATCGCAGGGATACAGGGAAAAAGGTGCCTGGATGACAGCTGTATAAGTGACACATTTAAGAAATATACGGACAAGCCTGTGATTGACAAAATAAATATAAAAGATGCATATGAGAGTGCAGCTGCACTGCGGCGTGATATTGATGGCGTGCTTTTTTGCACAGGTTCATTATATCTTGTCGGTGAGATAATGAGTATTATTAAATAATGGAGGAACAATATGATAGATTTTGATGAAGAAATTAAAAAATTCAAGCCAAGCCTTGAAGTAGAAGACGCAGAAGATGCGATTTATAATAATGATGTTCCTGATATAACAGATCTTATTAATAAAATTGTTGAGGATTTATCAGACAAGTAGGAGAAAAATAATGAGATGCTTTAAATGTAATGAAGTTCTTACAAAAGAAAGCCACTGCCCGAACTGCGGCATTGACGTTTCTATGTATAAGAAAGCTGTTATGGCTTCAAATGCATATTATAATCTTGGACTTTCAAAAGCAAAAGTAAGAGATTTGTCCGGTGCAGTAGAAAGCCTGAAGATGAGTATAACAATAAATAAAAAAAATATAGATGCAAGAAATCTTTTAGGACTTGTATATTGTGAGATGGGCGATGTTGTTGAAGCATTAAGCGAATGGGTTATAAGTAAAAATATCCAGCCTGATAATAACTGTGCAGAAGATTATATAACTGACATCCAGTCAAACCAGAATAAATTTGAGCTTGTTACTTCAACAATTAAGAAGTATAATCTGTCTCTCAGATATGCCAAAGAAGGTAATACCGATATGGCACAGATTCAGCTCAAAAAGGTGGTTTCACAGAATCCAAGACTTTTAAAGGCACAGCAGCTTCTTGCTCTTATTTATATAAAAGAAAAGGAATACAGCAAAGCCAGAAAATGTCTTGCTTCTGTATTGAGAGTTGATAGAAATAATACACTTGCACAGCTTTATATGCAGGCTATTGATGAAGAATTATCATCTAAAAAGAAAGAATCACAGTCATCATTGAAGAAGAGAAATAAAGATGATGATAGAAAGCCGTTAAGCGGTAATGATGTAATCCTTCCGCGTTCATCATATAAAGAGCCGAGCAATGGTGCCATAACGATTATAAATATACTTGTTGGTGTTGCAATAGGAGCAGCATTGATATGGTTTCTTATCATACCGTCAAGATACAGGGGGCTTACATCGGAATATAATAAGAGCCTTCAGGAATACAGCGAACAGCTCTCATCTGGCAATGTGGAGCTTAATTCGCTTCAAAACCAGCTCGATTCTGTAAAGAAAGAAAAAGAATCATTAGAGACACGTCTGTCACAGGTAAGCGGTGCAGACGGCAATAATAAGCTGTTGACTGCTGTTATAAAAGCAGCTAACTTATACATTTCAAATGATTCAACAGGTGCGGCAGAGGCTATTGCTGATGTTGATGTAAGTTCACTCCCTGTTGAAGAAGCAAAGACACTTTATAATACAATATCAGGTGCTACAATGATGAATGCAGCAAATGATTTGTATAACAGAGGAATGACGGCATATAACAAGGCTGACTACACAACGGCAGCAGATTTGCTTGTGAGAGCTTATAAGTGTGACAAGACAAAAGCCGATGCAGTTTTCTATGCGGCAAAGAGTTATGTTGCACTTAATCAGCCGGATAATGCTAAAAAATACTATCAAATTATAGCAGATGAATTCAAGAGCAGCGGATATGTAACAGAAGCACAGGCTTATGTACAGTCACACTGATGTTGAAAAATATACGTAAAAGAGAAGACCTGACAGGAATGAAAGCCTGTCAGGTTTTTTGTTACGGAAAAATATAGTTATAATCAAATGGAGGTTGACAGGAATGCAGGAAGAACATGTTGCTGTTGCAGACGGAGAAAATGAAGTAAGGCACACAGATTATATTTACATGGTGTCGGATAAAATGCTTGTTATAAGCATGATAGCGGAACTTGACCATCATCTTGCGGATGAAATGAGAGAAGTGATTGATGATGTCATTGATGTAAGAGGCGTAGAAGATATAATATTTGATTTCAGCAGAATAAATTTTATGGATAGTGCCGGAATAGGTCTTATAATGGGACGGTACAGAAAAATCCATGAAAAAGGCCGGATATATGTTGCCGGTGCAGGGGAAGGAATATCAAGAATACTCCTTATTTCGGGACTTCATAAGCTTGTAGTTGTAAGCAGTGATGTAAATGATGCAGCGAAGAAAATATTAGAAAGTAAAAGGGGAAATTGAAATGAATAAAAATAGTAACAGCTTTGAAATTATATTTGATTCAAAATCCGAAAATGAAAGTTTTGCAAGAGTTGTTGTTGCGGCATTTTGTACAAGATTAGATCCGACATTAGAAGAAATCTCTGATATAAAAACTGCTGTATCGGAAGCGGTAACAAACTGTATAGTCCATGGATATGAGGGAAGAGAAGGCAAAATAAGCCTGAAATGTGAGCTTAATGATAATGAACTGACAATAGAAGTACATGATGACGGAGTTGGAATAGATGACATAGAAAGAGCAATGGAGCCAATGTATACATCAAAGCCACAGCTTGAGCGTTCAGGAATGGGATTTTCATTTATGGAGGCATTTATGGATGAGTTACATGTCAAATCAGGAAAGCACAGCGGTACAACCGTGATGATGAAGAAAAAAATAGGAGTAAATAATTAGTGGATTGGGTGTGGTTATATGAATCATACTAAGGAACTGATAGAAATGGCACATGGAGGAGATAAAGCAGCCAGAGAGAAACTGATTGTTGAAAATATGGGACTGATATGGAGCATAGTAAAGCGATTCGCGGGACGTGGCTATGAACAGGAAGATTTATTCCAGATAGGCAGCATTGGACTTATAAAAGCTGTTGATAAGTTTGACACATCATTTGATGTACAGTTTTCGACATATGCTGTACCAATGATTTCGGGAGAAATCAAGCGTTTTTTAAGAGATGACGGAATGATAAAAGTAAGCCGTTCGATGAAAGAGACCGCATACAAAGCTTATATTGCGAGGGAGAAAATGGAGGAAAAACTTAAAAGAGAGCCAACACTTACCGAGATAGCGGCAGAAATCGGAGTTACATCAGAGGAACTTGCACAGGCATTTGATGCATCGGCACAGATAGAGTCACTCCACAAAGTGATTTATCAGGGGGATGGAAGTGATATTTCACTTATGGACAAGCTTCCGTGTGAAGACGACCCATGTGAAGATATGATGAACCGCATGGTGCTGGAAGAGATGCTCTTAAAGCTTGATAAAAAAGAACGCCAGCTTATTTATATGCGTTATTATCAGGATAAAACGCAGACGGAAATAGCTGGAATTCTTGGCGTTTCGCAGGTTCAGGTATCAAGGCTTGAGAAAAAAATACTAAAAAAAATGAAATCCGGTGAATAAATGTCCTGTTGGAAAGCCATGCTAAAAACGAGGAGATGATGTCAAAATGAGTGAAACGGTATATATAAAAACAGACAAAAACATCGAAGTTTCAAAACGCATGGTATTAATTGGTGATGTTGCTGATGTATATTGCAACGATAAAAAGATGGAAAATGATATAAAACATATATGCCTTATTATACTCGATGAAGTTGGCGTGAATAAAATAAAGAAAAAGAGAGTATGTCTTTCATTTATGGATATTGTAAAAGCTGTTGCAAAAAAATATCCTGATGCCGATGTGAATAATCTTGGTGAAAATGATTTTATTGTGGATTACATTTTGGAAAAGAAACATTCAAAGTTTCTGCAGGGATTATTAATAGCATTTGTGGCTGCATTTACATTTGTCGGGAGCATGTACGCAATTATGGCATACAACAATGATGTAAGTACCATTGAAATATTTGAGAAAGTGTATGAGATATTTGGAGCAGACAATGCACAACAGGTAAAACTGCTGGAAATAATGTATGCTGTCGGTCTTGCACTTGGAATTATAATTTTCTATAACCATTTTGCCGGGGTGAGGCTGTCAGGGGAACCTACACCTATAGAAGTTGAAATGGATAAATATGAAAAAGATGTTGATGATACGCTTATTGACAGAAAATCCAAAACAGAACAGAAAGGAAAGAAAGCATGACAGTATTTCTGGCTTTTTTTGGACTGGCAGCAGGTGCGGTTACAGCAGCAGGATATTTTGCACTTATAACAAGTGTTGGAATGATAAACAGGGCAGCAGCATCAACAGGAACAACAAAAAGCATATTTTTTTATGAAGAATGTCTGCTATTTGGAGTTGTAACAGGAAACTGCCTGTCAATGTTTAATATCAGTATAGATATTGGCACAGCAGGTATTGTGATGTATGGAGTATTTTCAGGAATGTTTATAGGACTGCTTGTTGTAAGCCTTGCAGAGACACTGAAAGCACTGCCTATATTTATAAGGCGTGTAAGAATCGGTTCCGGGCTTGGCATCATAATTCTTATGATTGGTCTTGGAAAAGCAGCAGGTCATATAATTTATTATTTTTTCCTTTATTAATCCGGTATACCATTAATCTAACCTATGTAGGAGGCGGCAGAATGATTCGTGATGTAGAAAAAAGAAATAAAAATTATAACGCATATGTTGAGCAGGTAACGCCAAAGGCCAGCTGTCTTAAAAATTGTATTAAAGCATTTATTACAGGTGGTGCAATATGCCTTTTTGGCCAGATTCTTATAGAACTATTTAAAAATGCAGGGATGGCAAAAGATGAGGCGTCACTTTGGACGACGATTTGCCTTGTCCTTGCAAGTAATATCCTTACAGGTCTTAATATTTATCCTCTGATAACAACATGGGGCGGTGCGGGAAGTCTCGTTCCGATAACAGGATTTGCAAACAGTGTTGCAGCACCTGCGATAGAATATAAGGCTGAGGGAGAAGTATTTGGAATCGGATGCAAAATATTTACGATAGCCGGACCGGTTATTCTTTATGGAATATTTTCATCATGGATAGCCGGGCTATTATATCTGCTTGCAAAATTATGGATGTAGGAGGTGATAGTGTGCAAAAAGGAAGTCAGAGCTTTAAGTTTGATATACCTGTATACATTGAACAAACCGCATCGGTAGTGGGCGAAAAAGAGAGTGAAGGTCCGCTTGGCAGAATGTTTGATGTTGTGATAAAAGACCCAATGTCAGGAAAAGATAACTGGGAGCAGGCAGAAAGTGCCTTGCAGGAGGCTGTAGTAGACAAGCTTCTTATGAAAACATCATACAAAAAAGAACAAATAAGATATATATTATCGGGAGATTTGTTAGGACAGCTTATAGCGACGTCTTTTGGAATAAGTAAATATGAAATTCCGCATTTCGGAATATATGGTGCATGTTCGACATTTGGAGAAGCATTATCACTTGGGGCACTTATAATCTCTGCGGGTGCGGCAGACAGACTCATATGTATGGCATCAAGCCATTTCGCAAGTGCGGAAAAACAGTTCCGTTTTCCTCTTGAATATGGAAACCAGCGTCCTAAGGCTTCCACCTGGACTGTCACGGGAAGCGGAGCGGCAGTTATTACAAACGAGAGGCAGCCTGTGGCCATTACAGGTATTACAACGGGAAAAATCATAGATTATGGTGTCAAAGATTCAATGAATATGGGTGCCTGCATGGCACCGGCAGCTGCAGACCTGATTGTGGCAAATTTTAAGGATTTTGAGACGGATGAAAAATATTATGACAGAATCATAACAGGAGATTTAGGAACGGTAGGAAGAGAAATACTTATAAATCTTGTAAAAGAAAAAGGTTATGATATTTCGCAGATTCATATGGACTGCGGAATTGAAATATTTGACCCGCAAAAACAGGGAACACATGCTGGCGGAAGTGGATGCGGCTGCAGTGCGGTGGTGTTTAGCTCATATATAATTGACAATGTAAGAGATGGAAAATGGAAAAGAATTTTATTTATTCCGACAGGGGCATTGCTGTCAACAGTAAGTTATAATGAAGGGCAGAGTGTTCCCGGAATTGCACACGGAGTGATTGTTGAACATGTATAAAAATAATATACAGTATGTGGAAATTATTAAATGTGTATAGGGAGGCAGAATGGTATTTGTAAAAGCATTTGTCATAGGCGGTCTTATATGTGCCGCAGTACAGATTCTTATGGAAAAAACCAAGCTGATGCCGGGCAGGATAATGGTTCTTCTTGTATGCTCCGGCGTAGTTCTGGGGGCTGTCGGTTTATATGAACCGATTCTTGAATTTGCAGGAGCTGGGGCATCAGTGCCACTTCTTGGGTTTGGTAATGTTTTATGGAAAGGAATTAAACAGGCAGTTGACGAATCTGGTTTTCTTGGGCTTTTCAAAGGCGGGTTTACCGCATGTGCCGTAGGTGTATCATCGGCATTGATATTCGGATATATTTCGTCATTGATATTTAAACCTCATATGAAGAAAAAATAAGCGGATGGGAAGTGATTTCCCATCCGCTTTCTGTTATCGTCTCGTTGTACCTGACGTATTGCTATTGCTGGATGTTGTAGGTTTTGTAGAAGACGGAGCAGTTGTACTATGTGTGGTTCCTGAAGAATTGCCTGAGCTTGTGCTTCCTGATGATGAACCGCCGTGTGCAGTACATACCTTTGAAAGCTGTTCCTCGGTAATTGCATATTCCTGATCCCATGTAGTATAAGTTGTCTCATCTTCATTTGAAGGATTCTTAACAATCGCAGCTTTTTTAATCATAATCTTAGTAGTCTTGTGAGGACAGTTTGCAGATGCGATTTTGCCTGTGTCATCACAGATAGTTACTTTAATATGAACATCACATGTATCGGTCGGATTATTATCCTTAGAGAAATATTCTGTCACAAGCTGTGAACCTCTTGGATCCTGGTCGCATAAGCCTGCTACAGGAAGCTTTCCTGACTGTGAGCATACCTCTGTTTCTACTATATCATCCGGTTTTTCAAAAGAACCTGTAGGAAGATTATCGTGAATTTCCTGCATTATTGTACGCCACATTTTTCTGTGGTCAATATATCCTGAAAGTTCCTTTGAGTTATCATCATATCCGAGCCATATAGCAGCTGTATAATAAGGTGTATAACCGCAGAACCATTTATCTGTTACATTCTGTGTAGTACCTGTTTTTCCGGCTGTAGGCTGATTGCTTAAAGCAGCAGCTTCTGCAGTACCGGCAGCAGTAACTGATTCAAGTGCGTTAGTTAAAAGCCATGAAGTTGATTTCTTCAAAACAGTATGTGTAAGAGGCTGTGTATTGTCAAGGATAACATTGCCGTCTTTATCTTTGACCTGTGTATAATAAACAGGCTGCGTATAAGTTCCCTGATTTGCGATAGCTGCGTATGCAGCACACATTTCAATATTGTGTACACCATATGTCAGACCGCCGAGTGCGAGTGAAGGGACAACATCATGGTTGCCGTTGACAGCTTCCTTAGGTGAAATAAGTGTTGAAAAACCGAATTTCAGAAGGTAGTTAAAACCAACCTGAGGAGTAATCTGAGCAAGTACCTTGACAGCAGGTACGTTTTCGGAGAGTTTTAAAGCTGTTCTTACAGACATAAGACCTCTGTATTCACCCACAAAATAATTCTTTACAAGCTTTGAATTTTCACCCGGATAATAGTAAGGTGCATCATCAATAGCTGTTGCAAGAGTAATAGCACCTGTATCAAGTGCAGGACCATAATCAGCGAGAGGTTTTATTGATGAACCCGGCTGACGCATAGTATCAACGGCTCTGTTAAGAGTACGGTTGCCGCTCTTTTCACCACGGCCGCCAACGATTACCTTAACCTGGCCTGTATGCTGGTCCATAATTGTAAATGACATCTGAGGCTGTACTATATAAGAAACGCTCTCAGAAACAACTTCTCCTCCATTTGCAAGTATAGAATTTTTGTATTCATCAATATAAGTCTGTGCATCATCTTTGTCTTTAAAGATGAGAGTGAAATTACTCTGACCTTTGTCTTTTTTGTAATAATCCAAAAGACCATAATGAGAATAGTAATTGACATTGCCTTTTGTATCTTTTACAGCAAGCGAATATGAAATAGAAAGCTCAGTATTGTCAGGATAATAGCCAGGGTCGTTAATAACGTTATCAGCTATCTGCTGCATTGACATATTCTGTGTAGAATAGACCTGAAGACCATTCTTGTAAATCATGTTGGTTGCCTGTGTCTCAGTATATCCTTTCTGCTCCATAAGATCCTTTATAAGCTGGTCAATAAGAGCATCAACAAAGTAAGAATATGTTGAACTTGCAACTTCAATCTTTCTGTCCTGGATTCTTGCATACACATCATCAGAAACTGCCTCGTCATATTCTGCCTGTGAGATATATCCCTGGTTACGCATATTATTAAGAACCTTTAACTGGCGCTTCTGGTTTTCGGCAGGGTACTTAACAGGATTGAGTGAAGACGGACTCTGTGTTATTGAAGCAATTACAGCACATTCGCTTAAAGAAAGCTCTGATACATCTTTGCCAAAATAACCCTGTGCAGCAGTCTGAACGCCGTAATAACCATTTCCTAAGTTGATTGTATTAAGATAGTTACCTATTATAGTCTGCTTGTCCATGACAGTTTCAAGCTTTACGGCGAGATACTGTTCCTGGATTTTTCTCTTGATTTTTTCAATGGTACTTTCATTATATGCTTTGAAAACATTATTTTTAAGAAGCTGCTGTGTGATTGTACTTGCACCTTCTGACATGCGTCCTGTAGAAAGAAAAACCGTTCCGGCACGAAAGATACCTTTGATATCAATACCGTTATGTTCATAGAAACGCTCATCTTCAATTGCAATAAAAGCATGCTGCAATGTGATAGGAATATCTTCAACGTCCACATATATACGGTTGGAACCGCTTGTTGATAATGTCTGTATTTCATTACCACCATCGTCATAAATTTTTGTTGCATAACCCTCAGGTGACACATCAATTGTTGATACATCAGGTGCACTGGCGATAATGCCTTCTGCAGCCCCTAATGCCAGGCAGGAGCCTGCAACTATAACAGCAATGACAGCTATGAACAAAAGCTTTACGACAGTAACGCCCAGCTTTGTGCCGAGACGCGAACCGGAAGAATTCAGCCGTTTTTTCTTTTGTATTATGCCTTGTTTGCCAAAATTCATATTTACCTCCAATTTCTGCACAAAAAAGTGTTGTTTGGATTCATTATACCATATAATTATAAAATGTCTCAAGTAAAATGATTTATCACGAATTATTAATAGTTTGACAAAAGAAATAAGTACAGGCATAATCTGAATAGAAAATACTGCATCTTGCAAAAGGAGAGCAATTTTGAAAAGAGTACATAAAGACGGAAGTGCACAGATAACAGAAAAAAAATCCCGGTTTATTGGTGACGTATATAATATAGAAAATGAAGAAGATGCATTATATTATATAAATGAAACCAAAAAGAAGTATTGGGATGCAAGGCATCACTGCTACGCATATATAATAGGAAATAATAACGAAATAAAAAGATTCAGTGATGATGGAGAACCTTCAGGAACAGCAGGAAAACCAATACTCGATGTACTTGATAAAAGTGGTATAGCAAACTGCCTTATAATTGTGACAAGATACTTTGGCGGAACACTTCTGGGAACAGGCGGCCTGATAAGGGCATATTCAGAAGCAGCCAAATCGGGAATAGAAGCATCAGGCATCATGGAAGTTAAAAAAGGCATACAGGCACAGATAGATGCTGACTATAACAGTTTCGGAAAAATACAGTACATGTGTATGGAAAGAAATATAATAATAACAGACACCGAGTATGGTGAAAATGTCCATATAAATATGATTATAGAAGAGTCTGAGTATGCACATTTTCAGAAAGCTGTGGCGGACGCATTTGCCGGACGCCTTGGAATTATTAAAAATGACAATGTAATTTTTGGTATTTATGACGGAACGGTGCAAATATTGACAAGCAATAATTAATATTCGGTTAACAATGGTAATAAAGCACAAAACAGAAATTAAATTAATAAAATTTGGGCACTTTGTTGTAAAATTGATGTAAAAAAATCATAAAAGAGAGTTATGATAGTGCAAAATTTACATAAAAAATACAATGCCGACTGGTTAAAAAACATTACATGAAGTATATTTTGGGCAATTTGTACATAAAAAATTAAAAAATATGAAAAAAATATGAACGTGGAAAGCCGCATGAATGCTGGGTTTTCACAAAATGTACAAAAAAAATACAATAATTGTTCAAAATCCTCTTGTTAAAATAGTACAAAAATGCTATTATACTTTTGTCAAAAAAATTGACCGTGGGGCTTGCCCCATATAACCAATAAGGAGGGTTTATAGGTTTATGAAAAAAACAGTTAAGAAACTTACTGCTGTAGGTCTTACTCTTACATCAGTAATGAGCCTTGTTGCATGTGGTAACAACAATGGTGGTTCAAACAACAACGCTTCTTCAAACAAAGAAGTAACAAAGCCAGACAAATTTACAGTTATGTGCGACTCTACAGTCGTTACAGAAGCTAACGGCGGACAGGCATTCTACAAATATCTTGGCGATTTAACAGGCCTTGAAATCGAATGGGTACGTCCTGACCACAGTAACTACTATGATGCAGTTTCTAATGCATTCAACAGTGATAGCATTCCTGATGTAGTTCTTCTTTCATCTGATTACTATGCTCTTTATGCAGCTAACGGTTTCCTTTGGAACATGACAGATGCTTGGAACTCTTCAGAGACAAAGAAGTCAGGCAGACTTATCGATACAGCTGAGAACGTTCTTTCAGCATTACTTGTTAATGGCGAAGACGGAACAAAGGCTATGTATGGTTTCTCTCCATACCGTGGTAATGGTTGCTGTACATACATCAAGAAGGCTTGGCTTGATGATGCTGGCATCGATGTATCAAAGGTTGACGGCGTTACTATGGACTTCAACACATACTATGGTATCTTAAAGCAGTTAGCTGCTAAGAAAGGTCATTATGTAATTTCAGCTCCTGACTTCATTTCAACAGAAGCTCCTTACACAAACTACCTTCCAGAATTCTATCAGCAGGCTAACTACACATTCTACAAAGATTCTTCAGGAAAGTATGTAGATGGTTTCTCAGAAAAAGCTATGCAGGATGCTCTTCAGAGAATTCAGAATGCTGTTAAAGATGGCGTAATTGATAAGGCTACACTCGGTCAGAAGACAACAGATGCTCGTAACAAGTTCTTTTCAACAGATGCTTCTTCAGAATCTGGTGTATTCTCATATTGGGCTGGTACATGGGCTAACACATTAATGACAAACCTTAAGTCTAAGGGTCTTCCTACAGATCTTATTGCTATCAATCCTATCAAGGAACTTGGTACATACGTAGAAAGAATTGCACCAGCTTGGTGTATCACAACAAGTGCTAAGAATCCAGAAGGTATCTTCAAGTACTTCATCGACACAATGCTTGATGGTGGCGACATCCAGACAGCTTGGACTTACGGTGCTAAGGGTACTCATTGGGATGACAAGGCTGAGACAGTAACACTTGCTGATAATAAGGGTACATTTGAGTACAAAGAAGGCGAGTTCCACTTCCTTCCATCTCCAGAAAAGCCAGGAACATTAATGTCTAAGAACCACATTGATCCAATCCTTTCTCTTGCTAAGTTCAAGACAGCTGATCCTGGTGAGGCTAAGATGACTGAAGCAGCTAAGAAAAATGGTGAATTCTTCGCTAAGAACTCTACAGTTGCTACTCCACTTCCTATGACAGAGACACTTGGTGAAAACAGCACAGATATCAATACAACAAGAAATAAGGTTATTTCAGAAGTTGCACTTGGTAACATGACTGTTGAAGAAGGTATGAAGCTCTACAAGGATAGAGTTGGTACATTAGTAGAAGATGTTCTTAAGTCATTAAATGAGACAAAGAAGTCTAAATAATTTAAGATAATATTTTAAAAGATATTATATAGGTAATTTAATTACCAACCTTTAAGAATCCACTTCCGGGTGGCATTGGTTCATCCGGAAGGTCGGATTCTGATTTTTAGCTTATTAATCATACAGATGTAGGCTTAGAATTAAACAAAAATATTAGGAAAGAAGGTATGAAGATGCAATGTAAGTCTTGTAACACAGAATTACCAAAGCATGCAAAAGTGTGCCCGAGATGTGGTGCATTAGTAGGTAAGAAATCAGGCAACCTCAAGGTAATTGCTATAATAGGTTTAGTAATTGCTTTTATAGGCGGGCTTTTGCCTTTCGTTCAGAATTCAAGTGATATTTCTGATGCCTACAGTTTTATGAATATTGATGCCCCTGTTATGTGGTATCTGTTCATGATTGCTATTATAGCTGCTATTATTCTTCTTGTTTTAAAGAAGGATATGTTCTCAATTATACCGACAGCAATTTCAGCAGTTATATTTGTTATCTCTTTAGTTGCAGTTAACTTCAGAGGTTACTACGGAAGAAATAAATATGATATTTATTCTCTTACTAATCTTTTATCATCTGGTAATGGTTCAGATGACGCTAAATACGTTTTAGGTTTAGGTGTCTACGTATTGATTGTAGGTTATATTCTTGCAATCGCTGGCTGCTTCATTGATATTATGAAGTATTTCAAGAAAGATCTTGGCGTTGATTCAAGATATCTTTCTAACTCAATTAACAAGAGTGTATGGAAGACAATGTATTATTACCGTGGCTTCTATATCATGTTCTTACCAGTATTAATCATGATTATTCTCTTTAATTACTGGCCAATGGCTGGATGCCGTTATGCATTCACAAAATATGTTATTGCAGGACCTTACTATGTAGGTCTCAAGCATTTCGTTCAGATGTTCACTAATGACCTTTATTTCTGGACAGCATTTAGAAACACATTAATTCTTTCGATTATTAAGTTGATTTTAAATACAGGTGCAGCTGTTATTATCTCACTTCTTTTAAATGAGATTGTTTCACTCGGATTTAAGAAGACAGTACAGACAATCGTTTATCTGCCTCACTTCATGTCATGGGTTGTAGTTGCATCAGTTTTCAAGATGATTCTTGATCCTAACGCAACAGGTGTTGTAAACAGCCTTTTACTTAAAGCTAATATGATTAATGAACCAATCTATTTCCTTGGTGACTCTAAGTATTGGAGAGGAACATTCTATGTAATGAATGTTTGGAAAGATACAGGTTGGGGAACAATCCTTTTCCTTGCTACATTGTCAGGTATCAGCCCTGATTTATATGAAGCAGCCCAGATTGATGGTGCTAACCGTTGGAAGAGACTTATCTATATTACACTTCCTGCATTAGCAAACACAATCATTACAGTATTCATTCTTAACCTTGCTAAGGTTATGAACCTTTTTGAATCTGTTTTCGTTACTATGAACAATGCCGTATTGGATGTTGCCGAAGTATTACAGACATATGTATACCGTAAGACATTCTCAAGTGGTAACTCAGATTATGGTTATACTACTGCGGTAGGTTTATTTAAATCGTTTGTCGGAATGATTCTCGTACTTAGCTGTAACTACGCTAGTAAGAAAGTCCGCGGACGTGGTATTGTATAAGGAGGGATAGATAATGAGTGATAATTCAGTTGTAGTTACAAAGAAAAAGAAAAAATTCAAAATCTTCCCACTTGTAAATGGTTTGATTTTTATTTTGATTTCATTAGCAATCATGTTACCTATCTGGAAGGTAATCATCGATTCATTTGATGCAAGATCTGCTTATGGTTTTAAGTGGGTTCCAACAATGTTTACATGGGGTGGTTATAGAGCTATCGTTACCCGAGTTGCTTTATATAGACCATTCGGTATCTCATGTATCGTTACAATCGCTGGTACATTCCTCGGTTTGTTACTTGTAACATTAGGTGGTTATGTATTAATTCAGTGGGAAATGCCAGGAAGAAACTTCTTCGCATATATGTTACTTTTCACAATGATTTTCGATGGTGGTATGATTCCTAAGTACCTCGTTATGAAGCAGTTACATTTGCTTAATACACTCTGGTCAGTTATTTTACCATTGTCAATCAACGTATATAACCTGGTACTTATGAGGAACTTCTTTGAAGGTATTCCAGAGGCTCTATTTGAGGCCGCCAAGATTGATGGCTGCTCTCCAATGGGTATCTTCTTTAAGATTGTACTTCCTCTTTCAAAGGCAGCTCTTGCTTCAATCGGTTTGATGTTTGCTGTACAGTTCTGGAACGATTATACTAACTTCAAGATTTACATCAACAAGGATAAGTTATTCAACTTCCAGATTAAACTTCGTAACATGGTTATGGATAGTGATATTCCTAATGATGACGCTGTTGACCCTAATACAATTTCTAGTGCTTCGGTTATTGTTGCGATTTTACCATTCGCAGTTATTTACCCATTCTGCCAGAAATACTTCGTACAGGGTGTTAATATCGGTGCCGTTAAGGAGTAATTACCGGTTTATTTAAGAATTTTTCAAGGCGAATCTGTTTATGCAGGTTCGCCTTTTTTTTCTGTAAAAGAGTATATAAATTAATATTAATATGTAGAAAATACTGTATTTATGCTGTATACTTAAAAAATGAGTTAAATTACATATAAAGGAGGCGGATTATGGGTACAATCAAAGATGCCATTTATCTTGAGAATATAAGTGAAGTAAAACGTATTCTTGAAGAAGAACCTAATCTTATTGATGAAAAAGATGAGAATGGTGTGCTTATGGCACTGCTTGCGGCGAAGACCGGAAATCTTGCACTTGTAAGATACATAGTTGAGTATTCGAGAGCAAGTATGGATATTACAGACAATGAACATAAGAATATGCTTCATTATGCGGCACTTTCAGGAAGCGTTGAGGTCTGCCGTTATCTTGTAGAAAGAGTTGGATTGTCACCGCTTACAGGTGATAATAATCTTGTAACGCCAATAGACATAGCGGTAAATAATAAGTTCTTTGACCTGCAGAATTATTTTGAAGAAGAAATAGGAGCAAAGTATAAAGATTTATACCGCAATCCGATAAGAACAGGATTTTATCCTGACCCATCGATAGTGAGAGTAGAAGATACATATTATATGGTTAATTCTTCATTTATCTATTTTCCGTGTATACCGGTATCAGAATCAAAAGATTTGGTACACTGGAGAATAATAGGATATGCTATTACTAATCCGGAATGGGCTGCACTTGATAATCTTGAAGGTGGAAGAGGATACTGGGCACCGGATATTTCGTATCATAATGGCAGGTTTTATATAACAGCGACATATCGTCTTAATGATGACGGAACTGTATACAGAAAACAGATAGTTGTGAGCTCAGATAAGCCTGAAGGTCCATACAGCAAGCCTGCGATAATAGATGAAGACGGAATAGACCCATCAATCTTTACAGATGATGATGGAAAAAGATATATGCTTTTAAACAGAGGTGCAAGAATACTGCCTTTAAGTGATGATGCGACACGCCAGATTGGAGAAGCACATCTTCTTTATTATGGTGATAATAAAAGAGCACCTGAAGGACCGCATCTTTTAAAGAAAGACGGATATTATTATCTGTTTGAAGCAGAGGGTGGAACAGGACCGGGACATAGAATTACTGTTTCAAGAAGCCGCGAACTGATGGGCAGATACAAGCCATGCCCATATAACCCTATAATGCGTCAGAATGATGAAAATGCAATAATTCAAAGGTGCGGACATGGTAAGCCTGTATGCACGCAGAACGGACAGTGGTATATGGTCTATCTGTGTGGAAGAAAAATAGGTGACGGTTACAGCCTGCTTGGAAGAGAGACGGCAATTGACCCGATTGAGTGGACTGCGGACGGATGGCCGGTTGTCAACTCACTTAACGGACCTTCGACATTGCAGATAAAACCGGATTTACCGGAGTGTATATGGGAATCCAGTCTTGATGATGATTTTGACAATGACTGGTTAAGTTCAGACTGGATGTTTCCAAGAGCACCGGAGTTTGATGGAATAGTTCTTGAGAATTCATATGTCAAAGTTAAAGGAAGCTGTTATGACCTCAATTCAATGCATGCAAAAAATATTCTGTTAAGAAGACAGCAGAACTTCAGGTTTGAGGCGGTATGTAAGTTAAGAATGCCTCAGATTTATCCGGGACAGGATGTTGGAATGACATGCTATTATGACGAAAATACATTTTTGAAATTTGGTATATTTGCAACAAAAGAAGAAAATCCAAGACTGCTTGTAAAAGTCGCAGAATATATAGACGGATATAAAGAAGGTAAATCTGTGGAGCTGGATTTCAGTAAAGAATATGTGTATCTGAAAACAGAGACAAATTATCTTACAAGAACATTTTCATACAGCTATGACGGATTAAATTATACTACTGTTGATGTGCTTGATAACGTATATTATCTCTGCGATGAAGGGTTAAAGAAAGGCAAGCGTTTTACAGGTGCAATGATTGGAATGTACGCATATGCCGGTTCATTTGGACAGGAATACACAGATGATGCAGGAAATCACGGAAGCGATGTAATATATGGCGAATTTGATTTCTTTAATTATAAAACATTATAAAGGAGACAGGACATGACAATAGAAAGAAATGAAAAATTAGAAGACAGCCTGCTTGAAAAAATGTCATCAGTTGATTTGAAAAAAACTGATAACTGGAATAAGGCAATGATTTTAAACAGTGCTGCAAAAGTTTATTTTGCCACAAAAAACGAGAAGTTTGGAGAGTTTCTTGTAAAAGGCATTGATAAATGCTGTGACTGCGGTATCGAAGAAGGATTTGCAGGAAATGATAATGATTTGACTAATCTGTTGCTGGCCAATGTATTATATGCAGCAAAAGATTACACAGGAAAAGATGAATATGAAAAGGCTGCAATAAAGATGGCAGCACAGCTTAATTCACAGAAGAGAAGTGAAAAAGGATATTTTACGGATGTTGACGGAAAAGCATGTCTTTGCCAGACATATGCAAGTCAGGTATTCTATATGAATTATGAGACAAGAGATGATGGAAAAGAACATTATAATGACATAATTGCACAGTATAATGTAATTCATGAAGATTTGTATAAAAATACATCCAGCAAAGCATTCAAGGACAGTGATGCACTTGAAGCATTATGTTATTACAGTGCAGCACTTATTGATACAATGGAAGTTATGGATCAGGCACTCTATGAGATATATAGACAGCTTATGGATTATTATAAAGAGACAGTAAAAGATGTTCTTGCAACAGGTATTTCCGGTGCAGAAAAAAATCCTGCAAAAGCTCCATATGAACTTGTATTTGCATATGCATTGCTCAAAGGCTGCCGTATGAAAGCGGTTCTGACAGAAAAATATGAAGATGCAGCACTTGCAATATATGAAAAATATAGTGATGTGTCAGAAAAAGATGCAGCTGAGTTTGCATTGTGCTACAGCGAGGCAGTAAGAAACAGAGATTATCAGGATTATGGACGTAATAACGGAGGCAGATTATGGAGTTAAAATTAGTTACAAATACAGCAAGAAGTGCTGTTTTAGAGCTTACTGAATCAGGAAAATTTTATACAGAATCGCAGTATGATATATATGTCAATGACGAAAAATATATGGAAAGTAATAAGGTTATAACATCACTTTTTGATTTAAAACCTGATACAGATTACAATGTGTATGCTGTATACAATGGTCAGAAAACAAACGAGGTAAATATTCATACAAAATATGAATTTGTAACATTAAATGTACGCGATTTTGGTGCATTGGGCGATGGTGTGCATGATGATACAAATGCAATCCAGTGTGCAATTATGGCAAGCCCTAAGGATTCAAGAGTCCTTGTTCCGGAAGGTGAATATAAGGTTTCAAGTGTATTTTTAAAAAGCGATTTAACACTTGAACTTGCAAAAGGAGCGGTATTATCTGCATTTACAGAAAGAGACAAATTCCCGATACTTCCGGGTGTTATTGAATCATATGATGAGAAAGAAGAATATAATCTGGGTTCATGGGAAGGAAATCCGCTTGACTGTTTTTCGGCAATTCTTTGCGGAATTAATGCAGAAAATGTAGTTATTACAGGTGAAGGCACAATTGATGGCAATACGACATTTGAAAACTGGTGGAATAACTGCAAAATAAGAAATACAGCATGGAGACCGAGATTATTTTTCATCAACCATTGCAATAATGTAATGATGCACGGAATAACAGTACAGAATTCTCCATCATGGACAATACATCCATATTTCAGCAACCACCTCAAATTCATAGATGTAAAGATTAAGAATCCTGCCAATTCACATAACACAGACGGACTTGATCCTGAGAGCTGCCAGGATGTACTTGTACTCGGTACATATATCTCAGTTGGTGATGACTGTATTGCTATAAAATCAGGAAAGATATATCAGGCACGCAAATACGAGATTCCGACATCAGACATGACTGTAAGACAGTGTTGCATGAGAGACGGACACGGTGCCGTAACAGTCGGAAGTGAGATTGCTGCCGGTGTAAAGAATGTTCATATTACGGACTGCCTGTTTATGAATACAGACAGAGGTCTCCGTGTAAAGACAAGACGAGGCAGAGGCAAATTATCAGTTCTTGATGATATTTCATTTGAAAATATTGATATGGATAATGTAATGACGCCATTTGTTGTAAACAGTTTTTATTTCTGTGATCCTGACGGAAAGACTAATTATGTTGGTTCAAAAGAGCCGCTTCCTGTCGATGACAGAACACCGTCAATCAAGCGTCTTACATTCAGGAATATAAAAGCGTCAAACTGCCATGTAGCAGGAGCTTATATTTATGGATTACCAGAAAGCAAGATTGAAAAGCTTACATTTGAAAATATTGATTTTACATATGCTAAGGATGCAAAACCGGGTGTCGCTGCGATGATGCTTGGATGTGATGAGGCAGTAAAACAGGGGCTTATAATAAATAATGCCAAAGAACTTATACTTAAAAATGTAAATATTACAGGATGTGAAGGTGAACCTGTAGTAACTGGAAATGTTGACAAAATTATAAAATAAGTGGTGAAAAAAATGAATTTACATGCACCTAAAGGAATTGATGTTGATAACTGGTTTATCGAATGTTACAAAAAACATAAAAAGCATCCGCTTATAATACTCATACGGCTTTATAAAGGCAACTATCACAAATTTGCTGCGGCAGTGTTTTTCTTTTTCATAAAGCACTGCCCTGTATGGGTGCTGCCTATTGTAACAGCCAATATAATTAACGATGTGACAACGCACAGTCCCGATACATACCAGAACACTATATTCTATTCAATAATAATGATAGGACTTATAATACTTAATGTACCAACCAATTATATGTATACAAGGTACAAGTCACTTGCAACGCGTTACGCTGAGACGGGACTTAGAAAAGCACTTGTAAGAAAACTCCAGCAGCTTTCAATTTCATATCACAAAGAGACACAGTCAGGACGACTGCAGTCGAAGATAATGCGTGATGTTGAAGCGGTTGAGATGCTTTCAACACAGCTTTTAATCAGCACGCTCAATATTGCACTCAATATATCGGTGGCATTGGCGGTTACAATTTCAAAAAGTCTTGTTGTATTTTTGTTCTTCCTTGTAACAACACCGCTTGCGGCACTTACAATGGTATTTTTCAGGAATATAATGAGAAAGCGTAATTATGAGTTCAGGCATGAAATGGAAGAGACATCCGCCCAGGTAATGGAAATGGTTGAACTTATTCCGGTTACGAGGGCACATGCACTTGAAGAAAAAGAGATACAAAGAATGAGCAACCAGCTGTTTACGGTTGCTGAAAAAGGTTACAAACTTGATGTTATCCAGTCGCTGTTTGGTTCTGTAGGCTGGGCAATATTCCAGATATTCCAGGTATTATGTCTTGCATTTACAGGAATTCTTGCATTAAAAGGAAACATACTTGCCGGTGATATAACGCTTTACCAGAGTTATTTTGCAACAATAGTAAATCAGGTATCTGCATTTATAACACTCATACCGACAATAGCGAAGGGCGTTGAGTCAGTAAATTCTATTGGTGAAGTCCTTCTTGCTGATGATATTGAACATAACGAAGGAAAGAAGAAGCTTGGCGGTGTAAAGGGCGAATTTGATTTCAAAAATGTATGCTTCAGATACAATAATTCAGAGGCACACGTTCTTAACAATTTTAACCTTCATGTTACACCGGGAGAGACAATAGCACTCGTAGGTGAATCGGGTTCCGGAAAATCGACAATACTTAATCTTGCGATAGGATTTAACATTGCAGACAGCGGACAGGTACTCCTTGACGGCAATGATATGAAAGATATAGATTTAAGAACATATCGTAAGTACCTTGCAGTTGTGCCTCAGACGTCCATATTGTTCTCAGGAACGCTCAGAGACAACATAACGTATGGAGTTGACAATGTTGATGAAAAAGCCCTGAATGAGGCTGTTAAGGCGGCAAATCTTACTGATCTGGTTGAGAGCCTGCCTGACGGACTTGATACGGAAGTCGGGGAACACGGCGGTAAATTGTCAGGTGGACAGAGACAGCGTGTTTCAATAGCAAGGGCACTTATAAGAAATCCAAGAGTAATTGTCCTTGATGAGGCGACGTCGGCACTTGACAGTATATCAGAAAAGCTTATACAGGAAGCACTCAACAATCTTACAAAAGACAGGACGACATTTATAGTTGCACACAGACTCTCAACAATAAAAGATGCAGATAAAATAGCAGTAATAAGTGAGGGACACTGTGTTGAATACGGAACATTTGATGAACTTATGGAATTAAAAGGTGAGTTCTACAGAATGAAAAAAATCCAGAGTTAATAAATTCAGAAAAAAATGGCTGTGCAATATCTGCACAGCCATTAATATTATAAAAGATAAATTAAGCTTCTTTCTTTTCCCAGATTCTAAGAGTTGAGATAAGCTTCTCCTTTGTATCAGCATCAAGCTTCTGGACAATCTGCATAATCTCATTGTCAAGAGCTGTATTCTGATAGCTCTTATCAACGCTGCCTGCAAGGTAATCAAGAGATACACCTGTAAGTTCAGCATAATATGATAACATTCTTAATGTCATAAGGTTTCTTCCATTTTCAACATTGCTGATGTATCCAGGAGTAACATCGAGTGCCTTTGCAACATCTTCCTGTGTTAATCCGTGAGAAATTCTTAACTTTTTAACTTTTGCTCCTAAATCGCTTTCCATTATCTTATAACCTCCAGTAATGCGTATTTTCACCAGACAAAATCACAGTGGATTTTATCAACGGAATGTTTTTTATTTATTTGCATTATACAATAAAAACATTGCCTTGAAAAGTGGTATTTTAAAAATTTTTTTATTTTTTATTTGCTCTGTATCTTAATGTTGAATCAAGAATCTTTTTACGGATTCTTAAATGATTAGGTGTAACTTCGAGAAGTTCATCTGTATCAATATAATCAAGAGCCTGCTCAAGACTTAAAATCTTAGGCGGAACGAGTCTTAATGCTTCATCGGCACTTGAAGAACGTGTGTTAGTAAGGTGCTTTGTCTTACATACGTTTACCTCAATATCCTCTGTACGTGGGTTTTCGCCGACAATCATACCGGCATAAACCTTCTCACCAGGTCCGATGAAAAGAGTACCGCGGTCCTGTGCGTTGAAAAGACCGTAAGTTACAGCTTCACCATCTTCATATGCAATAAGGGAACCGGTCTTTCTGTATGAAATATCACCCTTATATGGTTCATATCCTTCAAATGAAGTATTGATGATACCATTACCTTTAGTATCTGTAAGGAATTCGCCACGGTAACCGATAAGTCCTCTTGAAGGGATAGAGAACTGTAATCTTGTATAACCACCATTGATAGGTGTCATTCCAAGAAGTTCACCCTTTCTCTGGCTGAGCTTCTGGATTACAGAACCTGAGAATTCGTCAGGAACATCAATATAAGCAAGTTCCATTGGCTCAAGCTTTCTGCCACGCTCATCAGTATGATATAAAACTTCTGCTTTACTTACGGCAAATTCATATCCTTCACGTCTCATATTTTCAATAAGAACAGAAAGATGAAGTTCGCCTCGTCCTGAAACCTTGAATGAATTTTCAGAACCCGGATTATCCTCGACACGAAGGCTGACATCAGTATTTAATTCCCTGAAAAGTCTGTCACGGATATGTCTTGATGTTACAAACTTGCCTTCCTTGCCGGCAAGAGGGCTGTCATTAACCATAAAGTCCATAGAGAGAGTAGGCTCTGAAATCTTCTGGAACGGAATGGCAACAGGATTGTCAACTGAACAGAGTGTATCACCGATATGGATATCTGCGATACCTGATACAGCTACGATATCACCAAATGATGCCTCGTTTACCTCAACTTTGTTAAGTCCGTTGAAAGTATAGAGCTTTGTTACACGTACTCTCTTCTTAACAGAAGGGTCATGATGGTTTACAATCATAACTTCCTGATTAACCTTGAGGCTGCCGTTATCAATCTTACCTACACCGATACGGCCGACGAATTCGTTGTAATCAATAGTAGATATAAGCATCTGTGTGTCAGCATCAGGGTCACCTTCAGGTGCCGGAATGTTATTAACGATACATTCAAATAATGGCTGCATGTCTTTTCTTTCATCATTAAGGTCTGCCATAGCATAACCTGATTTTGCTGATGCAAAGATAAATGGGCAGTCGAGCTGGTCTTCATTGGCATCAAGGTCAATGAAAAGTTCAAGTATTTCGTCGATAACTTCATTAGGTCTTGCTTCAGGACGGTCAATCTTGTTGATACAAACAATAACTGACAGGTCAAGGTCAAGAGCCTTCTGGAGTACGAACTTAGTCTGAGGCATTACACCCTCAAAAGCATCAACAACAAGAATAACACCATTTACCATCTTGAGAACTCGCTCAACTTCTCCGCCGAAATCGGCATGGCCCGGTGTATCAATGATATTGATTTTTGTGTCTTTATAAGTGATGGCTGTATTTTTTGAAAGAATAGTGATACCACGTTCCCTTTCAATATCATTAGAGTCCATCACACGTTCTGCAACTTCCTGATTCTCACGGAAAGTACCGCTCTGCTTTAAAAGTTCGTCAACCAGTGTTGTCTTACCGTGGTCAACGTGAGCGATAATAGCAATGTTACGTATGTCTTCACGCTTTGTCTTCATAATTATAGTCCTTTCTTAGTTCTGCAATATCTCCGTATATAAGGATTCCCAAATAAAAAGAGAATATAGCGGGTAAGATATAATTAGCAACTTTTATATTCTATCACAATATTACCAAATTACAATAGTGAACATATAAAAGTGATTGTATATTTATAGGAACAATTTTATTAAATTATATTGTGAAAATATGAAAAAATTATAAAATGTGTTTTGAACGTGAAAATGGACATAAAAAATTCATATTTTTTTGTAATAATCTGAATCACTGATACATATACATTTTAAGAACACAAAATTAAAGCACAATACCGGGGATGTATCCGGAAAAGAAGGGAGAAATACATTATGCTTGATAAGGTGATTGAAAACAACAGGGTTAGTATTATTGGAGAGGTGGTCTCAGAGTTCCAATTCAGCCATGAGGTATTTGGAGAGGGCTTTTACCTTGTGAATGTATCGGTTGACAGACTTAGTGATATGGTTGATATCATACCGCTTATGATTTCTGAAAGGCTTATTGATGTGACAAAAGATTACAGAGGCATGAAGATTGAAGTATCAGGACAGTTCCGTTCTTATAACAGACATGAGGGACTTAAAAACAAACTGATACTATCAATATTTGTAAGAGAACTTCAGTTTGTAGAAGATGATGACATGCCGCAGGAACAGTCAAAATCAAATCAGATATATCTTGACGGATATGTATGCAAGCCGCCGATTTACAGGAAAACTCCGCTCGGAAGAGAAATAGCCGATATATTAATTGCAGTCAATCGTCCGTATGGCAAATCAGATTACATACCATGTATCGCATGGGGACGAAATGCGAGATTCGCATCAACAATAGAAGTTGGAGGCCATCTTCAGGTTCAGGGAAGAGTCCAGAGCCGTGAATACACGAAAAAAATCAACGAGGAAGAGACAGAGAAGCGAGTTGCTTATGAAGTGTCTGTAAGTAAGATTGATTTTGTAGAAGACGAAGAATAGAATAAATTCATAAAGATTATTTAACGCCATAAGTTGACATCAAAAGTGTTAAGTGATATAGTCAACATAAGTCAGATAATTTAAGTAGAGGTCGCATTGTTTATCAGTATTCCTATGGATGCCGCGGCAGGCAGTTGAAGCAGGGAAGAAAGGAAACGATGCCGAAGTAAAATGTCGGCCGCAGATGTTTTGCTGGGCGTAAAGTCAATAGCTTTGCGACTGTCATCAGCAGATGGAGAGCTACGTACAGATTATAATCTATATGATAATCAAAAGCTGGTCCATTGCGTGACCGGCTTTTTTGTTCTGAATTATGTTTTGAAAAGCTGTATTACAGCAGAAAGAAGGAAAAGATGGCAATATTTACAGGTGCAGGCGTTGCGATAGTAACACCTATGAAAGAAAACGGTGAGGTAAATTATGATAAAATGGGAGAACTCCTTGATTATCAGATAAATAATTCAACTGATGCCATTGTTGTATGCGGAACAACAGGTGAAGCTTCAACACTCACACATGAGGAGCACATAGAGACAATCCGATTTACTGCTGATTATGTTAAAAAGAGAGTTCCTGTTATTGCAGGTACAGGTTCAAACTGTACAGAAACAGCAATATACCTTTCACAGGAAGCACAGAAAGCAGGAGTAGATGCGTGTCTTGTTGTTACACCTTACTATAACAAAGCAACACAGAAAGGTCTTATAGAGCATTACACAGCAGTAGCAAAGTCAATCGACCTTCCGATTATAATGTATAATGTTCCGGGAAGAACAGGCTGTAATATCCAGCCGGAGACAGCAGTAAAGCTTGCAAAGGAAGTAGATAATATCGTTGCAATCAAGGCTGCAACAGGCAATCTTGCACAGGAGACAAAGACAATGGCACTTGCAGAGGGATGCCTTGATATGTATTCAGGCGAGGACGGACTTATCGTTCCGCTTATGTCAATCGGTGCAAAGGGTGTAATTTCAGTATTGTCAAATGTTGCACCAAAGCAGACACATGATATATGTGCAAAGTTTTTTGCAGGTGATGTTGCAGGAAGTGCAAAGATGCAGTTTGAGGTACTTGAACTTGTAGATGCTCTGTTCTGTGAAGTTAATCCGATTCCTGTAAAGCATGCACTTAACCTTATGGGAATGGAAGTAGGACCACTTAGAATGCCTCTTTGCCCAATGGAAGATGCAAATCTTGAAAGACTTAAAAAAGCAATGAAAAATTATGGCATTCTTGCATAAACAGCAAATAAAATGCAGCAGTTATAATTAAAATATAATATAAACAGCAGAAAATAAGGAGCAGACAGATGACCAGAGTAATAATGCATGGCTGTAATGGCCATATGGGCAGAGTTATAACAGACCTTGTAAGTAAAGATGATGATATAGAAATAGTAGCAGGAATTGACCCGTTTGATGACGGACATAACACATATCCTGTATTTGCGTCAATTAAAGACTGCGATGTAAAGGCAGACGCAGTCATTGATTTTGCATCTGCTAAAGCAGAAGATGCACTTCTTGACTATTGTGTGGAAAAACAGATTCCTGTTGTTGTATGTACTACAGGTCTTTCAAAGGAACAGCTTGATAAAGTAAGAGAGAGTGCATGTAAAGTTGCTGTATTAAAATCAGCTAACATGTCACTTGGTATCAATACACTTTTCAAACTTTTACAGGATGCCGCAAAGGTATTTATACCATCAGGTTATGACGTAGAGATAGTTGAAAGACACCACAACCAGAAACTTGATGCACCGAGCGGTACAGCACTTGCACTCGCAGATGCAATCAAAGAGGTTGCCGGAGACGAATACTATTATAAATATGACAGAAGCCAGGAACATAAAAAGCGTGACCCTAAAGAAATCGGAATCAGTGCAGTCCGTGGCGGAACAATCGTAGGTGTTCATGATGTAATATTTGCCGGTGAGGATGAAGTTATAGAATTCACTCACACAGCATATTCAAAATCAGTATTTGCCAAAGGTGCGATAGAAGCTGCCAAGTTCCTTGCAGGAAAGCCGGCAGGAATGTATGATATGACAGACGTAATTGCGTCAAAATAGGCAATCTGGATATTAGCTAAAAGTATTAAGCCGGGTTTTTGTATAACGCACAGTAATCAAGCTGTTCAGTTATATTAAATCCGGCTTTTTTGTATAACTTCACAGCTGGGGCATTTTTGCTGCTGACCTGTAAAACAAGCGGATTTTTATTGTTTTCAAAATAATCATTTAAAAGATTGGCAATAAAAAAAGTTCCAACCCCTTTATTACGCATATCTTCATCAACATATACATCATATATGCAGGTCTGTTTTTCGCCATAGTCAATGGAACAAACCGCACATGGCTCGGCCGCATCATCATTCATGTATAAAAGATAATCAGTATCATCATCTGAAAAAAACGATTCATATTCATGCAATCCCTCAGGAACAGCACATTTTAAACGTGTATAATCATTAAAATCCAGTTCCATAAGATATTCGCTGTAATAATATTTTATATTGTCGTGTTTTTTAATGAGTGATTCATAAAATGAAGGTGCTTCAAAGTACAAAAAACTGTCGCTGTTTTTGGCAAAAAACTTGTCAGCGGCGGTTCTGACAAGACGGCTGAATATTCCATGATGTCTGTAAGAATCTGCAACAAAGCCGGTCAGTTCATTTCCGCGGATTGCACAAAAGCCGATAAGACAGCCGTTGTCAAAGGTACAAGATGTAATACATGTATCATCAATGTCATAAGGTGCATCAAATCCGTTTTTATCTATAAAATCATTTATAATCTGTGTCATATTACCAATTCCCCTGCTTTTATGTTGAAAATTTGAATAAATGTATTGTAGCAAAATAAAAAGTAAGGTACAATATACAAGATAAATTGATTATTATGAAGATTATTATAAATAAAGGGGTAAAGCAAATATGAGCAAAGTTGCAATACTTACAGACAGCAATAGTGGCATAACACAGGCACAATCTAAAGAAATGGGAGTTACGGTAATTCCTATGCCGTTTTTTATTGATGGTGAGCAATATTTTGAAGATATCAATCTTACACAGGAAGAGTTTTACAAAAAACTGCAGGAAGATGCTGATATTTCAACATCGCAGCCTTCAGTCGGGGAACTTCAGGAATATTTTGACAAGCTTTTGAAAGATTATGATGAGATAGTATTCATACCGATGTCAAGCGGGCTTTCAGGAACATGCCAGACAGCTACAATGCTTGCTGATGAGTATGACAGAAAGGTTCATGTAGTCAATAACCAGAGAATATCAGTTACGCAGAGACAGTCAGTAATTGATGCACTTAATCTTGCAAAAAAGGGTTACAGTGCTCTTGAGATAAAAGAGATTCTTGAAAGAGAAAAGATGGAATCAAGCATATATATAACACTTGACACATTAAAATATCTTAAAAAAGGCGGAAGAATTACGCCAGCCGCTGCAGCAATAGGAACTGTTTTAAGACTTAATCCTGTATTACAGATACAGGGAGAAAAGCTTGATGCTTATGCAAAAGCAAGAGGAAAGGCATCAGCTAAGAAGATTATGTTAAAAGCAATGGCAGATGATATGGAAAAAAGATTTGCTGACAGCTTCAAAAAAGGAAGAGTACATATGGAGGCTGCATATGCAGGCAACCGTGAAGAGGCAGAAGAATGGGCAGAGATTGTTAAGGAAGAATACCCACAGCTTGATTTTCATATGGATCCGCTGTCTTTAAGTGTTGCATGCCATATTGGATATGGAGCACTGGCAATAGCTTGTTCGGTATATCTTCCGGAGGATAAATAGATAAATAAAAGATATGGAGTGTGGCATAATTGAAAAGAAGTGAAATATCAGACGAATACAAATGGAGTGTCAAAGATTTGTATAGCAGCGATGAACTGTGGAATAATGATTATGAAAAAGCATTGAAAAGCACACAGGAAAAGAGCAGCTTTGAAGGATGTGTGATGGACAGTGCCGATACACTTGTGGATGCACTTTCAGAATCTGAAAAAGACGATTATATAACTGAGAGACTGTATGTATATGCATTTATGAGGTATTATGAAGATACATCTGATGGCACTTATCAGCAGATGTCCGGCAAAGCACAGATGCTCGCAGTAAAGATGAGTGAAAAATATTCGTTTCTTGTGCCGGAGATAATGGCAGCTGATGATGACAAAGTCGCACGATTTCTTGACAGTGACAAGATAAAGCCATACAGGCATCTTCTTTGTGATATGCTTGCTAAAAAAGAGCATACATGTTCACAAAAAGAGGAAAAGCTGCTTGCAATGGCATCACAGATGGCTGACAGTCCTTCTGATATTTTTTCAAAATTTAATAATGCAGATGTAAAGTTTGGAAAAGTACATGATGAACATGGCGATGAGAAAGAGCTTACAAGTGCAGGGTTTTCTGTATTTATGGAAAGCAGGGACAGAAATGTAAGAAAAGAAGCTTTTTATGCACTTTACAGACAGTACAAGTCATATATTAATACGCTGGCAGCGTCATACTATGGCAACGTAAAGCAGGCAGTATTTTTTGCAAATGCAAGAAATTATGAGTCTACACTTCAGATGTATCTGTCAGGTTCATTTATACCGGAGAGTGTGTATACCAATCTTATAGATACAGTCAATAATAATCTTGATAAAATGCATGATTATGTATCATTAAGAAAAAAGACACTTGGTGTCGATGAGCTTCATTTTTATGATATATACGCACCGCTCACATCTGATTATACGGTAAAAGTTTCATATGAAAATGCAAAAGAGACTGTTCTTGATGCACTTAAAATACTCGGTGATGATTATATTTCACAGGTAAAAAAAGGATATGAGAGCGGATGGGTAGATGTATACGAAAATGACGGCAAGAGAAGCGGTGCATTTTCGTGGGGAGCATATGGAACACATCCTTATATATTTCTCAATTATACAGAGACGCTCAATGACATATTTACACTTATCCATGAGACAGGCCATGCAATGCATACGTATTATTCAAATGAGACACAGCCATATACTTATGCAGGATATAAGATATTTGTTGCGGAAGTTGCATCGACATGCAATGAGGTAATACTTATAGATTATCTCTTGAAACACAGCCGGTCGGATGAGGAGAAAAAGTATCTTTACGGACATTATCTTGAACAGTTTAAAGGTACACTTTTCAGACAGACAATGTTTGCAGAGTTTGAGATGATTACACACCGCATGGTACAGGATGGAGAAGTTCTCAATGCAGAATCGCTCTGTGGCACATATAAAAAACTTAATGAAAAATATTTCGGCAAAGATATGGTTATAGATGAAGAGATTGCATATGAGTGGGCCAGAATACCTCATTTTTATACGCCATTTTATGTATATCAGTATGCAACAGGATTTTCGGCAGCAGTTGCCATAGCTACAAAGATTATAAATGGTGATAAAGAAGTTCTTCATGGTTATAGGGAATTTCTTAAAGGAGGAAGCAGCATGCATCCGATTGAGCTTCTTTCACTTTGTAAAATTGACATGTCAAAGCCGGATGTTATACAGGATGCATTGAATGTATTTGGCAGCCTGATTGAAGATTTTAAAAAAATATAAAAAAATTCAAAAATTCTATTGACAAGTTAAGTAAAAGCATGTAGAATAACACTTGCGTTCGTCATTAGAGAAAAGAACGCAAGTGAATATATGCGCGAGTGGCTCAGTGGTGGAGCACCTCCTTGCCAAGGAGGGGGTCGCGGGTTCGATCCCCGTCTCGCGCTCTTGTTTTAAGAAGTCAGTTGAATGCTGGCTTCTTTTTGTTTTATACGGGCAACGTGCCAAAGTATGTGATTGCATGGAAATTTGGCAGATGCCCGCATAACAGGGAGGAGGGACATATGGCTAATATTGAGGACTATCTTTTATGGCGTGGTGATTTGACTTTTGAGCAGGATGAATTCAATCTTGTTGATAACCTGATTCTTGCAGAGCTTGCATATGTTGATTTTAAAGACATAATTCCGGCTGCCGGCAGCGGTGAAAAAATAACACTTAAACAGGCTTGTGATGATTTTTTTGAACTGCATGATGAAGAAGAATTAAAACTTGTGAAATCATTTATATGGTATGCTCCGTTTTTTATGAAAAAAATGGCACATACAAAAAGATTTGCAGATATGCTGCTTGGCAATTATGCACTTCACAATAATGAGGAAAAACAGGTACAGTTCGGTGCGTTTACGGCAGAACCCGGAGACGGCTCGATATATGTTTCGTTTATGGGGACAGATGATTCGCTTATCGGATGGAAAGAAGATTTTAACATGAGTTTCATCCGGCCTATACCGTCACAGCTTGAAGCAGCGGAATATGTCAATGAGACGATAAAGTATTCAAGACGCAAAATAAGACTCGGAGGTCATTCAAAAGGTGGAAATCTTGCGATATATGCAGCAGTGAAAGCAAAGCCGTCACTGAAAAGAAGAATTATAGCTGTATACAATAATGACGGACCGGGTTTTGACCGTGAAATGATAGAGAGTGAAGAATACAGGCAGATGTTACCAAAGATTAAGACAATAGTACCTGAACATTCTGTGGTTGGCATGCTTTTGGAACATGAAGAGAAGTATATGATAGTAAAAAGTTCCCAGACAGGAATAATGCAGCATGATGCAATGTCGTGGCAGGTATGTGGTAACAGATTTGAGACAGTAAAGAGTGTTGACAGGACGAGCAGAATGCTTAATGAAGCGTTGAGTAACTGGATTAATGGGCTTTCACGTATGCAGAGAAGTGAATTTGTAGAGACGCTTTTTGCAATTATAACGTCGAGCGGTGCAGTTAATCTGTCCGATTTGTCGGCAGACAGGTTCAATTTTGCAGGTTCAGCATTAAAGATGTATAGCTCGCTTGACAGAGAAACAAAGATTATGCTTAGAAGAATGTTAAAATCATTGACAGGAGAGTTTGACAAAGCGAGGAAGATGATTAATAATAAATCCAAATAATTAATGAGAAAAATTTTCAATAATTTATTCTCAAATAAAAATTAATGATTTGGAGAAAAAGCATGACATTAGATGAACTTCAGGTTGGCAAGGACGCAGTTATACAGAGCGTTGGCGGAGAAGGAGCATTACGACGCCATTTTCTTGATATGGGGCTTATACCGGGAACGGAAGTCACTCTTATGAAGGTTGCACCTATGGGTGACCCTGTCGAGTTAAGAATAAGAGGATATGAGCTTACGTTAAGAAAAGCTGATGCAGCAAGAATTGAGATACAGGATATACATGACAGTGATTATGTTGAGAGACAGCATAAGCATGAGAAGGATATTCCACATCCGCAGGTAGGCGAGATGGGAATATATCATGTAAGAAAGTCGGGCGATGAACTAAAAGAGGGAGAGCCTCTTACATTCGGGCTTATCGGCAACCAGAATTGCGGAAAAACGACACTTTTCAACCAGCTTACAGGTTCCAACCAGCACGTAGGCAATTTCCCAGGTGTTACAGTTGACAGAAAAGATGGAACGATAAGAAACCATCCGGAGGCTTCTGTTACAGATTTACCGGGTATTTATTCGCTTTCACCTTATACGAGTGAAGAGATTGTTACAAGAGATTTTCTTTTGAAAAATCATCCTCGTGGAATTATCAACATTGTTGATGCAACTAATATAGAGAGAAACCTTTATCTGACAATGCAGCTTATAGAGATGGATATTCCTATGGTGCTTGCACTTAATATGATGGATGAAGTAAGAGAAAATGGTGGAACAATAAGAATTAATGAACTTGAAAATACGCTTGGGATTCCGGTTGTGCCGATTTCAGCAGCAAAAAATGAGGGTATAAACGAGCTTATAGAGCATGCTGTACATGTTGCAAGATATGATGAATGTCCCGGAAGGCTTGATTTTTGTGATGCTAATGCAGAAAATGGTCTTGCAGCTGTACATCGTGGAATACATGCAGTGGTACATCTTATAGAAGACCATGCTGCAAAGGCAAAAATTCCTGTAAGATTCGCAGCCACAAAGCTTATGGAAGGCGATAAGCTGATAATGACCCAGCTCGCACTTGATGAAAATGAAAAAGAACTTCTGGAGCATATCATTTCAGAGATGGAAAATGAGTGTGGCAAAGACCGTGAGGCGGCACTTGCTGATATGCGTTTTAACTTTATAGAGAAAGTCTGCTCAAGTACAGTTGTAAAGCCTGTGGAGAGCAAGGCACATGCAAGAAGTGTAAAAATTGACCGTTTTCTTACAGGAAAGTATACTGCACTTCCGGCTTTTGCAGGAATTATGGCACTTGTTTTCTGGCTTACATTCGGTGTTATAGGTGCCGGACTTTCAGATCTGCTAAGCATGGCAATCGACTGGTTCACAGGCGTATGTGATGCCGGACTTACAGCATTTGGAATCAATCCGGTAGTACATTCACTTGTGATTGATGGTATATTTGCAGGTGTGGGAAGTGTTCTGTCATTCCTGCCTGTAATAGTTGTGTTGTTCTTCTTTTTGTCAATTCTTGAAGACAGCGGATATATGGCGAGAATCGCATTCGTTATGGACAAGCTGCTTAGAAAAATAGGCCTCTCAGGCAGAAGTTTTGTTCCTATGCTTATAGGCTTCGGCTGTTCGGTTCCTGCGATAATGTCAACAAGAACACTTGCATCAGAACGTGACAGAAAGATGACCATTCTTCTCACACCGTTTATGAGCTGTTCGGCAAAGCTTCCGATATATGCATTGTTTACATACGCATTTTTTCCAAAATATAAAGTGCTTGTTATGATTGGATTGTATTTTACGGGAATAATTACAGGTATCCTGTATGCACTTATTTTGAAAAAAACAGCATTTAAAGGTGAACCGGTTCCTTTTGTAATGGAACTTCCAAATTACAGGCTTCCCAGCCCTAAAAGTGTAATGCAGCTTATATGGGAAAAAGCAAAAGATTTTATAACAAAAGCATTTACAATAATATTCCTTGCAACTATTGTTATATGGTTCTTACAGACATTTGATGTAAGGCTTAATGTTGTGACAGATTCAAAAGACAGCCTTCTTGCACTTATTGGCGGATTAATTGCACCTGTTTTCGCACCGCTCGGATTTAATGACTGGAGAATTTCTACAGCACTTATTACGGGATTTACAGCTAAAGAGAGCGTTGTCAGCACTCTTACAGTGCTTCTTGGAGGAGACACAGCACTTCTTGGAACAATGTTTTCAACAAAGACAGCACTTGTATTTCTTGTGTTTACATTGCTCTACACACCATGTGTTGCAGCTATTGCTTCAGTAAGAAGAGAGATGGGCACAAAAAAAGCAGCGTTTATGGTTGCGGCAATTCAATGTTTAATTGCATGGAGTGTTGCATTTTTAGTGCATTTAGTGTTAAAGTTAATATAAATAATTTTACTGCATGATAAAGATTTAATAAATGTCTGAAAAGGAGAAATGATGGCTGGTATGTCAAATATAATAAGTGGTGCAATCCTTCTTGTAATCGTTATAGGAATCTATGTTGCAGTCACTTATATGAGAAATAAAAAAATTGGCGGTAACGGCGGATGTGATGGCAATTGCTCAGCCTGTACCATGCATCATGGCAATGAATGTGATGACAAAAAAGCGGGAGAATAGATTGTATGCTTAATATTTACAGGACTGATGAACGTGTTTTAAATAAACTTACTGATTTTCGTGACGGCGTATGGGTCCAGATGGTTGACCCGACGAGTAACGAATTGTCAAGAGTAGCAGAGCAATATGAAATAGAACTTGATGATCTTGCGACTGCAATGGATGATGAAGAAAGTTCACGTATCAGTCTTGAAGATGGTTACACTTTGATTCTTGTTGATATTCCTTCTCCGGAAGTAAGACATGAGAAAAAGATGTATACAACAATCCCGCTTGGCATAATCCTGAAGCAGAATGCGATTATAACAGTATGTCGTGAGAATACGCCTGTTGTTGACTATTTTATATTAAATAAAATGAAGGATTTCAGCACAAAGAAGAAGATGCGTTTCATATATCAGATTCTTCTGCGTTCTGCGACCATGTATCAGGCATATCTTAGAGGAATAGACAAGAAAAGAATCGAGATAGAGGAGCGTGCCGGTGAAAATACAAAAGATGGCGATATAATAGAACTTCACGAACTTGAATCAACTCTTGTATACTTTGCAACATCATTACGGTCTAACAGCATAGTACTTGAAAGATTGAGAAGATATAAAAGAATAGAGCAATATCCTGAAGATATGGAGCTTCTTGAAGATGCAATGGTCGAATTCCAGCAGGCTATCGAGATGACAACTATTTACAGGGATATTATTGACGGTACAAGAGAACTTCTTGCATCGGTTATGGATAACAGACTGAATACAGTAATGAAATATCTTACATCTATAACACTTGTAACAACAATTCCCACAATTATATCGGGAATATATGGCATGAATCTTGATGAGAGATGGGTTCCGTTTGCGAAAGTGCCATTCGGATTTGAGATAGTATGTGGCATAATTGTAATTATATGTGTTATAACACTTTGGATACTTCACAAAAAGAAGATGTTATAGATTGTGAAATGTATGTTATGATATATTTGTAAAAGATATTATTATTTTGGAGGCGTAAAGTGAAATCAATACTTGTTATAGGTGTTGGAAGATTTGGGCATCACCTTGTGAACAGACTTATAGAGTTAGATAATAAAGTTATGGTTGTAGATAAGGAAGAGGACAGCATAAGAGACATGTTTCCGCTTGTTACGACAGCGAGAGTCGGCGACTGTACCAATCCTGATGTTTTAAAGTCAGTAGGTCTTGAAAATTTTGACCTTGTTATAGTTTGCATTGCACAGGATTTCCAGAGCAGCCTTGAAGTGACAAGCCTTGTAAAGGAGATGGGGGCAAAATATGTCATAAGCATGGCATGTCGCGATATTCAGGCAAAGTTTTTATTAAAAAACGGTGCGGATGAGGTTATCTATCCTGACAGGGATGTTGCTGTTAATCTTGCGGAGCGTTGTACGGCACATAATGTATATGACTACATATCGATTTCAGATGAGTATTCAATATATGAAATTCCCATAGTTCCGTCATGGGTTGGAAAAAGCCTCAAAGAGATAGATGTGCGTGCTGTATATAATGTAAATGTTATTGCGATTATACAGAGTGACGGCAATGTCATGGTCATGCCTAAGGTTGACTATGCCTTACAGGAAGCAGACCATGTAAAGATAATAGGAAGCAAAGAAGATGTTGCGAAGCTTCTTAAAGAAATTCCGGAAAAAGCATGATTTTAATGTTAATCAAGAAAAAATAAGCAGGTATTTAAGTTTGCCGGGAAACAATTCCATAAGACTTAAATACCTGCTTTGCTTTATTTGTATATTTCCTGCCAGCGTGAAACCATCTCCATTGCATCTGATTCATCAGATACCTTTGTAACAATAACCCCATCAAGATAAATTTCGTATACTGGAAACTTCTTTGCCGTGTTTCCGTGTGATACCTCTACTTTGCTCATTTTCACGCGTTCCATGTAAAAACCTCCTCATAATAATGATAAATTCACGCTCTGGTCAAATCATAAATAGTGTAAGACCAACAACATGTTGTATTATAACATAAGGCAGTTAAAAAACAAATACAATATAGTGTATTGGTACCAAAAACCCAGATTGCAAAAGTTAATATATTTATGTGTGAATATACCCAAAAAATCATGTCATATTTTGTAGGATTTGTTTAAATTGTATAAATAAACTTGCAAAGACAGGACTAAAATCATATAATAAAAACTGTAATTGTGCGGGATGACGGCAGCACACCGTCGAAATTTTACAATCAGGAAGGGAATATTGTCATGGCTGATAATCAAAGTGGAGATTTTGACATTAGTGTCGAAAATCATGAGGGCAGCAGGCTTGAAAGAAGACTGGCATCATTTGATGATAAATATAATATTTTTGTCTCTAACAAAAGCTTTACAAGTTATCTTGGGAGTGAAGAACTGAGAAGCTTTAAGATTACGGATTATATTCATCCGGATGATGTTGAATCATTTAAGAAGTTTGTTGAAGATAAGTCTTTTACGGGGGGCGAAGAAGTTTTCCGTCTGAAAAAGAAAAATAATGGGTGGCATTACAATGTTGTGAGAATCCATACAGAAAAAGGTATGGTTGAGAACAGACGCAATATAGGTGTTGAGATAATTGATATAGATGAATCTGTTGGTGATTATGAAACCGCAATGGACAGCCTTTCAAGAGTAAGGCTTCTTATGAGTCTCACTGATGAATTTGCATTTATATATGACAAAGCGACTAATATGTTTAAGATGTTCAAGTATGACAGATTTAACAGAATTATTCTTTATGATATGGATATAGACCAGTGGAAGAGAGAAATGCTTTCAAAGAGTTATGTAAAATATGATGAGAAAGCTATGCTCGATACACTTGTGCTTAATATGAAAACATATGCTGACAGTTTTTCGATAAAGATGAATTGTGCAATAAGAACGCAGAGTGATATATTTGAAGCTGTCAGATTCATTGGAACTGTACATAATGAGAGCAGCGGCAATAAAATTATAGTTGGAAGAGTTGTATCAGATGAGTCGGTCGGACATGCCAGCACTGCTATGGAGATAATGAACGAACTCCAGTACGATTCACTTACAGGTGTATATAATAAAAAGACAATCACAGAGTATGCCAAGAAGAGGATATCTGAAGAAAAAGAGAAGAGGATTGTAATAGCAATTCTTGATGTTGACCACTTTAAATCGGTCAATGATACATTTGGCCATCTTTATGGTGATAAAGTGCTTGCAAGAGTTGGCGGCAGATTAAAGGAGATTGTTGGCGAGGATGGTGTGATAGGCAGAATCGGCGGCGATGAATTTATGATTGTATTTAATGGACTTGATGATGACCAGGTACTCCGCGGTATGCTAAGAGCGATAAGAACGCAGATTAAGTGGGAGTTTGCAGAAGATTTCGAGAATCTTTCCATTACATGTTCCATCGGTGCTTCCATATTCCCTGTCAACGGCAGAGACTATGAAGATTTATTTAAAAAAGCGGACTGCTGTCTTTATATAGCAAAAGAAAAGGGCAGGGACAGATATGTATTTTTCAGGGATGAGATGCACAGAGCGTCATATGAGGCTATGCTTAACCAGAACCAGCTTAATGCAATGAAAAATCCAAGAGAGATAAGAGAATTAAAAAATGTCGCCTCATTTATGGAAAATGCAATGACTGACAGCCGTAAGGCAGTCCTTGATGCTATGAGACATATGAAAGATACATTTGGAATAGATAATATTAATATTTATTATGGTGAAGGCATGAAAAAAGTATATTCATTTGGCTCCGATATTCCGGAAGCAAAAGATGCAATGTATGTATTTTCAGAAGAATTTCAGAAACTTATGGGAGAGAATGAAAGATTCATGCAGATAGGTTTTGCTGATACATTTTCAGATATAACACCTGATTTTTGCGGACGCATGAAGGCAGAAAGAATTGCATCCACGATACAGTGTTATATCGGAGATAAGAGAAATATAAAGGGGCTTGTTACATTTAATAAATGCAGGGAGGCTTCCCAGTGGGCTAATTATGAGATTGACTGTGCGAGAATATTTGCAGCTGTATTAAGCTCTATGGCATTAAATGATATTGGGACAGATGACTGTGCTATATATTGATAGTATTGTTGACTGTATACCCTATATATTGTATAATTGACCTTGTTCACGAGATAAGATTGAACAAGGTCATTTTGCCGCAATTACAATTATTGCGGCAAAATTTTAGATAGTATAAGATTTAGCTTGATAGTAAGGAATGGGGAAAGTATGAAAATTATTAAAAGAAGCGGAACAGAAGTTACATTTGATATTGATAAGATAATGGCGGCAGTCTCAAAAGCCAATAATGAAGTGGTACACAGCGAAAGATTATCAGATGAACAGATTGAGATGATAAGCAAAAATGTTGAAGACATATGTCAGGAGATGAACCGCTCATTGAGTGTTGAAGAGATTCAGGATCTGGTTGAGAACCAGATAATGAACCTTCGTGCATTTGCAGTAGCGAGAAAGTATATAACATACCGCTATAAGAGAGCCCTTGTAAGAAAGTCCAATTCAACAGATGAGCAGATTTTAAGTCTTCTTGAGTGCAATAATGAAGAAGTAAAACAGGAAAATTCAAACAAGAATCCTACAGTCAACAGTGTCCAGCGTGATTATATGGCAGGTGAAGTCAGCAAGGATATAACAAAGAGACTTCTTCTTCCACAGGATATAGTAGATGCACATGAGCAGGGACTCATTCATTTCCATGATGCAGATTATTTTGCACAGCATATGCACAACTGCTGTCTTGTCAACCTTGAAGATATGCTTCAGAACGGAACAGTAATCAGTGAGACAATGCTTGAAAAGCCGCATAGTTTTTCTACTGCATGTAATATTGCTACGCAGGCAATTGCCCAGATTGCAAGTTCACAGTATGGCGGACAGAGCATAAGCCTTGCACATCTTGCACCATTTGTACAGATAAGCCGTGAAAAGTTTATCAGAAAAGTGCGTGAAGAATTTGAAAAGGCAGGAATCGATTATACAGAAGAAAAAGTACGTGAAGTTGCAGAAATGCGTGTGCGTGATGAGATTAAAAATGGTGTCCAGATGATTCAGTATCAGGTCATAACACTTATGACAACAAACGGACAGGCTCCATTTGTAACTGTATTTATGTATCTTGATGAAGTGCCGGAAGGAAGAACAAGAGATGACCTTGCACTTGTCACGGAAGAAGTGTTAAAACAGCGTATCCAGGGTGTTAAAAATGAAAAAGGCGTATGGATAACACCGGCATTCCCGAAGCTTATATATGTTCTTGAGGAAGACAATATAAGAGAAGGTTCAAAATATTGGGAGCTTACAAAACTCGCAGCACAGTGTACTGCAAAACGTATGGTTCCTGACTATATTTCAGAGAAAATTATGAAGAAGTTAAAAGATGGTAACTGTTATCCATGCATGGGCTGCCGTTCATTCCTTACTGTATACAAAGATGAGAATGATAAGCCTAAATTCTACGGAAGATTCAATCAGGGTGTTGTAACATTGAATCTTGTTGATGTTGCATGTTCGTCAGGAAAAGATGTGGATAAATTCTGGAAAATTCTTGATGAGAGACTTGATTTGTGTAAACGTGCCCTTATGTGCAGACATTACCGCTTAAAGGGTACTCCGTCAGATGTTGCACCGATTCTTTGGCAGAATGGTGCACTTGCACGTCTTAAAAAAGGCGAGACAATTGATAAACTTCTTTATGGTGGATATTCAACAATTTCACTCGGATATGCAGGACTTTGTGAATGTACAAGATACATGAAAGGTGTTTCGCATACGCAGCCGGGAGGAACAGAATTCGCACTTGAAGTTATGCATTATCTGACAGATACATGCAAAAAGTGGGCTGAAGAGACCAATATTGATTTCAGCCTTTATGGAACACCACTTGAATCAACAACATATAAATTTGCCAAGGCTCTTCAGAAGAGATTTGGTAAGATTCCGGGTGTTACCGACAAGAATTATATCACTAACAGCTATCATGTTCATGTAACAGAAAATATCAGTGCGTTTGATAAATTGAAATTTGAAAGCCAGTTCCAGGAACTTTCACCAGGCGGTGCCATAAGTTATGTTGAAGTACCGGATATGGAAAATAACATTCCTGCTGTAATTTCTGTCATGCAATACATTTATGACAATATCATGTATGCTGAACTTAATACAAAGAGCGACTATTGCCAGGTATGCGGTTATAACGGACAGATACAGATTATAACAGATGATGACGGAAAACTTGTATGGGAATGCCCTAACTGTGGCAACCGTGATCAGGACAAAATGAATGTTGCAAGAAGAACATGCGGCTATATCGGAACACAGTTCTGGAATCAGGGGCGTACCCAGGAAATCAAAGAAAGAGTACTTCATCTGTAAAATAAGTACCAGAAAGCAATTTTTTGGTTGTGAAAAAAAATAAATTGTTATATTATTAACTAAAAATGTGAAAGAAAGGGACATAGATTATGAATTCAGTAAAAAATAAAATTATGATACCGGTTCTTCTGCTTGCGGTTATAGCTTTTGCAACAAGTATTCTTAGTATTATGAATGCAGACAGCATCAGTAAAAAAGGCGATGATATAGCAAATAATTATCTTGTAACCATTGAAAATGTAGGTTATCTGTCAGAGAGTACACAGAAGCTTACAAGATCAGCATACAGCTACATAGTTGCTGAAGGAGATGCAGCCAAAAAGAGTGTTAAAGATAATATAGAAAGTTTAAAGTCAGAGATAGACGGATATATGAAAGATTATGAGCAGACGCTTGATGAAAATGAAGAGACTTCATATTCATCATATAAGAATTATTATTCCCAGTTTCTGACACAGTTTGGGGTACTTGAGAAATATGTAGATACTAATCAGACAGTCAATGCGTCAAAACTAGCCAATAATAATCTTGTTGATGTATGTAACAGTCTTGAATCAGCACTTGATGATATGACCAATAATGAAGTTGAGGCAACGGATCATGCAATGAGACAGATGCATGCGTTAGCGGCATTTGCAAAGACTACGGGCGGTGTCTGTCTTGTAGTTGCAATTGGTGCACTCATTGTGGCATTCCTGATAAGTACAAGAAAAGTTGTAAATCCAATAGTAAAAACTAATAAAGAGCTTAAAGAAATAAGTGCACTTATCAATGATAATAATGGCGATCTTACTAAGAGAGTTAATGTTAAGTCATCTGATGAAATTGGACAGCTTGCACAGGGAATCAACCAGTTCCTTGATATACTCCAGAATACAATCGGAAAGATTGTAGAAGGTTCTAAGAATCTTGATAATATGATTAACTCTGTAGGTGAGAATGTTACAGTATCTAATGATAATGCACAGGATGTATCATCTGCTATGGAAGAGCTTTCTGCAACAATGCAGGAAATTGCGGCAACAATACAGACAGTGAACGATAATACAGAGTCAGTTGGAAAGAATGTTGTTGATATAGCTGATAAGACAGAACAGATTAACAATTATTCACAGGATATGCGTGAACGTGCGGATTCGCTTGCAAAGTCAGCTGATGAAAATAAACGTACAACCGATGAGATGGTTGGCAATATTGTAGGAACACTTAAAAAAGCAATTGAAGACAGCAAGAGTGTTGAGCGTGTAAATGAACTTACAGGCGAAATCCTTAATATTTCAAGCCAGACTAATCTTTTGGCACTTAATGCTTCAATCGAGGCTGCAAGAGCCGGCGAAGCCGGTAAAGGCTTTGCGGTTGTAGCTGATGAGATAAGACAGCTTGCTGATTCAAGCAGGGATACAGCTAATAACATCCAGGCAATAAATGAGCATGTAACAAGTGCTGTATACCAGCTTATTGATAATTCTAATAAAATTATCAAGTACATAGAAGAGACAATACTTGCAGATTACGATTCATTCGTACAAGCAGGTGCACAATATAATGAAGACGCATGTTACATAAGCGAGACAATGCAGGAATTCGCAGAAAAGACAGAAAAACTTAAAGAACTTATGAAAAATACAGTTGAGTCAATTGAAGGAATTTCAAGCGGTGTAGAGCAGAGTGCTAATGCTGTAACGTCGTCAGCAGTAAGTACATCTCAGCTTGTTGAGCAGATGAACAGCATAGATAAAGAGATGTCAGAAAGCAGGAATACAGTCGGTGAATTAAAAGCACAGACAGACGTATTCAAGAATTTTTAGTTAGGTAATCTTTAAAGATTTCCATATAAAACAAAAAATAAAACGGGGAGCTAAAGTTCGACAGCTGAGAGGGAACATGATTCCGACCCGAAAACCTGATACGGATAATGCCGTCGTAGGAAACTTATTATATGGATTTGTATAAATGATTTTTGCGATTATTTAGTACATTTCCTGCAATGTTTTTGTTTACTGCGTTGCGGTATTATGAGTATCTCGAATTTAACAATAAAGGAGATTAAAGTATGAGTTACACAACACAGATGGACGCAGCACGTCAGGGCATTGTAACAGAAGAAATGAAAGTAGTTGCCGAAAAAGAAAATATTGACGTTAAGGAGCTTATGTCACTTATGGCTAAAGGTCAGGTTATAATTCCTGCAAACAAGAATCATAAGTGCTTAAGCCCTAACGGTATAGGTTCAAAGCTCCGTACAAAAATCAATGTAAATCTTGGAACATCAAGAGACTGCGTTGATTTGAATATGGAGCTTGAAAAAGTTAATAATGCAGTTGCTATGGGAGCGGAAGCAATTATGGATCTCAGCTCATTTGGCGACACACAGAAGTTTAGAAGAAAGCTTACATCTGAATGTCCTGCAATAATAGGAACAGTTCCTATCTATGATGCTGTTGTATATTATCACAAAGCATTAAAGGATATTACAACACAGGAATGGCTTGACATCGTTGAGATGCATGCAAAAGATGGCGTTGACTTTATGACAATCCACTGCGGAATCAATAAGGCTACAGCAAAAAGATTTAAGGATGCAAAACGTCTTACAAATATTGTTTCAAGAGGCGGTTCTATAATATTTGCATGGATGGAAATGACAGGAAATGAAAATCCGTTCTATGAACATTATGACTGGATTCTTGATATCTGCAGAAAGTATGATGTCACAATGAGCTTAGGTGATGCGTGCCGTCCGGGATGTATAGCAGATGCTTCTGACATATCACAGATTGAGGAACTTGTAACACTTGGTGAACTCACAAAGAGAGCATGGGAAAAAGATGTACAGGTAATGGTCGAAGGTCCGGGACATATGCCGCTTAACCAGATTAAGGCAAATATGGAAATCCAGCAGACAATCTGCAAGGGAGCTCCTTTCTATGTATTGGGACCTCTCGTTACAGATGTAGCTCCGGGATATGATCATATAACAGCAGCAATCGGTGGTGCAATTGCTGCAACTTATGGTGCTTCATTCCTCTGCTATGTAACACCTGCAGAACATCTTCGTCTTCCGGATCTTGAAGATGTTAAGGAAGGAATTATTGCTTCAAGAATTGCTGCACATGCGGCTGATATAGCAAAGGGTGTTCCAGGTGCGGATGAATGGGATTACAAGATGAGCCTTGCAAGAAAGAAGCTTGACTGGGAGGCGATGTTTGACGTTGCTATTGACCCTGAGAAGGCAAGAAGATACAGAGAATCAGCGAAGCCGGAAAAGGAAGACACATGTTCAATGTGTGGTAACTTCTGTGCAGTTAAGAATATGAACAGAATCCTTGATGGCGAAATCGTAAGCATCTTTGATGAATGATAAATGAGAAAATAAATATTTTTACAGAATTCCTGATTTAGCGGACAAAAGGGCTGTGGCTTTAACGATTGAAAATTGTTAAGGTACAGTCCTTTTTTGCAGCGTGTAGCATTGTGGCTGCGATAGTAACTGGGTTTATGGTATTAATTAGGTCTACGGTACTGTGCAAATTTTGAAGAAATGTATATTTTTGACGAAAAAAGTTTTGAAGAAATGCATGATTTTGGGGAAAATAATATTGAAGAATTGCAATGTGGATGATATGATGATAAAGGAAAAGCTAATTAAGGTGAAAAAATCACATGAAAAATAAATATAAACACAAAATAAAAAAATAAAATGCGAATTAAAGAGAAAAAAACGTACTATATAATATGTGTGATTAAGGAGGCAATATATGCTAATAAGGTTTAATGTTAAAAATTTTTTGTCTTTTTCGGAAAGAGATAATGGCATGTCAGAAGAGTTTTCAATGTTGGCTGGAAAAGTTAGAAATAAATATACACATTTATACGATAATGGTAAAATAAAATTGCTTAAATTTGCTGCAATTTTCGGTGCTAATGCATCTGGAAAATCTAATTTGGTTAAAGCAATAGATTTTATGAGAACTATCGTTTTGTATGGACTTCCAAAAGGACATACTGAAAAGTACTGCAAAATAGATGAGATAAATAAGGAAAAATCAAGCTATTTTGAGATGGAAATAATGATTGAAAATAGATATTATGCATATGGATTTGAGATTATTTTAAATCAGAGCAGATTTACTTCGGAGTGGCTGTTTGAGCTTACAAGTGATAATAAAGAAAAACTGATTTTCAGCAGAGATATTGAAAATGGAAGTTATGAATTTGGTGAAAGTTTAAAAGTTAAAGGATTAATTGATAAACTTGAGGTTTATGCTGAAGATATACAGGAAGATGGCAGTGTATTGTTACTTTCAATGATGAATAAAAATAAAAAGACACTGTATCAACAATATGATAGGGCAAAGGTGTTTCAAAATGTATATAAATGGATTTCTTTTGGAGTAGATGTTAATTATCCAAACAGTCCCATTTCGGATTATTCATATATGGCGAAAACTGAAAATGTAGAAGAAATTTGCAGAATCATTTCGGCATTTGGAACTGGTATTACAGGGTTTAAGATGGTTGAGGTTTCACCTGAAAAAGTATTGAATAACATACCACAAAATATAAAAGAGGACATTCTGTCTAATATTGAAAAGAGAGTTGTACGAATGAAGAATAATGATAATGTACAGGAAATAGGAATAGTTATGCGTTCTTCAAAAGATTTTTTTATTTTGAGTGTTGATAAGGAAGAAAATTTAACATGTAAAACAATTAAGTTTTCACATGGCGATAAAAAGGCGTTATTTGATATATCAGAAGAGTCGGATGGAACTATAAGGATATTGGATTTGCTGGAAGTATTACTTTCTGGAGAGGGAAAAACTTATGTGATAGATGAATTGGACAGATGTCTTCATCCAAGCCTTACTTATAAATTTGTAAGTACATTTTTGCAGCTGGCATCTAAAAGAAATATTCAATTAATTGTAACTACACATGAATCAAGATTAATGGATTTTGACTTATTACGCCGTGATGAAATTTGGTTTGTAAATAAGAGAAAAAATGGTCAAAGTAATATATATTCATTAGAAGAATATAATGCGAGATTTGATAAAAAAATAGATAAGGCCTATTTAGAAGGAAGATATGGTGGGGTTCCGTTATTTAGCACAGTTTTTCCAGTGGAAGATGAGGTGTAGCGGATGAGAGAAAGCAGAACATTTGCAGAACGTACAAAGGTATTAAAATCCGATGAAACAATAAAAAAATATTTCCTTATCTATGAAGGAACAAATACAGAGATGATTTATTTTGATGCGGTGAGGTCTTTACGTGAAGAAATAGGAATAAATCCGTTAATTGAGCTGGTTCCTGTTATTAGAAGTTTTAGCGAGGAAAAATGGAGTAATCCTAAAAAAATTCTAGATAGAATAATTCAGAATCTTGATGAGAGTGCAAAAAGAACAATGACATATGAATCATTGATGAACCGTATTATGGATTATTTTTATGATACAGAAATAATTGCAATGAGCAAAGTTATGGCATATAATGTGTGGAAAACAATGCAGGAAGTGTGTAAAGAAAATTTAGAAAAATCACTTGATGACATTGTTGAAGATGTTGAGGATGCATGTGGTGTATTTGTTGAGTATCTTGAGAAAAAATATCAATTGGAAAATGTTATTAGTGATATATCTGAAATTATAGAAAATGGCGGGATAACATACGATAAAACTTTAGATAAAATATGTCTGATAGTTGATAGGGATAAAGATAGTTTTGTATCTGGTCAATACAAATATGTGGTTGATAAATGTAAAGAATGCGGCTTTATGTTGTGTGTATCCAATCCGTGCTTTGAATTTTGGCTGCTTTTACACTTTGATGAAGTATTATCTTTGGATAAAGATAAATTGCTTAATAATCCTAAGATGAATGCAAAAAGAAGATATGCGGAATATTCTTTAAAGATAGTTTATCCTGGATATAGGAAAAGCTCGTATTGTGCGGAGAGATTTGTTAAGAATATAGATATTGCTATTGAAAATGAGAAAAAATTTTGTGAAGATATAAATGAATTGGAACATACAGTAGGAAGTAATATTGGGGTCTTGATTGAAGAAATGAGGAGACATTAGAAGAGATAAAAGAAGCGTTTTTATCAAAAGACAGAAAAATAGCAAGAAGAGCCAAAGCATTTAATCTTATATAAATTAAATAATTATATTATAAAACTTCCGGGAATTATATAATTTTCGGAAGTTTTCTGTTTCGACAAAAAAACATACAATATGTTGACTAACAAAAATACAGATGATAAACTATTAGGTGGTGCATTATGTTTTGTAGTATTGTGTTTTTAAGTACATTTTAAGTGTATGAATACAATGGTAGAAGGATAGATATGATATTTGGTAGAAAAGCTAAGCAGGCAGAGTACATAGTTGATGTGCACTGTCATATTCTTCCGGGAATTGATGATGGTTCAAGAAGCATGGAGGAGACATTGAAGATGCTTCGCATTGCTGCAGATGAGGGAATAACACATGTTATTGCAACACCTCACTACAAGCTTGAACATAATAATGCGACACCCGGACAAGTTGACGAACTTATAGATGCAGTTCAGGCAGAAGCCAGTAAAAATAACATCCCGATAGTTATTTATCAGGGAAATGAAGTTTTATTTTTTAATGAATTTGATGAGTATCTCGAAAATAAGAGCTTTTGCAGAATGAATTATGGAGATTACGTTCTTACGGAATTTCTTCCAACCGACAGATTTAGTTATATCCGCAATGCGGTAGATGATGTGTTGAGTACGGGATGTGTTCCGATAGTTGCACATGTTGAGAGATATGAATGCATGGCTTCCAACATTGAAAATGTAAGAACAATCCGCAATATGGGAGCGGATATACAGATTAACGCTTCGAGTGTTACAGGCGGTGGCGGAAAGAATGTCAAGAAGTTTGTTCACAGCCTGCTAAAAGAGCAGCTCGTTGATTATATAGGAACAGATGCACACAGATGTGAAGGCAGCCGCGTTCCCAATATACGTGAATGCAGCAATATTCTTTACAAAAAATATGATGAAAAATATGTTGACTCCATATTATATGGCAATGCAATGGACAGAATTATACAGTAAGCAGCACATTGAAATGCGATTATTTATATATTTAAGAAATGAGGAGAAATACAGAAAATGAATCAGCAGAACAAAGAAAATACTGATGAAATCGAAATTGACTTAGGAGAAATATTCGGTCTGTTACTTCACAGACTCTGGCTCATCCTTTTATGTGGCATTGCATGCGGCATTATAGGATTTATCGTAAGCAGTTTTATCGTTACACCAAAGTATGATTCGACAACAAAGATTTACATACTTAACAGACAGAATAATGATAATCTTACATTAAGTGATACACAGCTTGCTTCACAGCTTACAAAGGACTACACAGAACTCGTAAAGAGCCGTTATGTATTAGAGACAGTTATAAAGCAGTGCGGACTTAATGAATCATATGGAAAGCTTCTTGACCGTGTTACAGTTGCCAATACAACAGATACGCGTATTATTTCTATAACAGTGCGTGATGAAAGTCCACAGGCAGCACAGACAATAGCTAATGCTATAAGAACAGTATCTGCAAGCCACATTAAGTCGGTTATGGATATAGAAGCTGTCAATGTTGTTGATGAGGCTAATCTTCCATTATCACCTGCCGCACCATCTATTACAAAGTACACAGCACTTGCGGCAGCAATCGGTATCGTGCTTAGTGCGATAATTATTGTTATATGCTATCTTCTTGATGATACAATCAAGTCATCAGAAGATATTGAAAAATATCTTGGACTTAGCACACTTGCCCTGATACCTCTTAATACAGGAGAAGAACTTTCTAAGAAAGGTGACAGAAGAGGCAGCGAGAGAAGAAGTGCCAGAACTGAGGAAGAAAGCGGTGTTAACAAAGAAACTGTAAAAGCACCTTCAGGCAGACGTACATCAGGACAGGCATCATCACCAGCAGCAAAGCCAAATAACCAGAGAGCAAATGCTTCTAATTCAAAGAATCAGACAAAGCAGAAAGTTGAACTTAACAATTCTTCAACATCAAGAAAAGTTAAGACATCCGAAGCAGCAAAGAAATATCTTGATGATGGAATAGAACTTATTGATGATTGAGCAAAAGTTGAAAGGGATTAAACAATGCAGGAATTTACAATAAAGCAGACAATACTTGATTATAGAAGCAAAGAAGCATTTAAGACATTAAGAACTAACATAGAATTTTCTGGTGAGGATACAAAGGTAATATTTCTTACCAGTACAACACCTAATGAAGGTAAGAGTACAGTTTCATTTGAACTTGCACAGTCATTTGCACAGAATGGAATGAAAACACTTCTTATAGATGCCGATCTCAGAAAATCAGTTATGAAATCAAGAGGTAAGAAAGGTAAAGTAAAGTATGGACTTACACATTATCTTTCAGGAAAGACAACATTTGAGAATGCACTGTGTGTAAGTGATGTAGATAATTTCTACATGATATTTGCAGGTCCGGTGCCACCAAACCCAAGTGAGCTTCTCGGCAATGACAGATTTAAGAATATGATAGAAGCATCAAGAAAGATGTTTGATATAGTAATCGTTGATACACCTCCTATCGGAAGTGTTATTGATGCGGCAGTAGTATCTAAGTTCTGTGACGGAGGTATCCTTGTAATCGGATGTGGCGATATAAGTTACAGATATGCAAGAAAGTCAAAAGAACAGCTTGAACTTGCAGGCTGCAAAATACTAGGCTGTGTACTTAACAAAGTTAATTTTTCAAGCAACAGCTATTATGGCAAATACTATGGCAAGTATTATGGTAAATATTACGGCAAATACTATGGCAATTACAGCAATGAAGACAATTAATCTGATGAACATATAATCCGTAAGGGTTATATGTTCATCACATATATAAAAATAAGCCTACCAAAGATAGAGTTATAATATTTACGAAAAATTAGGGGGGGGGGTAATACAAAATGCAGTATTGCTCTAACGGAAAGTATGAGGGATAACGAATGTATAGGAAAAAGGCAAATGGATGGTTCAAACATTTCGATTTTATAATAATTGATTTATTATGTGTCCAGTTTTCATATGTACTGGCATACTTTTTCCGTCATGGATTGACGAACCTTTATGAAGTTGAGTTATACAGAAATATGGCATTGATGATAGAAATTGCCGATTTGATAGTTATCTTTATGCTCGAACAGTACAAGGGTGTCCTAAGGAGAGGATATTACAACGAATTCGTGTCAGTATTAAAGCAGATGATATTTATTGAATTAATATCAAGTATGTATCTGTTTACAATAAAGAGTGGCGGATTTTCACGTGTTGTATTATATCTGATGGGAGCTTTTTATCTTGAATTTTCTTATATAACAAGAGTCTTGTGGAAAAACCACCTTAAAAAGAAAATGGAAGAGGGCGGCAAGCGTTCTCTTTTAATAGTGACAACAAGAGCATCTGCCGAGGATGTTATAAAGAATGTGCGTGCTGAGAATTATGACATGTTCAATATAAGCGGACTTGTAATCTCTGATTCTGATATGACAGGCAGAACAATAGGCGGCGTAAAAGTTGTTGCCAATATGAAGAATGTCAGTAAATACATATTAAAGAACTGGGTAGATGAAGTATTTATCAACATGGAATCAAGAACGGAATATCCGCAGGAACTCGTTGACGACCTCGTTGAAATGGGCGTTGTTGTTCATTTTAATCTTTATAATATCGAAAATGTTGCAGGAAACAGACATGCAGTTGAAAGACTCGGTAATTATACGGTTCTTACATCAAGCATGAACTATGCGACAAACAAGCAGGCATTTGCAAAACGAACAATGGATATTGCAGGCGGTATAGTCGGATGTATCTTCACCGGAATCATCTTTATATTTATAGCACCTGTTATATATATAAGCTCGCCGGGACCTATCTTTTTCTCACAGACAAGAGTAGGTCAGAATGGCAAACGATTTAAAATCTATAAGTTCCGCAGCATGTACATGGATGCTGAGGAACGCAAAAAAGAACTTATGGCACAGAATCGTGTCAAAGATGGCATGATGTTCAAGATGGACTTTGACCCGCGAATCATCGGCAACAAAATCCTTCCTGACGGCACAAAAAAGACAGGCATCGGTCACTTCATCCGTGTTACATCACTCGATGAATTCCCACAGTTTTTTAATGTGCTTAAAGGTGACATGTCACTTGTCGGCACACGTCCCCCAACGGAGGACGAAGTTGAAAAGTACGACCTTCACCACCGTGCCCGCCTGGCAACAAAGCCCGGCATAACAGGTATGTGGCAGGTCAGCGGCCGCAGCAAAATCACAGATTTTGAGGAAATTGTAAGGCTTGACACGGAGTATATTGAGAAGTGGAGTATCGGGCTGGATATTAAGATTTTGGTGAAGACTTTTGCTGTTGTATTTAAGAAAGATGGGTCGATGTAGGAGATAGGTTACATGGAGAGTTGCGTTAAATTGAATGATAATAGAATAAAAATTCTTCATGTGATACAATCACCTGGAGGAGTTGAAAGATATATAAAATCTTTTTTGAAGTATATTGATAATGAAAAGTTTTGCAATGTACTTATTTGTTCCAAAGATTATGATAAAGATGAATATATAAATCTTTCGGATGATTTTGAATATGTTGATATGATTCGTGAAATTAGTTTTTTTAAAGATATTAAAGCAGTAAAATCTGTAAGAAAATTAATAAAAAGATATAAACCGGACATTGTTTTTTGTCATTCTAGTAAAGCAGGTGCTATAGGAAGGATTGCAAATATAGGAATAAAAAATAAATGTATATACAATCCTCATGGATGGGCTTTTAATATGAAAGGCTCATTAAAAAAGAGAAAAATGTATGCTAATATTGAAAGAATATTAGCACATATGACTGATAAAATTGTTTGTATATCAAAAGCTGAACAGAGATCTGCATTAGAATGGAAGATATGTAAAAAAGAAAAAACGAAAGTTATATATAATGGTATTGATTTTGAAGAGTATGAACATGATACATCGGAATTAACAAGACAAATGTTAAACATACCAGATAATGCATATGTTATAGGTTGCGTTGGGAGACTTTCAGAGCAAAAATCTCCAGATGTTTTTGCAAAAGCAGCATTGATGATTAAAGAGAAAATACCAGAAGCTTTTTTCATCATGGTTGGTGATGGTGATCAAAGGAAAGATGTAGAAAAAATATTTGATGAAAATAATTTGGAAAATAGCTTTCTTATAACAGGATGGGTGGATAATCCAATGAGTTATATAAAATTGTTTGATGTAGCTACTCTTTTGTCAAGATGGGAAGGCTTTGGGTTAGTATTGGCTGAATATATGCTTGCTGGAAAACCTATAGTGGCAACACGAGTTGATGCGATACCTGAACTTGTCAATGAAGGCGTAAATGGTTTTTTGACGGATGTAGATGATGCTAATCAAGTGTCGGAACAAATATTAAAAATACATGAAAATCCTGAACTTGTTTGCGATATTAAGAAAAATGCAAAAAATACAGTAACAAAGAAATTTAATGCCGAAATTATGGTGAAAGAATATATTAAACTGTTTCAGGGAATGTTTTGCAATAAATAAATATAATTATGGACCAAATAGTGGAGTAATATGAAAGAAGATTATGAAAATTGGCTTACAATAGCTAAAGGTTACGGTATAATATTAGTTGTATTAGGACATGCAATATCCGGAGCGTGGGCATATGAGAATAATTTGATTTGGTCAAATATATATTCTCTTATAGCTCTTTTTCATATGCCGTTATTTTTTATAATTAGCGGGTATTTATATCAAAAAAACTATAAGAAAAGATCACTTTCTAATAATATTGTAAGAAAAGTGGCTGCACTTGGGATTCCATATATAATTTATAATGTTGTATATGCTTTAGTTGGCCAGCTTACTGGTGATGACAAATATAATATACAGAATTTAAGATTAATAGGGTATAGACCAATATCTCATTTTTGGTTTGTTTATGTGTTGCTGATAATATATATTATATATCCATTGATGAATAAATTGATACATAATAATATTGCTTTGTTTTTAGTTATTTTGCTTGTTAATATAATTATCAGTTTGTGTAATTTACATATTTCAGGATTTGAAGTTAGTAGATGTATTTATTATAGTCTGTTTTTTTCATTCGGTACGATATTGTTGATTTATAATTTTAGGAAACTTATGAATAATAAAAAAATGATTATAATATGCACGGCATTTTTTATATTAATATGTGGATTAAATATTGCAGGATATTCAAATATTATATTTAATATTTTGGGTGGGATAACAGGAACAATACTTGTTATGGCAATATCCGCTGTGACAAAAGAAAATTTTATATTTAAATTAGGAAAGTTTTCATTACCAATATATTTATATCATTCACTTATTGTTTCTTTTTCAAGAAAAGTATTAATGTTGCTTAAAATAAATAATTTAAGCATAGTTATTTTAGTAACATCATTTGTAGGTGTAATGCTTTCATATTACATATATGTTGTTTTCAAAAGATTGAAAATATTTGATTTTTCAGTGTATCCATTAAAATATCTAATGAGAAAAAAATTATAGGAGTAAAAATGAAATTTGCATGTGTTGTTGTAATTTATAATCCAGATCAAAAAGTATATGATAATATAAAAACTTATATCGATTTAGTAGATAAATTATATGTTGTGGACAATACGGTTCAGCCAGATTTTGATTTAAATGTATTTGATGAGAATAAAGTTGTATATAATGCGTTTGGCGAAAATAAAGGATTGGCAACAGCATTGAACTGGGGAATGGATAAAGCTATCATAGACGGATATAAGTGGATTATAACGATGGATCAGGACAGTTCATTTCAAAACGACATTGTTGCTATATTCAGAAAAAGTATAGAAAATATGAACACCCAAAATGTGGCAATATTATGTCCTCAATACGATACAGACAGATTAAAAATTGAAAATAGAATAGATAATCAGAAAGTATATTGGTCAATGCAGTCGGCATGTGCATTTAATCTGGATATATTTAAGAAAATAGGAAAATTTGAAGAAAAATATTTTATTGATTGTATTGACTATGAATATTGTTTACGATGTCATAAGTTTAATTATGACGTTGTAAGGTGTAATGAAGCGGTTTTAAAACATTCACCGGCACAGACAAAAGTTAAAAATTTGGGTATAAAAAAATTAAAATATGGATATGCATCTCCTGCACGTATTTATTATCAGGTAAGAAATGCTTTGGATATGTATAAAAGATTTAACAGTTTTAAATCTTTTAAAATTGTTATTGTGAAATTCCTTAAAATTGTTTTATTGTTTGATAAAAAGAAAGTGTATTTGAGATATTTTAATAGAGCGATTAGGGATTATAGAGTTAATAAGTATGGGGTATTAGAAGAAAATGAATGAATTGGTTTCGGTAGTTGTTCCTATATATAAAGTTGAGCAATATTTAGATAGATGTGTTAATAGTATATTGAATCAGACATATAAAAATATTGAGATTATACTGGTTGATGATGGTTCACCTGATTTATGTGGCAGAATGTGTGATGAATTCAAAGAGAGAGATTCAAGAATAAAAGTAATACATCAAAGTAATCAAGGTCTTTCGGCAGCAAGAAACAGCGGATTATCAATAGCTGGCGGAAAATATATACTTTTTATTGACAGTGATGATTATATAAATGAAAATATGATTGAAAAACTCCTTAAATTGGCAGTACAAGAAGGTGCTGATATTGTATCGTGTGGACATGTTCAGATATATGATAATGCTCCAATGGAATATACAACAAAAGGTGATTTTAATATTGTATTAACGCCGAAAGAAGCCCTTAAAAGTTTTTTATTTACACATATTGTTGATGTGGTTACATGGAATAAATTATATAATATAAAATTATTTGATGATGTACAATTCAAGGTAGGAAAACTGTATGAAGATCATTATACGATTTATAAATTAATAGATAAGGCAAATAAGGTTGTTTATACTTCTGAAACATTATATTATTATTGTAAGCGTAATACATCAATAGGCGGTGTGTCATACAATAAAAATACAATGCAGTTAAAGGATGCATTAGATGAAGAATGTGAGTACATTTTAAAAAAATATCCAGATATAGCCAAAGAGATAAATCTAGGGTATGTTCAATGGATGCTTGTTATAATAGATAAAATGCTATTGGCTGATGCTATTGATAAAGAGTTTTTAAAATACATTAAAAAGAAAGCAAAAAAATGTTTTCCGTTTTTTATAAAAACAAAGGAGCTATATTTTAAGCAGAAAGTACAGTTGTTTTTATTTATATTAAATTTTAAACTGTATTCTGACATGTATAAGTTGTATTATAAAAAGAGAAGAGGATAAAATGCTTGCTAAATTAAAAAAATTGTATAAATTTGTGCTTAGAGGATACAAAGCTGATTCAAATACATATATTAAATATTTAAGAAAAATAGGATGTACTATTGGTGAAAATTGTTGGTTTCATGATCCTGCAACTACATTTGTTGATACTGACAAGCCATATATGATTGAGATTGGAGATAATGTGCATATAACAAGAAATTGTACTATTGTAGCACACGGATATGATTGGATTGTATTGAAAAATTTATATGGAGAGAATTTTGGGAGCTCTGAAAAAGTAAGTATAGGAAATAATGTGTTTTTAGGTATGGATACAACTGTACTGAAAGGTGTTACCATAGGAGATAATGTAATTATTGGAGCAGGAAGTCTTGTAACTAAGGATGTAGAAAGTAATTGCGTTGCGGCAGGAAGACCTGCAAAGAAAATTATGTCGTTAGAAGATTACAAAAATAAAAGGAGAACTCAATGTTTGTCCGAAGCAGTTGATTCATATAACAGACTTGCAGATAAAGGAATGTTTGATAAAATAAAAGAAAATTGGGAATTTAAATGGATATATGATGAAAAACAGAAAAATCATGAGTTTAATACATTTAATGAGTTCAAATCATTTTGTGAATTACAAAAGGATAAAATGTGTAATTAATAATTAAATGATTTTGAAAAGAGGAAAAGATGATATACATAATAATTTTTTTATACACTATTTTTTCGGCACTGTTATTTAGAAAAAATTTGCAATGCAATGTAAATGTACAACATAAAACAGGTAAAATAAATATTGGATTTGCAAAAAGAAATTTAACAGCTTTTGTTGTTATGTTGCCGGCAACAATGATATTGGCATTAAGATATGGATTCGGAGCAGATTATCATGGGACGTATAGAAATGTATTTAATGCTGTTTTGTATAACTGGAACACGTATTTGAAGAATGCAAAAGTTGAAAGCGGTTTTATATTACTATGCCATATTGTAAAAAATTTTACACATGATTATGTGTGGTTATTATTTATATCTGCAATAATAACAATGTATATATTGACAAAGGCTATATTAGAAAATTCTGAAAACTATGTAATAAGTATTTTGTTTGTTTTCATTACGGCAATGTATTTTGATATGACAAATTTAGTTAGACAGTGTATTGCTTTGTCAATTTTTATGTATGCAATTAAATATATTAATAAAAGAGAAATTAAAAAATATATTTTGTGTATTATAATAGCTATGATGTTTCATATCAGCATACTATTTTTATTGCCTGTATATTTTTTGTATGATTTTAATATTAAGAATTTGTATAAAATTTTAATACCCGTTATAACATTGTTTTTTAGTACCTTTATCGGTAAGATTCTAACATATATTTTATTAAAGATACCCAAATATGCACCGTATGCACGAAAAATCAATGTTGGGTCAACAGATATTATATTAGTGTTATTATTTTGCCTTGTATATTTACTTGCATTATTCTACAGTGCTAATTCAAAGGGAATTGAAGATTTTTATGTTAACATGTTAATGGTTGCGGTAACTATTGGATTGGCATCGTTGTCTATTCCATTTTTACATAGGTTTTTGATTTATTTTAAATTGTTATTTATATTTTATAATCCGATTTTGTTTAAGAATTTAACTAATAAAAAATGGGGATTTTTAATAAAAATTTTTGTTATAGTATTATTTGTTTTATATACGGTGTATGTTGTTTATATAGGTGATTGGTATGGTGCAAATCCGTATAGAAATATTTTTTCAAGATAATGAGGTTATATAAAATGAAGACAGAAAAATATATACATTATTGTTGGTTTGGAGGAAATCCATTGCCTAAAGATGCTATCAAGTGTATAGAATCGTGGAAAAAATATTTGCCGGATTATAAAATAATAGAATGGAATGAAAAAAATTTTGATTTGGCAACATCATGTACATATGTACGTCAGGCATATGAATGTAAGAAGTGGGCTTTTGTCAGTGATTACGCAAGATTTAAAATATTATATGAATATGGTGGATTATATTTCGATACAGATGTTGAAGTTATAAAGAATTTAGATGATATTATTAAAAATGGTAATTTTATGGCTGAAGAAATGAATTGCTTTTCATCTCAAACTAAAGGGGACATATTTAGAGTAGCACCAGGGTTGGGATTATATGCAGTTCCCGGATTAAGTATTTATAGAAGAATATTAGATGTATATGAAAGCAGCACTTTTCTCAATGAAAAAGGAGAGTTTAACGGAAAGACAGTAGTTGATTATACAACAGAGTTGCTGCAAAGATATGGATATAAAGGTGATGGTAGTATTGAGCATGTTGAAGAAATAAATATTTATCCACCGGAATATTTTTGTCCTATGAATCCCGTTACGGGAGAAATAAATATTACTGACAATACATTTTCAATACATCATTATACGGCTTCATGGCAATCTCCATACACGAGATTTAAAACCGCAGTAAAAAGAGTCCTGGGTAAAAAGGTAAGTGATAAAATTATTTATATGAAAAGGAAAATGAAAAATGGTAAATAAATGTGCACCAGTATTAATTCCAACTTTGTGTAGATATGAACATTTTAAAGAATGTATAGAAAGTTTGAAAAAAAATTCATATGCTCAATATACAGACATATTTATTGCATTAGATTATCCGTTAAAGGATGCACATAAAGCTGGATATGATAAAATATGCGAATATCTTAAAAATGATTTTTCAGAGTTCAAATCGTTTAATGTTGAAAAAAGAAAATATAATTATGGTTGTACAAAAAATAGTTATGAACTTGAATTAAAAATTCGCGAAAAATATGAGAATTTAATATATGCAGAAGATGATATTGTATTTTCACCGAATTTTCTTGAGTATATGAATAAGACATTACAATATAGCAAGAATAAAGATGATATTATAGCTGTAACAGGATATTCTTATCCGGTTAACTGGGCAGTAAAAGATGGTGCAACGTGTTTTTTACAGCAATTTAATTGCTCTATGTGGGGATGTGGTTATTGGTTTAAAGATATAGAAAAGGTTGAAGCAGATATACAGGAACATTTAATGTATAAAGATTTTGGAAATATATATAAAAAACAAAAAAATAACATGATAGATGCTTGTAGAATTGATTATATATCTTGTTTATATAAAGGAGAAGGTGAAAAAAATAATTTATTAAACCGCGTATCAGATGTTTCAATGAGAATTTATATGGGGTTATATAATAAAAAAGTTATATCGCCGGTAATAAGTAAAAGCCAGAATCATGGATTTGATGGCAGTGGTCTTTATTGTGCAAAGGTTGATACAGATAATTCTGTTGGAGTGAGAGCTGATTCATTTGATTATAGTAATCAGATTATAGATGAAAATAATAATTTTGATTTTGTATTAGATGAACAAAATGAACAGACGATTAAAATAAATATTAATAAGTTAAATAAATTTGATTTTAGAGGATTTAAAATAAAGTTTAAAACATTAATTAAAATTCTGTTGCTATATGTAAAAAAATCAAAGAGGTAAGCATATGAAAAAAGTGGCTATAATGACATGGCATCAATATGAAAATTATGGTGGATGTCTGCAATGTTTTGCATTATATAATAAAATACAGGAACTGGGATATGATGTGGATTTTGTTAATTATAGTCATAGACCTAATAATGAAGATTTGTATAGATTTAACATATTAATTTTCGGAAATAAATATATTAATAAAATAAAAAACAAAGTTATGTTTAAGCCTATATCTGAGGATATAAAAAAAGCATATGATGGTTTTAAAAATAAGTATTTTACATATTCTGTTCCAGTATCCGATGCTGTTGATTTTTGTGAAATAGATAAGGTTTATGATGCCTTTGTTTGTGGAAGTGATCAAATATGGTCACCACACGCATTCGATCCGAATTATTTTCTGCCATATGTAACAAGTGGAAAGCTAATATCTTATGCACCAAGTTTCGGACAGAGTGAAATAAAAAATAAAAATATATATAATATAACAAAACAACTTGTTGAAAGATTTAAATATTTGTCCGTGCGTGAAAATAATGGGGCACAAATAATATCAGATATGACAGGCAGAAAAGCTGAAGTTGTGTCAGATCCGACATTATTATATGATAATAGTGAATGGGATAAATTTTTTGAAATAAATAATGAACCACTCATAAAGGGAAAGTACATTTTTTGTTATGCTCTTGGCGATTACAAAAAATATACAAAGTCGATAAAAGAGATAAAAAAATATTATAATTGTGATGTGTATTTGATAAATAATACGAAAGTATATAAAAATACAGAATTATATAAAGAAATAACATGGGGGGTGGGACCTGCTGAATTTATTAATCTGATAAAATTTGCCGAACATGTATGTACGGATTCATTTCATGGAACTGTATTTTCAATAATATATAATAAACATCTAACAGTTTTTAAACGTTTTACAAATAAAAGCAAGGATAATCAGAATTCAAGAATATACAATATTTTAGATGAATTGCATATATTAGACAGGCTTTCATATGGAAAAGGAAAAATTAATCCTTCAAATTATGAAAGTATGCCAGATTATGTTTATGACATTATAAAAGATAAAAAACAAATTTCTGAAAAATTTCTTTATGATTCATTGAAAGATGTTGTTGAAATAAGTGAAAAAACAAAAAAAGCACTTTCAATCAATAATGATACAAGAGACACATATTCTAATACGCTTTGCTGTGGTTGTGGTGTGTGTCAAAAAGCATGTCCTAAAGAAGCAATAAAAATTATTAAGAACAAAAAAGGATTTTTTCACTATAATATAGATAAAAATTTATGTGTTAAATGTGGCAGATGTGTGGAAGTTTGTCCGTTTCAGTCATGTCGTTATAATAAAATGGAAAATGAAAATGGAAAACTTTTTTCTTTGTGTTTGAAGGATAAAAAGAAATTACAAAGTGTTGCCAGTGGAGGTGCCGCGACTGCAATAACAGAATATGCAATTAATAATGGGATGGATGTTATAGGGTGTATATATAACAAAGAATCACATGAAGCTGAGCATATTAAAATAGATAGATTCAATGAAATTGAAAGACTTAAAGGTTCAAAATATCTTCAAAGTAATACTCAAAACTTATTAACAGCAATGGATAAAAAAGATTTAAAACATAAAGTTGTTTTTGGAACACCTTGTCAGATTGCTGGAATTAGAAATTATTTAAAAATGAATAATTTGGAGGAAAGATATATTTTAGTGGATCTGATATGTCATGGTGTACCATCATATTTATTATGGCAGTCATTTTTGCGAGAACAGAATATAGAAGATTCAGAGGCTGTTGAAATAATTTTCAGAAATAAGAAATATGGTTGGAAATCATATACTATGGATATAAATAAAGATACAATAAAACAGAAAGATAATGATTTTTATTCGTTTTTTTCTCAAAATATTTGTCTTATGGAATCATGTTATGAATGTCCATATAGGTTAAAATCCGCCGCGGATATAAGAATAGGAGATTTTTGGGGAGAAAAATATAAGGATAACAATACAGGAATGTCAATGGTTGTAGCTAACACATATAAGGGGCAAGGGCTTGTAGATAAATTACATAATATTGCAATTATAAAAGAACATCCAATGGAAAATTATAGGAGGTATCAATATCCATACAATGATTTACGTCCTATATATTATAATTTATTATTAGATGATTTGGCTAATCCGAAAAATGATTTAAGATTTTTACGTAAAAAATATTGTACAGATAGAGAAAGAAAACAAAAAATAGCAATATTGATTAAAGGATTAATAAAAAATGAAAAGAAAATATAAAGATTTATCTGTTAATATGCTGCTGTTCACCATTAGTGGTTTTGCACCGAAATTATTGTCATTTGTATTAGTTCCGTTATATACGAATTGCCTTACAACGGGAGATTACGGTATAGCAGATTTGATTACAACAACAATACAGCTTCTTATACCTATATTTACAATTGACATTCAGGATGCAGTATTACGATTCTCGCTTGATAAAGATGCAGATAATAAAGATGTATTGTCGATAGGTTTAAATGTGATTCTAAAAGGTACATTAATATTAATGTTGGGATTGATAATAATTGCCTTTTTACCATTTATACATGTAAAAAAATCATACCTTATTTTTCTGTTTTTTAATTATATTGCTACGTCACTGTATAATACTGTATCACTGTTTTGCAGAGGTATAGATAAAATTAAAGTATTAACGGTTGCCAGCATAATCAATTCTGTAGTGACACTTACAAGCAATATTATTTGTTTGGTTTTCTTGAAAATGGGACTGAATGGTTATCTTTTTTCTTATATAATCGGTAATGTTTTTGCATTAATATATATTGTCATAAGGGCAGATTTATTCAGATATGTTAATTTTCAATGGACACAGAAAAATAAAAAATTGCAACAAGAAATGTTTATTTATAGTGCACCATTAATATTTAATGTTATTGCCTGGTGGGTAAATAATGCATCAGATAGATATATACTGTCTGCTTTTGTGGGAGTTGCGGTTAGTGGAGTTTATTCTGTTGCTTATAAAATCCCATCTGTATTATCAACATTTCAGGGGATTTTTTATCAGGCATGGTCGGTTTCTGCCGTTAGGGAATTTGATTCTGATGATTCAGATGGATTTATTGGAAATATGTTTTCATTAATGAATACAAGTATGGTTATAGCCTGTTCTGTAATTATGATAATTGATATACCATTTGCCAAAATATTGTATGCAAAGGATTTTTTTGAGGCATGGAAATATGTTCCGTTATTGCTTGTTTCTGTTGTATTCAATGCAATGGCACTTTTTCTGGGTGGGATTTACACAGCAGTTAAGGACACAAAAGTTTTGTCCTTGACAACAATTATTGGTGCTATTATAAATACAATTGGTAATTTCATGCTTATTCCGTTTATTGGTGCATATGGAGCAGCAATAGCAACGGTTGCAGGATATTTTGTATCTTATTTATATAGATATATAAAATTGAAAAAATATATATCAATGAAAATAAACACTATAAAAGAGTTTTCTTTATATATTTTATTAATGGTTCAGACATTAATTGCTTCATTTGGATATAAATATATATTTATTCAGATTATTTTGCTTGTAAGTATATTATTGCTTAATATAAATACTGTAAAAAAGATATTTTTTAAGATGTTAAAAAAATAAAAAAACAGGAGGAAGGTAACATGGAAGAAAAAATACTTGTAACTAAGTCATCAATGCCCGAATTGGAAGAATATATTGAAGAAATAAAGTCAATTTGGGATTCGCATTGGCTTACTAATATGGGTGCGAAGCATAAAGAACTTCAGGCAAAATTAAAAGAATATCTTAATGTTGATAATGTGGAATTACTGACTAACGGACATATGGCATTGGAACTTACTTTGCAGGCTATGAATTTACAGGGGGAAGTGATTACCACTCCGTTTACATTTGCAAGTACAACACATGCCATAGTAAGAAATGGACTTGAACCGGTATTTTGTGATATAGAGCCCGATACATATACGATGGATGTTGAGCAGATAGAAAAACTGATAACAGATAAGACGTGTGCAATAATGCCTGTTCATGTATATGGGAATGTATGTAATGTAGAGGAAATTGAGCGAATAGCCAAGAAATATGAATTGAAAGTTATATATGATGCTGCACATACATTTGGTGAAACATATAAGGGAGCTGGTATCGGTTCTTTTGGTGATGCATCATGTTTCAGTTTTCATGCGACAAAAGTATTTAATACAATAGAAGGCGGGGCTGTTTGTTATAAGGACACCAGATTGGGAGAAATTCTTTATGATTTAAAGAATTTTGGTATTCACGGACCTGAAGAGGTAAGTGCTGTAGGTGCCAATGCAAAAATGAATGAGTTTTGTGCTGCTATGGGAATATGTAACCTGAGACATGTTGATGATGAGATTGAAAAGAGACGTAAAGTAGTTGAAAGATATAAAGAACATTTATCAGGAATAGCAGGAATCAAACTTAGTAAAGAGCAGAAAGATGTTAAAAGTAATTATGCTTATTTTCCGATTGTTGTAGAAGAGGAGATTTTTGGTGCAACAAGAGCACAGGTATTTGATACACTTGCTGAAGAAAATATTTTTGCAAGAAAGTATTTTTATCCGTTGACAAATACTTTTGAAGCATTTAACGGTAAATATGATGTTTTACAGACACCGGTTGCATTGCATATCAGTAAACGTGTGCTTACATTGCCATTATATGCTGATTTGCCGATTGAAGATGTTGACAGGATATGTGATGTGATTTTAAATGTGAGAGTGTGAAATAATATATTAAAGATAGGAGGAGAAAAATGAATATATTATTAACTTCTGTAGGAAGAAGAGCTTATATAGTCAAGTATTTTAAACAAGTTTTAGGCTTAAATGGTGAAGTACATGTTTGTAATTCAGACGATAAGTCAGTTGCATTTAAATATGCTGATAAAAAAGTTGTATCACCATTGATTTATGATGATAATTATGTACCATTTCTTATAAATTATTGCAAAAACAATAAAATAGATATTATTATTTCGTTATTTGATATAGATTTATTAATACTGGCAAAGAATAAAAAAGAGTTTAAGAAAGTAGGAACAACTGTAATTGTTTCAGATCCAGATATAATTGAAATCTGTAATGATAAATGGATGACATATGAGTTTTTGACTAGGAATAAGTTTAATGTTCCAAAAACTTATTTAGAAATTGAAGATGTTTTTGAAGATATGGATAAAGGAGAGTTATCGTATCCGATTGTTGTAAAGCCGAGATATGGTTGTGGTTCAATATCTGTTTCTATTGCATATGATAGAGAGGATTTGTTTTATTTGTCAAAAAAAATAAGTAGAGAAATAGAAAAGACATATTTAAAATATGAATCATCAGTTACAGATAAAAAGATTATTTATCAGGAGTGTTTACAAGGTCAGGAATATGGGGCAGATGTAATTAATGACTTGAATGGCAAATTTCAGAATGTTATAATAAGAAAGAAAATAGCAATGCGTTCTGGAGAGACGGATATAGCCGAATTAGTAAATCAACCTATTATTAAAGAAAATCTTGAAAGACTGGGGAAAATTACAAAACATGTTGCGAACATGGATTGTGATATTTTTCTTGTAGATGATAAAGCATATATTTTAGAGTTGAATGCAAGATTTGGAGGAGGATATCCATTTTCACATATGGCAGGATGTAATTTGCCTGAAGCAATTGTTAATTGGGCAGAAGAAAACGAAGTTGATAAAGAAATGATTTCAGCGAGAATTGGAGTTACAGGATACAAAGAAATATATATTACAGAAATGTAAAATATTTTTATATTCAATTAGGAGGTATTAATTATGAAAATCGGTAAATTTAAATTGTTTATAATTGGTATATCTTGTTTTATATATATTATATGTGTTAAGTCATTTGTAAATGCACAGGAATATTTGAATTATACAGATGATTATGTAGATTTAATACAAGAAGGAAATTACGGTACAGATGAAGGTAAAGAGACAGTTGAATTTTACAGCTCAACTGATTATACAGAAGTAAAGGCTGTAATCAAAAAAGGGCTTCTTGATGTTTCAGATAGTATTGATATAAAGGACTATCAGGTTCCTAAAGCTGATATCAGAGCTATATATCAGGAAGTTATAAATGAAAATCCAGAATTGTTTTTTGTTTCAGGAGGATATTCATATTATTATACAACATCTGGATATATTGATAGTCTTATACCATATTACATATCAGATTCAAAAGATGAGATTAAAGCAATGAAAGTTAAATTTGATGAATCTGTTGATAAATTGACAAAAGAAATTGATGAAGGATTAACAGATGTAGATAAGGCATTAGAGGTACATAATTATATAGCATCACATGCAAAGTATAATACAGATGCATATAATGCGGCAACATTGACAGAGATTGACCATTCAGCATATGGCATATTAGTAGACCATACAGGTGTATGTGATGGATATGCACTTGCTTATAGATATATAATGAAAGGCATATATAATATTGATACAGTTGTGGTAACAAGTTCCCAGATGTCGCATGCATGGAATCTTATAAAAATCGGCGACAGTTATTATCATGTTGATTTGACATGGGATGATGGAACGATGCATGCAGATAGTGGAATTATATATTATAATGTTGGATATAGATATTTTCTATTGAGCGATGAGGCTATCACAAGTATGTCAAATCCTCATTATGGCTGGGAAGATATAGGAATAAAGTGCGATAATACTTATTATGACAATATGTCATTGCATGATTATGATTTTGTTTTTTACGGAACAGGTGGTTACTATGATGGCGTATGGCATACAGTTGATGCTTTTAGAAGCAGGCTTACAGAACTTAATATGAATACGTTTGAAAGTAAAACATATCAATATTTGGATAATTTAACATATTTTTGTACATATGCAGTAGATAAAGATACTATATATTACGCTTCTCTTGGAACAAATAAAATATATTCATGTGATTTTACCGGAGCGAATTCAAAGCTGGTTGCAACTGTGGATAAAGAAATACATGCAATAGGATTTGAGAATGGTTATCTGAATTATTGTTGTAATGATTATACAGTATATACAACAGATATTAAAAAGACAGATTCAGGTGAAGTACAGTATGATAAATTGGATAGAGTTCTTACTGTTGGAAGTACTGGTGATGATGTAAAAAAAGTACAGCAGTATTTAAAAAATCTTGGTTATCTTGATAGTGTAGTAGACGGAAGTTACGTAAATGCAACAAAAGCCGCTGTAATAATGTTTCAGGCAAATGAAGAATTGGATGTAAGCGGCGATGTAGATAATGATACCTATATTAAGATGCAGCAGACAGATAGAAAATTTAGTGCATTGCAAAAAGGAATGAACGGAAATGCCGTAAAAGTAATGCAGACATATCTTATAAAGTTAGGATATCTGAAAGATGTAGCGGATGGAAAATTCGGTACAGCAACAGAAACAGCATTAATAAAATTTCAGAGAGCAAATAATCTTGATGCACACGGAGTTGCCGGAATTATGACGTTCAAGATATTATACGGAGAATCACCTAAGAATAATACAGATATAAAAGTATTGGATAGAACGCTTAATGTTGGAATGAGCGGAGAAGATGTAAAAGAAGTACAGCAGTTATTAAAGAAACTTGGCTATCTTAATGGATCTGCGGATGGTAAATATGGAAATGAGACTAAAGCAACAGCAAGAATATTCCAGTCATATGAGGGACTTGATGTTGACGGTAAAATAGGAAATGAATCATATAAAGTACTTCAGCAGACAGATAGAAAGTTTAGTGCATTGAAAAAGGGAATGAATGGAAATGCAGTAAAAGTAATGCAGACATATCTTATAAAGTTAGGATATTTGAAAGATGTAGCGGATGGAAAATTC